>Ga0137415_10000698_pt1 | contig 32717 bp, 33 predicted proteins | sample CZODoug3_1_1_16f_FD_183082 | JGI IMG/M metagenome (GOLD analysis project Ga0137415, IMG submission 183082) | Vadose zone soil fungal communities from Angelo Coast Range Reserve, California, USA - CZODoug3_1_1_16fungal (Hybrid Assembly) | ecosystem: Environmental > Terrestrial > Soil > Vadose...
GGTCAAAGGCGAGGGACTCAAGATCCCTTCCCGAAGGGGTTCCCAGGTTCGAATCCTGGCCCACGCATCGAATTCGCCCTACATGCGGGCGAGTGCAGAATGAACTCATCGCGAGCGAGGGGTGAGTGAGCCCGTGGCACGGAATGGCAAGGTTTCTTGAAAGACCTCGATGATGCGGAGGCAGGGCCTGCCATGAAACAAGAAAAAGAGCTCATCGAGTTGATGACAACACTGGACGATGCCTGGAATGCCGGACCTGGAAGTCCTCTCTGGGACACTTTTAGGAAGCGTCACACCGAAAATGTCGCGGTGTACTGGCCCGGTGGGGCCCCACCTACGAGGGGACGGCACAACCATGACGTGGAAGCCGCTGAATTCTTCAAGACCTTCCCGGACAACCACCTCATCAACCGACCATACAAGGTCGTCTTCGCGGACCGCAACCACACGTGCTCCATCGCGGAGTTCTCCGGCACGATGAAGGGACCAATGAAGACCGCAGAGGGAACGGTCATCCAGCCGACCGGGAAAAGCTTCCACGTGGAGTTCTGTACGGTGGCCACATGGAACGAGAAGGGGGAGATCACGGAGGAGCGGCTCTTCTACGACCTCGTGGGCCTGATGAGCCAGATTGGACTCGCATGAGTTTCCCTATCATCGGCTCAATCAGGACAGACACGCTCGGGCTCTATGAAAGGGCCCGAGTCGGCGAGAGAGCTCAGCCACGGACCTGAGTCAGGCTGACGGCGCAGGAATCACCTCGGTACTTGCGCCGAGGCACACTCGACCCTAATTGCCGTCTAGTTCTGGCCCACGCTCGAATTCGGTCTTGCCGGTAGGTGAGTTAGACCAACTTGACCCGGAAGGATTTTGCCACTGGGATTGGGAGGTCTTCGGCCAGATTCGAACGCTTCGAAACGTGAAAATCCATCCGTGAGAACGAGGACGCAAGAGATAAGAAAGCCTCGCCGCCATCGCCCGGCTCTCTCGGGTGGAAAAATGAAACAAGCACTGGAAACCCAGAACCGTCCAACGAAGCGATCGCCGTTCGCGATGGTGTGCACGGTCAATCGCGCACACCTGAAGCCGAATTTGGGCACGTCCGTGTATGTGGCCGTGGACCTGACCCCGTCCGCCGCCGCCATCGCCGGTAGGAACCGAAGCATCTCCCTCGCCATCGACTCGAGCGGGTCCATGGACGGCGAAAAAATCGATCAGGCGAAGGCAGCGGCGTTGGGCCTGCTCAAGCAGCTCCGTCCGACCGACCAGATCTCGATCATTTCATTCTCCGATACCGTGACGGTCCAACTGCCCATGTCGCGGGTCGGCAACTCCAAGGAGATTGCCGCGGCGGTGAAGGCCATCTCGGTCAACGGCCTTACTTCGATGTACAACGGATTGGAGGCCGCCTTCGAACAGGCACGCCGCACCTCTCAGGAACCCGGAATGGTGAACCGAGTCCTCCTCCTGACCGACGGCAATCCCACGGTCGGCAAGACCGACGGCCGGGAGTTCGTGACCCTCGCCCAGAACATGCGAGAAGCCGGTATCACGATCACCGCGATGGGAATTGGAACCGACTACAACGAAACGCTGCTTCAGAAGATCGCTGAGTCCGCCGGAGGCTTGTGGCACCACATCGAGGCTGGGAAGGGCGATCTCCCGCAAATCTTCCAGGAGCAGGCAGCCCAGATGGCGGGAACCCTGGTCGCGAATCCGGAGCTCAAGGTATCGATCATGCCGGGTTCGGAGTTGGCGGATGCGTACACCGTCCGACCCGTCCTCAACCGGCTGCCCCGACCGCGGTTGGAGGAAGGCGCCTTCACGGTCCCTCTGAGGGACCTGATCGCGGGTGAGCAGCAGACGCTCGTGTTCCGCATGGGCGTCCCGGCGAGGGCCGCGGGCAAGGCCAATTTGATTCGATTCTCGCTGGTCGAAGTCGTACAGAACGTCGAACTGAACTTCACGGACGACCCCCGGTTATCGGGGGTGGAGACCAACCCGTACCCGCGGACGCTGCTGAGCTCGGCCGAGGCCACCGTCCTCATGCAGAGGGCGGTCCAGACAAGAGAGGCGACGGCCATGCAAAAGGCGGAGACGATCATGAGGACCCTGGCGACGGACGCCGGCGCCGCGGCCGCGGTCCGCGCGAACCCCGCCCTGAACGAGGTCATGACGACGATGCGGGACGCCCAGGCGACCGTCGCGCGGAGCGGGCTCCAGCTGAGCGAATCCGCCAAGAAGGATTTCCTTCAGGCGACGACGATCATCGGCAAGAAGAAACCGAGGAAGTGAGGCCATGGCGAACTGTCCGGATTGCGGGAGCGAGAATCGGGAAGACGCTCGATTCTGCGATGCGTGCGGTGGGAGGATGGAGGCCGAGATCGCCAAAGCGGGAGCGCAGCCCATCCTGATGCCCGTCGAAGACCAGGACCCTGCCTTTTCGTCGAGCTCGGACGACGGCGCGGCCGATTCGATGTTCTCCGCGGACGAGGGTGTCCCCGATACGACGGCGGAGGCCGAGTCCGAGCCCGAGGCGTCGGAACCTGAGCTGATGGAACCCGAAGCAACGGAGGCCTCAGCCGACTCGGTCGACGCGGAGGAAGACGAAACCGCGGAAGAGCCCCCAGCCCAGACGCCTAAAGCGGGCTACCTGGTCTTTCCCGACGAGACCGAGCAACCGATTCCACCGTCCCAATGGCTGATCGGGCGCGCGGATGTGTCCAAGTTCCTCCCGGACCCGGATAAGGCGAACGAGATTTCCCGCGGGCACCTCACCGTCTTTCAAGAGGGTGAGAAGTTTTTCATTCAGGACGGGAAGACGATGGTGCAACGGAAAGCCAGCGCGAACAAGACTTGGCTAGTCCGAGGCAACGACAGAATCCTCGTCACCGGTACGGGTCGCAATGAACTCCAGGACGCCGATGAAATCGACATTGCGGAATTGGTGAAGCTGCAGTTCGTGATGAGATAGGTCCGCGGACCGTATGACCCTCTCCATTCCGTGTACCTTGAAAGGTCGGAGGGGCCGCTATCAGGTCATCAGCAAGTTGGCCGAGGGCGGGATGTCGACCGTCTATGCGGGCGAGTCGAGCCGCGGACAGTCCATCGTCGTCAAGGAGGCGAGCGGGCCCGATCTCGAACAGGCCCAAGAACGGCTTCGGATCGAGGCCGATATCCTGCGCGCCCTCCGTTCTCCGGGCCATCCGCGAGTCGTGCGGTATGTGGACGAAGGCACCAACTTGGGCCCCTTTTGTCTCGTCGAGGAACGACTCGAAGGCGAGACCTTGGCGGAACAATTCCGAGATAAGCCCGCCGATGCGGCTACGGCGACGCGATACGTCCTTCAGCTTCTCGAGGCCCTGTCGTACCTTCACGGGCGGAACGTCATCCATCGGGACGTCAAGCCTAAGAACATCATCCTCGACGCCCGCCGAGAGGTGGTGCTGATCGACTTCGGAGCGGCGAAGAAGGAATTCCATCAGTTCCAGGGATCCGGCACGGTCATCTACACCCCGGGCTGGGGGGCCCCGGAGCAGAACCTCGGCGAGGCGACGCCCGCGAGCGACCTGTACAGCGTTGGCGCGGTCCTCTTCTTTCTCTTGACGACCCAGGACCCTCAGGGCTCCATGAAGCAACTCGGGCAAGGCAGGACGGAACTGTACCGATCCCCTCGCGATCTCGTGCCGAGCGTCCCGCGGTCGCTTTCCGACGTCGTGACCCGAGCGATGGCGTTCGATCCGAAACAGCGGTTTGCGACCGCCAAGGACATGGCCGAAGCGGTCGGCGGCGGCGCCTCGGAGTCCCTTTCCTTTCCTCACCTCGTGGTGCTCGGACAGAAGTGCAAGGTCAAGAAGGAGATGGAGATCGGCCGGGAGCACAAGGCGTGCGACCAAGGTTGCACGAAGCGAGGGTTTGGACACCCTCCTGACATCGGCATCCTGGATACGGAGCGGTACCTCTCGAAGCATCACGCGCGGATCCTAAAGGACCCGAAAGGCCGTTGTTGGGTCGAGGACCTCGGAAGCCTCAACGGCACGGCGATGTCGCACGACGGCGGAAGGACGTACCAACGTCTGCCCAAGTTCAAACGGCAACCCCTCACGGACGGCGATGTGGTCGCCCTCGTGTACAAGCCGGGGAGAGGGCCGTACATGACGATCGCGTTCAAAGGCGGCCGGCAGGGGGGGCGGTGACCGTGGCCCGAACCGTCGCCGGGAAGGGTGCGCGTCCGGGGACCGGGGATACGATCCTTCGTGCGCCTCATGGGAAGATGGGGTTTGCCTCGAACGTGGGGAGGGTTCGGCCCGTTGACGAGGACAGCATCCTGGCGATCGAGGTTCGGACCGCATTCCGGTCCGAGGCGCGAACCCGGTTGCTCTTGATGGTCGCCGACGGGATGGGAGGGCATCGTCGAGGGGACGTGGCGAGCCGGATCGCCGTGCAGTCGGTCGCCCAAACCCTCCTGCCGCTCCTGACAAGCGAGATTGACATCCCGCGGGCGATTTATCACGATGAACTCCGAGCCGCCATCGGCTCCGCGAATCAGGCCATCATCGCGGAGGCGCAACGGCATCCGGAGTGCGAGGGGATGGGGACGACCCTGAGCCTTGCCGTCGCCGACGGTCGCACCCTCCATGTCGCTAATGCCGGCGACTCCCGGGCGTACATCGTCAATTCGCGGGAGATTTACCAGGTGACGCGGGACCACTCTCTCGTGCAGGAGATGGTCGACCGCGGGGAGCTCTCTCCGGACGACGCCCGGCACCACCCGAGGAAAAACGTGATCACGATGGCCCTCGGAGTCTACGACGAGGTGACGCCGGACATCGGATGCCTCACGATGGAGCCGAGCGACCGCATCTTGCTGTGCTGCGATGGTCTCATCAACCACGTGGAGGACGATGAGATTCAGCGCGTGGTGGTCGAGACGAGCGATCCCCAGACCGCGTGCGACATTCTGGTCGCTCTCGCCAACAAAGGGGGCGGGACGGACAACATCTCGGTCATCATCGCCCGCGCGCCGGAACAAGCTCCTTGAGATGAGCACCATGTTCGATTGCAGAACGAGAGAGGTGTTTGCCCGCTTCCAGGACATGCGGCCTGCGAAGCCCCTCGGCGTCGTCTCGAGGTCCGTGTCAGCCGACGCCACTCACTCCAGGTCCCGCACGTCGGCGGGGCCGTTCGAGCGGAGGGAAACATGAAACGGAAAGGCGGGCCCTTGAAACGCATCTACTTCCTCGTCGCGATCGCCATCCTGCAGATCACGGCCGGATCGTTCATGCTCCTCGGGGCGGCCCAGCCCGTCCGGATGTCCCCGGATGTCCTCGTCCCCTCCGGGAACTACTACCATCTCGAGTTTGGGATTTTGGGGACCGGACAGATGAGCGGAAATCTTTCCGAACTCCAGGGTCAAGCCTTCAATGTCCTGATCTATGATGACCCCGGTTTCGCGTCCTTCCGCGACGGCTCGAATGCGGTGGCGCCACTGTTCGAACGGCGGGGGACGGCCGTTGTCGTCGATCTCGGTCTCGCAGGCCCGGGAACCTATCACGTCGTCATTGTCGATTCTCCAACGCGGCGACAACTCCAGGTTCACGTCGACCTGACGGTCGTGGGATTGAAAACAGGCGACACCCTCCTCGCCCTCGTCGTGCTCGTCGGTGGCCTGGCGCTCATGGCGGCCTCCTTGATGTTGAGCGTTTGGGCCTGGCGCCGTGCCCTCTCCGCCCCCGGTCCGAGCGCGGACCCGGCCTCCGAGCCCGGTGCCGATCCGGCCGCCGATCCGGTCCCCGATCCGGTTTCAGATCCCCCCGAAGCTTCCCCGGATCCTCCCGACGACAATACCCGAATCTATTGAGCCACTTTGATGCCGCCTACGACGGCCCGTTGCGTCGCACCGACCGCTCCGAAGGAAATCGCGTGGGATGCCCAGATCCATTCGGGTGGTTTCATCGCACTGGGAGTTCCTCGTCCGAAAAAGCGCCCCCAGAGTCGTGCTCCGAATGTTCGGGACCACTGGAATACTATCAAGTTCGAGAATAGGCTCTCGTGCGAAATGTTCCGTTTTGGATATGCTTAAGTGACGTCGTTCCTCTTTCCGTCGTGTGGCGCGGGGGTACCGGAGGAAGCGATTCTATTCGACGCCGATCCGCGTCCTGGTTCACCTCTCTTCGACCGCGGCGCACGAACCCGGAACTCTGAGCGCTCTCACCCAAGAGGGCATCGCCTCGGCGACGCACTCCGGCCGAACGACGGCGACGAAATGGCTCGCGCGCATGGAGTCGACCGGGCTCATCGCGGGAGAACGGGCCCATGTGCCCGGCCATCGGGTGAGGAAGACCGTGTACCGTCTGACCCATGACGGCTGGGTCGAGGCGATGAAGCTGCGGACTCGGCTTCAAGGGGACATCGTGGAGGTCTTGGCCCCGGGCCTCGACCCGACGCCGATGCGGGTCGCGGAGATTCCCGAAATTTTTCCGGCGTACGTGAACCTGACCGCCGCCGTGTCGCTCGTCCGCGGAGGCCGACTCGACTTCACGCGCCTCCATGGGATCGGCTCCGGCGCGGTCGCACCCGTGCTTTGGGGAGACACATTGCGCCGTCTGGGCCGCGTCTTCGGCCGAACGGACGACTTTCGTGCCCTTGACGCGTGGTCCGAATCCCCCGCCGCCCTGCTGGTCGTCACGGGCATCGCCGGGATCGGGAAGAGCACCCTCGTCGCGAGTTGGCTGGTCCGTCAGCGACCGCGGCCCTACATTTACTGGTTCGAGATCCACGACGGGACGACGCGTGCCGTCTTCCTACGCGATCTCGCGGCCTTCCTGGCGCGACTCGGGCGACGCGGACTCACGAACCTGTTGGCGGAGCGCCGCGTGGAAGATCCGCAGGTCACCGCCCGAGTGCTCGCTCATGATTTGACGGAGGTTCCGATCCTATTCGTGCTGGACAATTTCGAGGGCGCGACCTCGGATCTGGCTCGGTTCGTGGCCGGTCCGATCCTTGAATTGGGCACCGCTGCCTCTGCGAAAGTCCTCCTCATCTCTCGGACGATTCCGTCGATCCTCGTACGGCGGAAGGGAATCCGGGTCGAAGTGTTGCGGGTCGAAGGCCTGGACGCGGCCGCGTCCTTGGGTCTCCTCCGATCGAAGGGTTTCGCGGGAGACGAGGCCGCCTTGGACCGCGCGGCCGGTTCGGCGCGGGGTCATCCGATCCTCCTGTCGTTCGCGGCTCAGACGGGGTCCACGGTCAACGGCGAGATGACCCGATACTTGGAGCGAGAAATCTGGCGCACGCTGACGAAGCAGGAGCGAACCGTCCTCGAAGCCGCCTCCCTCTTCCGCGGACTCGTCCCCCTCGACGCCCTCCACTGTTTCTCGAGCGAGTGGCAGGCCGCGATTCACGGCCTCCAAGCCAAGAACCTCCTCGCTCCGACCATCTCCGCGGGCGTCGTCGTACACGACACCATTCGTGACTACATTCGGGAACGCCTGCCGGAAGGCCGACGCCGGTCGTTCCACTCGCTCGCCGCGGTCTACTTCCTGGACGGATCGGAGATGCGGGATCACCTGGAGGGAATGTACCATCTCCTCGAGGCGGGGGACACGAACGCCTTCGGAGAATATTTGGTCAAACAAGGGGCCGCCTTACTCGACTCCGTTCCCGCGTCCGAGCTTCTCCGGGTCCTCCGCGCGATCGATGGTACGACGCTCGGACCCCTCCCCGCTTGCATCCTACCGGAGGTGAAGGGGGATACGTTGCGGGCCACGGGCGACTTACAACCGGCCTTGCTCGAATACAGGCACTCGGTCAACAAAGCGGAGTCGAACGCGCGTCCGGAACGCATTCCACGGCTCCTGCGCAAGATCGCCTCGATCGAACGGTGTCGCGACGAGTTCGCGAAGGCGCTGGGTCATCTGGTCGAGGCCCAAGCTCGGCTCGAATCCCATCCCGATCCGGCGGAGCGGGGCGAAGTGCTCCGAGAGATGGCCCTCGTGGAGCAGGCGAAGGGCGACCTGGCCCAAGCAGCCTCCCACATGAACGAGTCCGTCGACTTGGCAACCGAAGTCTCGGAGCCGGGTGCGTTGGCCCGCAGCCTCGCCGCCTTAGGTACCCTGGAGGCACGGCGCGGGAACGCCCAGCGGGGCCTCGATTTCAAGGTCGAGGCCTTGCGAGTCGCCGAGCGCGGGGGAAACCTCACCGAAACGGCTCGAGCTTCGATTGGCGTCGGCACCTCGCTCCATGACCTCGCCCGCCACGACGAGGCCCTGAAGTACTACGACCGCGCGCTACAGATCGCGCGCATCGTCGGGAACATCCGGTTGCAAGGATACGCCCTCATGAATCGATCCGCCGCGATGGTGGACTTGGGCCTCTACGCGGACGCCCGACCGACCTTGGAGGAGGCGAAGCGATTTGTACGCATGTTGGAGGAGCGAAGCACGACCGCTTTGCTCGATATCACGGCGGGACAGATAGAGATGGGACTAGGCCGCTGGAATCGCGCGGTCCGTCTATGGGAAAAGGGTCTCCACGAGTTGAAGGAGCTGGGCGACCTCTCGGATTACGCCCGGTCGCTCTCCTACGTGGGCCGTTTCTACCTCGAGCGAGGCGATCTCGAGCAGGCCAGGAGGCTCCTCGGGGAGGCCGAAACGATCGCTCGGCGGCTCGGCGGGACGTTGTTGATCGACACCGTGGAGGGCCTCCTCCGACGCGTCGATGCTCCGGGCGTCCGCCCTTCGACATCGTCCCGAACGGAGACCTAGTTCGGATCCTTCGGCGGCCCTTCCACCCTTTTCACCTCGCCGCCGCCGGTGTCTCACGCTATCGGATTTAAGAATAGCGCGGGTTGTTCCGTTTTTCCAGGGAAAGAGCGACTGCCGGGCCGATTTATGGCCGAATGGCCTTCCCCTTGGCATGGTGTCTTTTCCCGACCCGAAGTCCCGCCATCCGTTCCACATGCATTCGATGATCTGCGCCCAACCCTCGTACGCGGAGCAAACGATCAGTCGGGTTCGAACGAGCGACTTCGGGGAATCCCTCTCGGGCGCCGAACACCTGGTTCTGACGGGATGCGGGACCTCCTTTCACGCGGCCATGTATGGTGCGAAAATCCTGCAAGCCTCCTTCGGGACACGGTGTGTAGTCGAAGCCGTCCACGCGTACGATCTGGCGAATCGAGGACCTCCTCGCGGCAAGCCGGCGGTTCTTGGAGTGAGTCACAGCGGATCCACGCCGATGACCAACCGGGCGCTCGGTCGAGCAAAACGGGCCGGTTCGCAGGTCTTGGGCATCTCCGGCCTTCCGGGCTCAAGGATGGAAGGGATCGTCGACCGGACCCTCGTCATCGGCTCGACCCACGACCGTTCCTGGGCGAACACGATGAGCTACACCACCCAGTTGACCGCATTCGCGGTGCTCGCGGCGAAACGCCGGGACGATTGGGCCGATGTGAAGCGGGGCGTTGCGGGAGTCCCACGCGCCATGCGCACGACGTTGCTGACCGAATCCGCGATCCGGAGACTCGGGCGGCGGGTCGCGGGCCGCGAGCGGGTCACGTTCCTCGGATCGGGGTTGGATGAAATCACTGCCCTCGAGGCCGCGCTGAAAATTCGCGAGACATGCGGGTTGAGCGCAAGCGCTTACCATCCGGAGCAGCTCCTTCACGGTCCCTTCCTTTCCCTTGACCAAACCGAGTCGGTTGTGTTTCTTCGGAACCGGGAGGATGGGGCACGGGCCGAGGTGGCCCGCAATGCCTTTTCAAGGACCGGAGCGCAGATCACGGTGATCGGAGAACATCCGGGAGCGTCGATTCGGCTTCCTGCGATGCATCCATATCTGCGGCCGATTGTTTCCGTGATTCCGATGCAGTTCCTCGCTTACTACGCGGCCCTCGCCCGTCACGCGAACCCGGACATCATGCGGACGGATATTCCCCGACTTCGTGCGGGAGTGGCGGCGCTGTTTCACTGACCGCGACGTCAGGAGGGATTCCGACCAACGTCTTCGTCTCCGTCCCGTTCCGAAGCATCAACAGGAGAAGCATCTTGCCGCTGCCGTATGTGATCTGGAAACGATCGACCTCCGACTTGTACAGCCGCGCGGGCCGCCGCCGACCTTCGGTGACGAACCCGGCTTCCGAGATGAGTCCGAGCGACGTGAGTCGGCGCACTCGCCGGTAACACGCTGCGATCGGGACCCGGTATCGGCTCGCAATCGCTTGCGCGGTCAGGTTCTCTTGGTGAAGTGCAATCAGAATTCGGAGCGCATGGTCGTCCAATAGGGACTGGCCGTCCTTGTCATAGAGGAGCAGGTCCTCGGCCACCAATCGAGGTCGAGGGGCCGGACTACCGCCATTGGGCGGTCCGACAAAGGCCACGGGCCCGATTCGCGCTCGTTGGCTTAAAAGGGCTGGGCTCCGGTTATCATGATTGAGCGATACTCGACGCAATTCGTCCCGTGTACGGTCGGGTTTTCAGCTTTCGAGGGCCTGTTTGACGTTCGCCGCGAATTCCTCCGTTTGCGACTTCAGTTTCGTCCGCAAGAAATTGTCCATGATCCGGGCCAAGGGGCCTTTTGCGTTGACGGCCATTGTGTAGACGATTCTCGTTCCCTTCCCGGCGGGTGCGAGTTCGGTCGTTCCCATCATGTCGAGGTTCTCCGCCTCGGCGCGAAAGCGCCCACGGCGTAAAGGAACCGATTCCAACGTTTCGGTCAAGACATTGATTGTCTGCGAGAGCGGCCCGATCTTCACGGTCAAGGTCCAACGGGCATGCGTGCCGTCGAGGACCTCGACGCGCTCGACCCCCGGGACGCACCGACCGACTTGGCGCATGTCGCTCAGGAACGACCACACCTTTTCCACCGGGGCATTCACCTCGAATGCGACGGTCCCCTCTGGCATCGACCGTGTGCATTACGAGGCGGAGCAAATAGGTTCCCGTCATGGTTCGAATGAAGATCGTTAACACACCGTGGATCAGTCGACAAGCCGGTCAAAGATGGAAAGGGCCGAGGGCCTCCCCCGAGATGCCTCGGCGTAGGGGTCGCGAGAGGGGACGATCAACCTTTGCGCAAGAACGGAAGGCCCGTGCGCTTGTTCACGCCGATCTTTCGGTTCTTGGGCATTTCGTCCATCGGTTTGCCACTCTTCGGCTTCCGCTTACTGAAGAAGTAGATCGTTACTTTCGGTCCCTTCTTCAGTTTCACGTCTCGCGAGTACAGCGTCCATCCCTGGTACGTGTACGGCATGTTTGACACCGTTCCTCCATACGCTAGGGTGTAAAAAGCGTTTCCCTCCGGAGAACTGTCTGACGAACTTGTCGTTGTAGCTGTTTTGAAGCTTTAATATAGCGCACCTTAGGCCCATGGAGGGCCAGCGACACGGAAACGGAACCGACCGATCCTTCGACCCTGGTAGATGCGGCTTGAACGTAGACGAATCCGCGCTCTCGACTCCTTGAACGATCTCGACCGGGCGCCTCGACCACAACCTCTGCGGGACTCCGTCCCCCGGAACCGGCGCGTCACGCTAGCTCGGGCGCACATGACATGTCGTTCGCTTTGAATACGACCGCAGTGTTTCTACTCCCGTGAGCGCGGACATGGCGCGGCTCGCCGACCGTCTCGGTTCACGGCGGGTGATGACCGGCGGGTCGATTCCACCGCGGTACCAGACGGATGCGTTCCGCGCGCATCGGGGTTCTCTCTTGGAAGAACGCGGTCCACCCCCTTACGCGGTCGTCTTGCCGCGATCGACCGATGAGGTGGCGACGGTCGTTCGCTTCGCGGCGGACGCGGGGATGAACGTAGTCCCCTGGGGCGGCGGAACGGGTCTCATGGGAGGAGCTCGTCCGAGAACCGATTCGATCGTCCTGGACCTTCGGAATATGCGAAGGGTTCGCGCCATCGATGTGGCTTCCGGCACGGCCACCGTGGAGGCCGGAATCGTCTTGGAGTCGTTGGACCGTCAGCTCCGGAGGCATCGTCTCACTCTTGGACACGATCCCTGGTCCAGGCCGCGCGCCACCGTCGGCGGGGCCATCGGGACGAACGGCATCGGCTATGCCGGCTATCTTCGCGGAACGATGGGAGATCAGGTCCTTGGCCTCGAGGCCGTCCTCGCGGACGGAAGCGTGATTCGAACTCGGGCCGTCGCCCGATCCACGACGGGTCTCGACCTGAAACGTCTCTTCATCGGCACGGAAGGGACGCTGGGCATCGTGACCGCCGCCGCCCTTCGCGTGTTCCGCCTCCCTGAAAAGGAAGAGATTCACGCGTTTCGCTTGGCGGACTTCTCCACCGGATTCGGAGCCCTCTCTCGGGTGTACGATGACGGTCTCACGCCGAGCGTGATGGATTTCGAGGAGACGTTCGAGGCTCCCGCTGTCCCTTGGGGAGGCGAGGCAGGCCCGCCGACGCTCTACCTGGGATTCGCGGGGGCCAAGGAAATCGTGACCGCTTCGTGGCGAATCGCGCGCCGGCACATGAAAACGGCTCATGCGAGAGCCCTAGCGGACCGCGACGCGCGCGACTACTGGAGGACGCGCCATGACATCATCTACATGCACGACGAGATTTCCCCCGGGGTGACTCGGGCCGACGTCGCCCTGAGGGAGACGATCTTCGACTACGTTCACGTGGCCCTCCCGCGTTCGAAGATCTTGCCCTACCGACGAGCCGCCCTGCCGATTCTCCGACACCACCGCGTTCATCCGATCGGCTTCGGGTTGTGGACTCAGCCTGAACTCGTCTCCCTGGAAGTCGTGAAGCCCGTCCTCGGAGATCGATCGACATCAAAAGCGGCCGTCGCGACCGCGGTCGATGCGCTAATCCGAAAAGCCCAGGCGCTTGGAGGCTCCATGGAATACGTGCATGGAGTCGGGGTGAAACTGGGTCACCTCATGGGCGAGGAGCTCGGGACCGGAGCCGACCTCGCGCGAAGAGTGAAAGAGGCCCTCGATCCGTCAAGTGTCTTGAACCCGGGAAAGCTTGGACGGTAAACATCCACCGAAGCCCGAATCCGTGCGCCCAGGTGAAAGAGGTTGCGAAATCTATATGGCTGACCCATTCAGCGGAATATATATTAATCCGAACATAACTGCGCCCTCAAGGCAGGGATTGGATGCAACCACCACCCCCGATGATGCGCGGACCGATGATGATGGATCGACGACGGCTCGTGGGCCTGGCAATCGTCCTCGGGCTCTTCTTCCTCATGGTCGGAGCGCTCCTCGTCGATGCAAGTCACGCGAAGTACGACACGACAGAGCCGGCGGAGGCGACCCGGGCGCGTCAAAACCTGGGCGTCGTCTGGGGTCCCGCGGTGGCCCATGTCGGCATGTTCCTGTTCGTGATCGGCCTGATTAGCGCCGCCGTGTTCTTCGAGGAGCTCGATGTCTTCGTCCGACTGTTCCTGGTGATTCTCTCCTTCCTCGCGGTCCTGTTGATCTTGGCGGGCTCGACGACCATCTTCGGCGGGACGTAAGCCCGGGGGGACAACCATGCCAGGATTCGGCGAGAAAATCTGGGATATGGGCAGGTCGCCTTCGCAGCATCTGGGCCTCCTGGTCTTCGGTCTCGTCGCCCTCCTGACCGGCCTGATCAGCCGATCGATGGTGGTCATCGTCGGAAGCGGCGCGGCCGTCACTGCGGTGACGTTGGCGGCCCTCGTCCTCGTCGGGGTCGGAGGGTTCTTCTTGACCTTGGCGCTTTTCCTCGGCGCTTATACGGCGAGCGGAGACTCATGGACCACGACGGTGTGGCGGATCGCGCAACTGCTTGCGGCGGTCCTGGTCCTCATCTTCGTATTTTGAACGTCACGGAATCGGGACGGGGCGGCTTAGCAGCCGTCCCGTGCCCTTCGAGTTCGCGGACCTTGAGTGGGTCGTCTTTATCTAGCGCGCCATGCCGGTGCTGACCGACATGATCGGGGGAAGGAAATCGGCGATTATCTTCCAAGACTCGCCTTCGTCGCGACTCGCGAACAGCTGCCCCGTGTTCGTTCCCACGTAGACGCCGAGCGGATCTTCCGCGTCCGTCGACATCCCCTCGCGTAGCACGCCCAGGTAGGCGTTCGGACCCGGCAGACCTTTCGTTGCCTTGCGCCACGTCTTGCCCGCGTTCCCGGTCTTCCACACCGCCATCTGTCCCTTGTGGAACACGCGATTCATCGCGCCGATGAGCGGCGTGACGAAGGCCGTGTGCTTCCGATTCGGATGGGCTGCAATCGGGAATCCGAAGTCCGAGGGCAGGCCTTTCGTGACCTCGGTCCAGGCACCTCCGTCCGGGCCCCGGTGGTACGTGCCGGTATGGTTCTGCTGGAAGACCGAACCGTCGGCGGACGCGTCCCACGCGATCTTGTGGACACATTGGCCCCACTCGGGATACGGGTTCGGGAGGAACCCCGCACGCACCCCGCGATTCTCCATCGTCCACGACCGTCCCGCGTCCCGAGACTCGAAAGCGCCGACAGCGCTGATTCCAATGACCAAGTGTTTCGGTTTCCGCGGATCGACCAAGATGGAATGGAGGCAGAGTCCGCCGCCACCGGGTTGCCATTCTTTCCGCGTCGAGTGGTAGTTCAGGGAAGGAATGTCCTCCCACGTGTCGCCCCGATCTCCGCTCCGGAACAGGGCCGCCGGTTCGACTCCGGCATAGATCGTTTCAGGCTGGTCCGACGGACCCGGCTCAATGTGCCACACCCGACTCACGGCGAGATCCGATCCTTCTTTGAATTTCGGCGAGGAAGCGGTCGCCTTCAGTTGGCTCCCGATCCGTCCGCGATAGACGGCCGGTCCCCAGGGTTCGGCGAAGTGAGGCGCGGCTGCGTACAGGGTCCGGCCATCCCGCGGGTCGAGGCCCATGTGGTAGACGCCTGCACCCGCGATGAACGGGCCCGCCACGGACCACTTCCTCCGGTCTGCGGAATGGAAGAGGAATCCGCCTTTCTTCGTACCGACTGCCACCACAACACTGTCTTTCTTGATTGTTCCGGCCATGTCAACCACCCGCCACGCTGGGCAAGATATGCACGACGTCCCCCGGCTTCAATGCCACACTGGGAAGTGGCGTCATCACGAGGTCTTCGTTCAAGAACAGGTTCACGTACGGACGTCGACGGCCAGTCTCGTCGACGACCCGATCCCGGATTCCCGGGAACGACGCCTCGAGTGCCTTCAGCATGCCGGCGAGGTCCGATGCATCGAGGACGACTTCGTCCACTCCCCCCGTGTACGAGCGGAGGGCGGGCGGGATCCGCACGAGGACACCGACCTGGGCGATCTCCCCTGCCGATGCGCGGGACATGACACCTCCTCCCGAAACGGGGCATCCACGGCGAGACGAAAAGGTTTTGGTCGGCGTGTGCGAATCGGCGAGGGCCGGGGCCCGAGGTCTTATCTCGGGTCAGTCCCTCCGGGCGCTCGATGGATTCCCAGGAGATCTTGGACGTCGCCCTCCGTCTTGCGAAGCAGACGGCGACTCCCGCCGACACGACGATTAACGTCCCGGCGAAGGACGTGAAGCGAGCGCTGTTCGGCATCGATGTGGACGCGGCGGACCTGCTCGTGGCCAAGGAGAAGGGCTACGATCTCGTCATCGCGCACCACCCGACCGGGGGACGCGCGATCCTGGACTTCCCGAAGGTCCTCTCGAAACACGGAGACATCCTGACGCGCCATGGAGTCCCGAGCGACGCCGCATCGTCGGCCGTCCGGGAGCTGCAGGAGGAGCGCGAGCCGCGAGCCCACGCGGAGAACTATGATCACCTGCCGTCGGTCGCCCGGTTGATTGGGATCGGCCTCATGTGCATCCACAACCCCTGTGACGAAATCGGGCGACGCGTGATGGACGAGACCCTGCGGGCTCGTCTCCCTCGCGATCCCCGTGTGCGCGACGCGATCGTGGCCCTCGAAGGGATCCCGGAATTTCGAGCCGCCGAGACCCGCATCGTCCTCCGGATGGGGAAAACGGAGAATACGCTCGGGAAATGGGCGGTTCATCACGGCGCCGGGACGAACGGAGGCGTCCCGGTCGCTCGCGCGGCCTTCGACCACGGAATCGACACGGTTTTCTACATCCACATTGATGCAGGGGCCCTCCGACGGTTGTGGGAGGTCTATGGCCGCGAGGGCCCGAAGAACCTCGTGGTCACGGGGCACCTGTCTTCGGACAGCATCGGCATCAACGTGCTCGTCCGAGAGCTTCGTGCGCGCGGTCTGCGCGTCGATACGTACAGTGGAATTATCGACGTCTGAGCATGATTATTATTATGATATACGATATAATTCAATGGTAAGCCTTAACTATGCCCTGTCGATACCCGAGGCGAAGGGTTCCTTTTGCCGTTTGAAATCGTCATCGTGAGCAACACTCCCCTCACGCCGTTGAAGGACATCGACGATGTCTCCCTCCTGTTCCTCACGCAGATCGGATACATCCCGAAAGGGTACGACCCGAAGACGGACGCCTCGAGCGTGCGGGACTCGGTGCCCTATCGCTTGGTCGTCGAGTGCCTCCTTGGCCGGATGGACAAGGGGTGGACGGTCGAGCAGCTTGCGGCGAAGCTGAAGACGACGAAGGCGACGATCTATCGTCACATCAACAAACTCAAAGAGATGGACCTTTTGGACGAGGTGAACGTGAACGAGCGCGGCACGATCCGCAAGGGCTATCGGATCCGATACGGGAATCTTTCGAAAGCGTGGAACTTCGTCGAATCGAACGTGGAGATCGCCATGGAGAACTATCGCAAGACGGTCGACCATCTCGCGAAACTCGCGGAGCAGCGGAGGTGAGGGGTTGGCTGAGGAGATCGCCTCCCTGACCAAGGGTTCCCGGTATCGTATCGAATCGATGGAGACGCGGGACCGAACGAAGGTCACGAAGGGAGTGTTCCGTGGCTACGCCACGATTGGAACCGACGATGCGGTCGTGATCGAGTTGGACGAGAGCCATCAGGAAATGAAAGGAAAGCTCCGACTGATCCCGTTGCACGTCGTCCTCGCGGTGGATGTCCTCGAGCATGTGCCGGGCGATGCGCCGAAGGTCGAGAAGCACGGGACGATGTACGGATAAGATCGACCCGTACCAAGGTTCATGCCCCGTCGCGGGATGCCTTTTCCATGACGACGCCACGGGCGGCCGCTCGGAGGATTCGTCCGCCGCGCGGTTGGCTCGGCCTTGCTTTCTTGGCCGTTTGGTTGTATCTGATTTCCCAACTGCTTCGGATCTTCCCCAGCGGGACCGCGGACGCGTTCGATATCTCGATCCCGGAAGCGAGGCAAGTCCTCGCGATTACCTCGGGCCTCGGTCAGATCGTCTTGTTTGCCGGGCTCACCGCCGCGCTCTGGAGGGCGAATCTCGCGGCGGGAGTTTCGGATTCCCGAACTCGAGGGCTCGGACTCGGGATCGCGGGGGTCGGACTTCTCGCCCTGTTCGAGATCGCCCTGTTCTTCGACTGGATTGGCTTCTTCGTGAGTCCCGTCAACGAACTCTCTCACTCGCCCGCCCTTGACGCCGGAATCATCGCGGGAACCGCCCTCGTGTTCGCCGGGCTCGCTACCCTAGGGGTCGGACTCGCACGCGCCGTGGACCTATTCGGGCGAGCCCAAGTTGCCGTCCCGGAGGCACCCGTGCGATCGGAGGAGCCAGGCTGACCCTCACGGGCGGTCTCGACTCGGAATTCCTCGAGGCTTTGGTCGGCGAGATTCGAGATCGAAGGCCCGCCTCGAAGGACGAACTCGAGCGAATCAAGCTCCGCCTCGCACGCGCGTACCGGCTCGGAGGCCTTCCCTCGGATTCCGACATTCTCGGACAACTGCCTGTGGCGGTTCGGAACGGCCTCAGAGACCTCCTCCGTGTGAAGCCTGCACGGACGGCAAGCGGTGTCGCGGTCGTCACCGTGATGACGGCTCCCCACGGTTGTCCTCACGGGGTCTGCACGTACTGTCCCGGAGGGCCGCGTTTCGGAACGCCTCAGTCGTATCTTGGGACCGAACCGGCCGCTCGGCGGGCCGCGGAACATCATTACCATCCGAGGGGCCAGACCGCAGCCCGGATCGAGGCGCTGCAGAGGATCGGCCACGACACAGACAAGGTGGACCTGATCGTCCTCGGCGGAACCTTCACCGCCCTCGAAGCCGGTTACCGGGAGTGGTTTGTGAAGGGATGCATCGATGGTTTGAACGGATTTGAATCACCCAACCTCATGGCCGCGCAGGATGCCAACGAGTCGGCCGCCAGCCGATGCATTGGCCTCACGATTGAAACCAAGCCGGACTGCTTCCTGGGCGCTGAGGTCGCCGAGTCCATGGCGCTGGGTGCGACCCGCGTGGAACTAGGAATCCAAACGACCCATGATGACGTGTTGGAGCAAGTCCATCGCGGTCACACGGACGGACAGAGCAGGGAGGCGATGCATGAGGCCAAATCCGCCGGGTTGAAGGTCGGAGCCCACATGATGCCCGGCCTGCCAGGGTCGGATCTGGATCGGGACCTGGAATCGTTCCGAGTCCTTTTCGAGGATCCGGCCTACCGCCCTGATTTCCTGAAAATCTATCCGACGCTCGTCCTGCCGGGAACGGCGCTGCACGGGCTCTGGAAATCCGGAAGGTACACGCCCCTCCAAACCGACCAGGCTGTCGAGCTGATCGCCCGAGTCAAGGCCATCGTCCCGCGTTGGTGCCGGATCCAACGAGTCCAGCGCGAGATCGGCGCACCCGACATCGCGGACGGCGCCAAGCGAGGAGACCTCCGAGTGCTCGCGAAGGAGCGCCTCCGATCGCAAGGCCTCGTCTGCCATTGCGTCCGATGCCGCGAGGTGGGCTTCCGTGGAGTCTCGCCCCGCCTCGAGTCGCTCGCCCTGCTGCGCATCGACTACGACTCGTCCAACGGCCTTGAGGTGTTCCTCAGCATCGAAGATCCCAGCCGCGAGGTGCTCGTCGCCTACGCGCGCCTGAGGATCGGAAGGGAGGAGGCGACCGTCCGGGAGTTGAAGGTCTTCGGCCGCGTGGTCCCGTTCCACGAGTCGGCGGGCGATCGTTGGCAGCACCGCGGATTCGGGCGTCGCTTGATGACCGAATGCGAACGGATCGCCCGCGATGAATTTCACATGTCAAGGATGCGGGTCACGTCCGGCGTGGGCGTTCGAGGGTATTACCGGTCCCTCGGCTATCGACTCGAGCGGCCGTACATGGAACGGGCCCTCTAATCACGCGACTTCCTTGATCCAGCCGATGCGTTTTCGCTTGCTGTCCTCGACGTCCGCCGCGTTGCGGAAGGAAGACTCCGTTTCCGCCAGATAGTCGACCGCGAGACGAAGTCCCTCCCTGGTGGGCGCCTTCACATCGACGCCCGCGCGGGTGAGTTGCTGCCGCACAATGGGCATTGCGGCCTCCTGTCCGCCCATGACGTCACAGAAATCCATGATGATCTGCTCCGTCACCAGAATGAACTCGTGCGTCACCCCTTCGACGGCCTCGCGACGAGACATCTTCGCATTCGATTCCGAAATGATCGCCTTCGCGAGGGCGAGGAAACCGATTTCCACGTTCTGTCCCGTCTTCGCGGAACTCAAGAAACCGCCGACCCCGAGGGCCTCCTTGAGATCGTCTAATGCCTCTTGGGCCTGACGTCGAGAATCGGCGAGGTCCAACTTGTTCCCCACGACGACGAGCGGAATCGAGTTGGTCACCGCGACCAGGTGTGGGATCCAATAGTCCTGAAGGCTCTCCGCTGTTTCCGAGCGGGTGACGTCGTACATGAGGAGCGCTCCCTTGGCGCCTTGAAACGAACTCTCTTGGATGCCCTTGTACCCCTTTTGGCCGAGGACGTCCCAGATCATGAAAGTCAGGTCCGTGACCTTACCAGGCGACTCGATCCGCAGGTCTTTTTTCGTGACCTTGGTCCCGATGGTTGTGATGTACTCATCCGAGAACTTATCCACGACGAAGCGACGGATCAAGCTGGTCTTGCCCACGGCTCCGTCGCCGAGGAGGAGAATCTTACGCTTGATGTGGTCGTCGACCATTGCTGGTGCCGCTCCATGCAGGCGCCACGCTTATAACGCTTCCTGGCTCAATGTCATCCTTGCGAATACAAGGGTCCCGCTCGAAGAAATCGATCGCCGCGATGCGCCAAACGGCGGGTCCCTCGCGATCGATACGTCAAGGCCGGAGCCGTTTAGGGTTGCGGAGAAAATCCTCGATTCCAGCGCTTGTCGCGGGGGTCCGGTGCCTTACGCGGGCCCATTCGACCGGGAGGCCGAGAGAGATTGCTGCCGCGCGAAGGAGCGACCGCGGGAGCGGATGACTCCGAGACAAGTCCATGAGAGGAGATTGAACCCCCCACGCTTTCAGAACCGTCCCGATCCTCGTGTCGGTCGGCTGGGAGCCGAATCCGGTAAGTATCAACGAGTCGTGAGTTTCCTCGACGACCGCGCGAAGCGGAACCAATCCACGAACCACCGTAGGGGACAAGCGACGGTCCGCGTCCTTGGTGCGGTCGCGGATTCGGAGGGTCTCCGCGAGATCGAGGCGCACGAAGTGAACCCCGTAGTCCAGGTGGGCCTTTGCCGCCTTGCCGGCGCGGACGGCCTCAGATTCGTCGACTCCTGCAACCACGCATACGAGCTCACAACGTTTGCGAGCGACCATCGCGACGAGCGTGCTGGAAAGGCCGCCGGAGTACGCAAGAGCGACCGGCGCCGGTCCCGAAACGACATCGGCGATCCGTCCCTCAAGCCGCTCGACGAACTCGAGTACGCTGCGGGGCGTCCCCATCGTTTCACGCAGGGAACGTCGCTTCACCGGAGAGGAATTGCTTCAGGGTGACTGCGAGGTCCCCTTCTTTCACGCGGATCTGTTTCTGCGAGTCCCGCTCACGCAAGGTGACGCCCTTCCCTTCGAGTGTCTCGTGGTCGATGGTCACGGTGAACGGCGTGCCGATCTCGTCCATCCGCGCGTATCGTCTCCCGATGGAACCGGAATCGTCGTAGAACGCGGTGATCCCCTTGCGCAGCTCGGCGTACAGGGCTTCGGCTCGTTCCGGGAGGCCGTCTTTGTTCAAAAGCGGGAAGACGGCGACAGGGACCGGCGCGATCCGAGCCGGCAGCCGTAGAACGACTCGATCCCCTTGCGTATACGAGAGGTCGAGGAGGGCCCACACATTCCGGTCGACGCCGAACGAGAGCTCTAGGACATGGGGGACGAGTTTCGACGCGCCGAAGGTCACGGACTGTTTTGCATGGGACCCGGCCTCGTGTCCCTTCAAGTCGTGGTCCGTCCGGTAGTGGACCCCGCCGACCTCCTTGAATCCCCCGAGGCTCTCTTGCCGGACTTGGATGTCGAAGTGGATCGTGTTGTAGAACGCCCGTTCTTTTTCATCGAGCTCCGCGAATCGGAAGGCGTCCCTCGGGAGCCGCAGGAGATCCAGATAGAATCGCTGGACCTGCACCAGGTGGTAGACATACCACGGAGGGAGTCCGTGGCCGACGAGATCCTTCGCGGGAATGTCGTGCGCGGTGGGGGCGTGTTTCTCGGAGGCCCACGCCACCCGGACCGGGACGGACGCGACGTCTTCGAAAGGCACCGTACCGGCGAACGTCGCGGGATCGAAGAAGATCTGCAGCTCGGCTTGGATGAATTCCCGCATCCGGTACGTGCCCTGCCGCGGACTGATCTCGTTCCGGTACGCGCGCCCGACGATGGCCAACCCCATCGGGAGTTTGCGGCGGAGAGCCTCGAACTCCCGTTTGAAGTTCAGGAACACTCCCTGGGCCGTCTCCGGTCGAAGGTAGGCGCGATCCTTTCCCGTCGGCCCGACTCCAAGGGGGAACATCATGTGGAATTCCCGAGACGGGCCCAGGACACCCTTGCAATTCGGACATCGGATCTTGAGCTCCAAGATCCGGGCGTCGATCTCTCCCGTCGTGAGGCCTTCCTGTTCCTCATGGGTTGCGGCTTCGAGAAGTTGGTCGCCGCGGTAAGACTCCCCGCATCGCGTGCACGTGACGAGGATGTCCGTAAAGTGATCCACATGGCCGGACGCCTTCAGCGCGGCTTCCGGGAGGATCGTCGTTGTGTCGATGAGATAGTAGTTGCCGCTCAGGCCGAGAAACGTCTCGATCCAACAGTCTTCCCATCGTCTCCGAAGAAGGACGCCGTTGTGCCCGTAGTCGTAGAAGCCCGCGAAGCCGCCATAGAGTTCGACGGCGGGCCAGAGGAAACCGCGGCGGACGGACAAGGACATCACGTCCTCGTACGAGGCCATCGCGGCCCCGAAGGGGAGGGCCGGTGATAAAGCATCGGGTGGACATGGAGTGACGACCACGCCAGCACTCCGACCGGAGGAAATCGGTATCCTAGGTGCGGCGGCGCCGTTTGGATTTGGGCATCCTAGGCGACGTGCTTGGCCAAGTACGACCCCCTGACACGACGAGACTCACATCGCTCGCGGACGCTCGCATCAAGGAAGCAAAACCACTCGAGCCCCCCGGGAGATCAAATACTACGAGGTCGGGCCGCGCTCCAACGCGAAGGGAGCCGGAGGTGTCCGGATCGGCGAGATGGCGGCCCGGAAGAGCCATTTCGAAGACGTCTCGGGCGGTTGCGCCTCCGTTCATCCGCGCGACGCGGTACGCGAATTCGATCTCTCGCAACATGGAAGGCACGTTGATCATCGCGTTGTCCGTCCCCAGGTGGAGTTCGACTCCGGAGCGGATCATCCGCGGGATGTCCGGCGTCATGCCGAAGAAGGCATTCGACCGAGGACACACGACGATCGGCACGCCCGCGCTGGCACAGCGTTTCAGGTCGGCATCGGTCGCCTGCAGCATGTGGACCAAGAATGTCGGCGACAGGTCGAGGACCTTGTCGATGTTTTCTCGGATCCGCTCCGAAGAGTGCAGTGCGAAAATTTTCTTCTCTCGACGGACATGCGCCGCGAGCTTCTGGATTCCTTCTTCAGGCCAATCGACGTAAGAGCTGACGGCGATGCCATCCGACGCCCGCAGGATCGCCGAAACCTCGCGCGCATCGTATTCGAGGCGGGCCGGCCTCCCGAGGGCCACTCCCCGAAGAGGCATGGCCGCGACCGCGGCATATAGGAGTTTGAGTCCTTTCAGGCCCCCCTCCCGGAAATCGGAAAAGCCGGTCGTGCCCGTCCGGAGCATCGTCGCCATCGCGCGCCGCATCGCCGCGATGACGGCGCCGTCCTTCGCCTTCGCCAAGATCCGATGCTTGAGCCCGTGGGGCGGAGCGACGAGCTCCTCGAGACTCCCTGTGAGCTCTTGCGTGACGACGGCGTCGCCCAGATGCGTGTGCGCGTTCCACAGGCCCGGGGTGATCAGCCCGGTCGCGAGTGGATTCCGCGCTCGGCCAGCGCGGACTTCGACGATGACATCATCTTCCCATCCCACCGTGCCATTACGGAAACGTCGGCCATCATAGAACCAGCCGGAGACGCGCTCCACATCCGCGCGAAGGGCGGAATCGCCTTTAACATTGGCGGCCCACTTCGGAGTCGTCTCGGAATCTTTATCGCTTGGGAGCTTTTCCTCGCGGTTGCGCCGCCGTAGCTCAGCCCGGCAGAGCGGCAGTTTCGTATGTGCAGGCGGAAGACGCCTGCACCGAAGGAACTGCAGGTCGGGGGATCGAAGCCCCCCGGCGGCTCTCGACCCAAAGTTGTAGGCTCGCCTTCCGACCGTTTCGTAAACTGCAGGTCCGGGGCTCTAATCCCCGCGGTGGCTATCGATTTCGTCCCCGAGCGCTCGATCCGAGCTCGACGATACAGTGGTCCTCGCGGCCGTTTCACTTCAATTCTTGGCGCCGCCAAAACACATCGATGCGCCCCGGCCAGATGTACAGGATGGGGAACAGCATGTACACTCCGAGACTCAGAATCGGATTGAGGAAGGAGATCAGGATAGCAGCCGCGGACAGGCAAGGCCCTAGGAGCATCCGACGCCGGCCCAATCGGATCACGGCGTCGTCCAGATCCGCGTCCACCAGATGGTGGTGGAGAGTCGCATACCAGTACGTTCCGTAAAGGGACAGCTGGACGGCGAGGAGATTGAACCCGTAGGCCACGACGGTCAACTGCACGAAGTCATGGTGGCCGATGAGGGCCGTCGTCAGCGGGAGAAGGCCGACAAATAGGAGGAGGAGGTTGTTCAGCCAGATGAGAGTTCGATCCGTGCGCCGGACGTAGTAGAACGCGATGTGATGGCCGACCCAGAAGACGGCCACCGTGACGAAGCTGAGCGCGTAGACCAGGACGCCCACCACGACTGTATCGCGGTCCGGAAGCGGCTGAATTGGCGGACCGGTGATGTAAGGGATGGTGAGGCTCAGCCCGAGGATCGTCATGACGGCCCCGAAGATGCCATCCGTAAGGGCCTCGACCCTCGCCTTTCCGAGTCCGGCGACGGAGCCGCCTCGCGCGCTCATGAGCCTCCGGCGCCATTGTGACGGTGGGCTATAAGTTCGGCCGCATCCCCGCGTTGTTCGCCGGAGGAGATCAGAACTTGCCTCGCGCACCGCCCCCGCCGGTCCGGCCACCGCCGAAGCCCCCGCGACGATACAGGCTGAGCAATGCGCCCATCCAGAGGAACGAACGGCCTCGAGTCAAAATGGAGACGGCGAGAAAGACGACCACCACGATCGCGATCGCTTTCCAATCGAGCACGAGGAGAGAAGGCTCCCGGCTCGCGGATCCACCATCGTACTTCGAAACAATTTCGTTGCCGACGACGTAGGTCGCATCGTACATCCCTCCGTAGAAATCTCCCGTTTCCAGGGCCGGTGTCAGGTTATCTCGCCCGACGCGGCCCACGAGGGCGTCGTTCAGGATTCCCTCGAGTCCATAGCCGACCTCGAATCGCCAGGCTCGCTCGTCGGTTGAGATCACCAAAAGGAGCCCGTTGTCGCGGCCGGCTTTTCCAATGCCATTCGCGCTGAATGTCCTCGATGCGAAAACGTCGATGCCCGCAGGTTGGGTCGTGTTGACGACGACGATCGCGATCTCGGCCGAGGTCAGCGAATCGACTTGGTAGCAGAGGTCCTCGAGACTGTTGAATTCATCGGATGACAGGGCGCCTGGTGTCGTGAGGTCGTTCACGTACAGGTAGACCGTCGGCACGTCCTGTGCGTTCGCGGGGAAGCCGGTCATGGCCACAGCGAAGACGAGAAGGATGGGAAGGGCGATTGCTCGCACGCGGTCCCTCCCTTGGGAAACCTAAGGCCCGCCGGGAATCGGATCGAAGTACTTGCGAGGTTGGAATCCGAACGATCCCGCGAGGAGCGAATTCGGGAACGAGATGACCGCTGTGTTGTAAGAGCGAACGGAGTCGTTGTACCACATCCGTTCCGTCGCGATTCGGTTTTCTGTGCCCGCGAGCTCGTCCATCAGGCCAGCGACGACCTGATTCGAATGGAGGTCCGGATAGTTCTCATAGGTGACCCGAATCGCGAACAGGTTTTGGTCGAGACTCTGGGACGTGTTGATCCGTTGGTCGATGCCGGAGGTGTTCAACCATTGGGAGCGCAAACGCGTGATGTTCTCCAACGTCGAACGTTCAAACTCCTTGTATTGTTGCACCTGCGCCACCAGACTCGGGATCAGGTCGATTTTCCGCTGATATAGGTTCTCAACCTGCGCCCATTGGGCGGTCACGGCTTGATCCTTGGCGACGAGGGAGTTGTAGGCGGCGACAACCCAAGCGAGCAGCACCAAGGCGATCACCAGGATGCCGACGAGAGTCAGTTGTCGGCGGGACCCGAATGTGAGGACCATCGTTTCTCCGATGGGCTAGGACGTAAAATAGCTATCGTAGCGAGTCACGCCCCATGGCCCGCCCGGCCGGCAGCATGGTCGGGAGAGAAACAACTAGCGGGCCTGATTATGGGTCACCACTTGAAACGAGCGGCGACGGCCGGGCAAATCCTTGTTCGACTTTCGAGAACACGATGTGGAGACTCGCGGCGAGAGCGAACGATGGCAACGTTGCCCCGATCGGGAGGCCGAACCATACGATCGCGAAGTAGAGAGCGGTCCCGGGGAGCCAGCTCGCGAAGGCCGGCCACCGCCAGCGCGGTGCGGTCTGGAAGAAGTCGCTTGGCGAATAGCCTTCGCGGCGGACCACGAAGGTTTCCGCGATGACCACTCCAAGCAAAGGGACAAACAAGCCTCCGATCAGAAGGAGGAACGTCTCGTACGGTCCGCCGATTCCCTGGCCCGAGGCGACCAAGTAGCCTGCCGCAACGATGCCGATCAGCGCGGAAGCGACAATCGTCGTCGCTTGTCTGCGTCGTACGGAAAGATTTTGAACGGACACTGCCGCGGAATACACATCCGCAAAGGCGTTGTCCGTCTCGTCGACAAGGATGGCGATCAATGGAAGGGCACTCAGCCCCAGGAGGCCAAGCGAGGCCAGGAAGGCATACGGGTCTTGAGAGTTCAATCCGAACGAGGTGATGCCGAGGAAGACGAGCGCTGCTCCGATCAGGTAGAACGAGGTGTTCGCGGCGATGTACCCGAGGCTCGTACCTGCGGCGGCTTGTCTCGGTGAACGGGCGAAGCGATTGTAGTCGGAGATTAACGGCCACCACGAGATGGGCATCGCGACGACAAGGTCCAGCCCCAGGAGGAGCGAACCGGTCCCCGCGAAGTTCCCAGCCACGGGGGCAGGCCGAATATTCGGGTCCAAGTGATGGAGTCCGAGCGCGACCGCGACGGCGATCGTCGAGCCGTACACGATCCAGATCGCGAACCGCTCGAGCCAGTTCCGGACGACCGCCAGGGGTCCTCCGAGGGCGAGGCCCATGGTGACCCCGCCCCAGATAGGGACGAAAAATGCGGAGGTCCAGGGTCCGAGAAAATTCCTCGTCACGATAGCGGTCGCCTGAGCCATCACGAGGAGTTCGAAGGCGGTCCAACCGAGGAGTTGTAGGATGTTCAAGGCGGTCGGCGCGTAAGATCCGGCCCGACCCAGGACCGGTCGCAAGCTGACCATCGTCGGCACGCCGGCCCGGCTTCCGTGATGCCCCGCGGCCGCGAGGAGCAGACTCCCGAGAATGGAACCCCCCAGCGACACGAGGGCGGCTTCCCAGAGCGAGAGACCGAACGCCGTGACGAGAAGCGCGCCCGCGGCGAGGACGAGGAGTCCGGCGCCCAGGCTCGACCAGAGGACGAAGAGGTCGAAGGTCCGCAGGACGCGGAGCGAGTCGGGGACCGGTTCCACGCCCCATTCCGGAGGCCTCCGGAGTCGGACCATCGGTCGACCGAAAGCGGTCGACATATAACGCGTTGATGGGGTGGGGACGCGCGAGCCGCTCAGGACTTCGGTCCGCTTTTCGCGAATTTCTTGTAGGAATGCCGCAACGCCATGACTAGGGGCAGCTCCTTCCCCGCGAGGAAATTGATCAGAGCGCCTCCGCCCGTGCTGACGTGGTCGATCCGGTCCTGGAGGCCAAACTGCTCCACCGCCGCCACGGTGTGGCCTCCCCCGACGACGGACAATCCGTCGGACTCCGCGACCGCGGTCAAGAGTTCTCGCGTTCCGACGGAGAACGGCTCCAGCTCGAAGACGCCGGCAGGACCGTTGAAGAAAATCGTCTTCGCGTGGCGGATCACCTCGACGTATCGAGCGATCGTATCCAGGCCGATGTCGTAGACGAGGAGTTTCGCCGGGAGGGAGTCCACGGTGACGGGCCTCCGTTCCCCGCCGTTGTTCAGGACGACGTCGGTGGGCAAGAGGATTCGTTTCCGGAACTTCTTCAAGAGATCCTTGCTGTCTGCGAGCGCTTGATCGTAGTCCTCGATCTCCCGCCGCATGAGCTCCGTCGTGGGATCGCCCGGGTCCACGCCGGACGCGTCCAGGAAGATGTTTGCCACACCGCCGGAAGTGAGGACCGTGTCGACGATGTCCTTCTCGAGCATGTGTCGGGCGACCGCGATCGAATCGTCCGCCTTCACGCCTCCGAGGTGTGCCACCTTCGGGCGTTCCGGATTCAGGACGGCCTGCGTGAGCATCGTCAGCTCGCGCTCCATGACCCGACCGGCTAGGGAGGGCAGCACGTCGCAGAATCCGACGAGGCTTGGCTGGGCACGGTGGGCCGCGGCGAAGGCGTCCAGGATGAAATATTCCGCGTGAGGGGCGAGCCGCTGCACGATGTGCGTCTTCACCATCTTCTCGAGCTTCGCGTCGGCGAGAGCCTCCTCTTCGGAGTAGAATCGGGTGTTCTCCAGGACGACGACGTCGCCCACCTGCATCGCCTCGATCGCCTCGATCGCCGGCCTCCCAAACAGACTCGAGACGTACCGCACGGGGCGGCCGAGCAGGGCGGCAATCCGTTCCGCGTGCGCCTCGAGGGTCGTGAAATCGTCTTTCCCCGGCCGGGATTGGTGGGCCAACAGGACCACCTTCGAGTGCCGGAGCTCCCGGATCGTCGTCAGGTGCTCCCGGATCCGCGCATCGTTCAGGAGCTGTCCCGTCGCCGGATCGACGGGAGAATTGATGTCCACCCGGAGGAGCACGGTACGGCCCGTGAGGTCAAAATCGTCCATCGTGAAGAAATCCCGGACCATCAGAACGCGACAGAAAGACGCAGCATAATAGCCTTTTTGCATCGCGCCGGTGGCGGTTTTCCCCCGGGGGCCAGGCGTGTGTTCTCAAACGGGGGAACTAGGTTGCAACCTTTTTAGAGGGGCCTGGGGGATGGACGCCAGGACCGAGGGAAACTCACGCCCCAAGACCTCCTACTCCCAGAGGGTAAACTCATCCGCACGACCCGGGGCGGGGCGAACGCGCTGAAACAACTGCTCCTCGACCTGAAGAAGTACTCGTTCTCGGGCTACGTCCGGACCGTCCGGACCGCCGGCGGCAAACGCTCGGAGGGGATCGTGCTCCTCCGCGGAGGGAATCCGGAGGCGAGCCTGCACCAGCGGGACGATGCGCAAGACCGCGGCCGGAACGCCCTGAAGAAAGTGTGGCAGGACTCCTACGACGATGCGTGCGTCCTCGAGCTCCACGCGCGCGTGGACATGGACGGCCTCGTCCGCGAGTACGCCGATGCGGTCCTGGAACGGCCGTCCAAGGTCGTGAAGAAAACGAAGGTCCCACAAGCCCTGGACCGCGCAGACATCGAGAAGCAACTTCGAATCTGGAAGGAGAGGTCCTACAACGTTTCCTCGATTGAGGCGAACCTCGAGGCCGAGCCGAGCGTCGTAACCGCCTCGGTCCTGGCCATGCGCGAAGCCGTCAAGAAGGCGGACGCCGCCGCCGAGGTCCTGTCCGGCTTGGACGTGACGGGCTTCGAGTCCCGCGCCGCGATCCTTCGGGAGAAGCTGCGCGATCCGATCCGACACCCGGACATCGACGCCGAGGTCGAGCTGCTCCGGGAGGCGACGGAGAGCATGCGGCGGATCGAGTCCCGACGCACCCTTGAGCGTTCCCGCGAACGGGAATTCAAGGAGCGGACGAAGAAGGTCTTGGAGCTCGTCATGAAACAGCGCCGGGACATGAAGTCCGAGGTACCGTTGCCTTCGTCGGAGGAGGTCGAAAAGGCCCTCGAGGAACCGGCCCCACCGCGAGATGCCGCGACGAACCTGGCGCCCGCGTTCACGTTCGAAGGCTTCACCGTCGGAGAGAGCAACCGGTTCGCGCACACGGCCGCGATCGCGGTCGCGAAACAGCCCGCGAAGGCTTACAATCCCCTCCTGATCACATCGGGTCCGGGTCTCGGCAAGACGCATCTTCTCCATGCGATCGGGAATTACATCGCGTCGCACGAGAAGGGGGCGAAGGTCCTTTACCTCACGTGCGAGGCCTTCGGGTCGGGTCTCTCCGAGGCGCGTGAGAAAGGCACGTTGGGCGTGTTCCGCGATCGGGTGCGCGGGGTGGATTGTCTCCTCATCGACGACATCCAGTTTCTCAGCGGGATGACAGAGGTCCACGAAGAACTCTTCCACGCATTCAACGACCTCCATGGTGCGGAGAAGCAGATCGTGCTCGCGAGCGACCGTCCCCCGAAGGCGATCGCGAACCTCGATGACCGGCTCGTCTCGCGGTTCGAATCGGGCCTCGTGGCCGGGATCGAACCCCCTGAGTTGGCCACCCGGATGGCGATCCTCGAGCGCCGATCGCGCGAGGCGAAGGTCACAATCGAGCCGGACGTGCTGAAGCTCATTGCGAGCCTCGTCGAAGACAACGTTCGCGAGCTCGGGGGAGCTCTCAATCGGGTCGTGGCGTTCTCTTCGATGATGGGCCGTCCGATCACGGAGGGCCTGGCGAGAGAGGTGCTAACCGAGCCGGCTCCCGAGACGCCGGCCGTACCCGCGCCCGCGGTCCTGGAACGGGCGGAGCCCACCAGTTCCGAGGATTTGTCGCCGGGGCGCAGTTACCTGATCGAGGAGGACCGTCCCGCGGAGGCCTTCCGCCGGTTCGCGGCCTTCCTCGGCGGCCGCGGCGGGGGACTCGTGATCACGCGGACGAATCCCAAGCGAGTCCGCGAGACCTACGATCTTCCCGCGGAGCGAGTCCTTTGGCTGACGGACCGGGAGGGATCCGCCGAAGATACGATCGCTCCCGCACTCGAGCGGATTGTGTACGAGATCGAGGACTTCATGTCGAAGCAGCCGCGGGGCGCCGTGTTGCTTGACGGAATCGAGTACCTGGTGTCGAACAACTCCTTCGACGCCGTCCTCAAGTTCATTCGGCGCCTCCTGGACGCCATCTCCGAGAGCCACTACGCCTTCATCATTTCGTTGGGCTCCGGCACGGTCAAGGAACAGGAGTTGAAGGTGCTCGAACGGGAAATGGAAGTGATCCGCGTCCCGTGACAAGAGGGGCGGGTCATTCGAGGCGTTGAATCTCTTTGTAGAAATCCCGAATCTGTCGGAGTGCCTCGGCCCACGCTTCCCTTTTCACGAGTGCGCTCGCTTCCTTGAGGACCCCGATCGGCCTGGCGAGGTCGTTCCCTTTCAGCTTCAGATCGAGCAATTGGCTTCGGGCTTTCCGCATCTCCTCTTGCACGAAATCGGGGACCTCTCGTTTCAATCGCTCGTTGGCTTGGTTCCCGATCCGCGTTGCAGCTTCGACATCCCTCCGATCCAGGGATTCGCGGGCCTGACGAAGCAGTCGTTCCGAGTTCGAGACATCCATCCCCATCGCGCGCACTTCGTGCGCGAGTCGGTCGCCCTCGTCAATCGTCTTCCGCGCATCATGGAAATCCTTCGCCTCGGACTCGAATCGGTCGAGGACGACTTGGTAGGTGTCCCAGGCGCCGTCATAGTCGCCCGCTTCCATCCGGCCGACCGCCTCGAGGAGTCCCGGCGTAACGACGCCGACCCCAGCGTCCCCTTTCGCCGCTCGGATCTCCTGGATGAATCGCTCGATTCCTTTGCCAATGAAGTCGACGAAGGCGACGTCCAGGGACCGCCGGGCGTCCGCGATGAGCGTGACGGCTCGCTCGATGTCGCGCCCTTTCCCGGCTTGGATCGCGTCGTTGATGATTCGCTTTCCTTCGTCGATCTCGAGGCCGATCCGTTTCGCGGAGACCAGGAGCGGCTTCACTTCGTTCACGAGTTTCGGGAGCTCGCGGTAGAGGAGCTTGCGATCCCCCGTGGGAATTCGGCGTTCCGTCTCCTTCCGGGTCTGGCGGAGGGCGTCCAACCGATTCTGCAAGGGCGAACGACCCGCCTTCGCGGAGGGCGGCGCGATGGCGACGGCGGCCAACGCAGGGCCTCTTCCCGCCGCCGACACGTCCACGGCGGACCGCGGCACGACGGTAGCGGGCGGCGACACCTTGGCCTCCCCGCTGTCATCGGCGAAACGCACGCCGCAGTTGGGGCATTGGTCAGCGTCGGCAGGCACGGACGCTTTGCACACCGGACATTCGTATTCCGTGGCGGCGCCTTCCGAGAATTCGGCTCCGCAGCCCGGACACACCGTGGCGTCCGCGGCGACGAGGGTTTCGCACACGGGGCAGAGGAACTTCTCGCCGAGTTCGCGCGCGGTCGACATCATCGAAGCGGAATCGGAAGCCGCCGCGGTCTCTCCGGATTCCGGGGTGTGGCGCGCGACACTCTTCAACGATTCGATGATTTCCCGATGGTCCTCCTTGCCGTCCATGATCGAAGCGAGGATCTCGTCGATGCTGCGGCCGTCCCTCACCGGAACGTCGACGGGCTCTTGCGGCCCGCCCGCGAGGTCGAACAGCGTCAGGTCGGTCTGGCACGAAGGGCACACCCGAGCGTCCGCCTCGATGGACGAATCACAGACGGGACAGACCTTCGTTTCCTTCGCTGGCGTAAGCCGACACCTCGACTTGTCGACGTGTTTTCAATCCTTGACCAGCGTACAAAGACTTTCCGGACTCAGTCCAGAGAATGATAAGTCATCGGGCAGATAATCAGCGCAAAACGATTAAGTCAGCCTTGGACCCGTCCAATGACCTATACGGCGTGGCCATGGCTTTCCGCAATGCGATCGATGGACTTGACAAAGTGATCCGCACCGACATTCTGCCCCCGAAAGTGATCCTCGTGACGGGCCCGCCCGGTTCCATGAAGACATCCTTTTGCTACACCCTCATGTCCCGGTACCTGAAAGACACCGGGGAGTTCGGGCTATATACCACACTCGAGGAGACGGTCCAGTCCCACCTGCGGAACATGGAATCGCTCGGCGTCGAGCTCTCCATGAACATGCAGATCAGCGA
>Ga0137415_10000699_pt1 | contig 32714 bp, 35 predicted proteins | sample CZODoug3_1_1_16f_FD_183082 | JGI IMG/M metagenome (GOLD analysis project Ga0137415, IMG submission 183082) | Vadose zone soil fungal communities from Angelo Coast Range Reserve, California, USA - CZODoug3_1_1_16fungal (Hybrid Assembly) | ecosystem: Environmental > Terrestrial > Soil > Vadose...
GTCTTGCCGGAGATGGCGGGTGCCCACGTCCCGTCGATGTACAGCGAGGCGGGGCACCGCTTAGTCCGTTGTCGATCATGCAGTCTCCGAATGTCGTGCCGAGCGTGTCCGGGAGGTTCTCCGGCTGCGGACGGCACGTCACCTTGACCTGCAACCATCAGATTGATAGTTCTACAACCAACCAACTAATTTCCAACTCTCCCTCGATGTGCACGCGCGGCGAGAGCCGCGGAAGGAGCGCCATGACCACCACCTCGACCGACTCGACGACCGTGACCGATTTCGGACAGACCGTCCGGCTCGAGGTCCGAGACGGGGTTGCGACGCTTCGGGTCGACCGCCCGAAGATGAACGCGCTCGACATCGCAACGCAGGAAGGCATCCGGGCAGCTGCCGGCGCGGCGGCGGACGACCCCGCGATTGCCGCCGTGATCGTCTGGGGCGGCGAGCGAGTGTTCGCTGCCGGCGCGGACGTGAAGGAGATGGCTCAGATGAGTCACAAGGAGATGGTGGCCCGCAGCGCCGGCCTGCAGTCGTCGCTCGGCGCCGTGGCGGCCATCCCCAAGCCGGTGGTCGCAGCCGTGACCGGGTACGCGCTCGGTGGTGGCTGCGAGCTGGCACTGTGCGCTGACCTGAGATTCATTGCTGATTCTGCCCGGTTTGGGCAGCCGGAGATCCTGCTCGGCATCATTCCCGGAATGGGAGGTTCGCAACGACTGACCCGGCTGGTCGGGCTGTCGAGAGCCAAAGACTTGATCTTCACCGGCCGGCACGTCGACGCGGACGAGGCGCTGCGGATCGGCCTGGCCGACCGAGTGCTCCCGGCCGCGGAGGTCTACCCCGCGGCGTTCGAGTGGGCCGCGGCGTTCGTCGGGGGCCCATCGCTCGCCCTCGCGGCCGCGAAGTCTGCCATCGACTTCGGCGCGGACGCGTCGCTCGCCACCGGCCTGGAGATCGAGCGTCAACATTTTGCCTCGCTCTTCGCGACGGAGGACCGCTCCCTTGGGATGAACTCGTTCGTGGCACTCGGCCCCGGCAAGGCGACGTTCGTCGGGCGTTGAGCGACGAACGCGCTCCGGCGACCGCTCGGGGCGCGAAGATCGCCGATTGACCGCCGCCTGGCCGCCCGCTATCCTCCAAACACATTGAGACATATCAAAGAGTCGAAATTAGCCGGCGCAGCGCCGATTCCTGCCCACCGACCTTGCGAGGTGCCATGACGTCCGTCCCCATCGGGGAGCTGCCCGCTCCAGACCAGGTTCCGGACACCATGTGGGCGCAGACCGTGCGCCAGGACCGCTTCGGCGACCCGCGCACGGCGTTTCAACCGGAGGAAGTCCCTGTTCCGTCGTTGCGCCCGGACGAGGTGCTCATCGCCGTCATGGCGGCGGGAATCAACTACAACAACGTGTGGGCTGCTCGGGGCATCCCGATCGACGTGATCGCCGAACGACAGCGCAAGGGCGAACCGTGGGACTTCCACGTGGGCGGCAGCGATGCCTCGGGCATCGTGTACGCCGTCGGCGAGAACGCGCACGACATCGAGGTGGGCACCCATGTCGTCACCCATCCCGGGTGGTGGGACCCCCACGATCCGTGGGTCGTCTCGGGCAAGGATCCGATGCTGGCGCCGTCGGCGAAGATCTGGGGATACAACACCAACTTCGGCTCGTTCGGTCAGTTCTGCGTGGCCCAGTCGCATCAGGTCATGCCGAAAGCTCCTCAGTTGACGTGGGAGCAGGCGGCCGCGCCGACGCTGGTCGGAGCGACCGCGTACCGCATGCTGCACGGCTGGTCCGGCCACACGGTCGAAGCCGACGACGTCGTCCTCGTCTGGGGTGGCTCCGGAGGGCTGGGCGTCCAGGCCATTCAGCTCGCCCGGGCGGCAGGGGCGATACCGGTCGCCGTGGTGTCCGACGAAGCCCGCGGCGAGTACTGCCTGAAGTTCGGCGCGCAGGGATACATCAACCGCACCGAATTCGGGCATTGGGGCATTCCGCCGCACTGGACGGATGAGGCCGGCCAGCGGACCTGGTCCAAGGACGCGCGCCGATTCCGCGACGCGATCTCGGAGATCGTCGGCTCGCGGCGGGCGCCGCGGATCGTGTTCGAACACCCCGGCGAGGCCACGATTCCGACCAGCGTCTTCGTCTGCGAGCCGGGCGGGATGGTCGTGATCTGCGCCGGCACGTCCGGGTACTCGGCCACGGTCGACCTGCGCTACCAGTGGGTGTTCCAGAAGCGCCTGCAGGGTTCGCACGGAACGAACGATCAGCAGGCGTACGCGTACAACGAGCTGATCCACCAGGGCGCCATCGATCCGGCGCTCGGTGAGGTACTGCCGTTCGACGAGATCGGACGTGCCCACTACGACATGGGTGCGGGCGCGGAGGTGTTCGGCAATCGGGTCGCGCTCGTCGGCGCTCCGGATCCTGGGCTGGGCTCTACCGCACCCGGATGAGTTCGGTCGGTGCGCGAGCGCCCTACCGCGTCAACCAGCCGCTCCGTGCGGGGACCACACCGGACTACCAGGAAGAAGAGAGACGCCCGTGGATGTAAAGAAGATTGCCGTGGTCGGCGCCGGCACGATGGGCTCAGGCATCGCGCAAGTCGCCACGCAGACCGGCTTGTCTGTCGTCGCGGTGGAGCTTGACAGCGCGTCCGCCGAGGCAGCCAGAGCGCGCGTGTCAGGCGGCCTCGGTCGCCTGGTGAAACGCGAGAAGATCACCCAGGCAGACGCAGACTCCGCGCTGAGCCGGCTCGAGGTGACGTCGGATCTTGAGCGCATCTTCGACGCCGACGTCGTCGTCGAGGCCGCCTTCGAGGACGTAGCCCTGAAGAAGCAGCTGTTCGCCCGGTTCGACCAGATCGCGGCGCCGCACGCGCTGCTTGCATCGAACACCTCGACGATTCCGCTGGTGATCATGGCATCTGAAACGTCGACACCCGAACGGGTCGTGGGTCTGCACTTCTTCAACCCGGTGCCGATGATGAAGCTGGTGGAGGTCATCCGCACACCCGCCTCCGATCCCGCGATGGTCTCTGCCGCCTGCGATCTCGCGGTGGCAGTGGGCAAGAGCCCGGTCCAGATCAACGACGTCCCGGGATTCGTCGGCAACCTACTCGTGGTGCCATTCCTACTCGACGCCATCCGCGCGTACGAGAGGGGCATTGCCGAGATGGAAGCCATCGATGACGTCCTCAAACTCGGCTTCAACCACCCGATGGGCCCGTTCGCGCTGAGCGACCTCATCGGTCTGGACATCGTCCATGACATGGCAGCCTCCATGTACGAGGAGTACCGCGACCCGAAGTACTGGCCGCCGACCCTGCTCAAGCAGTACGTGCGGATGGGCTGGCTGGGGCGTAAGACGGGACGTGGCTTCTACCGCTATGACAGCTGAGCCCCAGGCCGACCGCGCAACGTCGCGCTCCGCGCTCCCGCTGCTCGAAGAGTGGGACCGCGAGTTGAGCTCGGCGGACCCACTCGGATTTCCCGGCTACGAGGCGCCCAATGCCGATGAGGAGTCCGTGCGAACCGGCGTCACCCACCTCGGGGCTACCCAGGTGGCACTCATCGAATGTCGCTTCGATCGCTACGGCGGAACGATGGGCGCGGCGGCCGGAGAGCGGATCGTGCGAGCGTTCGGACGCGCAACCGAGCGACGGCTGCCGATGGCCGCCGTCGTGGCGAGCGGCGGTGCCCGCCTGCAGGAGGGCGTGGTCTCGCTGATCCAGATGGCGCGGACCGCGACCGCGGTGAGCGGGTTCGCGAACGCGGGCCTGCTCTCGGCGGCGGTATTCACTCCGCACACGACCGGTGGCGTGTACGCGTCGTGGGGATCTCTGGCGGACCTACGCGCGGCGCAGCCCGGCTCGACGATCGGCTTCGGCGGTCCTCGCGTCGTCGCCGAGCTCACGGGCAGGCTCCCACCACTGAACTCGCACACAGCGGAGTCCGCGTATGTGCACGGCCTGGTCGACGCGCTGCTGGAGCCGGAGGAGCAGGTCAGCTGGTTGGCCGCCGTGCTGACGTCCGCCGCGACGCCCCTGGAGTTGCCGGCCGGGCGACCGGCGCGGCCAGGGCCCACGGTGGGAGCCGGCGATGCCTGGCTCGTGTTGCGGAACGCGCGCTCCTCGCGCCGGCCGTCCGGTCTCGAGTGGGCGTCGTGGCTGACCGAGGGATGGGTAGAGCTGCGAGGCAGCGACCCGACGATTCGGGCCGGATTGAGCACCATCGCGGGTGCCCGGGTGATGGTCGTCGCGATGGACCGGCACGCGTACGGCGACGCGGCCGCGCGGCAGGGCCCCGCGGCGTTCCGGCTGGCGCGGCGTGCGATGCGACTCGCCGACCGGCTGTCCATCCCGGTGCTCACCCTGATCGACACTCCGGGCGCGGATCCCGCGCCGACGGCAGAAGCGGGCGGCATCGCCGGTGAGATCGCGCGGACCCTGCAGGTCATGGCAGAGCTGGACGTGCCGACGGTCGCCCTGTGTGTGGGAGAGGGCGGGAGCGGAGGCGCGATCGCGCTCGCACACACCGACGAGTTCCTGGTCCTGAGCGGATCGGTGTTCTCGGTCATCGGGCCCGAAGCCGGCGCAGCGATCCTTCACCGAGACTCGGCCCGAGCACCCGAGCTGGCCAGGGCGCTGCGGATCGGTGCGGCCGACCTGATGCGGATGCGGATCATCGACTCGATCGTCGAGGAGACCGACCTCGACCCGGTCCGTCGCGTGCGCGAGAGGGTTGTCGCCGCACTGACTCGCGCCGAGATCGGCAACCGCAACAGCAGAGCTGCCACGGCAACCCGCCGTGCGCTGAACGCCTTTTGAATCGGAGGAAGCAATGGCAAAGGCCACCTTGATCGCGATGTCCAGCCCGACCGGTCCTGAACAGGAGGACGACTTCAACGACTGGTACGAGAACACCCACATACCGCAGCTGCGGGAGGCCATCCCGTCCATCAGCAACGTGACGCGTTACCGGGAGGTCGACCCGACCGGGGTGAGCCAGACGATCCGTTACGTCGCCGTCTACGAGTTGGACACCGACGACGTGGCCGCAGCGGCAGGTCAGCTGGGCGCAGCGGGGCAGGGCGGCAAGCTTGACCTGACCACGACGATGGACATGACATCCAACCCGCCGGTGCTCATCTGGGCTCGCGGCGTCTGAGCCGGTCAGTGACACACGAAGGAAGAGGCCGTATGTCGTCCAGCCCGGGCCCGCTCGACGGCATACGTGTCGTCGACTTCACCCACATCCTCGCCGGCCCGTTCTGCACCCAGTTCCTTGCCGACGCCGGCGCAACCATCGTCAAGGTGGGCCGCCGGGCGGCGAGTTCGCGCGCATCCGCGGCCCGCGCCGAGTCGGCGCGGACCGAACGCAGCTGAGCTCGTACAACGCCGCGATCAATCGGGGCAAGCGCAGCATCGCGCTGCGTCTGATCGAGACCGCTGACATCGTCGTCGAGAACTTCTCTCCAGGCGCGCTGGCCAGGATGGGCTGAGAGCGGTGCCTTCGGCGCCGTACTCGTCAGCTGATCCGCGTAACCCCCCACGTCTTCCCAACTTTGACCCCCTAAGTGATGTGGTAGCGCCAAATTTGCGTCGCCTGCGGGGTCGAAGTCGGAGGGTGCACGACGAAGCCCCCCACCGGATCAGGTGGGGAGCTTCGTCGTGGCTGGGCCGGCTAATACGGCGAGTCCAGGTTCGATTGCATCTTCACGAGAGTGGGCTTGCCACCCGTGAACTTCAGGATCGGCACGCTGTGCAGCATGTTGTGGTTCGCGTCGGTCTTTTCCTGGCCACACGCACCGGCGTAGTCCGCCTGCGCGAGCGCGTCGGCAACCTTCTTCGCTTCGGTGGACCCGGCCTTTTCGACCGCCGCCTTAAACATGTACAGCGCGTCGTACTGCTGGGACACCACCGAGTCGTTCGGCGGCACGCCGTACTTCGCCGTATAGGCGGCGACGTACTTCTTGGCCTCCGGCGTGTCCAGCGCGTACGGGGCACACTGCCCGACCGAGGTGACCTTGTCGGTGAGCAGGCTCGACGGGATAAGACCGTTGCCTGCGGCGGTGCCCGCGCTGAACGTCATGATGTCACCGGTGAATCCGTTGGACGCCGCGGTCTTGACAGCGAGGGCGTCGGTCGTGGCGTAGCCCCACGCCCAGATGGCGTCCTTACCCTTCGCCGCGACGATCGGCTCGGTGAGGTCGGTGACCGTCGGCGAGACCGCGCGATGCGTGGTACTGACGCCGTTCTTTGCCGCGTCATCCTGAATCTGCTTCGCGCCCTCCGTGGGTGCCGAGTCCTGGGTGTTGATCACCATCATGCTCTTGACGCCCTTGTCCTGGAACAGGTACTGGTCGGCGGCGGCGGTGAACTGGGCCGTGGTCGGCTCCAGCCGGAAGGTCAGCTTCGATCCGAGGGAGTCCGGCGAGGTGAGGGACGCGAGGGTCGAGTGGATCACCGGGGCGCCATAGGCATTGAGGGCGCCGATGGATGCTTTGAGGCCCGCGGAGACGCTGTAGCCGATGATCACGTTCGGCTTGTACTGGATGGCGAGGTTCGTCGCGTTGACCGCGCCCTGCGGCGTGATGTCGGTGTCGAACTCCTTGTACTCGATCTTGCGGCCGCTGATTCCGCCGGCAGCGTTGATCTCGTCGACCGCCAGCTTGAATGGGTTGTCCCGGCCCTTCACGTAGTTGGGTCCGGAGGAGATTCCCATCAGCGCGACGCGCAGGGCACCACTTCCGCCGGTGTCCGAGCTGCTCGTGGAACTGGCGCAGCCACTTGCCAACATGGCAGTAGCGAGGCCGAGGATGACGAACCCCTTCCTTCTTCGCATTGGCATGCTCCTAGTTGTCGGGGCTCGAAGGGCCCCTCGCCGGGCGGGCTGATGAAGCCTGCGAGCAATGTAGGAGGCGACCCCCACTCTGTCAATGTTCGACAAGTACTGAACAGTTCTCGTGACGCGTTCGCGACCAATCGGAGCCCCGGCTCGCCAGCTGCTCGCGGCGGGGTGACGGCAGGCCAGGTAAGGGCATTTGCCGGGGCCAACTCGTCTCGCGACCACGCGCACTTCCTGCCAGGGGGCTGACCGGCGAGCTAGCTGCGTGGCACGCTGTGTCGATCCATTCCCACGCATAGATTGAAAATTATTGACGCATCGAATCTTTCGCACTAGCGTTTTGGCAGCCATCGCGGCCAGCGAATGCCGCCAGCAAGCAGCGACCAGGGAGGACGAGGTGTGATCGATATTAAGGTAGCGGCTCCCTTGATCGCACGGCCGGCTCGGTGCGCGTCCACGATGTGCCGACCCCGGCAGAGGGGACGGTAACCGGTGGAGCGGTTCATCGCGATCTTCACGAGTGGACTCACCCAGGGTTCGGTGTACGCACTCATCGCGTTGGGCATCGTGCTGCTGCAGAACGCGACCGGCGTCATCAACTTTGCCCAGGGTGACCTGATGACTCTCGGCGCCTACGTCGGCTTCTGGTTCGTGGTTCAGCACCACGGCGGCCAGATACTGATGTACGGAGTCGTGATCGTCGTGCTGTTCTGCGCCGGCGTGCTGCTGGAGCGCATCGGCTACGCCCCGCTGCGGAAACGAGAACCGCTGACGATCGTCATCTCGACGTTCGCGCTGGGCCTGGCGATCAGGTCCGCGCTCATCGTGTGGCAAGGTTCCGATCCGCTCAACCTGCCCTCGCCGTTCGGCAACAAGACGGTGACGATCTTCGGCGCAGAGATTCCGAGGCAGGCGATCCTCACGATCGGAGTCACGATCGTCGTCGGCATCGCCCTCTACCTACTGTTTCAGCGCTCGTCGATCGGCCGACAGGTCCGAGCGCTGGCCGCCGACCGCGAAACGGCCATCCTGCAGGGGATCCGGGTCAACCGCCTGTCTCCCCTGATCTTCGGCCTCTCCGCCACACTCGCGGGCATCGCGGGCGTGCTCGTCGCACCGGTCGTGGCGGTTTCCCCGGCACTGGGTTTCGGACTGCTCCTGAGCGCTTTCGCGGCGGTCATCCTCGGCGGCGAGCGACTGGGCGGGGTGGCCTTCGCCGCGGTCTTCATCGCGCTCTTCCAAGCGCTGGCGACTGCGTACGTCTCGCCGAAGTTCTCGGACGCTTACCCGTTCCTGGTGATCGTCCTCGTGCTCGCGGTGCGCCCGCAGGGGCTAGTAAGGGTGGCGACCGGTGTCCGTTTCTGATACCCATAGCGCTGCGCCGCCGCTCGAGGCCCGGCCCAGCCCGCTTCGCCGGGTGATTCCCCCGCCGGCGTACCAGCGCAGGCAGTGGCTGTTCCTGGCGATCGTCCTGATCGCGGGAAGCCTGGTCCCCTCGGTGTACGGCGGCACACCGTACCGCGACGGTCTGCTCGCGGAAATCATGATCAACGCCGTGCTGGCACTGGGTTTCTACTGGTGCTTCAGCCTGGCCGGCCAGTTCACGTTCGGGGTGTTCGCCATGTACGCGGCCGGCGCGTACATCTCGGTCTGGGGGGCCAAGCACTTCGGTGGGTTCTGGAGCGGGCTGCTCCTAGCGGCGGTCGGAACCGCGCTCATCGGCGGCCTTACCCGGCTGATCTTCGCCAAGCTCTCGCCGATCTACTTCGCGATCGCAACGATGGCGATCGGCGGCTTGATGCTGATCCTCTTCCGTGAGTGGGTGAGTTTCACCGGCGGCTACAACGGCATCGGCGACATCGCGATCCCATCGGTCTTCGGTGACCAACTCGCCACCGTGCATCAGCGGTACTACCTGATGCTGGGCGTGCTGGGTCTCTTTCTCGTCCTCACCATCTGCCTGTTGCGCTCGCCGGTCATGCGTGAGCTGACCATGTCCCGCGACAAGGGGCCGGTGGCTGCCTCGGCCGGGCTCAAGCCACGCCACCTGCAGTTGGTGGCCTTCACCGTCGGATCCGCGATGCAAGGCGTGGCTGGATCCCTGTACGCGCACAACTCCGGCTACTTCAGCCTCGAGTCGTTCAGCATCGACATCTCACTGAGCGTGCTGCTCATGGTGCTGCTCGGTGGTATGGGCTCCATGTACGGGCCGGTCATCGGCGCCGCCGTGATCATCTATCTCCCCGAGCAGTTGCGCGGCGCGCAGAAGTACTCGGAGCTCATCTACGCCGGGCTCGTCCTGCTCATCGTCGTGGCGTTCCCGGGCGGTATCGCGGACGCGCGCCGGATCGTCGGGAAGTGGTTGAGTCGTGCTCGAAGCAAGTGACATCACGGTGCGCTTCGGCGGTGTCACCGCGGTCGACGGTGTCTCCCTGACCGTCGCTGACCACGAGATCGTCGGACTGATCGGCCCCAACGGGTCCGGCAAGTCGACGTTCATCAACGCGATAACCGGACTGGTCCGAGCCGAGGGCTCGCTCAAGATCAACGGCGAGTCGATCCGTCTAGGACATCAGGGCCAGGTGGCGCGCAAAGGAGTCCTCCGCACATTTCAGACGCCTCAGGTGCACGACGCTCTGACCTGCTTGGAGAACGTCCTCATCGGACTTCCGCAGCGCAATCTGCGGACTCTGCCAGCAGCGTGCTTTCGCCGCCGGGCGATGATGAAGGTTGAGCGGTGGCGCTGGGAAGGTGCCTACGAGGCCCTGCGGTTTGCCGGCCTCGGCGGTGCCCAGGATATGCTCGCGGGCGCGCTGACTTATGGCGCGCGGCGGCGGCTGGAGCTCGCCCGGGCGTACTTCGGCAAGCCGCAGTTGCTGCTCCTCGACGAACCTGCAGCTGGCCTGAACCAACGCGAGACGCAGGGCTTGGTGGAGCTGCTCATCAAGTGGCGCGACGCGGGCGGCCCCGCTCTGCTGCTGGTCGAGCACAAGATCGACTTCCTGGAGAGCCTGTGTCACCGAATGATCGTCCTGGAGCTCGGGAAGCAGATCGCCTCGGGCGAACCGGCCCAAGTCTGGGCTGAGCCGAAGGTAATTGACGCCTATCTAGGATCACTGGTGACCGATGCTTGAGGTAACTTCGCTCGGAGTTTCGTACGCCGCCACCCGTGCGGTGGACGACTTCACCTTCAAGGTCGAGTCCGGCGAGGCGGTGGCACTTCTCGGCGCGAACGGCGCGGGCAAGACATCGACCTTGCGTGCCGTCTCGCGCCTGATCCCGTCTGACGGCACGGTGCGATTCGACAGTGCCGACGTCACCAAGCTGCCGCCGCAGGAGTTGGCCAGACGTGGATTGGTCCACGTACCCGAGGGTCGGCACGTCTTCGCGACTCTGACCACGAACGACAACCTGCTCGTCGGTCAGACGGCGCGCAACAAGCGCAAGCCGCTGTTCACCGTCGACGCGGTGTACGACCTGTTCCCGGCGCTCGTCCCGCTGCGCAAGAGCTATGGCTGGTCACTGTCCGGCGGCGAGCAGCAGATGGTCGTGATCGGCCGAGCTCTGCTGTCCGCGCCGAAGCTCATCATGCTGGACGAGCCGTCACTGGGACTGGCGCCGATCGTCGTCAAAGCCGTCTACCGGGCGTTGCGGCAGATCAAGTCCGAGGTCGCGGTGCTGCTCGTCGAGCAGAACGCATCGCTCGCGCTTAGCCTGTGCGACCGCGGCCACGTGCTGCTGTCCGGTCGGCAGATGCTTGTCGGCTCCTCGTCCGAGCTGAGCAACCGCGAGGCGCTGATGGACTCCTACCTTGGGCACGGCGTGGAGGAGTCCTCCCCGCCACCGAACGGTGTGCCGGAGTTCAGGCCGGCGGTCGTGAGCGAGCGGGCCTGAGCCCTCGAGTATTCGGTTCCGCTCGAAGGCCGTCTCCGGCCCGGGGGCATCCGGCCGGCGCGGCAGGGCCATCACCTCGGCGCCGTCTTCTGGCGTGGTGAAGGACAGGACCGCTGAGCAGCGGACTCGGCCGGCTTGGCCGACCGTGACCGAGCGGGAGGAGAACGACCGGCCGTCGTGCTCTCGGCGCACCCTGAGGTCGAGGATGATCGAGCATGCGGACGACACCGTCCCAGCGCGGCGGGTTGTAGACCAGCAGCTCTACCCGCCCGTCCTTGACCTCCCGGATGCCGCTCGGCGGGGCGCTCGCCGTCGAGGTGCGACTGAACATGTTGGTGGCGGACTTGGCGTAGATGCCGAACGCGATGGTGTCCCGGTAGGCGAGCATGTCGTGCAGCGCGACCTCGATGACCTGCGGCCCGACGGCGCGGCGCTCGCGAAGTGCGGCCATCATGACGGCGGCGGCGTGTGCCAACAGCTCGTCGTAGAGCGGAGCGCCCGTCACGCTGCGCGGTGGTCCCTCCTCCGGACCGAGTGCGTGCATCTGGCCACTGCCGGCAAAGGCGGTGAGGTGAGTCGCGCGGACATCGTCCAGCGGACCGCAGGCTCCGAACGTGGACAGGCAGCAGACGATCGACACCGGATCTGCCCATGACAACGACCGATCGCCCGGATCCCACCCCGGTAGCCGACTCCTGGCCGACTGTGCGATGACGACGAGATCCTGGCCGGCCGCGAGCGTGGCGAGCACCGACGCGATGTCGGCGCGCTCGAATCCACCTCGACGCCGCGCTTGTTCGCGTTGTAGTACGCGAACGTCAGGCTCGTCTCGTCCTCCACTCCGTGCGCGAACGGCGGTCGCCACCCAACGGCTCGACCTTGACGACGTCGGCACCGAAGTCGGCGAGCAGCTTGGTGCCGTACACGCCGACTTCGCCGGACAGATCGAGGACGTGGACCGAATCGAGCGGGAGTGAGGTCATCGAGCAGTTAGGCGAACGGATCGTTCGGGATGGTGGCAGTCGAGAAGAAGTACGGTGCCCCGAACGTGTCGGCCGGGTCGGCCGCGAGCAGCTCCGAGGTGAGGCGCTTGGCCCCGACGCCCTTCTTCGTCAGCCACTCCTCTGCGGCCGAGACGTCCCGCACCTGCATGGTGGTGCTGTAGATCATGTTGCCCCACCTGGCCACATGCGCGCCGAGCGGCGTGTTGTCTTCGAGGGGCTGTGCCAAGCGAAGGAGACAGTCGCCGAGCTGGAGGATCTGGAACCTCGCGCCCTCCGCGTCGTCGATGCCGTCGTGCACCGGGACGGCTTCGAAGAGGTCGACGTACCTCGCCACGGCCGCGTCGAGATCCTTCACGCCGAGCGTCTGGTAGGCGAGGCGCTTGATGCCGAGTGGATGACTCAGCTCCCAGAACTTGACCTGCGAACTCCAGGTGTCGAGCAGCCGGGGATCATCGCGCATCTCGATGCCGCAGAGTTCGACCATCAGCCCGTTGGTGTCGCGCGGGCTTGGGTAGAAGTAGGCCGTCTCAGGGTCCATCTCCTCAATCTTGCCGCCGCCCGGGGCGCCGATGTAGACGCCCTTCTTGATCAGGTCATTGCCCAACCCGACGAGGTCGTCAACCTTGTAGCCGACCGAGTGCAGGTGCTGGCCGAACTTCGTGTAGAACTTGCCGACCGGCTTCGTCGGGTCGACCGGCGTTTTCGGTGCCATGGTCTCGACGCACAGATCGCTGACGACGAGCAGCCCGGCCCACCGGTCCTCCGGAGGCAAGAAGTTCGGCTCGTCGACACCGAGGTACAGCAGCCCGCCGAACACCTCCTCGTAGAACCTGTTCAGCTTCGGCACGTCATCTGTCATGTGCACGGTGTGGATCATCGAGCCCAGGCCGTATGCTCCGGTCTTCTTCTGCTGGCGCTTCATCGTGCTCCTTCTCCGGTAGGTGGCTGAGCGGGCTGCCCAATCAGCGATTGAGCACGGCGGTGGCGGTTCCGGGTGCCAGCTTGTTGCCGTCGCCGTCCTCGGTCCACACCTCGAGATCGATCACGCGCGCGCCGTCCTCGTCACGGATGGCCGTCACGGTCCCGTTTGCGGTCACGGTCATGTCTTTGGTGTTGGGTGAGCGGAACTGCACGCTCACCTTCGTGATGCGGCCTTCGTCGCCGACCCAGGTCCGCAGCATGTTGTGCAGGTAGGACCACTGCAGGTTGCCCATCCCGAAGGCTGTGGGATAGCCGGCCTCCCGGCCGGCCTCGTCGTCCATGTGAATGGGGACGAACTCGTCGTTGACCGCGGCGTAGCGATTCCAGTTGTGAAAGCCGGTGACTCGTTGGAAGGGCGACAGCGTGTCGCCGACGGCGCCCGTGCGCGGGTTGTCGGTCTGTGTCATGGGTTCCCCAGAGGTCGGTGATGCCGAGGTATGGGTTGGCTAGTAGCGGATGAGCGTCGTGTGGGTGCGCTTGACCAGTTCGTCGCGCTGATTGGTCCACGTGTCCTCGATGACCGTGAAGAGCATCAGACCCAGGCGCCCCTCCCGCTCCCGGTACTCGGCCAGCCGGCTCACGGCGGTGATCACGTCGCCGGGACGCATCGGCTCTCCGTACTCGACCTCCATCCCACCGTTGAGCTGGAACTTCAGACCGGGACCGGCGATCCCGAGGACGAGCTCGGTCCGGTCCGGATCGTTCCCTTCGGCGGGAACGTCGGGGCCCTGCACCTCCGCGGCCAGCCACGCGAACGGGTTGAATTCCTGCGGTGCGACGATGCCGCCGTACTGCGTCTTCTCGGCGTACGCGGCGTCGATGTACTCACGCGGCGGCGATTCGGGGTAGTAGACGGCGAGTGCCCATCGTCGGATGTCGGACTCGGCGATCGGGAAGGACACCCGGCGCCCCATCTCCGTGCCGACGGCGCTGCGCATCGCATCCGAAAGGTTGCTGTCGGGCATGGGCGCCGGCCTCCCCGGGGTTCGGCCGCCCAAATCCGGCGGCATATATAGAAGTATCGAACCATGTCGTGGCTGTCAAGGGCGCGAACTCCGCCGAACACCGTTGACGGCGGCCGATCCCGCCGGTTAGCGTGTCAAGACATCTAAACTGATCGAACTATTCACGCGGGACGTTCCAGACCGGAGGCGCCACCACGTCATGAGTACTCAGTCGATGCTGACCCACCGCGCCGAACCTTCGCCCGCCCACCAGGAACGGTCCGCTCTGGAGCGCTTGTTCAAGCCCGACTCGATCGCCATCGTCGGTTTGAGCGATACCTCGCCGTTCGGCCCGTTGGTCGCGCCGACGTTCGACAGCGATGCGGAGATCCTGATGGTCAACCCGAAGTACGAGCGGGTCCTCGACCGCCCGGCCGCGCCGTCCCTGACCGCGCTCGGCCGACCGATCGATGCGGTGCTGAGCTTCATGTCGGCCGAGCGCACCACGGAGCTCGTCGAGGAGGCGGCCGGGCTGGATATCGGCGGACTGGTCCTCGTGGCGGGGGGCTTCGCCGAGACCGACAGCGGGGGGCGGGCGCTGCAGCAGCGAATTCGCGCGGCAGCGGACGCGGGCGGGCTGGCCGTAGTCGGACCGAACGGTCTGGGCTACATCAACGTGCCGCGCCGGATCAGTCTCACCGTCGCCGGTCGCCACAAGCGGCGACCGGGTGGCATATCGGTCATCTCGCAGAGCGGGGCCATGCTCAGCGGGGTCGCCATGGCGGCCTGGGAGTACAACGGATGTGGCCTGAACCTGCTGGTCTCTGCCGGCAACGAAGCGGTCACCGATCTCGCCGACTATGTCGACTACCTGGTCGACGACCCTGACACCAAAGCGATCGGCCTGGTCATCGAGAAGATCAGGCGCCCGGCCGCGTTCTTCGCCGCTGTCCGGCGGGCCGTGGCTGCGGGCAAGCCCGTGGCCGCACTGAAGCTGGCGCGCAACGAACGCTCGCAGCGGATGGCGGCCTCGCACACGGACGCTTTAACCGGTGACGCCTGGGTATACGACGTCGCGCTGCGGCAGGCCGGCATCGAGCTCGCGTACGACCCGGAGGAGCTCGTCGACCGGCTGGCGCTCGCCGATCAGATCCCGAGGTCGCGGTGGACGGGCGTCCAATCACTTGGCGTGGTGACGATGACCGGGGGCTTTGCGTCGCTCAGCCTGGACCTGTCGATCAGTGAGGGGATCGACGTCCCGGTCCTGGACAGCCTCGCGGAGTGGGTCAGCTCTCGCCTCCCGGGCATCACAGTCCCCAACCCGCTCGACACGACGGGACTCGGTGCCGCGATGTGGCCGGAGATCGTCGACAAGTACGCAACGAGCGCCGAGCTCGACTCAATGCTGTTCATTCATCCGCTCGCCGACGAGGACGAGGCGTCGGCGACGCGCACCGTCCAAGAGTTCGCTCGGGTCGCGCGATCGGTGGCCAAGCCATTCGTGGCCGCCAACTGCTCCGGCGTTCCGGGCGCCTGGATCGCGGAGCACACCGGCGACGCCGTTGCGCTGGGCCGCGGGCTTCGGCCGACGTTGCGTGGCCTCGCCTCGCTCGGACGATTCGCCCGGTACAGCAGTCGGCCGCGGCCGAACCTTGAGGACAGCCTGCCGGTTCCCAGGTCGACGATCGCGCCGGTGCCGCAGCCAGAGGGGGACATGCTCCCGTTCGACGCGACGATGCAACTGCTGCGCGAGCACGGCATCCCCGTCGCCCCGTACCTGATGGTGGCACCCGACGACGACCCAGCGGCGACATCGATCGCATTCCGGGGTCCCTTCGTCGTGAAGCTCGCTGACGTCGCCCACCGCACCGAACACAACGCGGTACGGCTGAACGTCGATGCCGCCTCACTCGCCGCGGCCGTCGCAGAGCTGCGTCAGCTCGCGAGCGAGCACGCGCTGTCGCCTGTCGTCGTTGTGCAGCCGATGCTGAATGCCAGCGGCGAGGCGCTGCTGGGCATCCAGGGCGCGTCGGAACTCGGGCCGCTCGTCGTCTTCGGGCTCGGCGGGATATTCGTCGAAGCCCTGGGCCGCCTGGGCGGCAGGATGGCGCCATTCGACGCGACCGAGGCGCGTGAGCTCATCGACGAATTCCGTGACGTCAAGGTGATGCACGGCTTCCGGGGCAGGGCGGCCTGGGATCTCGAGGCGCTCACCGGCATCCTGGTGGCCGCGTCGCGGCTTGCGGCGGGCGGGCACGAGTGGATCTCGTCGTTAGACGTCAACCCGCTGATGTACGGCGCGGACGGGTTCCAGGCCGTCGACGCGCTGCTGCTGCTCCGCTGACCCCGCGTCTTCAGGCTCGCGCTCCGCTCGTGCAGCTCAGCCGACCACCCGCGCCGCCTTCGCGCCACGCGACATGTCGAGCAGCAGGCCGGCCAATGCCGAGCCGCAGCCGAGGGAGATCATGCCGACCTGGTGGCCGCCGACGTGGTCATGGATTGCACCGACCAGGAGCGGCGCTGCGGCAACGCCGAAGGATGTCAAGTGGCTTCCGGCGCGTTCAGGTCGACGTCGTCGACCAGCCGGAGCTCGGAGCCCTCGGTATCGCTGCGCCCGGTCCAGCTCGCGCGGGCCGGGTACCGGTGGCATCGGCAGGCTCGCGCGCAGCACGTCCGGCTCGGCCGTGTCGAGGAGTACCAGGCTGCCGCACAGTGTCCGCTCGCCCTGACCGATACGTACGTACACCGTGGACATCGTCCGGCCGATGTGCAGCACGTCGACCGAGACCTGCAGGGGATGTGCTGTGTGTCCGGCGCGGGCAAAGACAGTGTGCACCGAGCGGACATCCTTGTCCGGGTCAGCGTCCTTGGCGGCAACGATCGTCTGGCCGATCAGCTGGCCGCCGAACACCACCGTGCGCTCGGCATGCTCGACGCTCCGCGCGCTGAACCGGTGAGCACCGGCCGTGGCGAGCGCGAGCACATCGAGCGCGGGTAGGTCGTCACACGCGGGCGCCCGCGGTCTGCTCGGCCCGCCGCGGGACGAGAAACACCCTGCGCCCTGGGAGGTTCATCTGCGGCAGGCCGAGGACGTGCTGGGCGATCATGTTCCGGAACACCTCGACGGTGCCGCCGTAGGTGGTGGTTCCCTGCGCGAATCGGTGGGCGTAGTCGATGGTCCCGCCGGCGACGGTGCCTTCGGCGTCGTGCGACAGCAGGGCGGCTGGGCCCACCATGTCGATGAGATCGGCGCCACCGCGGACCAGCGCCTCGGAGCCGGCGACCCGCCCCATCGGCCCAGGCGTGCTGATGCCGACTTCGAGGTCCATCGCGATCTTCCCAAGGCGCAGGCGGACGGTGGCGTCGTCGGCGACGACGCTGCCGTCGGCACGCCTAGCCGATCCCGCCCAGCCAGCGGCTGCGTCCAGTGCGCGCTCGAGCGGCCGCAGGAAGTTGCGGCCGATCGAGAGGTCGTCGAGTCCGGTGGACTCGCCACCGAGGCTGTGTTCGGCATCCAGCGGCCCGTGCAGCACCGACCAGCCGTCGTTCATCGCGCCGACACGATAGAGGTCCGCGATGCGCGCGTCGCCGTAGTACACGACGTTGGTTCGCTCGCCACCGTAGGTGCGGATCGGCTGAATCTCGACTCCTGGCGCGGACAGCGGGACGAGGAACATCGTGAGGCCCTTGTGTTTGGGCAGGTCGGGATCGGTCCGCGTGATGAGGAACGTGTACTGCGAGTTCTGCGCGCTGGTCGTGAAGATCTTCGAGCCGTTCAGTACCCATTCGTCGCCGTCCCGGACTGCACGGACCTTGGCGGCGGCAACGTCCGAGCCGCCGTCGGGCTCGGAATAGCCGAGGCAGAACCGCACGTGTCCGGAGGCGACCTTCCGCCGCAAGTCTTCGAGCAGTCCGGGATCGGCGTAGCGTTCGATCGCTGTCCACACCAGGCCGGTCGTGCCGGCCGTGATGTGGGGAACCCTCGACCGGCTCAGCTCGATGTCGAGAATGCGCTTGCGCACCGGATCCAGACCCGCGCCTCCGTCCTCGACCGGCCAGGTCGGCATGATCCAGCCGCGCTCACCGAGCGCCAGATGAACGTGCTCGTTGAAGCCGCTGCCGGTCCGACGCTCTTCCTCGTGCACGTCCTCCGTGACGAGCGCGTCGAGGAACGCGCGCACCTCGCTTGCAAACTGCTGCTGATCTGCGGTCAGCTCCAACCGGCTGAAGTCCACGTGCGTCGCCCACTTCCGATACGGATAGCGTCAGGATTGCGGTCGTCAGCGTGCGGCGCTTGCGAGAACGGCGTCGCCGACAGTGATCAGGTCGAGGTTCGGATCGCCGCCAAGGACGCTCCAGCCCTTCGCGCGAAGGAAATACAGGCTCGCGTCCGCCTCGATGGTGAAGCCGAGGCCACCTTGCATGTGTGCGGACGTCGTCGTGCCGTGAGTCGCGACCCGCGTCGCGTTCGCGTATGCGATCGGGACGAGTTCGGGGCGCACGCCGGGCTCGTTTTCGGCCATCCATGCGGCCCGCCAGATCACGTTACGGCCTCCAGAAACCCCGATCGCGACGTCGGCGAGGGGGAACGCGACGCCCTGCAACGAGCCGATCGGAACGCCCATCGTCTCCCGCGTCTTCGCGAACTCGACCGCGAGAGCAAGGGCCGCCTCGGTCATCCCGATGAGCGCAGCGGCCGTCAGCAGCTTCCACTCCCGGACGGCTCTGGCGTGCAGTGCGAGCGCGGTCGTACCTTCCGCGAGGACGATCCGGCCGGCTCCCGCCGGGGGCTGCCACCAGCCCAGCGGTGTGCTGCCCTGGTTCAGCAGGTGCGGCGACGCCTTGTCCGCGCTCGTCAAGACGAGTGCATCCGCCTCGAGCGCTATCACGTCCCCCGCGACGGCCGCATCCGGCACCAGCTGCGCCTCACCCGGCCGGAGCGGTTGGAGCGCGACCGCGAACGGCCGATCGCCGGCGACCGCGGCCTGGATGAGCTCTGCGTCCGTCCCGGCGGCCGCGAGCAGGCGCGTCGCCACGACGTGCGAGATGAAAGGCACCGGCGCGACCGTGCGCCCGAGTTCCTCTGCGATCAGTGTCAGATCCACCAGCGTTGCCTCGTCGCCGCCGAGCGCGGCCGGCAGGCTCATCGAGGTCACGCCCATGTCGACGAGCCTGTGCCACAACTGCTTGTCGTAGCCCAGCGGCTCGGCGGCCCGGACTACCGTGCTCGGGCACTCCTTGGCGAAGAACTGGCTGAACGCGTCCCGTACCGACTCCTGGTCCTCTGACAGCGAGTAGTCCTGAAGCCGAAGTTCGAAGCGATCCACGTGTCCACCGGTCCGTCTCGATGATTTGATGATTAGCTAAGTTTCTACAGTCCACTGGGCGGACGGTCAAGACGCCGCGTTGCCGGCGACCTCCTCCGGCGACAGGTTCGCGATGACCTTGTCGGCGAAGCGGTCCATGGCATCGCTGTAGTCCTCCTTGGTCGGGCGATCCCGCAACGCGCCCGGGCCGACGATGACCCGGTTGACGGCGAGGTCGCGAGCCCGTCGAACGGCATCGAGGTCGGATCCGAGGCTCGCGGTCACCCGTGACCACCGGGTGGCGCAATGGCAGGACGTAGACGTTGGTGCCGAGCCGGATCCGCTCGGTAGCCGATGCGATCGAGCCGAGGAGCACCTACGGGTCGTAGACCCGCGATACCCGAGTCGAGCGGCGGGCGGCCACCGTCGGTGTACAGGGTCGGTGTACAGGTAGGTGTCCGGCAGCCGGGCCGCCAGGACGAGATGGTCCGGAACCCAGACCGACTCGAAGCCCGCCTGCTCCGCCCTGGCTGCGATCGCGGGATAGTGCCGCGGGCTCAGGCCGGCGAGCGAGAAGCCGAACTTCATGAATCGGTCCCCATCGGGTCGGTCGATGACATCAGGCGAGTTGCTCGATGAAGGCGCGCAGCTGGCGCACGTTGCGGCACTCGAAGACGCCGTCACAGAATCTGGCGTATTCGCGCATCACCGAGTCCCCGCTGTCCCACGACGCACTGGGCTCCGGGCTCAGCCAGAACACGTTGCCGGCCCGCCCTGACATCGCGCACCGAGCCGAGCGCGGTCTTCAGCGCCTCGCGATCGCCGAGGTCGACATGGCGTAGAACTCGCACCGCGTCGATGTTCTCCGACACGGAGACCGGCAAGCCGACCTTGCGCAGTTCGGCGATCAGTCCCTCGACCGCGGTGATCATTCGTCCGACCGGTGCGGGCAATTCGTGACTATCCTCGGCCGGTGCCCACTCTCCCCGTGCTGTTGATCCACGGCGTCGGTTCGTCGTTCGAGCACAACTGGCAGGCGACCGGCTGGGTGGATCTCCTGGAATCGGAGGGGCGGGAGGTCGTGCCTGTGCACCTTCCCGGCCACGGTCCGAATCGGGAGTTCCGGCCCGGTGACACCGCGTCGCGGCGAGTCATCGCGGCGGCCGTGGAGCGCGGTCAGCTGGACGCGGTCGGCTTCTCTGCCGGTGGGCATGCACTGTTGAGCGCGGCTTGCGAGTGTCCGGACTTGTTCGGCAGGATCGCCCTGCTCGGTGTGGGTGATCCGGCATCGAACGCTGCGCCCGGCGCCGGCGCGGAGATCGCCGACGGGCTCGAGGCCGACGAGGAGCCCAGCGACGCCGTGCCGCGCATCATCCGGCGACTCGTCGATAGCGCCGGCAACGACAGGTTCGCCGTGGCATCGTTCCTGCGATCCCCGAGCGCGCCGCTTCGGCTCGAGGACATCCGGCGCGTATCCGTGCCGACCCTCGTCGTTCTCGGCGATCAGGACTTCGCCGGCCCGGCCGATCGGCTGGTCGACGCACTCGCTCAGGGAGAGCTCGTCACACTGCCCGGCGTCGACCACTTTGCAACACCGAGCAACTTCGGATGTATCGACGCCGTGCTGCGCTTCCTGGACGGGTAGCGCACCGAGGAAACCGGCGCTCATGACGACCGGCCGTCTAACTCCTTCACCGCGATCTCGATGTCTCTCTGATGCTTGAGCAGTACAGGCATGGTCTCGTTGGGCACGTCGTTGTCGATGTGGTCGACGCCCAGCACCATCAAGGTCCGAGCCCAATCGAGCGTCTCCGACACCGACGGCTTCTTCTTGATATCGAGCGAGCGCAGCGACCGGATCACCTGGGTCAGCTGGGTGGCGAGCGCCTCGGCGATCCCAGGAACCCGGGCGAGGACGATCTCCCGCTCGCGCTCGATCGAGGGGTAGTCGATGTGCAGGTACAGGTAGCGCCGTTTCAATGCCTCGGAAAGATCGCGGCTGCTGTTGGACGTGAGGAGGACTGGCGGTATGCGCCGAGCGGCCATCGTGCCCATCTCGGGAATCGACACCTGATAGTCGGAGAGGATCTCCAGCAACAGCGCCTCGGTCTCCACATCGAGGCGATCCACCTCGTCGATCAGGAGCACGACGGGTTCCTCTGCGCGGATCGCTTCGAGCAGCGGCCGGGTCAGCAGGAACCGCTCACTGAACAGGTCATGCTCGAAGTTCTCGGCGTCGACCGGGCTGCGCTCAGCCTGACGCATCTGGATGTGCAGCAGTTGCTTGCGGTAATCCCACTCGTACACCGCCTTGGCCTCGTCCAGCCCCTCGTAGCACTGCAGCCGGATCAGCCGAGAGCCGAGCTCAACGACGCGTTCCTCGCGGCGGAGGCCGACGACCGGGTGCGCGTCGTGATCCTCGGTGGCGTCGGCCCGATCTCTCCGCCGGCCACGACATGGCTCCAGCGAGTTGGTCGTGGGGCGCGCTCCGAGGCCTGATCAGCATCCGACGATGCGCGGCTACGGCGGGAACCCGCCACGGCCCGGAGAACCGATCGACCCAGGAGTGGCACTTCTTCTTCCAGAACACCCTGCGGTGGCGCAACCTGCGCAAGGTCACGGTGGCCCAGGTCCAGGGCACCGTGTACGCGGCCGGCCTCACGCTGATGTGGGCGTCGACCTGATCGTTGCCGCCGACGACGCCAGCTTCGCGGACGTCGTCGGCACCCGCCTGGGCAGGTGCGGAGTCGAGTACTTCGCGCACCCGTGGGAGTTCGGCCCGCGACGGACGAAGGAGATGATGAGGAAGTGACCGGCTACGAGATGCCGGTACTCCTCAACACGCCGACCTTCACCATCTGCGGTCCGACCATTCTCGACATGGCCAACGAGGAGCAGAAGGGGGAACGCCTGTCGGCAGCGATCACGGGCGATGAGGTGCTGGGTGTCTCGCCAGAGCGGGATCACGTCCCGAATTCTTCTGCTCGCGATCGCGAAGTGGTCGAAGCTGGCGCCGAGCTCGTCGGCGAACTCCGGGCGCCGCGGCGCTGCTCCGAACATCCGCCGATGTCTATCGGCGATTGTCGAACTGTCGAATGACTGGGGCCCGTAAGCTACTCGTTGGCGGCCCGTCACAGCGCCGAAACAGCCGGGGCGCAGGCTCGGGTAGCGCTGGTCGCAACGATCAGACACCGAGCGCGGGGGCGGGTCGGCGTGGCGGACATGGACGGCAACATCGAGGTGATCCGCCGCGCCATGCGCGCGCTGGGCGATCCGTTCCGCTGGGATCTCGTCCAGCTGTTGGCCGAGCGCGGCGAGGTCGGACTGAGCGAGCTTGCACCCGAAGTCGCCCTCGGGAAGTCCACCGTTTCCTATCATCTTCGGCTGCTGCGAGAGGCGCATCTGATCACGGTGCGCAACGACGGCCGAAACCGCTTCGTCCAGTTGGATCGCGCGCAGGTGGACGTCGTGGTGACCATGATGCACAACGAGTTCAGCCGGATGCTGCGGATCGAACTGTCCGCATAGTGGGACAGGCGACCGACCGGGGAAGTCTGGCACCCGGCGACCATCAATAGTTGTGGAACTAGTGATTGTCGTTTCGCGGTGCGGTAGACGGTAGGTATCACCCTGCTGCATCCCGCGGGCAGGACACCGCCGCTGGAGGACGCCGATGGATCTCTCGCTCTCCGACGATCAACGGGCCGTCCGGGCGGCGTTCGCCGACTTCTTCGCGAAGGAATCGCCGATCTCGCGGGTCAGGGAGGTCGAGCCGCTCGGCTTCGATCTGGCTTTGTGGACGTCGCTGTCCGCAACAGGTGCCGTGCTGATGGGCGTCGCGGAGCAACTCGGCGGTGGCGCGGCGTCGGCGATCGAACGGGCCCTGGTGGCCGAGGAGCACGGCCGTCGGCTCGCGCCGGTCCCGTTGGTCGAAGCCGTCGTCGCGACCTCGGCGCTGGCGGCAGCACCAGGCGGACGGCAGTGCCTCGAGCCGATCGCGCTGGGTGAGGTGATTCCGACGATCGCGCTAGGCGAGCACGTCGAGCGGTGGGGCAACACGATCTACGGCATCACGCTCAAGGTGCGCGACCTCGCGTCCGCCGAGGCGTGGCTGGAGAAGAAGGGCATCCAGACCGAGCAGCTGCGCCCCGACGTCGTTGCCGCCGATCCGGACGACTGCCTCGGCGCGCCGTACTTCTTCACGACCGAGACGGTCCCGGGCGATCCGTTCGACGACTGACGCTCGGGCCGCGGGCCTTGGACCTCTCTACCGGGCCCGCGGATCTCCCGGAACGTCCTTTGTTGGTCCAGCGGAACGGGACGCCGTGCGTTGTCGTCGGCTCCGTCAGCAGGGTGTCGTCGTCGCGCTCCAGCACCTGGATCCCCTTGGAGTCGAGGTACTTCTCGGTACTTTCGGGATCGACCACCTTGAACGCCGCGGCATGGTGGATCTCGTCGTTGGCGGCCATGTCCTCGGCGGCCCAACGTGTCGCTGCGCTCCGGCTCCGCCAGTTGCACGATCGTGTCGCCGAGCCGGACGTAGCTGTCGTGGGTGCCGGTCAAAGCGGATGAGTCCTCATGCAGGAGTTCACCGCCGAGGACGTCGACGTAGACGTGCTTCGCCTTCTTCGAGTCTCGGGTGAGCACCGTGGTGTAGGAGAGTCTTTCGATCCCCCCGGGTGCTCGCGTGCCCACCAGGTCGGGTCCCCGCCCGGCTGCAGGCGAGGGTCACGCTCCTCGAGGATGCTTCCGATCGGGTTCATGAACTCCAATTGGGCGATGGTGTCCTTCGGATGCGTCATGATCGCGGAGTCCGGGCCGGGCTTGACGTCGGTCAGCACACCGCCCTCGACGTATACGCGCACGCCCGCGTCGGTACAGCGTTGCCACAGCTCGCCGGCGTCGTCGGTGTACCAGGCGATCGAGTGCCAGTGGTTGCCGAACCGCTTGTAGAAGCGGCCGAGCGGCATCGCATCCCAGCCCTCGACGCGAAGGCCGGAGCGAGCGGCTCGATGACTGCAGTCGGCGAGGACCACGAGCGACGCGTCCCGCTTCTCGCCCTCCATGTAGTGGTGGTCGAGGAATCCCCGACGCACGCTGAAGACGTCGTCGTACCAGGCCTCCAGTTCCGGGAGGTCGCCGGTCATGTGGATGCTGTGGAACAGCCTGCCGATTGCCAACGGTTTCTCCCGGGGAGGTGATCTTCGCGAGGGTGTCTCGTGCTAGCCTCCCTCTCGTTCGATGGATAGACAAATATGAAACCGTTCAGCGGTGGGTTGCGATATCGTGCGCCCATGACTGACGCCGCCGATTCCGTTGTCCGGCTCTCCGAACCGGCTCCTCGAGTGCGCCTCATTACGCTCAACCAGCCCCGGCTGCGCAACGCGATGACCGAGGAGATGACCGCGGCATGGACCGCGGCCGTCAAATCCATCGCGGACGACCGTGACGTGCGGGCGCTCGTCGTCACCGGAGACGGCACCTCGTTCTGCTCCGGAGCCGACCTGTCCTGGCTGGATCGGGCGCCTCAGGGGGAGCGGACGCCGGACCGGCTGCGTGACAAGATGTCGCCGTTCTACCGGGCGTGGCTGGCCCCGCGAGACTTGCCGTTTCCCGTGATCGCCGCCGTCAACGGCCCGACCGTCGGTGCGGGCGTATGCCTCGCGCTGGCTTGCGATCTGCGCTTCGGCAGCCCCACCTGCATGTTCAAGACGCCGTTCATTTACCTCGGGACTCACGGCGGAATGGGCATAACCTCCCTGTTGCCCGAGGTTGTCGGGCTGCCGCGAGCTCGGGACATGCTGTTCACCGGCCGGGACGTCCACGCCGACGAAGCTGCTGATTGGGGCTTGGTGTCGAGCCTGCATGACGACGTGGTGAAGTACTCGATCGACGTCGCCGCGCGGATCGCCACGGCTGCCCCGATTCCCACCAGGCTCACCAAGGTCGGCCTGGAGCAGGCACGCAACGGCCTCGCATCGGCGATTCACTGGGAGTCGCTGGCCCAGCCGATCACGATGGCGACCTCGGATCTGCACGAGGGAATCGCCGCGAGCCGCGCCCGGCGGGAAGCCTCGTTCACGGGCGAGTAGGGGCAGCGTCTGACGTGGGCGGGCAGCGCGCTGACGGGCCAGGCGCGCCGTCGATCTGAAGAGTTCGCACGACCGTTGTATGCTTTGATGTATGTCGTACCCAAAGGGCCTGCCGCTGCCGTCGTTCGCGGGCGCAAGCAGGGTCCGGGATGCCGCCGCAGCCCCGGAAGTGGGACCAACCGACATCTTTCGTGCGCTGGCTGAGCCGGTGCGCTGGAGCATCGTCTGCCAAATGGCCGATGTGGACGAGCTGGCGTGCAGCACGCTCGAAGACACCCTGCACGTGGCGAAGCCGACGATCTCCTACCACACCAAGATTCTCGTGCAGGCGGGCTTGATCTCGGTGCGCAAACAGGGCAGGCACTTCTTCTACACGCTTCGCCGCGACGTGCTGCGGGCCCTCATCAACGACATCTGGTCGCTCGCACCGGAGCCTCTGCCGGTCCACGATGGCAAGGTCAGCTTCAAGGCGACCACCGCTCGTCGCCGCTCCCGCATCGAGGAGCATGCCGACGAGGCCGCCGCCGCTGGCTCGGAGCACGACGCGGTAGTGCTCACCTGGTGAGCTCATCCCCGCTGCGGCTCGGGTGTCGAAGTAGTAGTCCTTTCCATAGGTGGTGCCAGCAGCGCACGTGGTCACCTAGTGCCAGTCGTAGCGCGTCCCGCCCGATCAGCCGTCCGGGACTGAGAACATGATTCCCATACAGCAATCCGAGTCAAGAGCATGATCGCGTCCCCGGCGACTACCCGGTACGCCCGCGCCGAGCGATGGAAACCGCCGTCGATTCTCAGCGAGGCGCAGGGCCAGAAGGCGACACCCTCCGCAGATCAACGGCAAATCTTATAATGACCGCCCGCTCGGCCGCGAGCGACACCATCACGACGGACGGGCTCCGTCGCCATGGACATCGACGCGCGCGGGATTCTGCAGCTGGTCGGTGAACCGCTCGAGCCCGGTGGCGAACCGCTCGGCCCCCGCCGCGGACCACGACGCCAACATCTCGTCGAACGCGGCGCCGAGGGTCTTGCGCATCTTGGCGATCGCGGTCCGGCCGGCGGCGGTGAGCTCGAGCTGCGTCGCCCGGGCGTCGTTGCGGTCGACGGCGCGACGCAGCAGCCCGGCCGTCTCCAGTCGGGTGGCGTACCGGGTGGTCGCGGAACGGTCCAGACCTATCGCCTCGGCCAGCCGGGATGCGCTGGTCGGACCGGTACGCGCCAGGCCCGACAGCACGGGATAGGTCGTGACGTCGACGCCGTCCACGCCCTCGATGAGCCGGTCGTAGAGCCGAGCCCGCGTGCTGCGCAACAAGAGCGTGCCGAGCGCCGCTTCGACGCGAGAGCCCGGTGTCGGTGATCTCATGCGTCGAACTATACGTGCAATAGGCACGCATCTCCTGCTAGGGTCGGCCGGACAGCAATGCGTGCAGACAGCACGCAATTAGGTAAGGAGGCGTAATGTCGAAAGCAATCCGGCCTGAAGACGTCCTACCCGACGACGTGAGCCGCAAGGTCATGAATGATGTCGCCGTCCGCAAGGGATCAGTGGCCGCCTTCGTGGCGAACGTCAAGGCACTGGAAACCTTGGCGGCGACGACGCCCGAATACGCCGAAGTCGTCGCTCAGTTGCAGGCGCTCGCCCCGGCCGTGGCAGCTGTCGGCCTGTTCGACGTGTTCGAACTGCGCTCGACCGAGATCGCGAAGATAGTCGGTGCGGCGGTCGGCTAGCCGCCGAGCTGCGCCAACCGCGCGCGCACGGCCTCGCGCCGCTGTTCGAGGACGCCCAAGATGGCGTCGCTCTCCTCGACGGAGGTGAGGTCGGCGGCGATCTCCTCCGAATCCTGCACACCGTCGCCCTCGGGTCCGACGTGCGCCTCGACGTCATCCCTGGAACTGCGCAGCTCGGAGATCTCGGCGTCGAGGTCCTGAAGCTGTTGGCGAAGCTGTTCCGGCGTGGTCTCGTCCACCATCGGTATGTCCTCCTCGGTCGGCCCTGACAAATCTAGTGGCCGCCCTCGGTGGCGACGCGATCGAGCCATTCGGCGACGAGCGTCTCGAACAGCTCGGGCTGCTCGATCTGCAGGTTGTGACCGGCCACGTCGGCACAGCGTTAGGCCCCGGTCGGTCTGATGATCTCGGCCGAATGGACTGAATCTGGTCCGTTCCGCAGAGATGATCAAGAACGACTCTGCGTGAGCGGCGGTGCTCAGCCGAAGTACGTCAGTACGCGGTGCATCAGATCGGCCTTCTGCGCCGCGGTGCCGTAGGCCTCGAACGGGAAGGCCAGGAACACCACCTTGTACGGACCGGCCGCGACGTTCAGGGCGTCGGGTGCCGTCGAGTCGTCGGTGAACGTCGCCGTGGCCGGTGCGACCGGCGTCACCTGATCCTCGAAGGTCGCATTCAGCACCGAGTGGTCCAGCGGCACCGCGGTGATGCCGTCGCTCACCGCGTTGCCGGTGAGCCCGTGCACCGCTGCCGTCGCCTTGTCGTTCTGCACGTCGCTGCCGTCCCAGGCGATATGCAGGTAGTCGCGCACGAACGCCGTTGTGCCGGCCGCCTGGTCGAGGATGTCCTGCCCGGACATGAACAGGCGTCCGCCACCGTCCAGGAACGCCTTCAGCTCGGACTCGTACGGCGAGATCGGCCCGGGGTAGGCGTTGCCGGTGAACCAGACGACGTTCTTGTGCGAGGTCAGCAGCGACACCGGGATCTCCGGATCGGCCGACAGATCCCAGTAGCTGTAGCTGGCGCCGTTCGCGGTCAGCGCGTCCTGGTAGTACTGCTGCACGTTGGGCCCGCCGAGGTCCCCGTCCACGATGAGTGTGTCGACCGCGACCGCGATGGTGGTCAACGCCGACGTCGCGCTCACCGATCCGGAGCTAGCGGTCACCGTCGTGTCGGATCTCGCGGCGTTGGCCGTCGAGGCGGGCACGCTCACCTTGACACAAACGTCGACCGTGTCACCGGGTTGCACCGTCGCCGTGGCTGTCAACGGCGTAGTGCAGGTCGCGTCGTATGCGGTCGCCGGCCATGTGCTTGCCGACGTGATCGCATAGCTGTCCGGTAGATAGCCGCCATTGGTCAGGTGGAGGGTGTAGGACGCGTCGCTACCCACGCGCGCCGCGCCGATCTGCGTCGCCGGCGATGCAGTTACCAGGTGCGCCGGCGCAATCGGCACCGTGTGCGGACTGCCCACCGCAGTCGGTCCCTGATCGGACTTCACGACGATGCCGTCGTTGACGATCGCGTGCACCGTCGAGGCGAGGTTCGGGATGATCTTCAACGCGAAAGTGACCGAGACGCTGCCTCCTGCCGGCACGGTCAACCCGTTCCAGCGCACGGTCCCACCTCCGAACGTGCCGCCGTTGCCGGCCGATATGAACGACGTGAACGCCGGGATCGGCTCCTTGATCGTTACGCCCGACGCTGCCGCGTTGCCCACGTTCTTGACGCTGATCGTGTAGTTGATCGTGCTGCCCGGCCCCGCCGGCTTGCCGCTGTCCGACTTCGACACGACCAGCGCCGGCGTGCTCGCCCCGGTGTCCAGTGTGTAGGCGCCGCGTCCGTGCGTACCGGCCGCGAGTACGGCGTGCGAGGCGTCGTAGTCGAGCTGCCACACCGAAACCTTCGGCATGCCGTTGCCCAGGCGCTTCCACGAGTGGCCGCCATTGGTCGAGACGAAGGATCCGACATCGGTGCCGGCGTAGACGATGTTGTCCGACGACGGGTCGAGCACGATCGAGTTCACCGGCACGTCCGGCAGCGAGCCGGTCACATTCGTCCAGTGCGCGCCGCCGTCCGTGGTCTTGAAGACGTGGCCGGTGTTGCCCGGCGTCGCTGCGCCGAAGCCGGCGTAGGAGATGTAGGCGGTCCGCCAGTTCGAGCGGTCGACGGCGAACTGCGACACGGGACGTGCAGGCAGGCTGTGCGTTCCCACCTTGTGCCAGCTCGGCGATGCGGCGGTCACCGCGTCGGGGCTCACCGATACGACACCGTCGTCCGTGCCGACGTACACGCCGTCGCCGCCGTCGGCCGAACCGACGGCGCTGATCAGGCAGCCGCGCGCGCCGTTCGGCGCCGCGCCCGGGCACCCGGTGGTGAGGTCGGGGCTGATCGGATCCCAATGGACGTCCCCGGCCGCCGGCGTCTCGGCGTTGTTGCTGCGGTAGAGCCGGTACGTGCCGAGGAACAGCTGGTTCGGGTCGGCCCGGTTCTGGATCCACGGGACGTAGAACTCGGCCCGGTCATGCAGGTTTATGCCGCCGGTGATTGTCTGTCCGCCGTTGAACGTGTTGATCGTGTCCGGGTCGAAGCGGTACGGCGTGATACCGAAATGCGTGCCGAACACGTACGCGGGCAACGACGACGTGTTGGGGTTCGGTGTCGTCTGGTCGACGATCACCTGACCCCCGTCGCCACCACCCAGATCGAACCATCGGTCGTTGACCAGCGACTTGCGCTGGGTGCCGTTGTCCTGGGTCCCACCCCAGTACTGGCCAGGAATGTTCGGAACGGTCGCCATGCTGGTGTACTGCGCGATCCGTAGCCCGGTCGAGTGCACGAGCGCCCCGGTCGTCGGATTCACGGTGCCGTTGAGGTTCTCCCAATCAGCGCTCGAAAGGGGATCGTTGGCGCCATTGCGTCCTCCGCCGGCGGACGACTGCCAGACGCCGCCGTCGTTGCCGATCACCACGTGCTGGGTGTTGTTCGGCTGGAAGGCGAAGGCGTGGAAGTCGGGGTGCAGGTCATAGCCCAGGCTCTTCCAGGTTTGCCCGCCGTCCGTCGACCGGAAGATCCCGCCGGATTGTGGGGAGAAGTCGTACCCGTAGGAGCCCTCGACGTACACGACATCGGGGTTGTTCGGGTCGGGCTTGACCTCGTTGTCGTAGAAGCACTGGGTGCCGCAGTAGTTCAGCACCTCGTTCGGCGCGGTGCCGTTGGGCAGCGCCGTCCAGTGCGCGCCGTCGTCGGTCGTCTTGTAGAGGGACGCCTCGTGGTAGACGTCGGACGTATCGAAGTAGTCGAAGCCGGTGTAGACGGTGGCGTGGGCCGCACCGGCCGGATGGGACAGCCCGATCGAGAATCGCGTACCGCCCTCGAGGAAGTTGCCGGCCGGCAGGTCGCCCAGCGCGCTTGCCCAGTGCAGCCCGCCGTCGGTCGAGCGGTACATGCCGTCGCCCCAGAACGACGCCCACAGGACCTTGACGTTCTGCGGGTCGGCGATCAGATCGGTGGCCCCGTGCAGCTCGTCCGTGGTGCCCTTGCGCAGCGTCCAGTGCGCGCCGCCGTCCTTGGACTCCCATACGCCGAAGGGAGTCTGCGCCGGATGCGTGGTGCGGCGGACGCCGCCCCGTCCGCGCACCGTCGACAGGTACAGGTGGTTGGCGTTCGCCGGGTCGACCACGATGTCGGTGGACGCCTGCCCGGTGAACAGATCGCCCGACACGTGCTTCCAGGTCAGGCCGCCGTCGGTGGACCGGTACACACCGTCGCCGTAGTAGGCGTCGCCGGCGAGCGAGCCCTCGCCTGAGCCCAGGTAGACGATGTTGTCGTTGCTCGGGGCGATCGCCAGCGCGCCGACCGACTGCGTGTTGGCGTCAGGCGTGCGCGACGTCCACACCTTGGACGTCGCGTCATACGTCCAGATGCCGCCCTGCGCGGCGCCGAGGATGATCGTCCCGTCCTTGCGGACGGCCAGTGCGCCAACCCGTCCGGACACGGCCTCGAGCGTGTTGGTCGTGCGTCCGGGCTGCACGACCGGATCGGGACCGACGGTCGTCCACGTGCCGCCACGGGACGACCCGCGCTGGGTCTCCGCGGCGATCCCGCTGGCCTGGGTCGAGGCGTGCGAGCGCAGCGTCGCCGCCTGATCCATGCTGATGCCGCCGTCGTCGCCGGCGAGCAGCCGGCTCCAGTAGTAGGCGTCGCGCAGCTTGTCGAAGCCGGCCTCGTCCTCGCCGTTGTCCTGCCCACCCTTCGGCGTCAGCAGTACGGGCGTGTCGTCCGCGGGTGCTGTCGGCGCCGGCGTGGCCGACGGCGCCTGCACCAGCGAGATCAGTGGCACGATCAGCGCGGCGGCGGCGATCAGGACGTGGCGGGCATGACTTCGCGTACGGGTCATCGAGGCTCCCCGATCGGATTGCGCGCCCGCTGGCTCGGAGCGCTGGGCCCAATCCGCGGGCAGTCTTCACCCGCACGCGCCGTTCACACAAGGGTCACAGGTGCAGGCGGCGCTGCACTGCCACAACCGGATCCCGCCGCCCGCTCCGCAGGCGTGCGAACCCGGCAGACATAGTCAATTTCCATGGCAAGCATCCAAAAGCTGCATTTGTTCTATACCTGGTCCGTGGGCACGATGGGGACATGGTCGCCGAAACAACGCAACATCTCAGCCTGGACGGTCAGCGCGTACTGCTCGTGGCCGGCACCTCCGGCATCGGCCGGCAGGTCGCTCGCGACGCCGCGGCCGCGGGCGCGCACGTCACGATCACCAGCCGCCGGCTCGAAGACGCGCAGCAGGCCGCCAAGCAATTGAGCGCGGCCGGCAACGTCACGGTCGCGGCGGACACCGTCGATCTCTCCGACGAGGCGTCCATGCGCGATCTGGCCCAACGCACCGGTCGACCGGACCACCTTGTGACGCTGGGCTCGGCGCCGGCCAACGGTTCCATCGCCGAGCTCGAACGCGACCACATCGTCCGCGCACTCGACGCCAAGGTCATCGGGCCGCTCCTGCTGGTCAAGCATCTGCCGCCGAAGGTGTCGATCACGCTGTTCTCGGGCATCGTCGCCTGGCGTCCCCAAGCGGGCCTCACTGTCATGGGTACGGCCAACGGGGCGGTCAGCTTTCTGGCCCAGTCCCTCGCGGTCGACCTGGCGCCGGTACGCGCCAACGCCGTCTCGCCCGGCATCGTCGACTCCGGAGCGTGGGATCGCCTGGGCGAGGAAGCCAAGGCGGAGATGTTCGGGCAGGTCGCGTCCCGTAACCCCGCGCGCCGCGTGGGCCAGCCTCGAGACGTCTCGGCGGCCGTGTTGTACGCAATGACCAACCCCTTTGTCACGGGTACCACGCTGCACGTGAACGGTGGCGGGCACCTCGTCTAGGCCTCCGGCTAACCACGATTAGCCCCTGGCCGTACGATCGGCCCGGTGCGCGACAGAGTGGATGCCGGTGCCGTTCATCGAGCGGCGCTGCGGCTGTTCGCCGAACGCGGCTATCGCGCTACGACCATGGCCGACATCGGCGGCGCGCTGGGCATCCGCGGCCCCAGCCTGTACAAGCACGTGTCGTCCAAGCAGGACGTGCTCGCCCGGATCATGATCGACATGCTGAACGCTCTCATTCACGATCAGCAGGCCGCGCTGGCCGCGGCGAACGACCCGGCCCTGCGGCTGCGGCGCATCGTCGAGGCCCACGTGCGCTATCACGCCACCCACCGCCACGAAGCGTTCGTCGGGAACCGCGAGATGTCCAGCCTCGAACCGCGCTATCGGCGGCGCGTGCGCGCACTGCGGGGCGCCTACGAACGGGCGTTTCGCGCCGTCATCGACGAAGGCTGCCAGTCCGGGCAGTTCACCGTGGGATCCGCCCGGCTGGCGTCGTTCGCGATCGTCGACATGGGCATCGGCGTCGCCGCCTG
>Ga0137415_10000700_pt1 | contig 32712 bp, 24 predicted proteins | sample CZODoug3_1_1_16f_FD_183082 | JGI IMG/M metagenome (GOLD analysis project Ga0137415, IMG submission 183082) | Vadose zone soil fungal communities from Angelo Coast Range Reserve, California, USA - CZODoug3_1_1_16fungal (Hybrid Assembly) | ecosystem: Environmental > Terrestrial > Soil > Vadose...
TTGTCGGCGACGACCTTTTCGTCACCAACACCGCGCGCCTCTCCCGCGGCATCAACGAAGGCATCGCCAACGCCATTCTCATCAAGCTGAACCAGATTGGCAGCGTCACCGAAACCATCGACGCCATCGAGCTGGCCCGCAAAGCCGGCTACAACTCCATCATCTCCCACCGCTCCGGCGAAACCGAGGATACCTTCATCGCTGACCTTGCCGTCGCCACCGCCGCTGGCCAGATTAAAACGGGCTCCGCCAGCCGCACCGACCGCATCGCGAAGTACAACCAGCTTCTCCGCATCGAAGAGGAACTCGGCTCCGCTGCACGCTTCCATGGCAAAGCCGCGCTCGCGTAGCGCAGCTTTCAGCTGGCCGCATTGACTCCCGGGAGGTACAACTCATGAAAATCTATTTGCGATTCCTGGCAACAACCTTCTTGTTTTTCTCTTGTGCCGCGCGCGCCTCTGCCCAGGCCGAAGATTTTCCTAACCTTGCCGGCACGCCCCCCAAGCTGCTCCTTCTTGTCCATCAAGAGTTCAGATCCGGCAAAACCAATGAGCGCCGCAAAATCGAAGTTGCCATCTCGCGGGCTTGCGATCAGTTGGCCGTTCCCAACTCATGGATTGACCTCGAATCCATTTCCGGCCCACCCGAAGCGCTTTTCTTCGACCCTTTCGATTCTTTCGAGCAGTTGGATACCGCCATCGCGGAATGGGGGCGCATCTTTGCAACCCGTCCGGAACTTGCGCGCATGCAGGAGGAACTCCAGGCCCTCATCGTCGCGGAGCGCACCATTATTGCTGTTCGCCGCGACGATCTCGGCTATCGTCCGCAGTCCATCGATTTTTCCAAGGCGCGCTTTATGCGCGTCCTCGAAGTTCGTCTGAACCCTGGCCACGAAGGCGATTTTGTTGAGGCCTTCCGGACCCTCAGCCACGCTTACGAAACGATCAAAGCCACTACTCCCTGGGTCGTCTATCAGGTGAACGTGGGCATGCCTTCGCCGACCTTCATCGTGTTTCTGCCCATGCGCGCCCTCAAGCAGAACGATGACCTGCTCGATTGGCGCCGCAGTCTCCGCGAGGTCGAAGGCGACGAGGCCGCTCAACGTAGCGATCAAATCGCACGCGAGGCCTATCTCTCCACAGAAAGCAATCTCTACGCCCTTAGCCCGGAGACGTCGCACGTCTCCAAAGAGCTTGCCGACGGCGACCGCGATTTCTGGTCACCCCATCGGCCAGCCGCCCTAAAGCCTCCGCCTCGGAAGCCCGCCAAACCGTAGCGGCGTCGCTGCAGCTAAAGGATTTCTCCAAGTCTTTCGTTCATCGGAAAACCCAACGCACTGTGCAACTCTCCCTCGCCCCATTGCATCGCACCAGCTAAACGCATGACCTCTCCAGCCAGTATCGTTCGCTTTGCCCTGGCAACTTGCCTCTGTTTTCCGCCGGGCTCGCCAGCCACGGTCCCCTGGGACAAGCCTCCCGAACAGTGGGATTTGGCGGACACCTTCCGAGTTCTTCGCGATTCTCCTTGGAGTCCGGCCGGAACCAAGCTCGTCGCTGCTTGGACGCAGCGCCATATCGATCCGCAGTCCGGTATCGTCTCCAGCTCACCGGTCAACCCGGAAAACACTAATTTGGTTCGCGGCGTCGAGGTCGGCCGGAACAAGCCGCTCCCGGCGTTTTCGGTCTTGTGGTGGTCATCCAAGACCGTGCGCCTCGCACTTCTGCGCCAGCGACAACTGCGCCATTCAGCCGGAGCTGCCGCGCCTCTTGCTGCGGAAGATCTGCCGGATTTCGTTTTGGTTGTGGAAGGAAGCGAACCACTCCGCATTTTTCAGGATGCGCGCGAAGACCTGCATGACACCGCATTCCTTGAACTGGAAGATGGCCTCACGCTCGATCTCAAAAGCGTAGTTTTCTTCGAGGGCACAGCGGATGAGGACGCCCGCACGGAGTTTCGTTTTCCCAGGCAGACCAATGGCAAGCCTTCGCTCGATCCGGATTCCGAGCGGGTCATTTTTCATTGCAAAGCTTCCGCAAAGACTGTCCGCCTCGGCCGAGAGAATGCGATTACCGTTCGCGCCGAATTCCAGCTGCGCACTATGCGCGCTCGCGGCCTACCGGACCTGTAGCTCGGCGCCGCCGGCACTTAGTATTCCAGCTCTCGTACGCTTGGATTTTACGCGGCTGCGAATTTGCCCGAGTACTATTGACACTCGTCGAGAGCCTGCCTAGCATCGATGGCAGCTCCCGCCCCCAATCCTCTTGCTCTATTTCATTAGGAGATTCTCAATGACAAGGGTTCTTTATTGTAACGACCTCGTTCCCGGGTGCAAGTACGAGGCTCGTGGCGACTCCGACGAGGAGATTCTGGCCGAATTCGCGGATCACATCTCGACAGTACACGGAATGTCTGACATTTCGGATGGGATATTGGAGATGGTGTGCAAGGCGATTCACGAGGAAGTTCGAGTCCGCTCGCGCGCGGCTGGCGCATAGCCTTCCCCATAAATTGGAGGGATGTCGGCTCTGCGATGGCACCGAGTCGCGATATTTTTCAATTCCACGAAGGATTACAATTTAGAACGTGCGGCTATAGCGACCTAGCCCCGAAATAGCGGTAGTGCCCTGTAATCTTCCAACTGAACAGGACGTCTTCGATCTTCGGGCCTCGCCCGATGTTATGCACGATCATGTACCGCCCGCTCGCCGGCGATTTTTGGTCCACCACGATTCCAATGTGCGGCACGTTTCCGCCCAAGTCCCAGGTCACTAGATCTCCCGGCGCGTAATCTTCAGCGTGGTCCGTAATTGCTGGCATTTCGCCCTTACGGCCAAAAAACACCATTAGATTCGGCACGCGCCGGTGATCGATATTCGCGTCGGTGTGCCCCGAAAGCCATCGCCACTTCCGGGGGTATGCAGAGAAATGTTCCTCCATGTCTTCGTGTACTTCTTTTTGCAGATCGACACCTACAGCCCGATACGCGCGGATTATCTCGTCAGTGCAAACGCCGGTTTCCGCCGGCACGTCGCCTCCCGGATACGGAATCCGCACATACGCCGGGTCGTAGCGCACCACGTGTCGCGTCCTTTCCACTGCCGCCACGACCAGCTTCTTCAAGAACGCCTGTCGCGCCGCCAAATCCCTTGACCTTACCTGAGTGTGGGCAGTCGATGCCTGTGACGCCAGCAAGAGCGCAGCGTGAATCACCAGGCAGCATACGATCCATTCCCTTTTTCGCAGAGAATTCCGCATGTCTCAAATCTTAGCACCGCTTCCCGCTAACGATGGGATTACGACAGGGTGGTGCCTTTGGAGAAGCCACTGCGGGACGCACTCCGAATTCGCAAATACCAACCCGCGCGATCATCGCTCCTCGGGTTAGAATGTTCATGCGCTCATGATCGAAGCTGCCAAATCATTCTCTCAATCAGATGTGTTGCGGGTTCGCACCGCAGATCTTGGCGATGTCGAAGCCCTCGTGCGCTTGATCAATTCCGCTTTCCGCGTCGAGCTGCCGTATATCGAAGGCGACCGCATTGATGCCGCAGGCGTTCGCTCTTACATGGCAAAAGGTAAATTCCTCCTCGCTGAAGATTCCTCCGGTCTGGCTGGCTGCGTCTACGTTGAACTTCGCGACGACCGCGGTTACCTCGGCTTGCTTGGCGTCGATCCGCGGTGCCAGGGAACCGGGTTGGGGCGCAAACTAATGGACGCTGGGGAGAGTTTCTTCCGCCAAGCGGGCTGCGTTGCTGTCGACCTCCGCGTCATCAGCGCCCGCACGCCTCTTCCTGCCTTTTATCGTCACCTTGGCTACCTCGAAACCGGCACCGCCCTTTTTGCTCCGGACGTTCCCGTTAAGGTTCCTTGCCACTACATCCTCATGTCCAAAACCGTTCGCTGAAAGGTGAGCGGCTGTTATGGTTAACTTGCATTCCTCCATTTCCAATCCTTCGCGCCTTCAGGCAGAATACCCCCCTTATCCTGGGGGAACCATGAATCGCACCGTCGCCATTGCATCCATTCTGTTTGCGGGAATCACGCTTGCTCCTCTCGGCAGCCACGTCGCTGCAGACGAGCAGCCTCTTTTCGGCTATTCCGTCGAATCTTCGCGCATCGAACGCCAGTGGGAAGAAAAGCTCCGTGCTATCCCCCGCCCGGATAACCTCCGCGCTTATATGCAAAAACTCTCGGCTTACCCGCACCACGTGGGCTCAAAGGCCGACAAGGACAATGCCGATTGGATCGCCTCAAAGTTTAAGGAGTTTGGTCTCGACACGCGCATCGAGCAGTTTGACGTTCTCTTCCCGACCCCCAAAGAACGCCTTGTCGAACTCGTCGAAGGCGGCCCGAAGTTCGTGGCCAAACTCCAGGAGCCCTCGCTTCAGCAGGATCCCACCTCCAATCAGCAAGCCGAACAGCTTCCCACCTACAACGCTTACTCCATCGACGGCGACGTGACCGCTCCTCTGGTCTACGTCAACTACGGCATCCCCGAAGACTACGAGCAACTCGATCGCATGGGCATTTCCGTGAAGGGCAAAATTGTTATCGCGCGCTACTATCACTCCTGGCGCGGCATCAAGCCCAAGGTTGCTGCCGAGCACGGCGCCCTCGGCTGCCTCATATTCTCCGACCCCCATGAAGATGGATTCGTCCAGGGAGAGACTTTCCCGGCCGGGGCCTATCGCCCGCCCGATGGCGTCCAGCGCGGCAGTGTCGCCGACATGCCGTTTTATCCCGGTGACCCGCTCACCCCGGGCATTGGGGCAACGAAAGACGCCAAGCGCCTGAAGATCGAAGATGCCCCAACAATCACGAAAATCCCTGTCCTGCCGATTTCGTATGCGGATGCGCAGCCGCTGCTTGCTGCCCTGACTGGCCGCGTTGCTCCCGACGGATGGCGCGGCGGCCTTGGCATCACCTATCACGTTGGCCCCGGCCCCGCGAAAGTTCACCTCAAAGTGAAGTCAAACTGGGACATCAAACCTCTTTACGACGTCATCGGAAAAATTCAAGGTGCTGCGTTTCCCGATGAGTGGGTGATTCGCGGCAACCATCATGACGGGTGGGTGAACGGGGCGGAGGATCCCATCTCCGGCCAAGTCGCCCTCATGGAAGAAGCGCGGGCGCTTGGCGAGTTGGTCAAGTCCGGCTGGAAACCCAGGCGGACCATCATTTATTGTGCGTGGGACGGCGAAGAGCCCGGGTTGCTGGGCTCCACCGAATGGGCCGAGCAGCACTACGACGAATTGCGCGCCCACGGTGTGGCTTACATCAATTCGGATGGTAACGGCCGCGGCTATCTCGGGATTGAAGGCTCGCACACGCTCGAAAAATTCAGTAACGATATTGCGCGCGAAATTTCCGACCCGGAAACGAAATTGAGTGCTTGGAAGCGTCAGCAGCTCCATGAAATCGCCAATGCAAAGACGGCGGAGCAGCGCGAAGAAATTCGCAAGCGCCCCGATCTCCGCATCCCCGCCTTGGGTTCCGGTTCGGACTACACCGCGTTCCTGCAGCACGACGGCGTAGCCTCGCTCAATATTGGTTTCGGCGGCGAAGATCAAGGCGGCATCTACCACTCCATCTATGACGATTTCTACTGGTATACGCATTTTAGCGACACGGACTTTGTCTACGGCCGCGCGCTCGCTCAGACCGGCGGCACGGCCATAATGCGCTTGGCGGACGCGGATTTGCTTCCATTCGAGTTCGGAGATTTTGCCGATACCGTGCAGACCTACTTGAAGGAATTGAAAACGCTCTCCCAAAAAATGCAGGACGATATTCGTGAGCGAAACAAGGAAATCGAAGAAGGCCTTTTCAAGGCCGTCGACGATCCCAAGCGCCCGCTGGTCCCGCCTTCGGTAGAAGCTGTTCCACCCCATTTGAATTTCGCTCCAATGGAAAATGCTGCTGAGGCGCTCACGCGCAGCGCCGCGGAGTACCGCAAAGCGCTGGAACAAGCGAACGCCAATGGCGGCGCTGCGCTCGCGTCCGCCTCGCTCGCGTCCGCCTCGCTCGCCGAAGTCAACAAGATGCTCATCGAAAGCGAGCGAAAACTCACAAATGCAGAAGGACTATCCAATCGTCCTTGGTTCAAGCACCAGCTCTACGCTCCGGGCTTTTACACCGGCTACGAGGTCAAGACGGTGCCGGCGGTCCGCGAAGCTATTGAGCTGAAAAAATGGCAGCAGGCCGACGAAGCGATTGTGGTCGTCGCGCGTGTCTTGCAAGATGAAGCCGCGCTGATTTCCTCCGCGGCTCAGAAACTCACGGGAGCGAAATAAAATTTCTTCGACCAAGCCCACAGGCAGGGATTATCCTGCGCGCGTGCCGTCCGGAACGGGACGCTCCGGAACAGAAAGAACCGGGGTGACGCCGTCGGCGTAGCCGATGTCGAAGAGCATGCCTTCGGAAACTTCGCCGGCCATCTTGCGCGGCTCCAGATTCAGCACGAACAGCGCCTGGCGCCCCTCGATCTCCCGCGGATTTGCGCGTTCTTTCTTGATCCCGGCGAGAATGGTCCGCGAATGGTCGCCAAAATTCACCGCCAGCTTCATGAGCTTGTCCGAACGCGGAATTTCCTCGACGCGCTCAATGGTTCCAACGCGAATGTCAAGCGCGTCGAGCGCGGCAACGCCGACGATGGGCTTGATCGGTGCGGGAGAGAATTCGCTCATGCTCGCCGCCTGTACTGCGCCGCATAGCCAGGCGTGGGAATCGAAACGTCGCATTTCTCATCGCGGATCGGCCCGCCCGGTGTGAGCGCAAGCGGAATCACGCCTGCCCAGACCGGCAGCGCATAATCCGCAGCATCGTCTTCGACCGGACCACTTCGTATCTTCGCGGAAACTTCCGTGAGCGGCAGGCGCAGAATGCTCGTGGCTTTCAACTCCTTTTCGTTGGGCTGGCGCGCATCATTCCACCGTCCGGGAATTATTTTTTCCGTGAAAGCACGCAGCGCTTCGAGTTTTTCTTCCGGCGCGTCGACCAAGACCGCTTTGCCGAGGGCCACCACGGAACGGTAATTCATCGAGTGATTGAAGACCGACCGCGCGAGCACGAAGCCATCGGTAAGTGTCACCGTGACGCACACGGAAATTCCTTCGCTAACGTTGCGCAGCATTCGGCTGGCCGCTGACCCGTGGAAATAAACCGCGTCGCCAACACGCCCGAACAGCGTGGGTATAACAAAAGGCTGACCATCGGTGGCAAATCCGACGTGGCACACATAAGCCTCATCAAGAATCTTGTAGATGGTTTCGCGGTCGTATGCGCCGCGATGCGCTTCACGCACGACGCGTGTGCGCTCGGTTGGCGGGATAGTTTCGGTCACAATTCACCTCATTGAGAAACGTGGCGCGAAGCCGGCCGGTTGGTGGCCGCTCATTTGATTTGTAGCCGGCGCCAAAGCGGCATGGGTGAGGAACAACCGTAAGTATCGTATCACGGGCGAACCGGCGCGAATTCGGGGCTGGCGAGGAGCATGGGAAAATGTGGTCCCAATTTGGACGTATCGGACCTATTGGAAAGAAGAAAGCGCGGTCCTGCACGTATCTTGCTTGTAGGGGCGTAGCATGCTGCGCCCCTACAACCCAGGCGTTACGTGTGAGAAACTAGCAGCCTGAGATTGCCGGGAATTGCAGTTCGGAAAGAGAACATGAGCACACCAGCGATGCACGGCACGGAAACAAAATCATTCGACATTGCTTGGGTGAGGGAACAATTCCCTTCGTTGACCTTGCAGTACAACCACCACGGCTCCGCATTTCTGGACGGGCCGGCGGGCACGCAAGTCCCCAAGCAGGTGATGGACGCGGTGCAATATTATTTTCTCGGTGCAAACGCCAACACCTACGGCGCTTTTCTCACCAGTCGCAGAAACGATGAAACGATTCGTTCTGCCCGCTCGGCGATGGCCGATTTCTTCAATTGCGATTCGAATGAAGTCGTCTTCGGCCAGAATATGACCACCATCACCTTCGCCCTCGCGCGCGCCATCGGCCGCGAACTCAATCCCGGCGATGAAATTGTGGTGACTATGTTGGACCACGATGCCAACGTAGCTCCCTGGCGCGCGCTGGAAGAAAAAGGTGTTGTGATACGTCAGGTAGACATTCACGAAGTTGACTGTACGCTCGATCTCGACGATTTGAAGCGCAAGATTACCCCGAAAACGAAACTGGTTGCCGTGGGATATGCCTCCAACATGGTGGGAACCATCAATCCCGTCGCCGAAATCACCAAACTAGCGCACGCGGCTGGCGCGCTCATGTTCGTTGATGCCGTGCATTATGCACCGCACGGGCTGATTGACGTGAAGGCTCTGGACTGCGATTTCCTGGTGTGCTCGCCCTACAAATTTTTCGGTCCGCATATGGGGACGCTTTACGGCAAGCGCGAACACCTGGAGAAATTCAAGCCCTACAAAGTGCGGCCGGCAACGAACACTTCGCCGGAATGCTGGGAAACGGGAACGCAAGTGCAGGAACTAATCGCTGGAATTGGCGCCGCCGTGGATTACATCGCAGAGCTAGGACGGCATTGCGATCCGGGCGTAAAGAGCCGTCGCGAAGCGTTGCAAGCAGCGTATCGCGCCACACATCAATACGAAACTGCATTGATCACTCGCTTGATCGCGGGCTTGCAGACCATTCCGGAGATGCGCATCTTCGGCATCACCGATACAAAGCGGTTTGACGAACGCTGTTCGACATTATCGTTCCGCTTGGGAGACCACCATCCCGCGAAAATTGCAGCTTTCCTCGGGGACCGTGGAATTTTCACCTGGGATGGGAATTTCTACGCTTTGAATCTCTCCGAGCGCCTCGGCGTCGAGCAACACGGCGGCGTCTTGCGAGTTGGCCTGGTACACTACAACATCAGCGAAGAAGTGGATCGGCTGCTTGCTGCGCTGAAGGAATTCGCTGAGAAAAACTGAGTTGACCCAATACGACTCGGCGCGAGTGCAACACGACCGCCGAGTTCCGACTATCTGTCGGCATGACTGTTACCGTCCGCGCTGGATCCAGGAAGAATCGGAAAGCCAAGCGCTTGCAAATCTTTGCGAAAACGTTCGACGGATTCAAAGACTATCCCGCGAATTCCCACCGCGCGTGCGGCCTGGATGTTTTCTTCGCGGTCATCGATGAAGAGCACTTCCGAGGGCGCAATTTTCAGCAGGGCGAGGGAATGCTGGTAGATGACTGGGTCGGGCTTGATGGCATGCACCTCGCACGAGAAAATCTGGTGATCGAAGTGGCGCAGCCAGGCGAAGTTCCTCCTCACGTGGGCGGCCATATCCGTTTGCATGTTTGAAAGAATGGCGGTCTTAATGCCGCGCGAGTGGATGCTCGCCAGCCATTCCGTCATTTCCTGATTGATGTTACTCCACATCTGCATATCCAGCCGGCGAAGGCTTTCAATCTGATGTGGATGAATGGTCACGCCGGCGCGGCCCGCAAACTCGGCCCAATAATCACGCGGCGAGAGGTCCCCGCGATCGTATGGATTGCGCGAGGAACGATATATGGGGAGAAACTTGTCTTCGTTGATCCCGAAAATGCCTGCCATTTCCGCGAGAGCTTCGGGGGAAGGGTGGTGGCAAAGGACTTCTCCGTAGTCGAGCACGACGGCGCGGATGCTCCCCAGGGAGGCGACGCGTGAGTTTCTTGCATCAACCATGGAAACGCTCCAGCGAATATCGTGACGGAAACACGGTGATTCGTCCAATAAATCCTGTATTCTGACGCGCTATGGCAAAGCGACCGAAGCCGATTGTGCTGACTGTGCTCGATGGATGGGGATACCGCGCGGAGACCAAGGGGAACGCCATTGCGCTGGCGCGCAAGCCGGCGTATGACGAACTGATCCAGAAATTTCCAAACACTTTGATTAATACCTCCGGGCCGTTTGTCGGATTGCCCGAAGGCCAGATGGGCAATAGTGAAGTGGGGCACATGAACATGGGCGCAGGGCGCATCGTGCACATGGACATCACGCGCATTGACCTGCTGATCGCGAACAAGCAATTGCCAAGCGTACCCCTGTTTCAGCAAGCAATGGAGCGCGGACGAGCCCGGCAACTGCATTTCCTCGGATTGCTCAGCGACGGCGGAGTGCACTCGCACATTCAGCATTTGTTTGCGCTGCTGGAGATGGCCAAACAGCAAAAAGTCGAAAAAGTGTTCGTGCACTGTTTCATGGACGGCCGCGACACGCCGCCGAACAGCGGACGCGATTACGTCCGCCAGTTGCAGCAGAAGATGCGCGAGTTGGGCGTCGGCGAAATCGCCACGCTGGTGGGGCGCTACTACGCGATGGACCGCGACAATCGCTGGGAGCGCGTGGAACTTGCCTATCGCGCGCTGGTTCACGGCGAAGCGGAAACGCGCACGGATGATCCAGTTGCGGCGCTGCAGCGAAGTTATGAAGCGGATGTTACGGATGAATTTATCAAGCCGATTGTCGTGACCAATGGAAGTGGAACCTCTGCCACGCCGGTAGGGCTGATTCATGACGATGACGCGGTTATCTTTTTTAATTTTCGCGCCGACCGCGCGCGACAGATGACGTACGCGCTGGCTGCGCCGGACTTCGACAAGTTTGTCGATGCCAAGCGGCCGAAGGATTTGTTTTATGTGGGAATGACGCAGTACGACAAGAACTGGCCGTGGCTGAAATTCGTAATTGCTCCGGAAAAACTCGAGCACATCCTCGCCCAAGTCTTTGCCGAGCTGCAGTACAAGAATCTGCGCACAGCGGAGACAGAAAAGTACGCGCACGTAACTTATTTTTTCAACGGCGGTGTCGAGAAGCCCTTTGCCGGAGAAGAGCGGATTCTGGTGCCCTCGCCAAAAGTGGCGACCTACGACTTAAAGCCCGAAATGTCGGCGGCGGGAATTACGGACACGGTGGTAAGGGCCATCGAGAAGGGCGAGTTCGATGCCATCATCATGAATTATGCGAACGCGGACATGGTGGGGCATTCGGGCAAGCTGGAAGCCGCGATCAAGGCGGTTGAAGCCGTCGACGCGGGCCTGGCCCGGATTTATCAAGCGCTTAAGCCGCGCGGGGGAGTGTGGATTATTACCGCGGACCACGGAAACGCGGAAACGATGATCGATCCGATAACCGGAGGGCCACACACTTATCACACCACCAATCCCGTGCCGCTGATTTTAGTGAGCGATGATGACGAGCTGCGCTTGAAGCCCGCCGGATCATTACGAGACATTGCACCGACCATGCTGAGCGCCTTGGGGCAGCCGCGGCCAACTGACATGACGGGAACGGATTTGCGCATCATTTCGTAACCTGACTATGAGACGCACAAAACCTGTAGAGACAAAACTTGTGATTTGTGTCTGGCATCCGTTTACGGAATGGCGGCCGAAGCCGGCGATGGCCGAGGCCATTCACAAACGGTGGCCGGAAATGCGTGTCTTGCATTTGCCGAATTACGACCACTTGGCGAAAGAACTGCCGGACGCGGACATTTTTGTCGGATACTCGCTGCGCCCCGAGCAATTGAAGGAGGCGAAAAAGTTGAAATGGATTCACTCGACGGCGGCGGGCGTGGCGCAATTGATGTACTCGGAGTTGCGGGATTCCGGAATCATGGTGACAAACCCTAGCGGGATTTTTTCCGTGCCGATGGCGGAGCACACCATGGGATTGCTGCTGGCGCTGGCGCGGAATTTTCCAGATTCCGTGCGCGGGCAGGACCGCGCGCGATGGGCGCAGCAGGAAATTTGGGACCAGCCGCAGCATTTGACGGAGTTGAACGGGAAAGTGCTGCTGATTGTCGGATACGGATCGATCGGCAGAGAAGTGGCGAAGCGCGCGAAAGCGTTTGACATGAGAGTCTGGGGAGTGACGCGGTCGGGCATGGGCGAACAGGCGTATGTGGAAAATATTTTTGCCGTGTCGCAATTGGCAGAAGCGCTGCCAGACGCGGACTACGTAATGATTTGCGCGCCAGAGACGGCAGAAACGAAAGACCTGATTGGTGCGGCTGAGATTGCAAAGATGAAACGCGGCGCGCGGCTGATCAATGTCGCGCGCGGGTCGCTCCTGGATGAAACGGCGCTTGTTCAGGCGCTGGAGAGCGGAGCGCTAGGCGGAGCGGCGCTGGACGTGGCGCAGACAGAGCCGTTGCCGGCAGAGAGTCCGTTGTGGAAAGCGCCGAATTTGTTCATTACGCCGCACACGAGCGGGGTGAGCGACCGGCTCTGGGACCGCCAGACGGCGATTTTAATCGACTTGTTGGAAAGATGGTTTGCCGGGCAAGACCTATTCAATCAAGTTGACTTTGCGCGAGGCTACTGAAATGAAATAGAAATTAGCAAACTGAAAATGGAAATTCGCAATTTGCCGTGAGTAGAAGTTCCTTCTAATTTCTAATTTCAAGTTTCCATGTTTTTTAGTCGCCGACGCCGCCTTTGGGAGCCTGGTAGCCTTCGCGGGCGTAGACCTGGAATTTCTGTTTTTTCCCTTTTTGGTCCATCACCGTGAGCGGGCCACCGTCAGGGGCGACCAACTCCACTCTGAGCTTATGAAATTTGCCGTCCTTGGCGCCATTTGACGGTGAGTAGGAAAGGCTATATTGATGGCGCAAGAAAGCGGCAACGTTGCGAAACACGTCCGGCATTTCACCGGCGAACTGAGGAAACCAGGAATAGCCTCCGGTCTCCTGTGAAAAAGTCTTCAACTGATTCTCCGCCTGGAGGTAGTCCATGCGCCTACTGCTGCCCATTCCGCCGTTCATATCAGCGAAATTCTGATACGCGCGGCTCAAACCAATGCAAAAAATCGTAACGTCACTTTGGCGCAGCTGCTTCATGGTCTGATCGAGGGTATGTTTGGAAAAAGTGTCCACACCGCTGGCCAGCAGGACGATGGATTTCTTGCCCTTCACGTCTTTCAGGCGGTCCACGGTTTCAAGGAGGGCGTCAAAGACGTTCGATTCGCTGAAGCCCGGAAAATAGAGATGATAAATCCCCTCCATGACTTCGTCTTTGTTTTGCGTGAAGTCCACCTCGATGCGGGTCTTCATGTCAAAGGTCTCGAGGGCAATCCAGTCTTTTTGCTGCAACGCTGGGAAAAGCGCCGTGGACCAATACTTCCCAATATATGCAAAGAAACCACCATAGCCGCGGCTACTGAACTCCATGAGGAGGACCATGGTGATGGGAGCCTCCGTGGGGGCAAAGTTGGTGATGGTCTGTGGAACGCCATCATCGAGAACGCGAAAGTTTTCTTTCTTGAGGCCCGGGATAATGTCGCCGCGCTGGGTGGTGGCAACCACATCGAGGGTGACGATGGGGACGTCAACGGCGATGGTCACGCCCGCTTGCGGGGGCTGCGCTGCGTCCGTCGGGGGTTTTTGCGAAGTGGGGTTCTGCTGCTGTTGCGGAGGAGGAGGAGCGCCGCCTTGAGGACCGGTGGGGGCCTGGGCAAACACAGAATTCTCGGCCAGCGGCAGTACCAGGCAGGTAGCCAATGCCGCGAGCAAAACTACGGAAAAAATGGCCTTCATGATGCACTCCTCGGTCGCAATCGACAAATGCTAAACTGGCGTTGACGTCCGCATGCCGGAAAACTGGCAGCCGCAAAGCGGTTGAGTTTAAGCAACCCCACGGCATTGCCCCAGCCAAGCGCCCGCACCTGCATGTTAGTATGAAGCACATTTGAATCAAAACGTTTACTGAGGGGCCGCGCTGCGGCCATATTTGAAGAGGAGGACGGATTCGTGAACTGGAATCGCTTGGTCCAGGTGTTGGCCGGAATAGCGGCATTGTCGATGGCAGCAGGTTTACCGGTTGCAGCGCAGGTGGCGCCAGAAAGGCCAGGGATCCCGGCAGGGAATCCGGCGGTCAGATCGTTACCATCCGGGGATACTTCTGCGATTGCGAAGGAAGCGCGCGGCTGGCTGGCAGACCTCATCAAGATCAACACGTCGAATCCTCCAGGAAATGAGCAAATCGCCGCAATGTACATCACCGGGATCCTGGCGAAGGAAGGGATCAAGGCAGAAATTCTTGACATGGCGCCGGGGCGAAGTGCGGTAGTGGCGCGTCTGCGCAGCTCGGCGGTAGCGCAGCCGGCGCGGGCGCTCTTGCTGGTGGCGCACTTGGACACGGTCCCGGTGGAGAAGGCGCGGTGGAGCGTCGACCCCTTCGGCGCGGTGGTTAAGGATGGGTATTTGTACGGACGCGGCGCTATTGATGACAAAGGCATGGTGGCGGCAAACCTAGCCGTGTTCATTTCGCTAAAGCGTTCGATGGTGCGACTCAATCGGGACGTGATTTTTCTGGCGACAGACGACGAGGAAGCCGGCGGCGACGCCAGCATTCGCATGCTGATTGCGAAACACTGGGAAAAGATCGCCGCAGGGTTCGCCATCAACGAGGGCGGAAACGTTTTCCTAAAGAACGGAAAAGTACAGTACGCCGGCGTGCAGGCGGACGAAAAAGTTGCGTATAACATCGCCGTCTTTGCGCGCGGGCCTTCCGGGCACGCTTCGCAGCCGACAAAAGACAATGCCGTTGTACACCTGGCGTCGGCGCTGGCAAAGATCGGAGGCTATGCGGCTCCGGTGCACTTCACATCGATTGTGCGGAGATACTTCGAGGGGCTGGCGCCGCTGGAAGATGACGAGATTGGGAAGTGGATTCGCTCGATGGAAACGCCAGACCGCGGCGAGCACGCGCAGCGCGTGATTTCCGATACCAGTCCGTTGTGGAATGCGATGTTGCGGGACACGATTGCGCCGACGATGCTGACCGCCGGAGTGGCTAACAACGTAATTCCTGCGGAGGCGCGGGCCAACCTGAACGTGCGACTTCTGCCGGGAGATACGATTGACAAAGTGCTGAACGATTTGAACAAGCTGGTGAATGATCCGCTGGTGAAGCTGGAGCTGCAGCCAAATTCGGGGCTGGCCGCGCCGTCCTCGTCCTTGGAATCGGAATTTTATACCGTGATTACCAAGGTGGTTTCCCAGGAATTCGGTGGCGCGCCGGCGCTGCCTTTTCAATCGACGTGGCTGACGGATTCGGCGCAGTTGCGGTTGCACCAGGTACAGGCGTACGGGCTGGTTCCGTTTCCGCTGTCACAGGATGATTTGAAACGCATGCATGGAGACGATGAGCGCATACCGCTCGCAGCGTTCGACAAAGGCGTGGACGTGCTTGCGAAGATCGTCACCGAATTCGCAGTAGGGCATTAGCGCAGAAACGAATTGAATCGCGAGCAGAAAAAAACAGCCGCAATTTCGCGCGCTTCCCGTAAAGAATAAAAGCAGTCTACAATCGTTGCCATCAAAGGACGCATGAGCTTCCGTCATTCCAAGATTGTGTGCACGATCGGGCCGGCAACACGTTCGCCGCGGATGATTGACCGTTTGCTGGGCGCGGGAATGGACGTGGCGCGGCTGAATTTTTCACATGGCTCGCACGAAGAGCATGCGAAAAACATATCGATGCTGCGGGCCACGGCGATCGAGCATGAGAAACCGATCGCGATTCTCGCTGATCTTCAAGGGCCAAAAATCCGGACCGGGCCGCTGGCCGGTGGCGGGCCGGTGCTGTTGCGCACTGGACAACGCTTCGTGATTACCACCGCAAAAGTGCTGGGCGATTCGACGCGCGTGAATACGGTGTTCACGCCGCTGCCGCGCGAAGTTCACCGCGGCGACCGCATCCTGCTTTCCGATGGGTTGATCGAATTGCACGTGGAAAGAGTCAGCGGCCGTGAAGTGATTTGCGAAGTCGCAAACGGCGGAGCGCTAGGCGAACACAAAGGGATCAACCTGCCCGGAGTGAAGCTGCGCGTGCCCGCGCTGACGCCGAAAGACCGCGCGGACCTGGTGTTCGCGCTGAAGCACGGCGCGGATTACATCGCGGTGAGCTTCGTGCGGCGACCGGAGGACGTGCTGCTGGCGAAACAGCTGATTCGCCGCGCGGGGAAAGACGTTCCCGTGATTGCGAAGCTGGAGAAACCTGAAGCGATCGAGAATCTGGACGCGATTCTGCGGGCCGCCGACGGCGTGATGGTGGCGCGAGGCGATCTCGGCGTGGAGATGAACCCAGAGCGTGTGCCGGTGGTGCAGAAAACGATTATTGCGCGAGCGCGGGAGTTCCGGCGCCCGGTGATTACGGCGACGCAGATGCTGGAATCGATGACCGAGAACCCGCGGCCGACGCGAGCGGAAGCTTCGGACGTGGCCAACGCGATTTTTGACGGCTCGGACGCGGTGATGCTTTCGGCGGAGACGGCCTCGGGGAAATACCCCGTCGAAGCCGTCGGCATGATGGCGCGCATCATCGAAGAAGCGGAAGCAAGCATCCGCGAATTTCCGCGGCCGGCGTCTCACGAGCAATTGAAGGTGGCAGAAACGGTGGCGGAGCTGGTGTGCCACGCCTCGCGCGAATTGCACATGAGAGTGATCGCGGTGTTCACGCACAGTGGATTCACGGCGCGGCTGGTTTCGCGTTACCGGCCGCTGGTGCCGATCGTGGCGTTTTCTCCAGTGGCCGAGACGCGCCGGCGCATGGCGCTGATCTGGGGCGTTCTGCCGCGGAATATTCAAGACGTGCAAAAAGTGGACGGGCTGGCCAAGGTCACGGAAAAACGGCTGCTCGAAGAGCGGCTGGTACGCAAGGGCGATGTCATCGGGATTGTAGCCGGCACACCGATGGGCATTCGCGGGACGACCAACTTCATGAAGTTTCATATTATCGGCGGTCCGGCTTGAGACAGTAGCCAGCAGTCAGTGTTTAGTATCCAATAGACGGCCCCCCCACCAAACTTGCATGAATATCAAAAGAAAAGACTTACGAAATTTGCATTTCGCAAAAGATTGATTCTAAAGGGCGCACTATTCGTTGTTTTGGACTTGGAACTTCCGGGGAAGCTATTGGTGAGAAAGAAAAGCGGGAGCCCTTCGGCTCCGCTCAGGGTAAACAAGCTCCCGCACTCCGAGACGCAGTTATCTACAGGGTTAAGTATATCGTATTCTACGGAGAAGTCAATAGGAAAAACATTCCCCTGTGATTTTTGGTTTTTTTCGAGGTGGGACACAATAACGGGACGCTATGCTAGTTGACCCAGTTGTCGGGGCGGGAGGGCGGTTCTTTTTTGTGTTTGTTGATGTAGACCTCGAAGCGCTTGCGATTGCGGCGGTGTTGCCAGTCGGTGACGGTGTTGCGGACGCTGTAGAGGAAAGAACCGCGGCGGAAATAGACCCACCCGACGAGCATGCCGCCGAAATGGCAGATGTGGCTGACGTTATCGCCACCGAATCCTAATGTGGAGATGAATTCCACCGCAGTCATGACAATCACATAGGTGCGCATGCGCATTTTCACCGGAATCGGAAACATCACCACTTGGCGATCCGGAAAAAGAATAGCGCAAGCGAGCAGCACACCGAAGATAGCGCCGGAGGCGCCGATGGTCGCAATATCAGCGGATGGCCGACCCCAAAAAAGAGATACTTTCACGATTACGTTGATGATTCCCGCGCCGACGCCAGTCAGAAAGTAATACTGCAAGAAGCGATTGCGACCCCACGCCAACTCCAGCTCGCGCCCGAACATATACAGGAAGAACATATTCATGAGGATGTGCCAAATGGTGGAGGCGTCATGCAGGAACAGGTAAGTGAAAGGCTGCCAGATGCGCAAGCCCGGCAGAACGGCAGAAGGCACCAATCCAAAGTGTCCAACAAACCAGTTGTACGCGGAGGGCCCCGAAAAGGTCCGAAGCAAAATCTCGAAAATATATACCGCTACGTTGGCAACGATCAGCCATTGGATCGCGGGCGTAAGGTAAAAATTAAAGCTGAACCTGTAGTTTCGGATGCCCGCGCGAGAAGCCATGAGATTTTAAGTTTACGGCGGGAAAGCGCGCGCGTCAAAGAGCAGATTTCGCAGCGGACCCCGCTTTGTTGGCCAGAGATGCAAGGGAACTGCTGTGGGTTAGTCGAGCTTCTTGCGGGCAAAATAAAAGAGGGAGGCCGCGAGAAGGGCGAACATGAAAATGCCGAAGATGTTGTTGGTCGCGAGCGATCCCATCAGTTTGGGGCCGAAGGCGAAAAGATCCGCGCGCCAGGGCAGACCAAGAACGGATGTGAGCCAATGCGGGACGCGATTGGAGATTTCCGGGTCCTGCAGAAGAGCGATGATGATGCCAAGCAGGCCGAAGACGCCTCCTGCGGCGATTAGTCCACTTGAGTAGAGAGCGCCGGGGCTGGCTTCGCTTTCGTCTTTTTTCTTGGTAGTGGCTTCGACGAGAGCGCGGACAAGGCCGCCAGCAAACATGGCGCCAGTCGTGGCGATGGAAAGATACGAGCCAGTGGCAAAGGCCAGCGAGCGAACGCCCAGGACTTCCACGGCGATGACCAGAGCTACACCCATCAAAACCAAACGCCAAGGCAATCGCTGATTCAGAATGCCGCTGATGACCGTAGCCATGAGGCGCGCTTGAGGCGCAGGGGCTTTTTCGCTGCCGATGCCTTGAGCCCATTGAAACTCGATCCGCTTCGTACCCGCGTTGTAGAGATATTCGCCGTCGGGGACTTCATGAGAACCCAGGGAATTGATGAGGACGAAGGTTTTTCCCTGATGGACAAAGGTGTCGCGCTCGACTTTGACGCCCTCGGGCAAGGACTGGATATTGACCGGAATCTCAGTGGGGATGTATTTCTCGAGGCCGGTGTTCATGAGCTTGAGAGTGAAAGCGATGGCCACGGTGGATACCGTGACGCCGACGAGAAGGCCCATCTGCTGCCAAAAAGGCGTGGAGCCGACCAGGTAGCCGGTCTTCAGATCCTGGGAAGTGGCGCCAGCGATGGCTGCGGCGATGCATACCGCGCCACCGATCATCAGGGCGAGGACGGCATACTTGGGGGCCGTCCAGCCGGCGAGGAAGAAGATGGCGCAAGTGGCCATGAGAGTGGCGATGCTCATGCCGCTGATGGGATTGGAGGAATTGCCGAGGAGGCCGCTGATGCGTCCGGCGACAGTGACGAAGAGGAAACCAAAAACAACGACAAACACAGCGGCGAAAAGATTTTGATACCACGTGGTTTGGGCGCCCTGGATTGGGAAGAAAGTGAGAAGCACCCACAGCATGGCGATGATGACGATTGAACCGAGGACTACGGTGCGCATGGGGATATCACGGTCGGTTCTTACCGCAGTGTTTGTAAGTACAAACCCCGCACCCCCGCGGCTGGAGGACGCGGACTGGCCTGCTCCTTCCGCGCGAACATCTTTCAGTCCAGCACGCAGCGCGGAGATGATCGTCGGCAAAGTGCGCAGCAGGGTGATTAACCCCGCGGCGGCAACGGCGCCCGCGCCCATGGGACGGATGTAGCTGCGCCAGATGTCATCCGGCGTCATGAGCGGGATGGGAATAGTGGAAGGATAGATGGGCGTGTTGCCCGCAAGCTGGCCGTAAAACTTTATGGCGGGCATCATCACCAGCCACGAGACGATGCCTCCCGCAAAAAGTATGCCGGCAACGCGGGGGCCGATGATGTAGCCAACACCCAAATACTCTGAGGTGATGGCCGCGCGAAAGCTCGCTCCGGGGAACCAACTGGGCCGGCTTTCCGGCTGCGAGGTCCAAGCTTGAACGGTGTTCATCAAAAAGGTGTAGACGCCGCCGAGGCCAAGTCCCCAAAACACGCGGCCAGCGAAGGAGCCGCCGCGTTCGCCGGCGACGAGGACGTCGGCGCAAGCGGTGCCTTCGGGGAAGGCGAGGTTGCCGTGTTCCTTGACGATGAGCTGGCGGCGGATAGGAACCATGAAGAGAACGCCGAGCCAGCCACCGAGAAGAGCGAGTGGAAAGATGCGCGGAAACGTAAAGTCGGAGCCGAAGCCAAGGAAGATGAGAGCGGGAAGAGTGAACATGACGCCGGCGGCGAGCGATTCGCCGGCCGAGCCGGTGGTCTGGACGATGTTGTTTTCGAGGATAGTGGAGCGGCCGAAGGCGCGCAGGATGCTGATGGAGAGCACGGAAATGGGGATCGAAGCGGAAACGGTGAGCCCCGCGCGCAAGCCGACGTAGACGGTGACCGCACCGAAGAGCAGCCCGAAGAGCGCCCCGAGTATCACCGCCCGAATGGTGAATTCTTTTGGGCTTTCTTCGGCGGATATGTAGGTGCGGAATTCACCTGGAGGTGCCGTGGAACTCCATGGACGTTCGCTCAAAGAATCCTCCCGTTTAGCGGAATCGAATGCCAATGCGGCCTGTGCGGGGGGATTATGCCGCAGGTGGGCGAAGTGGGGAAGAGAATCCTAGCGGGCCGAGGGGAGCGGGCTCCAGGGCCCCTGGGTCTATTGACAGGGGGATAGCATCCTTGTAATGTCCGGCGGTATAAGTTGCTCAGGTCAGCAACAGAGCCCATGGGACGGGACCCTCTCAGAACGCGGCTGACCGCGAATCCGTCAAGACGACCTGTGACCGCCGAGCGGCCAAGCGTTACGGGTGTGACCCGCTGGTCCTCAAGCGCATTCCGTCGAATTTCGCATGACCGCCTATTCAAAATGGGAGAACTATCATGAGCTATCGACGAGTGTTTTTGCTGGTCGCGATATTACTTGTGGGAGCCATGCTGCGACGCGGGGGGCAGGTGAGCGGCGATGAATGGATGCCGATCTTGCCAGAAGAGTTGAAGATGACCAGCATGCCGGAAGCTCCGGGAGCACCGGCAGTGTTTCTGTACCGGCAGGTGGACCGGAACGATTTGGGGATTCAACGAGGGCGCGGGGCCACGGAATACAATTACGTCCGTATTAAGATCTTCACGGAGGAAGGGCGGAAGAAAGCAAACGTGGAGATTCCGTTTGTACGGCAAAGGACAAATGTAAGCAACATTCGAGCACGAACCGTGAGGCCGGATGGAACCATCGCCAACTTTGACGGCAAAGTCTACGAACAGACGCGGGAGAAGACCAAAGGAATCAAATATCTGGCAAAAACCTTCACAGTGCCGGACGTGCAAGTGGGAAGTATCATCGAGTACCACTACAACATCGATTTCGAAGACTACTACATTTTCAAATCGTATTGGGTTGTGAGCGAAGAGCTTTTCACGAAGCGCGCGGTCTTCAGCTTGAAGCCGTACGACCGTCCGCCGTGGAACGTTCAGTGGAGCTGGCCCGCCGGATTGCCGAAGGGAACCGAGCCACCGAAGGAGGGCCCCGACCGCATCATCAGGATGAACACAGATAACGTTCCGGCGTTCGTTACCGAAGACCACATGCCGCCGCCCAATGAGTTGGAATTCCGCGTGGTGTTCACCTACCACGACGAAATTCCGGAAATGAATGTCGATAAATACTGGAAGCAATTCAACAAGAAGAAGAATGGGCAGGTGGAAGGTTTCATTGACAAGCGGAAGGCGATGGAAGAAGCGGTAGCGAGCATTGTTTCGCCCGGCGATGCGGCGGAGGTAAAGCTCCGGAAGATTTACGACCGAGTGCAGGAGATACATAATTTGACTTACTTGCCCAGGAAGACGGTTGAAGAGCGCAAACACGAAGAGATCAAGGAAAATAATAACGTGGAAGAATTATGGAAGCACCAATATGGCAATGGCTGGGACCTCACATGGCTGTTTCTTGCTTTGGTGCGTGCAACTGGCTTGGAGGCTTATCCGTGCCTGGTTTCCGGTAGAAGCGAGTATTTCTTCAACAAAGAACGTGTCGATGGGCGAGAATTGGATGCCAACGTGGTGCTGGTCAAGGTCAATGGGAAAGAGGAGTTCTTTGACCCGGGAGCTGCATTCACACCATTTGGGATGCTTCCATGGACGGAAACCGGGGTCGCGGGACTCAAACTCGACAAGGATGGCGGAAGCTGGATCCAGACTCCCTTGCCCGCCAGTGAACAATCGAAAATCGAGCGAAGAGCCGAGCTAAAGCTAGGGGCCGAGGGCGATCTTGAGGGGAAATTGACGGTTTCTTTCACGGGACTGGAGGCCCTCTGGCGGCGAATCGACGAAAGGAACCAGGATGAAGCCGCCAGAAAGAAATTTCTCGAAGATCAAGTCAAGGAAGACATACCTATCGGCAGCGAGGTGGATTTGACCAAGCAGCCGGAATGGAACAGTTCGGAGACGCCTCTGACCGCGGAGTTCAACATAAAGGTGCCGGGCTGGGCTTCCGCAGCCGGGAGGCGCGCTATGCTGCCGACCTCGCTTTTCTGTGCCAGGGAAAAGCATGTATTTGAGCATGCGGACCGTGTGTGGCCGATTTATTTCCACTTCCCCTACAAAGCTACAGATGACGTGAATATCCAACTGCCGGCAGGATGGCTAGTAGAGAGCGTCCCCAAGGACGAAGACAGGGACCTGAAGGGCGCAGAGTACTCGCTGAAGGTGGAGAAGAACAACGGAATAGTACACATTCAGCGGGTGCTGCGCTGCGACCTGTACATGGTGCCGAAGGAGAATTATCGAGTCCTGAGGGGATTCTTCCAATTCGTGAAGAGCGAAGACGAACAACAAGTAGTCATGCAGCCTGGACCTACAGCGGCCAGCAATTGAGGTGACCATGAAGGTGATTCGAGCTGCAGTTATTGGGTGGATGGTGTCGATGTTTTATGTTGCCTTCGCGTCCTCCGCGAGTACGGATGCACCGGCATGGATGCACGCGGCAGCCACGGCGCCGCTGCCGGCGCATGACGAAAAGACGGATGCGGTATTGATTTATGCCGAGGATGTTACGACCGTACAGCCGAACGGAAAAATCAAGAACTTGCGGAGACGGGTATTCAAAATCCTGCGGCCCGACGGGAGATGGTACGGCTTGGTGCACGCATATTTTGATTCGGAGACGAAGGTTACAGGAATGCGCGGCTGGTGCATTCCCCAGTCTGGAAAAGACTACGAGATAAAAGATAAAGAAGCGATTGAAGCTTCGCCGACGGATATCGAAAACGGGGCATTGGCGACTGATTTCCGCATCAAGTACATGAGAATCCCCGCTTCCGAACCCGGTAACATCGTGGGCTACGAGGTTGAGCAAGAGGACCGTCCGTATGTTTTCGAGGTGAATTGGGACCCCCAAGAAAACATTCCGGTCCGCGAAGCGCGGTACACATTGCAATTGCCTCCGAGTTGGGAGTATCGGGCGGTATGGGTGAATCACGCCGATGTTGCCCCAACGATCAGCGGGAATCAGTACCAGTGGGTTATGATGGACCTTCCCGCGGTCAAGTTTGAGCCGGATATGCCGCCGTGGCAAGGCGTGGCTGCGCGCATGGTGGTTGCGCTCTTTCCACCGAGTAGCGGGGCACAGTCGAAGGGATTCGAGACTTGGCGGGATATGGGGCTGTGGTATGCCGATTTGACGCGAGGGCGCCGCGATGCGTCCGCGGAAATCAAGCGAAAGGTTGCCCTGTTGACCAGCGCGAGCCAGACGCAAGAAGAAAAGATGCATGCGCTTGCCAATTTCATTCAGAGCGATATCCGCTACGTGGGAATCTGGCTGGGCATCGGGGGATGGCAACCACATTCAGCAACAGACGTATTCAGCCACAGTTTTGGAGATTGCAAGGACAAAGCTACCCTATTGAGCTCGATGCTTCATGAAATAGGGGTGGAATCTTATTATGTTCTGATCAACACGGAACGCGGCGTAGTAACGAGGGACATGCCACCGCAAAAGCATTTCAATCACGCAATTTTGGCGATTCAGCTGCCCAAGGGAACAAAGGAGCCGTCTTGGGCGGCGACAAGAGAGCACCCGACGCTTGGCGCACTATTGTTTTTTGATCCGACAGACCAAATCACGCCGTTCGGGCAATTGCGCGGGGCGTTGCAATCGAACTTTGGACTTCTAGTGGGGCCAGAAGGCGGTGAATTGATTGAACTGCCGCAACTACCAGCCACGATGAATGGTATTCGGCGCGCCGGGAAGTTCAGCCTCTCGCCAAACGGGACACTGTCGGGAGACGTGAACGAAATTCGGGTGGGAGATCGGGCGCGGCAGCAGAGGAGAGCGTTGCTCGAAGTGGCTAGAGAGGCAGACAGAATCAAACCGATCGAAACACTGCTGGCTAGTTCTCTCTCCACTTTCCAAATCACGAAGGCATCGGTCGCGAACCTTAAACAGAATGATCTGGCACTGGGCTTTGACTACTCGCTGGTTGCAGATAGCTATGCGAAGGCGGCCGGGAACTTGCTAATCATCCGGCCGAGGGCTATCGGTTCAAAAGGAAGCAGCGTCCTGGAAACGAAGGAGCCAAGAAAATATCCATTGGAGTTTGTTGGTCCCTCGCGAGACACGGACAGATTTGAAATCACCTTGCCCACGGGGTATGAAGTGGATGATCTTCCTCCGCCGGTGGATGTGGACTACAGCTTCGCTAGCTATCACAGCAAGACGGAAGCTGCAGGGAACGTGCTGCGCTATACGCGGACATTTGAGATCAAGGAACTCAGCGTTCCCTTGAACAAAATGGATGACCTCAAGAAGTTCTACCGCATCATTGCAGGCGACGAGCGGAATACCGCGGTGCTAAAGCCTGCCGTTCACTGATTCCCATCCTTATTAACCCTCGCTCGGTTTTTTTCGAAGAGCTTTCACTGAATGAACGGAGTCCGCGCGCCCGAGGAGGAAAGCGGCGAAGCAGAGCGCAAATACCGAGTGGCTGAGGCTGGCGCCGAAATATTGCCAGAAAGGCGCTCCTGCACCGGGATAGTCCGAAGAGAAGAGCATGGTCAGCATGAAGATGAGGCCGAAGAAGCTTGCGGAACGCACGAGAATGCCGAGAACTAGCGCTAGCCCGATTGCGAATTCGCCATAGGCCACGAGGAAGGCGATGCTTGTGGAGTGCGGAAGAACAAAACCACGCAAAACGGGCGCCATGAAGGGGTAAGTGCCGCCCTCGAGGAATTTGTTGATCCAGAATTGAAAACCGCCGTGAAGAGTGAAGGCCGTGCCAAAGACTTTGTATTGGCCGAAGATCAGGAAAAAGATGCCGACGCTGATACGGAGCAGGGCGAGAGCATAGGTATTGCGAGAGCTGGGATCTGAAGTAAGTGCCATGGTTGGTCCTTTTCTACGGCGGAGGATTCGCGCCAGAAGAGTCTTTGCGAGGGACAAAAAACTGGATGGCCGCGGGAGGCCGTAGAGCGGCCAATTTTTTGCGCAGCGTGCGTGGTGAGGCCTTTAGCGCTGCACTTATGAGTGAGACAGCCGTCTCGGGAGAAAGGTGCACGCGATAGACATCGGCGTGTTCTGCGTGGGAATAGTTGTCGTAGCGTGGAGTTGAGTTTCGGGCCGCTTTCAGCAAGATTTCCCAGGGATTTTGTTTGTGCCACAGCCTTTTTGCCGAAGCTTCACGGCGAGTGATTTTCACCAGAGAACGCTGCGCGCCGCCGCCGATTTCAAGAGAGACGGCGGTAACCTCGGCCGGGTTGAAATGAAGCGAGGGATTGTCATCCGGAAAAGGGGCCAGCAGGCCAGCGACTTCGCTCTCGGTGGAGGAGAAGCCGTCCCACCAATATCGATAACCGTTGTAGACCACGGTGCCAGCGCGAAAAATTTGCTGCACACGCGCGCCATTCTTGCCGGTCACGCTCACGACCATATCAGCAAGCTCGGCAAGTCGAAACGATTGCTTCACGACCGGACGCACGGTCACGTAGCCAGCGTCCTCTTCCGTGAAGCGTACCGCGATGGTTTCCGGGAGAGCCATGCAGAATAAAGTATGAGAATGCTCAGCTCATTTTCGAGAGACGGTCGCGCACGCGATCGCTGAGCAATTTGCCGTCTACAGTTTTGCCTTCGAGAGTCGCCTTAGCTGCCTTCACAACGGTGCCCATCTGCTTGATCGAAGTCGCTCCGGATTCGGCGATTGCTTTGGCGATGGCCGCGTCCATTTCGACTTCGCTGGCGCCGGCGGGCAGATACGATTCGATGATGGCCAGCTCTTTCGTTTCCTTGGCGACGAGTTCGGGTCGGTTGCCTTTGGCGAAGTGGTCGATCGACTCTTTGCGCTGTTTTACGAGCATTTGCAAAATCTGAATGGCTTCGGCTTCGTCGAGTGGGCGAATCTTTTCGACTTCTTTGTGCTTGATGGCCGCCTTGATTCCCCGCAGGACGCTCAGGCGCAGCTCCTCTTTGGCGCGCATGGCGTCGACCAGATCCTTCTGAATTTTTTCCGCAAGACTCATCTGAGGTTCCTCACGCCATTGAATATAGCAGACCGGGAAATCCGCAGCGAAGGAATGGTTCGCAGCGGCTTGCTGAGGCATCAGCCGTACTTATTTGACAGTGCGCGAGCGGCTCGCTACTTTTGAATCCTTACATTGCGCGGGAAAAACCGCGAGAGACGACGGGGCTCATGAAAGTCATCGTAGCGGACAAGATCAGCGATCGGGGCGTGCAACTGCTGAAGGAGCAGCCAGGGTGGAACATTGTACTGACGACGAAAGATACCCTGGATGGGGAGATTGCCGACGCGGATGCCTTGATTGTGCGTAGCGCGACGAAAGTCACTGCGGAATTGCTGGACCAGGCAAAAAAGTTACGGGCGGTGGGCCGCGCGGGCGTAGGCGTGGATAACATTGACCTGGACGAGGCTACGAAGCGCGGCGTCCTGGTCATGAGCACGCCGGGAGGAAGTTCGGTCAGCGTTGCCGAGCATACGTTTGCGCTGTTGCTGGCACTCGTCCGCCAGCTCCCAAAATTTGATGCGGCGATGCGCGAAGGCCGATGGGAGAAATCATCGTCGGGCGCCGAAGTGCGCGGGAAGACTCTGGGCCTCGTCGGCCTCGGGCGCATCGGCAGCGAGGTGGCGTCGCGGGCGGAAGCGTTCGACATGCGCGTCGTTGCGTACGATCCATTCATCAGTGAAGCGGCTGCGCGAGAACTTTCCGTGGAACTCGTACCGCTCGAGCAACTTCTGGCCGAATGCGATTTTATCTCACTGCACGCGGCCGTGAGTCCGCAGACGCGGGAAATGATCAACGCCGCGTCCATTGCGAAGATGAAGAAGGGCGTTCGCATCGTCAATGCTGCTCGCGGGGAGCTCATCAACGAAGCGGATCTGGCGGCAGCCATCAAGAGTGGCCACGTCGCCGGAGCTGCTCTGGACGTCTTTGCCGAGGAGCCGCCGAAGAATAGCCCGCTGATCGGGCTTCCGAACGTGATCACCACTCCGCATGTTGCGGGCTCGACGGCCGAAGCACAAGAGGAGCTCGGCACGCAGGTGGCATTGCAGATTCGCGACTATCTTCTGGAAGGAGTGATTCGCAATGCTGTGAATCTGCCGGCGCTTTCGGCGGATCAATACCGCCGCGTGCGTCCATACCTGGAATTGGCGGAGCGGCTCGGGTCGCTGGTTTCGCAGGCCGCGGATTCGCGTCCGGCGCGGATTCGCATCCGGTACGCGGGAGAAGTAGCCGAAGTGGGAACGCATCTGCTGCGCAGTGCAGTGCTGGCGGGCGCGCTCAACGCCGTGCTGGATGAAAAAGTGAATGTCGTCAACGCGCCGGCGGTGGCTGCGGCTAGAGGTTTGACTGTGGAAGAAGAAACTCGCAGGCGCGAACATGGCTTCCCGAACACGCTGGAAGTCTCCGCCTTACCCGAAAAAACAGGATCGGCGCCAGGGTTTACGGCGGAAGGCACGGTTCTGCATGATGGGTCGCCCCGCGTGCTGCAAATAGAAGGAATACCGCTGGAAGCCCAGCTCGAAGGCACCATTCTCTATTTGAGAAACCGCGACGAACCTGGAGTAATCGGCCAGATTGGGACGACCCTGGGCAAGCTCGGGGTGAATATCGCCACGTTCGCGCTCGGGCGCCGGGAGGCGCAGCGCGGAGCGGACGCCGTCTCCCTTGTGCGCGTGGATGGAGAAGTGTCGCCCTCGATTCTCGGGCCGATCCGGGGTATCTCCGCGATTACTGAGGCGAAGCTGGTGCGGCTGGGCTAGGGTCTGCTTCCTTCAAATCGGCTACAGTCAACATCTTTATTCTCATTCATTTGAAAGTTCAATCGACCGGAGTTGACACAGAATTTAGAATAACTTGTCTTGACATTTCTTCTCATTCTGGCCTAAAAGGTACCTCAACGTTAGCTCGAAAAAGTGGTGGCTGGGTTTGCCCGGGGAATATCTTTATTTCGGCAACATGACTTTGCTTCGGCACACTGCCGTGACTCCCCGTACCCGTTTGGCATCCCTGCGTGAGTTTTCATACCCCATGAAGGTGCGCGAAAGGAGCAGTTTATGAAGCGTTCGTTAATCATGGTCAATTTCGCGGTGTTCGTCTGTGTGCTATTTTTCGCGGCGTCGTTGTGGAGCCAAACGGGGACCTCATCCATAGGCGGAATCGTCACCGACCAGCAGGGAAAAGCAGTGCCTGGAGCGAAGGTCACGATCACGAACGTCGCGACCAATGCCTCGCGCAGTACGCAGTCGTTGGGGACCGGTGCCTACTTGTTTGACTTAATTACGCCCGGTGATTACCGGCTTGAGGTCGAAGCGAAGGGATTCAGCAAGACGATCTTGGACAACGTGCGAGCCATGGTCGGAAAACCAACCGAGACCAACGTGCAATTGACCGTAGGAGCGATGAGCCAAGTGGTTGAGGTGAGTATTAGCGCCCACGACGTCGTCATTAATACGCAGGATGCCTCGCTTGGCAACGTGTTCGACTCGAATCAGATTTCTCAGCTTCCGCTGGAAGGGCGCAACCTGTCGGATTTGCTCAGTCTGCAGCCCGGCGCCACGCAAGAAGGCTACGTCACTGGGTCACGAGCCGACCAGTCGAACGTTACGCTGGATGGCGTGGATATCAACAACGCGCAAACCGGCAATGCCTCGATAGCCGCGTCGGACAACTCACTAGTGATCGGCTCGCTCACAAGCAGTATCACATCGGGCCCGGTTTTGCGTCTCAACTCGGAGGCCGTCGAAGAGTTCCGCGTGACTACGGCGAACGGAAACGCAAACGAGGGCCGTTCAGCTGGCGCACAAATCAATTTGGTTACTAAATCAGGCTCGAATTCCTGGCACGGGGCGGCATTTGAATTCTACCGGGGGACTCCGTTCGAGGCGAATGACTGGTTCAGCAACTCTACGGGGACACCCCGCACGCCATTGGTTCGGAACACATTTGGCGGGGCACTCGGCGGCCCGATCGTAAAGAACAAGCTCTTCTTTTTCTACAGTTACGAGGGCCGTCGAGACGCCACGTCCACAAGTGTTTCAAGAACTGTCCCGTTGGCTAGCTTGGGGCAGGGAGTCATTAACTATACGTATTGCCCGGATGCTGCCTGCAACAACCCACTGCCGGCATCGCTAAACCTCAGTCAGAATCAGCAAGCATACGCGGATACCGGCATCAACCAGGTTGCACTGGATGCTCTGGCCGCTGCCGCCGCAAAGTATCCGGCAAACGATACAAGCGTGGGCGACCAGTTGAATACGTCCGGCTTCCGTTTCAACGCTCCTACGCCCGTGAAACTAAACTCGCACGTCGCGCGGTTTGATTACACCCTCAACAGCAAGCAGAACATTTTCGTGCGGTTGAACGCCATATACGATAAGCAGGTACTTGCGCAGCGGTTCCCTGATACGATTTCGCCGGAGGTGTGGAGCCATCCGCGGGGTATAGCGGTCGGTCATACCTGGGCCATCGGAAACAATTGGGTGAACAATGCGCGTTACGGATTAACGCGACAGGCTTTCACGCAGGGCGGGGATAGCCTTGGGAATGACATCAGTTTCCGGTTCGTCTTCAGACCAACTAACGAAAACCATACTCTCACTCGCGTGACACCCGTCCACAACATCACGGATGATCTTTCGTGGATCCATGGGAAGCACACCATCCAGTTTGGAGCCAATATTCGCAAGATTAACAATAGCCGCGTAGACTTCGCGAATTCCATTGATAACGCGGTTACCAACCCTTCGTTTTATCTTGGTGCTGGCGACCATGTTTCGAACCAGTTCCAAAGCTACCTGGACGCGAACGGTTTGCCCGGGGCCTCAAGACCCTGTAAGGATGCGCAGGGAAATACCATTAATCCTCCACCCTGCGACCAATCGCTGAACTCCATCGCGGAGGTGCAAAACGCGGGCACGGCCATTATCGGCCGGCTCTCGCAATATACCGCCAACTTCACGTTTGGCAATACTGGTAGCTTGTTAAGCTTTGGGTCACCCACCACGCGGGACTTCGCCACGCAAGCCTATGAGGAGTACCTTCAGGACGCTTGGAAGATTCGCCCCCACCTAACTCTGACACTGGGACTTCGTTACAGCCTGGAGCGTCCTGTGTATGAAACGAAGGGATTTGAGGTGCAGCCCGAAGTGCCTCTTGGAACTTATTTTCAGGAGCGCCTCGCCGCCGCATCTCAGGGCACTAATTTTAGCGACCCGATCGTCATCAATCGCTCCGGCCCAGCCAACGGCGGGAAGTCAATGTATAACTGGGACAAAAACAACTTTCAGCCGCGGATTGCCCTGGCCTGGTCTCCCAACTACTCCGAGGGGCTGCTGCACTCCTTATTTGGCGATAGCGGCAAATCTGTCCTTCGTGGCGGCTTCGCGATTACGAACGATTATTATGGCCAAGCCCTGGCCGTGGATTGGGATTTGAACAACACACTTGGGTTCACGTCGAACTTCACAACCCCTGCACATACTTACGATACGGTTGCGGGGAGCACGTCACCTCTAGCACCTTTGTTTACTGGTTTTAATCAAGGCATCCATACCTTGCCCAAGGTCGTTGTGCCAGGCAGTTTGCAATTCCCGCTTTCGCAGCCGCTTGACGAGGGAGAGCGCATCGAGACGAGTGTGGATTCGAATCTGCATGCGCCCACTGAGTACGTTTGGAATTTGACCTACGAGCGTCAAATGCGCGGGGGTGCTACTCTGTCCGTCTCCTACGTCGGGCGGATGGCACGCAGTCTGCTTGCCCGCCGGGACGCCGTAGCCTTCAACGACATCCGCGATCCGAAGAGCGGGATGGACTGGTACACGGCCGCAACGATGCTAGAGAAGCAGCGCCAGCAGGGACTAAATACCAGCCAAATTTCCACCATTCCGTTCTTTGAAAATCTTTTCCCGGCAGGCTTAGCGTCAATCATGAACAACACGTTTGGTCTGGACCCTGTCTGTAGCGGAAACAACGCTGGTTTTGATCCAGCATGGTCAAACACACAGTTGTTCTACGCCATGCAAAGCCGAACGCCCAGAAACCCTTGCGCGTTTTTTGCCGGTAATGACTGGACGGATACGCAAGCTTTGATCGATCAAGTGGGAGCAGGAACGTTCAACTGCCCTTCGACGCCCTGCCCGCTCCCCTACACGCCCGTCTTTCCGACGCGGTTCATGCAACCGCAATACGGAGCGCTGGCCGCGTGGAGTACCGTTGGGAATTCCATGTATAACGCCATGACGGTTTCGCTGCGACAGCGCCTCAGCAGCTTGACCATGGACGTCAATTACACGTATTCCCACTCCTTAGATGACTCTTCCGGATTGCAATCGGACTTTGGCTTCGGCAGCCAAAACAATAGCGGGCCGTTTATCGAAAATCCGATTCGCCAGCACGCCAACTACGGCAACTCCGACTTCGACATCCGGCACCTTATCAATGCTTCAGCCGTGTGGCAGATGCCGTTTGGCAAGGGCAGAGCCCTCATGAGCAATGCGAACGGGTTCACTCAGGCGGTCCTCGGAGGATGGCAACTCGCCGGCATCTTCCGCTGGAACACCGGACTGCCGGTTCCATCACCTGCCGATGACGCTCGCTGGGCAACGAACTGGAACGTCCAGGCCAACGTCACTCCCATAAACCCAATTCAGACTTGCCCCAGCCGTGTAGGAACCCCAGCCCCTGTGGGTACTGGAGCACCGAAACTCTTCGGCGGCAGCGGCTGCGACATCAAGGCGATTTACCAGAATTTCCGCAACGCTTATCCTGGCGAAACTGGCCCGCGGAATTACATCCGCCTGCCGGGATACACGAACGTCGACCTTGGGCTGGCGAAGACCTTCGACATGCCCTGGAGCGAGAAGCATAAACTCCAACTTCGATGGGATGTGTTCAACGTCGCCAACCATCAGAGTTTTGGCTTGATTGACCTTAGCCGCACGGGCTTCGGCGTAGCTCGCGATCCCGCGTTGCGTGGGCTGAACCCCCCGGACAACTGGTCAAACTTTACGCAGATCCAGGGCAACCCCCGAGTGATGCAAATCGGCGCGCGGTACTCGTTCTAGTCCGTCTGCAAAGCATTGACTTCAACCCGCCGTCGGAAGGCAACAGTCTTCCGGCGGTTTTCCCTTTCCGCTCAATCCGCTGTGTATGGCTGTAAATGCACAGCTATGCTAATCTGATATCCCTGCTTGGTAGGATGTTAGCGGCCAAGCTTTTCAGTCGGGGCGTAGCGCAGCCTGGCTAGCGCGCCTGGTTCGGGACCAGGAGGTCGATGGTTCAAATCCATTCGCCCCGACCACTTCTTTAGAATCAGCAACTTACAAAATGCGAGAGTCCATTGAGCGCCTAGTACAAGGCCAGGAGGTCACTGGTTGAAATCTATTTGCCTCAACCAGTGTTTGTTTTTTCAATTCAATGCGTTACACAGCGTTCTCGACTACGAGTTCTACTTCATTTTGCGGACAACACGTACAACTTCGGTGTTTTTGTATCGGTTTGGCAAACTGCTA
>Ga0137415_10000702_pt1 | contig 32664 bp, 26 predicted proteins | sample CZODoug3_1_1_16f_FD_183082 | JGI IMG/M metagenome (GOLD analysis project Ga0137415, IMG submission 183082) | Vadose zone soil fungal communities from Angelo Coast Range Reserve, California, USA - CZODoug3_1_1_16fungal (Hybrid Assembly) | ecosystem: Environmental > Terrestrial > Soil > Vadose...
GCCAGCAGCTCCACCGAATGCAAATAATTGAAAATCATCACCGGCTTGAACACGTTCAGCTCGAAATTTCCCTGCGACCCCGCAAAGCCAATCGCCGCGTCATTCCCCATCACCTGCACTGCCACCATGGTCATTGCTTCGCACTGCGTCGGATTCACCTTGCCCGGCATAATCGAAGATCCCGGCTCATTTTCCGGCAGCGTCAGCTCACCCAATCCACAACGCGGCCCCGAAGCCAGCCACCGAATATCATTCGCAATTTTCATCAGCGAAGCCGCCAGCGTCTTCAGCGCCCCGCTAGCAAACACAATCTCGTCATGCGCCGAAAGCGCGGTGAACTTGTTCGGATGCGACCGGAAGGGCAGCCCGGTCAACTCCGCAATTTTCCGCGCCGAGCGCTCCGCGAATTCCGGATGCGCATTCAGCCCGGTGCCCACCGCCGTCCCGCCAATGGCCAAATCGTACAGCCCATCCAGCGCCACGGCGATACGCGCGCCATCGCGATCCAGCATGTTCACCCAAGCCGAAAACTCCTGCCCAAACGTCAGCGGCGTAGCATCCTGCAAGTGCGTCCGCCCAATTTTCACTATGTCCGCAAATTCCAGCGACTTGGCCAGCAGCACATCGCGCAATTTCTTCACCGCGGGCAACAGCCGCCGCGCCGTCTCCGTAGCTGCGGCAATTGACATCGCCGTTGGAAAAGTATCGTTCGACGACTGGGACATGTTCACATCGTCATTAGGATGAACGGGCTTCTTGCTCCCCATCTGCCCGCCGGAAATCTCGATTGCCCGGTTCGAGATCACCTCGTTGACGTTCATGTTCGTCTGCGTCCCGCTGCCCGTCTGCCAGATCCGCAGGGGAAAATGCTCGTTCAGCTTCCCCGCAATAACTTCATCCGCCGCTTGCGCAATCAGCCGAGCTTTATCCGCCGGCAGCTTCCCCAAGTCCTGGTTCACCAGCGCCGCCGCCTTCTTCAATATCCCAAACGCCCGGATCAGCTCCGGCGGCATCGTGTCTTTGCCAATCGCAAAGTGCACCAGCGACCGCGCCGTCTGCGCCCCGTAATACCGGTCCGCCGGCACGTCCATCTTCCCCATGCTGTCCGTTTCCGTGCGCGTCGGCCCGTGCCCAGGTGTCGTCTCGTGGATAGACGTCGTCCCGTGCGTAGAACCCGGCTCGTGGGTGGATGCCGCCGGCGTCAACGGTGGAAGATTCGACTTGGCCCGCCCAACTTCAGACATAAGCCCCCTCTATAACCGCACCCAAATCTTACAGCAACCGGTGCTGGGTAGTGCCGGCATCTTGTTTACCCGGAGCCACGGAAGGGCCGGCGCGTGTAAAACCTACCACAATCTTCTATTTACTATTGACAAAACAAAGCTGCTCGGTTACTCTTTTATATGCTGGCCCATCGAACCCCGCAAGTTCTTTCCTTCTTATTACATCCGTGTAAGCCCTGCAGTATCAAGCGATTGCGCACTCTTTTGCGCAAAGGGAATCCGCTATCCCATTTAGTTTCAGTGGGTTCCGCATTCTTTCTATCGCAACGGGGGTGGGGGGTATGAGACGTCGGGGATATCTCAACAAAGGCTTGAACGCGCGTCAGCCGCGGAAGTCGCGACTGTGCTGCGCCCACCAAGCTCGCCAGGCGGCAGCATCCGCCGCAATCGAGGCGCCGGTGATGTCCCGCAGCGCTTGGAAGACCCAGCCGTGCGTCGAGTCGTCCAGCGTCTTATCATCCGTCATCTTAAGCAAGTCCGGCACAGCGCGCAGGCGCTGTTCGCGCGTAAGCATCCCGGACTGCGCCAATCCGCACCCGCCGCGCTCCCGAACCAGCGGCGAAGGATCGGTGCGGAATGCCTCGAGCAGCGGAGCCACAGTCTCATCGGTGCCCAAGAGCGACAATCCCTCCACAGCCCAATACCGCGTCTGCTCATCCGGGTCGTGCCGGTGGTCCATCAGCGTAACGAAGGCTCGCCGACTCTCGACACCGCGATTCCCCAGCACGCCAAGCATCCAGAGCGCCCAAGGACGCGCCGCAGGCTCCCGCCGGATCCGCTCAATCAGGTTGTCCGTGCTGTCCGCTCGTTTCGGCAGGTTGTACGCTGCAAGTTCGATTTCAAGAGCCACCGCGCGAACATGCAAGTCATTGGAATTCAGCGCCGTAGTCAGGAGGCTGGGGAGTTGCCCCTGTAACTCCAACTGACCAAACCAGTTATCGACGGATTTGCCGATCAGCTCGAGCGCTCCATCGTAATGATTGATCGCGCGTTCCAGCAGCCGCTCCGCCTGCTGCTGCGCCGGCAAATTGGCCAGCTCTTCGATTTCGTGGTCGGAGAGCTTGGAAGGCGAAGCAGAATGCGGCTCGCTTTGCTGCTGCAATTGCATCCGGAGCGAGAATTCGTCCCAGGCCGCCCGAATCGGAGCAGGAATGGCAGCAGCAAAGAAGATCAGAACCAGCGCCAGGCTAAGAACAGCCATCAAGCTCTTGGCGCCACGCGGTTCGGTCAAGCGGGTAGAATGGTCGCCGGTACGACATTGGGACAGCGATTCCTGGCTATCCGGCCGAGTGATTTCGGCTATCGCCGTGGAATCATTGGAATTAGCAGTGAGCTCGCTGCTCATCAGGTTTCGGCTCCATTTCGAGCGTAAGTACCTGATAAGCAACGAACAATAGTACGGTGGGACAGGCGTGCCTTGCGTCTAACTGGGTCATGTATAATTACGTGAGGGGAGTTTTTCACGGTCAATGGGTGGGGATAGCAATTCAGCGATGAATTCGACGCAGCCTTCTGCTTCGGTGCGAGCTTCCGCCGCGGTGCGACCTTCCGCTTCCGTACGCGCCCGGAAACGTCTGCGCTTCCTGCGCACGCGCCTGCGCGAGTTGCGCATGATTGGGAAAGCCCTGGTTTCCACCAAGCACCCCATCCTGGTGCACATTATCCCGAACCGGCGCTGCAACCTTGCGTGCACGTACTGCAACGAATTTGACGATTTCTCCAAGCCCGTGCCGCTGGAGGAAATGAAAAACCGGCTGGATATCCTGGCCGGCATGGGCACCTCGGTGATTACCATTAGCGGCGGCGAGCCCCTGATGCATCCTGAAATCGACCAGGTAATCCGGCACATCCGGAGCCACGGGATGATTGCCGGGATGATCACGAACGGTTTCTTGCTGGACAAGAAAACCATTGAAAAATTGAACGCTGCCGGCTTGGAGCACCTGCAAATCAGCATTGATAACGCCGTTCCGGACGAAGTGTCGCTGAAAAGCTTAAAAACGCTGGACACGCGCTTGGAGTGGCTCGCGCAATACGCGGTATTTCAGGTGAATATCAATTCCGTGCTGGGCAGCGGCGTGAAAAATCCGGAAGATGCGCTGAAGATTGCTCACCGCGCGATTGAACTGGGATTTACAAGCACAGTGGGAATTATTCACGACAACAACGGCCAGCTAAAACCGCTGGGGCCGCGCGAAACTGAAATTTTCGAAGAGATCATGACGCTCGGCAAGCGTTCGTTTTCGCGCTTCAACGATTTCCAGCACAACGTGGCGCGCGGCCGCGAACACAATTGGCGGTGCCGCTCCGGCTCGCGGTATCTCTATATTTGCGAGGATGGCCTGGTGCACTGGTGTTCGCAGCAGCGCGGCTATCCCGGCATTCCGCTGACGCAGTACACGCCGGAAATGCGCCAGCACGAATATTTCACGGACAAATTCTGCGCGCCGCGCTGCACGGTTTCGTGCGTGCAGCAGGTCGGGATTCTGGACAATTGGCGCGACCCGCAAACCCGCAAACCCAAGCCCATGGCTCCCACACCCGTTCCCGCCGCGCAATTGGTGCAAATCGGCTCCGTCCGTAGCGACAGTTAGAAACAACGGCCAACACAGTCGGCTGACGTCGATGTTTTCACGTTAATATTTCCTTTCAATGCACAGCAGCGCATCCGGTCGATTGACGCTGACTTTTAGCTTCTTGAAAATGTGACTATGGCAACCGCGGCGATTGAGATCGAAAATCTGACCAAGGATTACCCCTTCGGTTTTCTTCACCTTAAAAAGAGAACCTCGCTCGAAGGGCTGACCATGAGCGTGGAAAACGGGGAAGTTTTCGGCTTCCTCGGGCCGAACGGAGCGGGAAAATCCACCACCATCAAGTTATTGATGGGATTGATTTTTCCGACTGCGGGCACGGCGCGCATTCTTGGAAAACCTATCAGCGACATTTCCATGCACGCGGATATCGGCTATTTGCCGGAGCAGCCGTATTTTTACGATTACCTGACCGCGGCGGAGCTGCTCGATTATTTCGCGCGCTTCCATGATTTGTCCGCGCAGGACCGCAAGGCTCGCGTAGATCTCATGCTGAAGAAAGTTGGCCTGGAGACGGCGCGAAAGATTCAGCTCCGGAAGTATTCGAAAGGCATGCTGCAGCGCGTGGGGCTGGCACAAGCGATTCTGCATGATCCGAAGGTGGTGATTTTAGACGAGCCGATGTCCGGACTCGATCCAGTCGGGCGCCGCGAAGTGCGGGACATCATTCTTGAGCTGAAGCAGGCGGGAAAAACGGTGCTGTTTTCCACGCATATTTTGTCTGACGCGGAAACGCTTTGCGACCGCGTCGGCGTAATTGTCGGTGGGAAATTGCGCGGTGTGGGCGCACCCGATGAAATTGTGGGGATAAGAGCGCAGGGCCTGGAAATCCTGTTCGAATACACGGGTGCTTCCGATGCGTTGCAAGGGTTGCTGAGCAAGGCGACGCAGACAGGAACTCGGTACCGTATGCAGGTTCCCGAATCGGCCCTGTACGCGGCGATGCAACAGCTTTGCGGTGTGGGAGCGAAGGTTGTATCGGTGACGCAAGTAAAGGCGACCCTCGAGGAGTATTTCATGCACCTGGTTGAGGCGGACCGCGCGCAGGCGCCGGCGGTGGAGGTGAGCGGGAAATGAGGCGCGTGGGAATAGTTGCGCTGAATACGTTTCGCGAGGCGGTGCGCGATCGGGTGCTGTACAACCTGGTTTTTTTCGCCTTGGCGATGATTGCGGCGTCGATTTTGGTGGGCCAAATCTCCATTGGTATCGAACAGATGGTGATTGTCAACCTGGGCTTGAGCGCAATTTCCGTGATCGGATTGTTGATCGCCGTGTTCATCGGCGTGGGCTTGGTTTCGAAAGAAATGGAGAAGCGTACGCTGTACGCGCTCTTGGCAAAACCGGTGCGGCGGTGGGAATTCTTGTTGGGGAAATTCGGCGGTCTGTTGCTCACGCTGACCGTGAACACCATCGCGATGGCGGTCGGTTTGTTTCTAGCGCTGAGCATAATCAAGCAAAGCGACGAGCATCCGGAAGCGGCCGTGCTCGTGGCTGTTTATTTCATTTTGCTCAAGCTCGCGCTGGTCGTGTCCCTGGCGCTGCTGTTTTCCTGCTACACCACACCACTGCTCGCGATTTTGTGCACCGCCGGGCTGTACATAGCGGGATTATTCGTCAAGGAAATGCGCGGTTTTCAAAGCGAAACGATGTCGCGGGCCCTGCAATCGTTTTTGCACGGACTTTCATACGTCTTGCCGAACTTTGAGAATTTTGACGTGATGGCTGCCGCGGCACACGCGCGCGCCATACCCAGGGCCTTGATTGCGCAGAACACGCTTTACGCGGCGTTATATTGCGCTGTGGTACTGGCCGCGGCTGCGGCGATTTTCACCAGGCGAAACCTGAAATGAACACAAGGGCTTCGCTGACGGTGCTGTGTGCCGTTCTGGTGGTTGGCTTGGCCGGCGTATGGCGACTGCAACATGGCATTGATGCCCAGCTAGACAGCACCCACCAGGAACAAGATGATCTAGTGTTGCGCTCCGGTCCGCTCGTGAGGGCCATGAGTCTGGAATATGCGCCGCTGGCCGCCAACCTGTATTGGACGCGCGCCGTGCAGTATTACGGTAACAGGCACGCAAATCAGCGGGCCAACCTGGATCTTCTCTGGCCTCTGCTCGATGTGACTACCACTCTGGATCCCAACCTGATCGTCGCCTATCGGTTCGGCGGAATGTTCTTGAGCGACTCGCCGCCGCGTGGAGCGGGCCAGCCTCAACGGGGTATCGAGTTGCTACGGCGAGGGATTCGCGCCAACCCCGAATACTGGCGCTTCTATGAAGATCTTGGTTTCATCTATTACTTTGAGCTGCACGATTATCACAACGCGGCAGAGGCCCTAATGGCCGGAAGCAAGGTGCCGGGTGCCATGGTCTGGATGAAAACAGCCGCGGCAAGAATCGCGGAGAAAGGCGAGTCACTCGAGATCTCGGCGAAACTGTGGAGCGAAATTTATAACTCGACGAACGAGCCATCCATCAAGGAAAACGCCAAGGTACATTTACAACTGCTTCGGGCACGAGCCGATTGCGGCGAACTGAACAAGCTGGCGGCGGAATACAAGAAACAAACGGGTCGACCGCCGAAAGAAGTACGCGACCTGGTGAAAGGCGGCTTGCTTCCCGGTTTGGCGGTGGACCCTGTCGGGGTAGTGTATTGGTTCGATCTCGAAGGCAACGCACAAATTAACCCAGCGAGCCCGCTCTTCAAAGAACTGCGCCTTGATGAAAAAAGACCCTAGGGACGCTGTTAGTCACTAACGCAGAGGAGAGTCATCCGAGGATCGATCGTGATCTTATTGGGCGCCGACTGGGTGGCGAAGTGAAAGCTGGTTTCCGGGCCAGCGGCGACCACAACTCCCAATTGTGTCGAATGGCCACCTGTATTGGCATACAGGGGCACCGGGGCAATGAAGGAACGGGGTACACCGGTCTGGAATAGTTTGCCGCGCACCACGAAACCTTTTTCGGAGTGGTGTACGGAAAACTCCACACGGTAATGCGGAACGCCGGTGCCCCGCACCCAATCTTCGAAAAACCACTCCATGGAATGTCCGCCCTCGAGATCCATGCCGGGAGTCATCACCGCTTCAATTTCGCGCTGCAAATCCGCGCTGGAAAGAGCGCGATAGGCATATTTGCCAGCGAGGGTGTGGAGCAACGCGACAAAGCGCGCATCCGGATCTTTTGTTCCAGGCTGGCGCAGCATTTCGCGCAGCATGTGAATCACCCAGGAGCCCTTGGCATAAATGACCTGCTCAAAACCTTCCGGCGATTTCGAAGAGGTCAAGCGATTGCCCAAATCGAGAGCGCCGATTTCCGAAGGCGGCTGCTCCGCGCCCGGCAATTTCTCGACCAGGCGCTGACGATAGCGCGTCAGCCAGACGCGCAGGGAGTGATTGGCATTCTTCTGGTTGTCGGCGAACAGCAGCGCCATATAGTTGGACAGGGCTTCATCAATCCACTGATCGCGATACGCGCTCCAGCCCACGACATTGCCCCACCACTGGTGAGCCACTTCGTGAAAGGGGACAAGCTCGGTGAAATGTTCCTGTCCACTTTCTGACAATCCGGCTCGCTGTTGCATCGCCGGAGGAAGAAAAGAGAAGGTGGAGATGTAAAGCAGTCCCGGCCAACCCTGGCCGAAGGTTCCGGGAATTTGCGAGACGCCGAGCTTCTGAAACGGAAAAGGGCCGCTGTAGTTTTCGTAGAAGCGAATGGAAGAGTCGATATCGCGGCCGAGTTGCTTGAGCGCGTCCGCGGGGCTCGGCGGCACGGTGGGAAGGATCTGCATTAATTTCGTGGCCCGCTGGCCCTCGGGACCATACGGCGAAGGCATACTCGGAACATCAAAGGATGAAGACCCCAAACGATTGTTAAGCGCCTGCTCCAGCATTCGGTTGGCATAAACCTCCACCGAATGCCCTCCTGCTGCAAAAACAGCGAACGCATAGTCACCCAGATTGAAGCCGGCGACGGATGCGGGCTTCTCGGTGTGCCAGTGAGCGACGCGGAAGTCGCCATCTTCGCGCTCGTCGAGCTTTGTGCCGGTGGCGACCAAGCGCAGCTGCCGCGGCCAGCGCATCGTTAGGTCGTAATTAGCAAAGTCTGCGCCGTCGCCGAAGTGCGGGTACCAGCTTTCGCGCGCGCCCACGTAGAGCACGCCGTTTCCCGCATCCTCAATCACGTTTCCACGATAGCGGAAGCGTAGGGTGAACTCAGTGCCTCGGGGCGGAGCTGACGGTAACACTACATAGAGGAAGTCGTTGCCGCGGGTGCTGCGCTCGCGGAGGGTCATGCCCTCATTCTGAAAGTAGGTGAGAGCTTCGCCGTGTTCACCGTTGACCTCTTCCATGTTCATCATGCGCGAGAGCTGTAGAGGCAGGACGCGTTCGCCGCCAGTTTCGGAGCGAAAGCGCACTTCTGTTTTCGCTTCCAGAGAATTGTTGGCGAGAATCGATGTGTCAATCGAGTAATGCAGCGCACGGAACGGAACTGGGACAGGGACAGGGAGGGTGCCCGGCGCTCTGTACGAAGCCCAAACGTCGTAAAAAGTACGGCCGACGCTCTTCTTGGTTTGGCCGAGCAGGAAAGACTCCGGACGCAGAGGGTCCAAAAACAAATCGAAGGGCCCGGTCGCGACGCCGTCGATGGAGCCGGCGAAGTATGGCCTTGGAGTTTGCGAAAGCGAACCGAACAGGAGGCGAAGCGACTGGCCGGGATTCAATGTGGACAGGAGCGAATCCCAGCGGGCGGCGAAAGCGGAATCTTGCTGGGGCGAAACGGCGGCTGCGCTGAGCTGCCTCAGCAGATCGGCGGAGGTATCGTCGGTAAAGCGCAGGCATGCGAAAGTAAAGTCCTGGTCCAGAACCGGCGCCCCTAGAAAATGCGCCATCTGCTGCTTTTCGACGGGATCTCGGGGCGCAGCGAGGATGTGACCACGGCCAAGAAACACGGCGCCGGTGACGCGGCCCTCGAACGGTTGTAGGAACGCGAGTTTGCCCTGTTCGAAAGAGAGCCGGACGTCGCCGCGGCGAAGCTCAATGCGATTGGCGGGGTCAATTTCGTAGAGCGTGGCGGAATCCACGCGCAGGGCAGTCAGTTGGTCATAAGCCTCGCGGGCAGACTTCTCCGCCGCCGAGACTTCCAGAGTCAGCGAACAACAGAGCGCGAGGACCGCGACCCGGAACTGCATGCCTGAGTGTAGTCACTTTCGGCATAGCGGTACAAGGAGTTGGGTAGGCGCGGTGGATACGGGAGCCTAAAATGAAGGGATGCGGCTTTATGTCTGTCTCGCTGCCGGTTTGTGCCTGCTCGCGGCAAAGAACGCACGCGCGGACACGATCGTTTTGAAGAACGGCCGCCGTATCGAGGCACTCAGCGTAGAGGTGCAGGGCGATAAGGTGCGCTACCTGACTGCGGCGGGCGAACTGGCGTTGCCAAAATCGATTGTCGATCACATTGAAAAGGGTGGGATAGCGCAGATGCCGGCTTCGCCTGCGGCGGGGGCAGCGAATCTGGCGATTACACCTCCCAGCATTGAAGCCACCGGCGTCAGTGCCGCGGCGGTGCATGATGGCGCTGTGGACCGCGACTTTCTGGCAGAGGTCGCGACCGAAGCGCGATCGGGCACGAGCGCCGCGAACGAAAAAGCGGCACTCGCTTACCATGCGGCGGCGCAGTTCGAGCTGTCGCGCGGCGATATGGAGCATGCGCTTACCGACGAGCGCACGGCGCTGACGTACGCGCCCGAACACCCGATCATGCTGCTGAACGTCGCGTACTTACATCTGCGGCGTAGCGAATACAAGCAGGCTCTTGAGTATCTGGAACGGGCGAAACGCGTCGCGCCGGAGAATCCCGACGTGCCTAAGCTCGCAGGGTGGGCGTATTACGGCATGAACAAGCTGGAGCAGGCGGTGGCGGAATGGCAGCGCGCATTGAAGCTGCGGCCGGATGCCGAGGTGCAAGCGGCGCTGGAGAAAGCGCAACGCGACAAACAAGAAGAAGAAAACTACCGCGAGAATGAGAGCAGCCACTTCACGCTGCGCTACAGCGGAGCGGCAGAGCCGGGCCTGGCGCGTGAGGTGCTCCGGGCGTTGGAGACGCATTTTGCCGCGATCGAATCGGAATTGAACTACACGCCGCCGGATCCGATCGGCGTGATTCTATACACGCACGAGGCTTTCGCCGATATCACGCGCGCACCGGGGTGGGTGGGAGCATTAAATGACGGGCGCATTCGTGTGCCGGTTCAGGGGCTGACGCAACTGACGCCGGCATTGTCGCTGGTACTGAAGCACGAGCTGACGCACAGTTTCGTGCGGCAGAAGACGCGGGCGGCTGCGCCGACTTGGGTGCAGGAAGGGATTGCGCAGTGGATGGAGGGGAAGCGCAGCGGAGTAAACGCCTCGTTGTTGCTAAAGGTTTATGACGCCAACCAGGCGATGCCGCTAAAGGACCTGGAAGGACCATGGATGCGGTTGCCAGACCCGATCGCGGCGTACGCGTATGCATGGGCCCTCGCAAATATCGAATACATTGTGCAGGTGAATGGAATGAGCGACGTGGAACGCATTCTGGAGCGGATCGCGGCGGGGAGCACGACGGAGGCGGCTGTGCGCGAGGTGTTGCACAGCGATTATGCCGACTTGATGCAGTCGACCGCGCAGTATCTGCGGAAGACGTACGGGAATTAGGCTTTGACGTCGTTTGCGTTGTCTGTAGGACGTTAGCTCTCGGCGAGTATCGCGGCTAGCAGCGCGGCGCGCTGCGGCATGGTTCTTGCGATGACGTGCTCGTGCGCGGAGTGCGCGCCGTCGCCGACCGCTCCCAGACCATCGAGCGTGGGAACACCTAGAGCGGCGGTGAGATTGCCGTCTGAGCCGCCGCCGGCCATGCATTCTCCGATTGACAGGCCCATTTGGCCTGCCAATGATTTTGCGCGCGAGAAAAGCGCGGCGCTTACTCTGCGCTCCATGGGGGCGCGATTAAAGCCGCCGCGAATTTCGAGGCGGGCTCCGCGGGTGAGCGGCTTGAGGGTATGCAGGCGCTTCTCGAGTTGGCGCATGTCCGAGAGGCGGAGGGCGCGAAGGTCGATCACGGCGCGGGCACGCTCGGCGATGACGTTGACGCGCGTGCCGCCCTCGATTATGTCGGCATTTACGCTAATGCCGCGACGCAGGTCGTTCCACTTTTGAAGTTGCGTGATTTGCTGTGCGAGTTCGTGGACTGCGTTCACACCTTCCTGTGGTGCGAGGCCTGCATGCGAAGCGCGACCGTGCACGATGATTTCGGCCTCGCCTACGCCCTTACGCGCTGTTTTCACCAGGCCGAGTGGACCGAGCGAAGGCTCGAGCACAAAAACGGCGTCGCTGCGGCGTGCTTCCGCTTCGATGAGCTTGCGGGAGGAGTCGCTGCCGATTTCTTCATCGGAGGTCCAGAGAAAAACGATGCGCTTGCGCAGCGGCGTTTCCGTTTGCTGCAGAGCTTCTAGCGCGAAGAGGGCTTGCACGATGCCGGCTTTCATGTCGAACGTGCCGGGGCCGCGGACTTTTCCGGCGGATATGCGAAATGGCATTTTGGCTAGCGCGCCGGTGGCGTACACGGTGTCGTAGTGGCCGAGGACGAGAAGCTGTCCGGCGGTGCGGGACTTCTGCGACTGCCAGGTGATGCGCAGATGGTCGCCGCGATGCTTCTGGGGGAGGCGCTCGACGCGCGCGCCGCGCTTGCGCCACGCTGCGGCTACTATTGCGCAGCAGCGGTCTGCCGGCGCTTTCTCCAGGCTTGGCGATTCGGCGAGGACAAAGGTTCGCAGAGCGGTAAGCATCTTTGGTAACCGTGGGGTTAGAATGCGCAACAGGGCGGCGGGCAGGTTCGATTGCGTCATCGGGGGGACATGCTAACAGCGCCGATGCTATTGGTGCAAAGGATCGTCAGCAGACGCGGGCTTCGCATATAATTGTAGGTTTGCCGGAGAACACAGGGGGCCGCTGGTGTGTGCGGCTTACGGGAGCGCCATGATACTGGACGTGACGGAAATACAAAAGATATTGCCGCACCGTTATCCGTTTTTGTTCGTCGACGCCATTGTGGAGATGGAGCGGCTGAAGCGCGTCGTTGGGATTAAGAATGTGACCATCAACGAATCCCATTTTCAGGGGCACTTTCCAGGGCAGCCGATTATGCCGGGCGTGCTCATCATTGAGTCGATGGCGCAAACCGGCGGGCTGCTTTTGCTGCAGGAAGTGCCGGACCGCGAGAACAAGCTTTTGTATTTTGTGGCGGTGGACGGGGCGCGCTTCCGGCGGCCGGTGGTGCCCGGGGACCAGTTGCGAGTGGAGATGAAAGTGATTTCTTGGCGCGGAGATTTTTGCAAGCTGGAGGGTCGCGCCACTGTGGATGGCCAACTCGCAGCGGAAGCGACGCTAATGTGCAAGATGGTGGACCGCGTTCCGGCTCCTGCCGCCAACGTGGAAGTATCCACGAAATGAGTGCGTCGCAAGTCCACGAGCAGGCGATCGTCGCGGCAAGCGCGAAAGTCGGTGCAGGCGTTCGCGTTGGGCCTTATGCGGTGATTGGCGAGCACGTCGAGCTTGGCGAAGGGTGCGTGTTGCACTCGCACGCTGTGGTGCTGGGGCCCTCAAAGATCGGACGCAACAACGTGTTTCATCCGTTTTGCTCGGTGGGCGGCGATCCACAGGACTTCCGCTTTCAAGGTGAAAAAACGACGCTCGAAGTTGGCGACGGGAATACGTTTCGCGAGTACGTGACGATTAGCCGGGGCACGGTGGGCGGCGGCGGGAAGACTACGATTGGCGATGGGAATTTCTTCTTGGCTTCGTCGCATGTGGGGCACGATTGTCATGTGGGCAGTCACACGTTGTTTGTGAATGGCGCGACGCTGGCGGGTCATGTGACCGTGGAGGACTTCGCCACAATCGGGTTTCAGTCTCCGGTGCATCAATTTTGCCGCGTCGGACGGTATGCGTACATCGGGGCTTCCACGGTGATTACGCAGGATGTGCCGCCGTTTTCGCGCGTGGTGACGGAACGCGACACGAAAAACTACGGCGTCAACACGATCGGACTCGAGCGCAAGGGATTTTCGGAGGAGCGGCTCAAGGTTTTGCAGCGCGCGTTTCGATTGCTGCTGCGTTCGAAGATGAACACCACGCAGGCGCTGGCGGAGATGCGCAAATCGCTGGGCGATTCTGACGACGTGCGGGAGCTGATTCGGTTTATTGAGACGGCGGAACGCGGAATTGTGAAGTAGCGCGAGCGTCGACACGCGACGTCTACACGCAACGTCTACACGCAACGTCTACACGCAACTATGGCCAGCACAGAAACAAACACGGCAGGATGGGGCCTGATCGCGGGCAACGGAAGATTTCCGTTTCTCGTGCTGGAAGGCGCGCGGAGCCAGGGCATCGAGATGGCGGTGATCGCGCTGAAGGAGGAAGCGGCGCCGGAGTTGGAGCGCTCCGCGAAACGGCTGCACTGGGTAAGCCTCGGCGAGTTGAGCAAAGCGATCGACTTGATGCATCAGGAAGGCGTGACGCAAGCGGTGATGGCCGGGCAAGTTAAGCACAACAAGATTTTCAGCGCTATCCGGCCGGACTGGAAGCTGGCCAAGTTGCTCTTTTCATTGCCGCGGAAAAATACGGATGCGCTGATCGGCGCGGTGGCGCGAGTTCTGGAGGACGAAGGCATTCGGCTGGTGGACTCGACATTATTTCTGAAGCCGCTGGTGCCCGAACCGGGAGTGCTGACGCGACGAGCGCCCGATGCGCGCGAGGCTGCCGACATTGCCTACGGGCTTGGCGTGGCGCGGCAAATTTCCGGCATGGACATTGGGCAAACCGTGGTGATTTCGGACCGCGCGTGCGTAGCGGTCGAAGCGATGGAAGGAACCGACGAAACCATTGCGCGGGCGGCACGCATCGCCGGGGGCAAGCCGCTGGTGGTGGTGAAGGTCAGCAAGCCGGGGCAGGACATGCGCTTCGATGTACCCGTGGTTGGTCTGCCGACCATCGAACACATGAAGAACGCGCAAGCCACGGCTTTGGCGGTAGACGCCGGGCGAACCTTGCTGTTTGATCGCACAAAATTGATCGAGTTGGCGGATGCGGCGGGAATCGCTATTCAGGCGGTCGCCCCGGCGACATCGGTGGCGGAACCAAAAGAGGCCGCGGCGGGAATGAACAGGGAGTGACGGCGGTAATGCAAACGGGGAAGATACGTGTCGCCGTCGTCGGAACGGGTGAATTCGGGCGCAATCATGCGCGCGTTTACCGCGAAATCCAGGACGCTGAGCTAGTTGGACTCTTCGACAAAGACGCGAACCGCGCGCAGGCGGCCGCCAGCGAATTCCGCACGCATGCCTTCAGCGCTCTTGACGAATTGCGCGGGCGAGTTGATGCCGTCAGCGTCGCCGTGCCCACCGCCGAGCACGCCGAAATCGGCTGCCGCCTGATGGAAATGGGCCTCGACGTTCTCGTCGAGAAGCCCATGGCGAAAACCTTGGCGGAAGCAGACGCGCTGCTGGAATCGGCGAAGCGGCACCGGCGCGTGCTGCAGGTCGGCCACGTCGAGCGATTCAATCCGGCGGTGCTGGCGGTAGAGCCGATTCTGAATCATCCGCTGTTTTTCGAGGTGCACCGGCTAGGAGTGTTCACGCCGCGCAGCCTGGATGTCGATGTCATCTACGACCTGATGATCCACGACCTCGATATTCTGCTCGCGCTGGTGAAGCAACCGGTCACGGAAGTGAAAGCCGTTGGTATCCCCGTGCTCACCGACAAAGTGGATATCGCACACGCGCGCCTGGAATTCGCGGGGGGCGCGGTTGCCAACGTGACGGCGAGCCGCGTATCGACGGAGCGCGTGCGCAAGGTGCGCTTTTTTCAGCAGCACGAATACATTTCGCTCGATTACGCCCGGCGGGATGCCTTGCGCGTGGCCGTGAAAAAAGCCGGCCCGCAGCCGGAATTCGCCTTCGAGAAGCTTCCTGCGGCGACCGTCGAACCATTGCGCGCCGAACTCGAATCCTTTGTGGAAGCGGTCAGCACGCGTACCGAGCCGCGTGTCAACGGGGCGGCAGGCCGAGCCGCGCTGGAGCTTGCCGCGCGCGTAATGGCAAGCATCCAGGAGCATGGTGAGCGCGTCCAACTGGTAGCGTTCGCCGCGGCACAGAAAATAGAAAATGATTCCTAGGTTTCTCGTTCCCTTCAATGCGCGTCCGCCCGCCGCGGACGCTCCCTCCACGCGGCGTCGTCCTTCCACCCTGGATGAGCGCACGCTCGTGCCGGCGATGCTGCCGATTGTTCCTCTCGACGGCCACACAAATATCCCTTCGTCTCTCCCACTAGAAGCCATTGCCGCCAGGACGGTTGTTCCGCGCGGGATAAGGCGCGAGGATTTTGTCGCGGAAGAGCCGAGCCACCTGCCACTGCAACCGACAGACATGGATGAGCGGGTCACGGTTCCGCAAGGCGCGGCGCCACCGGAAATCATCGCGCCGTCGGAAAATATTCTTCCGGCCGAAATCGTCGATCCCGACATTTTCATGACCGGCGAGGTCAATCTCCTCACCAGAGAGCGCACGGAAGAACGCGCCAAGTCCGACCTGGCCAGAAATATTTCGTCGGTGATAATCCACATCCTGCTGATTGTGGCCATTATCATCGAGCCGAAGGTTTTTCCGGCGCGGCCCAAGACGCAGGAGGACCTTGATCTCGCGCGCAGGCAGATGACCATCCTGCTGCCGCCCGGCGCTTTTGAAACGCCGAGGCCCACCCCGCGGCGCGAACCTCCCGCGCCACCGATGAAGGTAGACCCGCGCATACTCCGCAAAGTGGCGCCACCGGAGCCGAAGCCTCAGCCTACCCCGCCTCCGAAGGAACCTGAGCGCGTAGTGAAGGAACTGCCCAGTGCGCCGGTGCCGCAGCCCAATGCCACGCCGCCGCCAGAGACGACGAAGCCAAAAACAGACGCGCCGAAACAGCCGCTGAAATTAGAAACTCCCGACGAGCAGCCGCGCCCTAACAGCCTCATCATTCCCAAGAATTCGCCGGGTAGTTCGATTCGCGATTCCATACGCGAAGCTAGCAAGATGAACACGCCTCGTCCCATCGGCGGTGAACAAATTCCCACGCGCCCGGCGCCCGGAGGCGGAGGACGCGGCAGTGCGGCCGCCGGAATCGAGATGCTGACGCCGACCGAGGGCGTCGATTTCAATGACTACCTCGCGCGCGTATATCAGAGCGTGAAGCGCAACTGGTTTGCGGTGATGCCCGCGTCGGTGGAGCTGGGCGATAAAGGCGTCGTGTCGCTGCAGTTTAGAATATTGAAAAACGGCGGCGTACCGGACGGCGAACCGGTGAAGGTGTTTGGCTCCGGCAAAGACCCACTCGACCGCGCGGCGATTTCTTCGATCCGCGCGTCGAACCCATTCGAGCCCTTGCCACCGCAGTTCAGCGGACCCTACATCGAGCTGCGTTTCACGTATTATTACAACCTGCAGCCGGATTACTCGCACTAGTGAAACCGCCACGCCAGCAGATTTTAGGCAGCCTCCTGCTGGCGCTGTTTGTGCTCATCTTTCTCTTCGTGCGCGCGCGTCATCTCTTGTTTCGATGAACTCCAACTTTCGATGGTAGAGGACACGATTCTTCCGCTGGTTGCCGTGGTCGGCCCCACGGCTTCGGGGAAATCCGCTCTAGGCGTTTGGCTGGCGGAACAGCTTGGCGGCGAAGTAGTCGCTTGCGATTCCACGCAGCTCTATCGCGGCTTCGACATCGGCACGGCGAAACCGTCACTGGCCGACCGCCGCGGCGTGCCTCATCACTTGATTGACGTTCTCGGCCCGGAAGAGCCGGCTACCGCGGGAGGCTATCGTCAGGCCGCTCTAGACGTTCTTGCCGACCTGCGCAATCGCGGACGGCTCCCGATTTTCACCGTCGGTACCGGCTTATATCTGCGCGCGCTGCTTGAAGGGCTGGCCGACGTGCCGCAGCGCTCCGAAGAGCTTCGCGAAAGGCTGCGGCTAAGCGCGCGCGAGCATGGTCACGGGCATTTGCACAAGGTCTTGAAGCGGCTCGACGCCGAGGCTGCGCGAAAGATTTCCGTGGGCGACGAGCAAAAGCTGATTCGCGCCATCGAAGTCTGCCTTATCACCAAGAAGCCTCTAACGGAATTACATCGAAGCGGCCGCACGCCATTGCAAGGTTGGCGAGCGCTCAAGATCGGACTGGCGCCCGGCCGCGAAGCTCTATACGCGCGGATTCGCGTGAGAACAGACGCCATGCTCGCACGCGGCTGGCTCGACGAGGTCCGATCTTTGCTCGATAGCGGGCTACCGGAAAATGCCAAGCCGTTCGATTTTATTGGGTACCGCGAATTGCGCGCCGTTTTGCAAGGCGGGCTAACGACGGATGACGCTCGCGCCGCGATCCAGCAAGCTACACGCCGCTACGCGAAGCGCCAGATAACCTGGTTTCGGCGCGAGCCTGCGGTGCATTGGCTCACTGGCTTTGGAGACGAAGCGAGCGTGCAAAAAGATGCACTGGCATGGGTCAAATCTCAGCGCGTTTGATAGGCCTCAAACGCGAATTACTCATGCCGGAGCGCGACCATCGGGTCCACGCGCATGGCCCGCCAGGCTGGGATGTAGCAGGCAGCCATCGCCACACCCATCAAGAGAAGCGCGACAACGGCGAACGTCAGCGGATCCATTGCGCTGACACCATAGAGCAATCCAGCCATCAGCCTCGTAAGCACGAGCGCAGCTCCAAGGCCAAATCCAACCCCCACAAGCGCCATGCGCGCGCCTTCGCTCAATACCCATCGCATCACGTGCGCTTGGTGCGCGCCGAGAGCAAGGCGGAGGCCGATCTCGCGCGTCCGCTGCCCCACGATATAGGAAACAACGCCATAAATTCCGACACTGGCAAGCAGTAGCGCCATCGCCGCGAATGCGACCAACAGCATCATTGAAAACCGCTGGGCCACCACCGAATGGCTGTAGACGATGTCGTCCATCTTCTGCGGACTGAACATCACTTGTTCACTGTTCATCTGCTGGATTTCGTGGCGGATGGTGTCCACGAGTCCGAGTGGCTCGCCCGTCGTTCGCAGCACTACGGTGGTGCTGCGGATGGCGCGCGACATGTACTTGTCTGGAATCTGGCGGAACGGAAGATAAAATTCCCCATGTATCGCGAGTTTGTCGTCAAGGCCCCATTGCTTCACGTGCCGGACCACGCCAACGATTCTTGTCGGACCAACATAGTCGTCCACGAAGGTTTTCCCGATGGGATCCTCTCCGGGAAAGAATTTCTCCGCGAAATCCTGATCGATTACAGCGATATGCGGCGCAGTTTCCGTATCTTCGTGAGTGAAGAACCGGCCGCGCACGAGCTGAATTCCCATGACCTTCAAATAATCCGGCTCGACTTCGGACCAGATGGACCAATACTTGTCGTTATCGCTCAGCGGCTTGGGCCGGCCTTCGATCCAGAACGGGTCCTCCCCGTCGTCCCACATGGGAAGTGAGCCTCGCAGCAGCGAAACGGACTGCACACCCGGAATCGAAGCAAGCCTCTCGTGGAGTTGAAGAAGTGACGTCCGTATGGAAGCCGGAGTCGCCGTCTCTGTCGAAGGCGGGAGCCCTACGTAAAATGTCAGCACATGGTGTGGATCGAATCCCGGGCTAACGTCCCACAGCCGGGACAGAGTCCGCAACATCAGCCCCGCACCGATCAGGAGGACCACAGCCATACCCATTTCTGTCGCCACGAAGATTCCTTGAGCGCGGTGCCGGCCGCCACTTGAGCCGCGGCCGCCTTCTTTCAACGTGGCTTGCAGGTCGGGACGCGAAATTTTCAGCGCTGGTGCCAGCCCGAAAAGAATTCCCGATGCCAGCGAAATAACGACCGTGAAAAGGAGTACACGGCCATCGAGCCGGATTTCCGCGGCACGCGGAAGCGTTTCCGAGACGAGACCAAGCACAGCTTGTGTTCCCCAGGTCGCTAGCAGCAGTCCGAGCGCCCCGCCTGCGACGGCAAGCAGTGTGCTCTCGGTCAAAAGCTGGCGAAGCACCCGGTGGGTGGTTGCACCGAGCGCGGAGCGGATCGCAAACTCTCGAGTACGGTTCGTGGATCGAGCGAGGGAAAGATTCGCGACATTGACACACGCAATCAAGAGCACGAAGCCCACTGCCGCGAGTAATAGAAGAAGGAAAGGTCGGATCTCTCCTACCATGCTGTCCCTCAAAGACATTACGGTCACGCCCGAGTCTTTGTCCGCGACGGGATAAACCTGCGCGAGACGGTTTGCAACGGATGCCATGTCGGCCCGTGCTTGAGCCAGCGTTACGCCATGCTTGAGCCGGCCAATCGCCTTTGTGCCCAGCCCGGAAGAGCGATCGTGAAAGATCACATCGGTCCACTGCCCGATAGGAACGCAAACCTCGTTGCCTTCCGGAAAGGCTGGCATGCTTAGATGAAGCCCGGCCGGAATCACGCCAATAATCGTATAGCCCGTCCCGTTCAGCTCGATTCTCTTACCAACTATATCTGGCACGGAACCGAACTTGCGTTTCCATAGGCCTGCGCTTATGAGAGCTACGGGCGCGCCACCCGGACGGTCTTCTTCGGAGGTGAATGAGCGCCCGATTTCAGGCTTCACGCCGAGCGTCGAAAAAAACTCGGCTGAAACCATCTCGCCGCGAATATGTTCCGCTTCGCCGGTGCCCGTAAGATTGAAATCGTCCGGGCGAAACGCGGCCATCGAAACGAAAGTGTGGTTCTCCCTCTGCCAATCGAGGAAATTCGGATAGGAAATGGATGCGCGTTCGAGATGCACTCGATTTGCATATAACGTCGCGAGTTCATTCGGCGCTGGAAAAGGCAGCGGATTCAGAAGCACGCCGTTAACGACCGAGAAAAGCGCCGTGTTCGCGCCGATTCCCAGCGCGAGCGTAAGCACGGCTACGACTGTGAAACCTGGATTCTTCGCCAGAGTCCGAATGGCGTAGCGAATGTCTTGCAGCAGGGTTTGCATACCTCACTCCGTTACAGCACGTTCCGTTCCAGATTAATCTGCTGCTAGTCCTTTGATCTCACACGGCTTATTCTGGTTCTTCAGGATAATACGCAAAGGACAAATGTCCGAATCCGGGACGCTTGTTTTGCAAAATCCAGTCGTCGCCGTATGGAAAGATCAGGTCGATTAATTATCGTGTGCGGGCTGCCGGGCTCCGGGAAGACCACGCATGCCAAGGGGCTTGAAAGCAGGCTCCGCGCGGTTCGTTTTTGCCCCGATGAATGGATGGATGCTCTTTCCATAGACCTCTACGATGAAGAAAGGCGCGCCAAGATCGAGGCGCTGCAGTGGAAGATCGCAAGGGAACTCCTCGCGCTCGGACTTACGGTAATCATCGAATGGGGCACCTGGGGAAGGTCCGAGCGGGATGCCTTGCGCCTCGGAGCGCGAGCGCTTGGCGCCGGCGTCGAGTTGCACTATCTCTCTGCGCCTGTGGACGTTCTCTTCGACAGAATCCAACGCCGGGGCTTGGAGAAGCCGCCCATCGAGCGAGATGACCTATGCCGGTGGTTCGACAAATTTCAGGAACCCACGCCCGAAGAGATGGCGCTCTTCGACAAGCCTCAGATTGCAGACCTTGCGTCCCCTTGAAAATGACGCGCTACCCCGGTTTCGATTAGCCGGATTGAGCGGCGCGCAATAGAGGAAAAAAGAGACGGGCAAGAAAGAGCTTGACATATTCCCATATGGGTATATATTCAGGACATGTCAAGGCCAGCAACAACCTCGGACGCGTTCAATGCTGTGGCGGAGCCGCACACTTGCCCGAGCGGATGCGGCAGCGAACACAAGCGCTGCGGCCCTCCTGAGGCGCGGACGAGCTGGAAGTTCAGAGGTGAAATATGTGCCCAATATGCATCGTAAGCGCAGCCGCGATGGCCGCCGGAGCGGGATCTACGGGAGGAGTTTTGGCGGTGTGCATCAGCAAATTCAGGAATTTTTTCAGGGCGAATGGTCTTGGTCTGTTTCAGAAAATCAAGGAGAAATAAGATGGCAACAAGCAAAGAGAAAGAGTTGGATCACCGGAAAGGGCATCTCGCCATGAACACTCCACCGATCGTGTCGCCGAAGGAATGGGAGGCTGCGCGCCAGAACCTCCTCGTGAAGGAGAAGGCCTTGACCAGGTCGCGTGACGCGCTGGCCGCCGAGCGTCGTCGCATGCCGTGGATGGCCGTCGAGAAAAACTACGAATTCGACGGGCCGAAGGGCAAGGCGAGCCTGCTCGAGTTGTTTGAAGGCCGCCGTCAGCTGATTGTATACCGCGCCTTCTTCGAGCCAGGGGTGTTCGGCTGGCCCGAGCACGCCTGCCGCGGCTGCTCGCTGGGCGCCGATCAAGTCGCCCACCTGGCCCATCTGAACGCTCGCGACACGACGCTCGCGTACGTCTCGTGCGCGCCGCAAACTGACATCCAGCGCCTGAAGGCTCGAATGGAATGGGATATGCCGTGGTACACCATCACGGACAGCTTCGATAAAGATTTCGGCGTGGACGAGTGGCACGGACATAACGCATTCATCCGCGACGGCGAGCGTGTGTTTCGCACCTACTTCATCAACAACCGTGGCGACGAAGCGATGGGGGGCACATGGAGCTACCTTGACATAACTGCGCTCGGGCGCCAGGAGGAGTGGGAGGACTCGCCGGAGGGCTACCCTCAGACTCCACCGTACAAGTGGTGGAACTGGCATGACGAATACGCCGCCAGCGCCTCGGTCGACCCTAGGTGGAACAAAGTGCTGGAGAACGCAAAGGTGACGTTGAAACTCAACGACTAGTACGGTGGCCTACGCGGTCGCTCACGTCCGAGGCGTGTTGGTGGGGGAACCCCGCTTTCGTGCGTGAGCGACGTAGGCTTCTGCACGAATGGTTGGCTAACCGGAAGCTACCCGGCTTCCCGGACGGAATGAGTCCTGTAAAGTTCGGCTCGTAGGAAGCAATTCCACTCGAAAATATAATTAGAATTGTCCCCACCAGACCCGCTTCGCTCGTTGGCCTTGGTCGCGGCGCATAGGCAAGCGGTGTATAATTGGCTCCTGGGTCCTCGCCCTTCAAGCACGATGTCAGCCTTCGCAAGAATCGTTCGCTCCGCACTATGACGCTTTATCCCTCTCAAGCATGAAAACTCAGCATGTAACTTCGGCTCTCGAACGCGCTCTGCTCGTCGGCGTAACGTGGAAGCGCGCGCGGCGGCCTCCGGGTATGCCGGCTGGAGAGCAAGGCCGCGAATCACTCGCCGAATTGGTGGAACTCGCACGGAGCGCCGGCGCGGAAGTCGCCGGCACAATGTACCAAGTGCGCGAGTCCGCAGATCCCGCCACGCTCGTCGGGCGCGGCAAATTGGACGAGATTCGCGCGGAAGCCACGGCGCACAAAGCGCCCCTGATTATTTTCGATGGGAATCTGTCTCCTGTGCAGCAACGCAACATCGAAGAAGCCACCGACCGGCGCGTGATTGACCGCACGCAGCTTATTCTGGATATTTTTGCCCGCCACGCGCGCAGCCGCGAAGGGCAACTGCAAGTCGAGCTGGCACAGTTGAATTATCTCCTTCCGCGCCTGACTGGCCGGGGCACGTCGATGTCACGGCTCGGCGGGAAAAGCGGCGGCGGGGGTTCAGGCGGTGCAGGCGGAGGAGCTGGCCGTATCGGCGTACGCGGCCCTGGCGAAAAGAAACTGGAAACCGATCGGCGCCGCATTCGCGAGCGCGTCACGAAAATTCAGGCCAGCATTGAAGACGTACGCAAGCAGCGCGCCCTCCGGCGCGAAGCGCGCAATGCCGTTCCGCTCGGTACCATCGCCCTGGTCGGCTACACGAATGCCGGGAAATCTACACTGTTCAATGCGCTCAGCCGCGCGGAAGTGCTTGTTTCGTCTCGCATGTTCGCGACCTTGGATCCCACCATTCGCGCGATTCGCCTTCCTTCGAACCGCCGCGTGCTGGTTTCGGACACGGTCGGCTTCATCCGCGATCTGCCGAAAGGGCTGCTAACCGCGTTTCGCGCCACCTTGGAAGAAGTGCAAGAAGCGGCTTTAATCCTTCATGTCAGCGACATCTCAAACCCCCACCATGACGAGCTGGACGAAGAGGTCGACAAAATTTTGCAGGAGCTTGGCGTTGCGGACCGCCCAAAACTGCGGGTCTTGAATAAGGTGGACTTGCTCACCGCCGAGCAGCGGGAAAGTTTAGATCATGGTGCGTCGCGCGTTCCCGACACCGGCCCGGTGCTGGTCTCCGCGATGACCGGGCAAGGAATGGACGAGTTGCTCCGCCGCATAGATGTGGCGCTTCCTGTCGATCCCGTGGTCACTTTATCGTTGCGCTTGCCGCTGGCGGAAGGCCGCACGCTCGCTCTGATTCACGCGCTGGGTCGAGTGCTCCGCTCCGCAGTGGAAGATTCGCACATGGCCATGGATGCCGAAGTTCCCGTTTCTATTGCCAAGCGGCTGCGTCTGAGTCAGTATGCAGCGGATTCCAAGGAAACATTTCGGGCCTCGCGTGCGTAACTTGTGTCAGGAGATTGAACATGGCCGCATTTTTTCTCTGGTGCATCTTGTTTATCCTCTGCTGGCCTCTGGCTTTGCTCGCGATTGTGCTGTTCCCTATCGTCTGGCTCCTCACATTGCCGTTCCGCATCGTCGGTATAGCGGTGCACGGTATTTTCGCTCTGCTCGCGGCACTTTTTTTCCTTCCTGTTCGAGTTTTGCGCGGTCCACGCGCAATTTAGACGCTGAAGCGCTGTGAGCCGGGGTGACTTCCGAGTTAGCCCCCATCAAGTCCTGATTTTCAGGAAAAAACTGCTATTGTCCGCAGTCAGAGCCTCCCAGATAGCTTCTACTTACACTGTGGAAAACTCTGTGGAAACTAGAAGTCCTGCAAAATGTGCTATTTCCAAGCGCCTGCGATATTTCCAGCCATTTTTCCGCGTCCGCCACGTAAGTATAAGTTTTGCAGCTACTTACGGGCGTCCGACCTCTGTGGACCACCGACTCCGCGACCCAGGCCTTCAAACTCGCTACTCCGACATTTGCACAGCTTTGCAGCGCTTTCGTTCCAAAATAGTATCCGCCTTTGCATTTTTCCCCGCCAATTTGTGGTTAATCACAAGGTATCTAGGTCGACTCTTCCGTGGCGGATTTCGCCCCGTTGACGCGTGCTCCAGCCAAGTCTATAGTGAGACGCGGCTCGTCGCTGGCCCAGATTTCGGGTTTTTGCCGCTAAGCCCTGATGAATCTTCCGAATACACTCACGTTGCTGCGCATTTTCTTTGTTCCCGTTCTCATAGTCGTCCTGCTCACGCGCAGCCCCAATGTCGATTTGTGGGGCTTGCCTATCCACTATGAGTCTTTTGGAGTTTTCGTCCTTCTGCTTGCGGCCGCCACTGATTGGGCCGACGGATATTTTGCGCGCCGGCGTTCCGAAGTCACCACGTTGGGCATCTTGCTCGATCCCATCGCCGACAAACTTCTCATCTCCGCTGCGTTCATCTCATTGGTGGACATGCACTTGGTACCCGCCTGGATGGTGGTCATCATCATCGGCCGAGAGTTTACCGTGCTCGGCCTGCGCAACATTGCTTCCGCCGAAGGCTTTACGATCGAAGCTTCCGTGCTCGGCAAAACCAAAATGGTGTTGCAGGTTTGTGCCGTTGCGGTGCTTATCGCCGGAGCGCGCCATCCCTCGCTCAAGTCGTTGGCGTTATTTTTGCTGTGGCTGGTCGTTATCAGCGCGCTGGTGTCTGCGGCGCAATATTTCCATCGCTTCTGGGGGCATGTGGACGACCGCATAAAGCAGCGCCGCAAGCTGCGCATGCTCGAAGCTCGCAAAAAAGCTGGAGATGCCGTTTCTCTCTAACAGCGACCGGGAATCCTTGCTGCGTTTGGCACACTCGGCCATAACGGAAGCCGTGTCGCGCGGCGAGATATTAGCGCAGATTCCTACCGACGAAATCTTCTCAGAGCGGCGCGGAGTGTTTGTCAGCCTTCACATTGGCAAGCGTTTGCGCGGCTGCATTGGTGTTGTGGACCCGGAGGAAACCCTCGGCAGTTGCATTGCGCGTTGCGCTGCGGGCGCTGCGCTGCACGATCCGCGCTTTCCCGCCTTGCGACCTGAGGAACTCACGCACCTGCATGTTGAAATCTCGTTGCTCTCGCCCCTGTTTGCGGTTCGTCCCGAGGAGATTGAAATCGGCAGGCACGGATTGCTGATTTCGCGAGGAAGTCAGCGGGGAGTACTGCTCCCGCAGGTGGCCGTCAGGCACCGGCTCAATGCGGAGCAGTTTCTTGCGGAGACTTGCAAGAAAGCGCAGATGGCACCGGACGCCTGGCGCGATCCGGAGGCAAGTCTTTTCGCTTTCACCTGCTCAATTGTCTCGAGCGCCGCGCCCGAGATTATGCGACCAGCGACCTCAGAAGTACCAGTTCCTTGAGCGACCAAACCGGAGCTCGGCGATTAGCAACGGGCTAAACACTTAAAACTTACTCCACCCTTACTTAACTAAGCGTCCGCGGATTTTACCTTGGCTAGCAGCTCGACGAATTTTTGTTTGCGCTCGGCTTGATCGTGGCCGCCTTCGGCTTCGGCTAGCTGCGTGATGTTCATCGAGCAAAACTTTGGCCCGCACATGGAGCAGAATTTGGCTTCTTTGTAGAAATCGTCGGGCAAGTTTTCGTCGTGCATGGCTTTTGCGGTCGCGGGATCGAGCGAAAGCTCGAATTGCTTGTTCCAGTCGAAGAGGAAGCGCGCGTAGGACAGCGCATCGTCGCGATCGCGCGCGCCGGGTCGATGGCGGGCGACGTCCGCGGCATGCGCGGCAATCTTGTATGCAATTACGCCTTGCTTCACATCTTCCGGATTCGGCAAACCGAGGTGCTCTTTCGGTGTCACATAACAGAGCATGGACGCGCCGTGCCAGCCGATCATGGCGGCGCCGATTGCGCTGGTGATGTGGTCGTAGCCGGGAGCGATGTCGATGACCAGCGGGCCGAGCGTGTAGAACGGCGCTTCGTGGCACCATTCCATCTCTTTTTCGACTTGCTCCTTGATCTTGTCCATCGGGATGTGCCCGGGCCCTTCGATCATGACCTGCACATCGTGCTCCCAGGCTTTTTTGGTGAGCTCGCCGAGAACTTTTAGCTCGGCGAATTGTGCTTCATCGCTCGCGTCCGCGATACATCCAGGACGCAGGCCATCGCCGAGGGAAAAGCTTACGTCGTGCTTTTTGAACACTTTGCAGATGTCGTCGAAGCGCTCGTATAGAAAATTCTGCTTTTTGTGATGCTCCATCCAGTGTGCCATCAACGAGCCGCCGCGGCTCACGATGCCGGTGATGCGCTTGCGGACGAACGGCACATGTTCGCGCATTACGCCGGCGTGAATGGTCATGTAATCGACGCCCTGCTCGGCTTGCTCTTCGATGACCTCGAGCATTAACTCGAAGGTGAGATCTTCTGGGCGCCGCACGCGAGAAATCGCTTCGTATACGGGAACGGTGCCGACCGGGACAGGTGAGGCGTCGATGATGGCTTTGCGAATCGTAGGGATGTCGCCGCCGGTGGAGAGGTCCATCACGGTATCTGCGCCGTAGTGCACAGCATGGTGAAGTTTCTTGAGCTCTTCATCGATGTTGGAGCTTGTTGCGGAGTTGCCGATATTTGCGTTGATCTTGCACTTTGTAGCGATGCCGATGGCCATCGGTTCGAGATTGCGATGGTGAATATTGGCGGGAATGATGCAGCGGCCTCGCGCCACTTCACTGCGGATCAGTTCGGGCTCAAGGCGCTCGCGCTTGGCGATGAACTGCATCTCTTCCGTGACGACACCCTGACGCGCGAAATGCATCTGCGACATATTGCGATTGCCGTTTGCCGCTCCGGCAACTGCTTCTCTTTTCTCGATCCAATCAGTGCGGACAGCCATGTGTTACCCCCAGGAAGGCGTGCAAACTGGAATTATGGCACCCGCGGTACGAGGCGGCAACCGGAGGGGTGTGACTCGTGAATGGTGGCTTCCCGAAAAACAGGGGACGCCTGCCACCCGGGTCCGAATGCGCAAATACGGTAGATAAAAGACTTAGAACCGAAACGTACGGCAAAGCGACAAACAAAGGACTTACGAGAAAGGCGTGGAGCCGAGGGGTAGTAACAGCGAAAAAACAGGGGGCAACGCAGATGATTATGAAAAGGAAGGGGTTGAGAAAACTGCAATTCGTAATTTGATGAAAAGACGGAATTTGCAAATCGATGAATTTGGAAGTCGGGTGCGGGTGTCGCGAGCAAGGAGAGAGACGTTTCGCGCGAGGCCACCGGCCTCGATGAGTGACTTGAAGCGCGACCATGCGAGAATTTATCACGGCATTGGCAAATAACGAAAGAATTATCCATTAAAGGGCAAGAATCTCGGTTAAACGGCGTCTATTGCAACCGAACGGTTTGTGGCCTTCCTCAAATACGGCATTGAGGGCGGCAACCTCACGCTGTGAACCGATTGCGAATGCCTGGCAAAGCTCGAAAGAACCGGAATGAGCGCAGACCTTGAACTGCTTAGGTGCGATTTCCACAAAGCCGGGTCGATTAGCGAAGATTTTACTTGACACGATAGCGAATAAAAAGCGAAGCTCCTCGGGTCTTTGATGGAGTTTCTATGGCCATGCCAGCAAGCTTATCGACCGCAGCTGATTCTAAGACTCGCGGGAAGCCCGACCCCGATTTTGCCGATACGCTACGCCGCTATTGGGGTTACGACACGTTTCGCCCCGGGCAGGAAGCAGTTGTGCGAAGCGTTGCGGCCGGGCGAGATGCTTGCGTGGTGATGCCTACAGGCGGGGGCAAATCGCTTTGCTACCAATTGCCGGCGGTACTCGACGCGGGCCGCACGGCGATCGTGATTTCGCCGCTGATCGCGTTGATGCAAGACCAGGTGGCGCAGCTTGAGCAGATGGGCATTCCGGCGGCGTTTGTAAACAGTTCGCTGGCCGGGGAAGAACGCAGCCGAATCCTGAAGCGAGCCGAAGCCGGCGAGTTCCGGCTGCTGTATTTTTCGCCGGAGCGCATTGCGCTGGGAGATACACCGGAGTGGCTAAAGCGAATACCGGTTTCGTTCTTTGCGATCGACGAGGCGCATTGCATCTCGGAGTGGGGGCACGAATTCCGGCCGGAATACCGGCAATTGAGCCGACTGCGCGATCTGTTTCCGGAGCTGCCGATAGCGGCGTTCACGGCCAGCGCGACGCAGCACGTGCGACACGACATCATCGCGCAGCTGCGGCTTCGCGAGCCGCATAAGCACATCGCCAGTTTTCGCCGCCCGAACCTGAACTACATTGTGCACGAAACAAATTCACGCACCCAGGAAGAATTGCTGCTGCGGGCGGTGCGCCGCGTTAGTGAAGGCAATGTGATCGTGTACGCGCCGACGATCGCCCGGGTGGGAGAAACGGTGGACCTGCTCGAGGAAAATGGAATTGCGGCCATCGGCTATCACGGGCAGATGGACGCCAAATCGCGACGCGAGAATCAAGAAAAGTGGATGACGGAAGAGGTGCGCGTGCTGGTGGGAACGCTGGCGTTTGGCCTGGGGATCAACAAAGCTTCGGTGCGGTCGGTGATTCATTTGTCGCTGCCGAAAAGCGTGGAGCAGTATTACCAGGAAGCGGGCCGAGCGGGGCGAGATGGTTTGCCGGCGGACTGTATTCTTCTTTGGCAGAAGAAGGACCGCGGGCTGCAGGCCTATTTCATAGGACAGATTGGGGATTCGGCAGAACGCGAGCGAGCATGGCAGCGCTATCGCGAGGTGGAACGGTTTGTGGAATCGATGGAATGCCGGCAGCACCACGTGTGCAAGCACTTCGGCGAGCGGCCCAAGTGGGAGCGCTGCGGCACCTGCGATATTTGTACGGGTACGCCGGATTGGCTGGAAGCGGAGGTATCGCGGTCGCGCGGGCGGCGGGCAAACGCAAGGAACGCGCCGCCGGAGCAGCAAGACCGGACCAAAGACGCGAGCTTATCCGGGGCCGATGCACAGCTTCGGGAATACTTGCGCGAATGGCGGCGCAACACTGCGAGGGATTTGGGCGTAGCCGCATTCGTCGTGTTGCACGACACGGCGCTCGACGCGCTGTGTGCCGCCAAGCCGTCCACATTGCAAGCGCTGCGAGCAGTTTCGGGCTTTGGTGACAAAAAAGTGGAACGCTACGGACAAGAAATCCTGGACGCGCTGCAAAGGTTCAACAGGGGCGAAAGAGCGAGCGATAACTGGCATGCGGCGGCCTCGCAGCCGCGTGAAGATACGTTGCAGCTTCTGCAAGAAGGACGCACGTTTGAAGAAATAGCGCAAATTCGCGGACGCAAGGTCAGCACGGTGGTGGAAATGGTTGCGAAATTGATGGAAGAACACGAAATAGAATTCGATGGCAAGTGGCTGAGCGCCGGACGATATGCGCAGATTGCCTCGGCGGTTGAACAATTTGGCAAAGAGCGCCTGAAACCAGTCAAAGAAGCGCTGCCGGAGGAAATCACTTATGGCGAGATACGCTTAGTCGCGGCTCACCTGCGAGTCAAAAAAACACCGAACGCAAGCGAAGGTCGCAGCATGGAGCCGCGATGTAGCCCGTCGTAATCAAGACAAACCTCAACGGGGGTTGGAGCGGGTCGCGGGGGATAACGTAACCGAAATGATATACCAAATTTGATAGACTGCGAACTCTGATTATGGTTAACTTATTCGAGGAGTGCAGCGGGCGACCGATCCCGCTGCCACGTGGATTCCCGTCCCCACTCGACCATCGGTCTTCGTACTTCGACGGGAACCCCTCCGGGGACGTCCGCCGAAGTCTCTCACGGTACCCACCGCCCGCCCACGTCCTGACGCTTCGGCAACTCGCTTCGGGCAAACTGCGGTGATGTAGTGCTTTCAGGCACCACCACTCCTGTGTCCTCGAAGGCGGGAGACCCTCATGAACCTGTTCACGTTCCGGCTGTTCCTTAACTCTGTTGCTCTCTGCTCTTTGGAGCTTTCGCAGTCCAGGGGCTGACCATGACTAACATTCGTCTAGAAGTATCCGAATGGATTCGGGTGGGCGTGTTGGTAGCGGTTTGGTCCACCCTTCTTTACATTTCGAAGATGGGTCTGGTAATCAACTGGGAGTCGGTGAAACAACTTCCCACGGTGGTTACCGTATATGCGACTCTTTCCTATGCCTTTACGAAGTGGCTTTGGAGGATGCCGCTCCTGAAGGGTTGGCTGGTCCCTTTCCCCGATTTGCAAGGTACGTGGCAAGGCGAAATTAGAACCACTTGGAGGGATGCGCAGAGTGGCCCGAACGGCGCTCCGATTCCGGTGATCCTGGTGATCAAGCAGGACTACTCATCGCTATCGTGCACCATGCACACGATAACTTCCGATAGCCGCAGCACCGCCGCGCAGTTGAGCCATGACCTGGATGGGACGATCCGGTTGACGTACAACTACACCAATCGCCCAAAGGCTGTGGTTCGGGACCAGATTCCTATGCATGACGGAGCGGCGATCCTTCGATTGGTGCTGCGCCCAAAGCGCTGCCTGGAAGGGGAATACTGGACGAACCGTCGCTCCATTGGTGACATCTCCGTCAAATTTCGATCCAGGCTGATGCTGGAGGAATTCCCCATTTGATCGGTCTTCCGGGGCTTCGCTCCGGGGGACACGATTACATTTTTCTTAGAACGGATGGACGCATTGACACCGCCAAGCCCGAGTCAAGACATTGGGTTTGGAATGGCAAGTGATGCGGACACACCGCAGATTGTTACGGTTATTCCTGAAGTTCGATGACGCGGGCGCGGTAGTCAATCCGCACGGAACGGAATTGGCGCAGGAAATCCTGGCCGAGCAATGCGTCAAAATTCATGTGGAGCATTTGCTTCAAATCGTCCAGATCCATGACGGAGACTTCCTGTGCAGTTCGCACAGTTTCACCTAGTTCCACATCCGCCGGACGGCGCAAAGAATATCCGGCAAAGCCGGCGCCCCCATTGGGTCGTGCCATGCGTTGCAGGTTAAACCGACCGACACCGTAGATTTTCGCGCTCACAATTGTTCGATTGGCGCCCGTGTCCAACAGAAATGTGGCGGCGTTCCCATTCACTTTGCCCTCGACAACAATCAGAGACTGCACGGTGCGGAAAGGAATTCTGGCGGTGCCGGAATGCGCGGGATTGGGCAGCGGGATCAGCAGGAGGAACAGGAGAGTCAGCGCGAGAAAAAGTGGCCGACCTCTTTGCGGGCGCACCGGGCGAGGAGCGCTTTTCTGACGAATTGCGTCCAAAATGGCGTGATTGCGGGGAATGGCCGAAAGCGCCGCGCGATGGGGAAATGTGTTCAAATTAAGCTTTCCGTGCACAGCTGCCAGCGCAAAACGGCCTGGGAGCCAGCGATTCTGCACGAGCAACTTTATGGCACCGCAGGAGACTCAATCTATCCGCTTGGCGCGTCCAAACTTGAAGACGCTGCCATCACGAGTGGTTTATCAGACTTTTCCAGACGGCCCCGGCCGATGCTCATGATTGCCGCAGGGCTTTCTCGGCGGCGGGGAAATCCTTTAGGCGCACGTAAGCAGTGCCCATCTCCGCGTAGGCTTCGTAATAGTCGGGATAAAGATTATGGCGCGCTGGAAATCCAGGACAGCGCCTTTGTAGTCGCCGTGGGAATCCGCTTTGGCAACGCCCTTCTCAAAGGCAGCCCGCGCTTTTTGTGGAATAGCGAGTTGATGCGCGGTGGTCAGATCCCCGGTGGGATTGGGCGCGACCAGTTGCTTTCGCATGCGGACGACAAGGTTTGGCTGATCATAGCGCGAGACTTCCACTTCGATCCGAGCCGGCTGATAGCCATCGCGTTCCGCAACAATTTCATAATGACCCTGCGGAAACTGGCCGAATGAAAAGTCGCCGGAATCACCGGTCAAAATGGAAGAGTGGGCGACATTCCCAGCGGCGGTAAGCAACTGAAGGCGAACCCCTGGTATGGGCTCGTCGGTATCATCGCGTCGCACTGTGCCGGAAATGATGAGGTCGTGAGGGCCGCCGGGGATCTGCGATTTTTCCGCGTCCGGGGAGGGATGTACCCAAGCGAAAGCCAACGAAAGCAAAACGTGAGCGAATGGGAGAAGCATGAGCTAGTCAGGCTTAGCCCAGCCATAATACTCCGAAAAGCTCATTCGCTATGCGCGACGCAGCGTGATTAGAGTGATTTCTGGCGGGACACCGAGACGAACAGGAGCGCCGACGGTGCCGAGTCCGCGGTTCACGTAGAGGACGGAAAGGGGCGGCTGCGCGTGACTGGAGATCGGTGTTTCATTGCTGGCCTGGTAGTTTGCATCTTTGAGCGCGCGGTTATTCGCGGCGGGCATCGAGAGCGGGCGGAAGTAGGCGCCGGCAATGTAATCGGTGATAAAGCGCGCGGCGCTCAGGCGGTGATCGAGAATTTCCACTTGAATTTGACCGCCATGCGTGTGGCCGGCTAGCGACAGCTCTATGCCCAGCTCGGCGGCGCGATTAAACGTGTTCGGATTATGTGAGAGCAGGATGTTCGGCATGTCTCGACGAACCAGCGGAGCGAGATCGGGAAGCATCTGAAGGCGGTGGCCGCCGGGGGTGCGCTCGCGCTGATAATCGACGCCGAGAAGATTAAAATGGGCGCCGCGAAACGC
>Ga0137415_10000703_pt1 | contig 32625 bp, 21 predicted proteins | sample CZODoug3_1_1_16f_FD_183082 | JGI IMG/M metagenome (GOLD analysis project Ga0137415, IMG submission 183082) | Vadose zone soil fungal communities from Angelo Coast Range Reserve, California, USA - CZODoug3_1_1_16fungal (Hybrid Assembly) | ecosystem: Environmental > Terrestrial > Soil > Vadose...
CTCGTATCAGGTCTGTCGCTGCTCAGTATTGGGTGCGGAGAAAAGAATGCGCAGGCCGGGAAGCCAGCCGCAGTTGGCGTAGAGGTCGCTCAGGTTGAGCAAAAGGACGTCCCGATCTACGGAGAATGGATCGGCACGCTCGACGGATTAGTGGACGCCGACGTCAAGGCTCAAGTGACCGGGTACCTTCTCAAGCAAGCCTACGTGGAAGGTTCCTTCGTAAGAATGGGCCAGCTGCTTTTTCAGATCGATCCGCGACCCTTTGAGGCCGTTCTTGATCAGGCCAAGGCCCAGTTGGTACAGGCTCAGGCGCAACTCGCCAACGCGGAAGCCAACCAACTCCAGGCCCAGCTCAACGTGAACAAGTACACGCCGCTGGCCGAAGAGCAGGCCGCCAGCCAGCAAGACCTTGATAATGCCGTCCAGACGAATGTGGCGTCGAAAGCTACGGTGCTGAACTCCAAAGCAGCGATCCAAGCGGCGGAGGCGGCAGTGAAAACCGCTCAGATCAACCTGGATTTTACGCGGCTCATTGCGCCGATTGATGGCATCGCCGGGCAGGCCCAGCTTCAGGTCGGCGCTCTCGTAAATACGAGCAGCTCAGCTATAACCACCGTCTCGACGGTTGACCCCATCAAGGTCTTTTTTACAGTAAGCGAGCAGGAATACCTTGCGTTTAATAGGCTGTACCCGACGGAAGCCACTCGGCAAACTCAGGAGGAGCACATGCCTCTTGAGCTGATACTGGCGGATGGCACGAGCTATGCGAAAAAGGGAAAATTCTACTTTGCAGACCGCGCGGTGAATCAGAACACCGGTGCAATCCGCATCGCGGGACTTTTTGACAATCCTGGAAATATTCTGCGCCCCGGACAGTATGCGCGGATTCGTGCCGCAACCAGTATCCGTCAGGGCGCATTGCTTGTTCCGCAGCGCGCAGTTTCCGAACTTCAGGGCACTTACCAGATCGCGGTGGTTGACCACGAAAATAAAGTGAGCATCGCGACGGTAAAGGTTGGTGAGCGTGCCGGTCCGATGTGGATTATTGAAGACGGGCTGAAATCCGCCGACCGCGTTGTGGCCGAGGGCGTACAAAAAGTTCGTCCGGGTGTGCAGGTCAATCCCAAGCCATTTTCAGTAGCGCCAACCGAGGGGAAAAGGAATTAATCCAGATGTCTAAGTTCTTCATCAATAGACCCATCGTGGCGATTGTGATTGCAATGCTCATGGTCATCATCGGGGCCGTCACGATCACCAGACTGCCGGTCGCCCAGTTCCCAAACATCGCCCCTCCGGAAGTGCAGATACAAGCGACCTATGTCGGCGCAGACGCGGAAACACTCGAGCAGTCCGTGGCCACCCCCATCGAGCAGCAGATGAGTGGCGTGGATAACATGAACTACATGTATTCCTTGAACGCCACCGCCAACGGGCAAACCACCATGATCGTGGACTTCGATGTGAAGACAGATCCGAACACAGATCTAATCCTCGCCCAAATGCGGGAGACACAAGCCGCATCTCAGCTTCCCGCCGATGTCACGAACTATGGAGTCACGGTTCAAAAGTCAGTGACATCCCCCCTCATGTTAGTCAGCCTGTACTCGCCGCACGGCACCTACGACGCAGAGTTCCTGGCCAACTACGCTTACATCAATCTCCATGACCCGATCACACGTTCGCCCGGCATTGGTAATGTGCAGGTCTTCGGCGCCGGCCAGTATGCGATGCGCCTCTGGGTGAAGCCCGACCAGTTGGCCAAGCTGGGAATCACAGTTACCGATGTGATTAACGCCATTCAGGCGCAGAACACCGTGAATCCCGCCGGCCAGGTTGGCGGCGAGCCATCGTCCAAAGACCAGGAATACACCTACGCGGTCCGCGCCCAGGGCCGCTTGGCTTCTCCAGAGGAATTTGGGCAGATCGTTTTGCGCGAAACGCCGGATGGCGGGATCGTGCGCGTCAAGGATGTAGCGCGCGTGCAACTGGGCGCTCAGAACTACAGCAATCTCAGCCGGTTGAACGGGAAACCTAGCGCCGTTGTGGCGGCGTACCAGTTGCCCGGTTCTAACGCCGTTGTCGCTGCCGACGGCGTCAAGAAGCTGATGGCCCAAGCAAAGAAACGTTTTCCGCAAGATATGGATTACGTTATATCGCTCGACACAACCCAGGCCGTCACCGCGGGAATAAAGGAGATCGTCCTAACCCTGGTGATCGCCATCGCGCTGGTGATCCTTGTAATCTACCTCTTCCTGCAGGACTGGCGCGCTACACTCATCCCATTGCTGGCAGTGCCCGTTTCGCTGGTGGGCACGTTTGTTTTCTTCCCGCTGTTCGGTTTCTCTATCAATACGCTCTCAATGTTCGGATTGGTGCTGGCCATCGGCTTGGTGGTGGATGATGCCGTTGTGGTCGTCGAAGGGGTACAACGCCACATCGAGGAAGGTCTAGCGCCCAAGGATGCGGCGAGGAAAGCCATGGCGGAACTCTCCAGTCCCGTCATAGCCATTGCTCTGGTTCTAGCGTCGGTCTTTGGACCCACGGCCTTCATCCCGGGCATCACTGGAAGGCTCTACCAGCAGTTCGCCGTCACCATCGCCATCTCGGTAGTCCTCTCTGCCTTTAACGCTCTCACGCTGAGCCCGGCGCTTGCCGGGCTACTGCTCCGGCCAAAGGGGGAGAGCCGCGGGCCCCTCAGCAAGTTCTTTGACGGGTTCAATCGCATGTTCGAGCGCTTCACCGGGATCTATGTCCGACTCTGCGGCGGGTTTGTTCGCAAGGGTGCGCTGGCTTTGGTGGTGATTGCGGCCTTTGCCATCGCCGCAGGCCTCTTTAACCGTCATCTGCCCTCAAGCTTCTTACCCGATGAAGACCAAGGCTATTTGTTCATCAACCTTCAGCTACCTGACGCCGCCTCACTCCGCCGTACTGACGAAGTCACAAAGAGGATCGAGAAAATCCTGGCCGAAACGCCGGGCGTGAAGTACACCACCAGCGTCGTTGGTTTCAGCCTGCTCAGCTACGTGTCAACCAGTTACAACTCCTTTTTCTTTGTCACATTGAAGGACTGGGACGATCGCAAGAAGAGAGAAGAACAGTACCAGGAGATCAAAGCACGCTTAAATCAGGAACTGAGTCAGCGGCCGGAGGGAATCGCTTTCGGCTTCTCACCGCCAGCCATTCCCGGTGTCGGTACGTCCGGCGGCTTTACCTTCGTTCTTGAGGATCGGTCTGGAAAGGATATTCAATTCCTTGCTAGTAACTTGAGCACATTCCTGGCTGCACTCCGCAAGCGTCCTGAGATCGGGTTCGCGGCGTCTACACTTCTCCCGAGTGTGCCTCAGCAATTCGTTGACGTGGACCGCGACAAGGTAATTAAGCAGGGCGTCTCCGTCAGTGATGTCTATAAAACCATTCAGGTCTTCATGGGCGGATATTTTGTTAATTACTTCAATCGTTTCGGGCGCCAATGGCAGGTCTATGTCGAATCGGAAGTCGAGAACCGCAACAAAGCCGAAAACGTTGGGCAGTTCTACGTGCGGAACAGTAATGGCGACAATGTGCCTCTTTCCGCCCTGACTAGGATTGAGCCGCGCTCCGGCCCCGAGTTCACCCTGCGCTACAACGAGTATCGCAGCGCGCAGATCAACGGCAGCGCGGCGCCGGGCTACAGCTCTGCGCAGGCCATGAAGGCGCTCGAAGAAACGTTCGCTCAGACCATGCCAGCGGAAATGGGCTACGACTACATGGGAATGTCTTTCCAGGAAAAAGTGGCGCAGCAAGGCGTGCCGGCATCGATAATCTTCGGGTTCTCGCTGCTGTTCGTCTTCTTGGTTCTGGCAGCGCTGTACGACAGATGGTCGCTACCATTCAGCGTGCTCTTAGGCACGTCGGGTGCGGTATGCGGGGCTTTTGGAATGTTGTGGCTGCGCCGGGCGGTGCTTAGCGCTTTCTATCCGGCTTACATGGTGCAAATCGAGACCGATGCCTACTCGCAAATCGGCTTGGTGATGCTGATCGGTCTGGCCGCCAAGAACGCGATTCTGATTGTCGAGTTTGCGAAGGCACAGTACGAAAAGGGGAAGCCTCTGGTCGACGCGGCGCTCGACGCCGCAAGGCTTCGCCTGCGTCCCGTTCTGATGACCTCGTTCGCGTTCATTCTCGGTTGTGTACCGCTGTGGACGGCGTCCGGCGCGGGCTCGGTGGCGCGCCAAATCATGGGCACGGCCGTAATCGGCGGCATGCTGGCAGCGAGCACCGTGGACATCCTCCTCGTTCCGGCAATCTTCTGTGTGGTGGAGAAATGGTCGGGCGCTGGTAAAGAACGCGGGCCTGCAGAAGTGCCCACAACACCGAGCCCCGCTCCTGGTGATTGAGATGAAACATCCCCTGATTCATTCCACCGCGTTGATAATGGCCGCGAGCTTACTGGTGAGCTGCACGGTCGGCCCCAATTACCACAAACCCGCAGTTACGGTCCCAACCGCCTATCACGGTCCGAACGATAATGCGGAGGACCAGGCTCAAGCGCAGGCAGCTTCCTTTGCGGACCTTCCCTGGTGGCAGGTCTTCCAAGACTCTGTTCTACAGGACCTGATCCGCCGTTGTCTCAAGCAGAACTACGACCTGCAAACGGCCATAGAGAGAATCACCCAGGCACGCGCCCAGCTCATGGTCACCCGCTCGAACCAGTACCCGCAAGTGACCGCAAACGGAGCTGCAGTGGATGAACGGACCTTCCAGGGGTTCCCAGTCAAAACTAGGTACGGAACCTACGCCGCTGACGTAACCTTTCAGTTGGATCTCTTTGGCCAACTGCGGCGCGCCACCGAATCTGCGCGCGCTCAGCTTCTGTCAACCGAATATGCCCAGAAGACCGAGATCCTCACGCTGGTGAGTGACGTCGCCAGTGACTATTTCGCGCTCCTCTCCCTTGACCTGCAACTCCAGATCACTCGAGACACGATCAAGACCCAGGAAGATGCCGTCAAGCTGACCCAGTACCGCCTCGACCACGGTGTCGCTACAAAGCTCGACGTCCTGCAAGCCAGACAGGTGCTCGACACCGCGAACGCGCAGGTCCCCGAGCTGCAAAGACAGATCGGATTGGAAGAGGACGCGATCAGTATTCTCGTGGGCGATTATCCGCACAATGTGACACGTGGAATCAGGCTGGTCGATCAACAGTTGCCTCCCGAGGTGCCTGCGGGTCTGCCCTCTTCGTTGGTTGCGCGGCGTCCCGACATTTCGCAGGCTGAGCAAAATCTGATCTCGGCGAATGCGCAAATCGGAGTCGCCAGGGCTGCTTTCTTTCCACAGATTAACTTCACCGGAACGGGCGGCGGCGCTGCTGGGCAAAGCTCTGTATTCACGTCCTTGCTAGACACCAATATGGGAACCTGGGGCGTAGCTGGGCAACTTACTCAACCAATTTTTACGGCGGGCAGACTTCGCGGGAATCTTCGGTACGCTGAATCGCAACAGCGACAGTATCTGATCGCTTACAAACAAGCCATTCAGTTGGCCTTCAGAGACGTCTCCGACGCTCTGATCGGTTATCAGAAATACTACGAAGTGCGCAAAGCGCAGGAAGAAACGGTGCAGGATCTAAGCGATTCCGTTGCCACATCGCTCAAGCGCTACCGCGGCGGCATCGCCACATACCTGGAAGTCCTCGACAATCAGCGCTCTCTCTTCAGCGCCCAACTAACTCTGGCCCAGGACCGTGGCAATGAATTCCAGAGTGTAGTGCAACTTTACAAGGCGCTCGGCGGCGGTTGGCGCCAGCAATAGCAATTCGTTTCCGCTAGTCTGCCGCCACTGGCTGTGGCTCTTGCGAGTACTGCTGGCGCAGTTGCGTCTCAAGCTGCGCCAATTGCTCTTCGATTTCCTTTTCGGCCTTACGCCGCTGGATGACCTGCTCTCTGTAACGCCGCAAGAAATAATCGATGGTCTCGACGCGGATCCGGATCGATCCGGTGGGCTTGTTCTCGTCCAAATCCTTGAAGCAGAAGTATGGCGTGCCCGACTGTTCGATGATGCCCTCCACCACGCCGTAAATGGGCGCGTCGTGCCCGCACTTGAAACTCGACATCTCGAGCGCTACGAGGTTAGGATGCCGCGCCGTGAACTTGGCGGCCCACACTTTATGGTTGGTGCTGCACGAGTACGAGTTCTTCCAGGCATCCGTGATATCCAGCGGGCTGGTGATCACGCCTGCCCGCACCTCTTCCCCAAAGAGTCGTTCCAACATGTCCTCATCCAGAGGAAGAGTGTTCTGCGAGAAGATGGGGTAGCCGAGCTTTTGGAACTCATCCAGAATCTCGTGATTTAGCCCGGGATCGTGGTGATACGGACGTCCCAGCATCACGATGCCGATGCCGTCTTCCCGTTCGAGCTGGTCGAGCACTTGCCGCGCGCGCTTGCGGATGTTCGTCTCATATTCTTTCAGCGCCGCAAACCCGGATTCCACAGCGCGATCGTTTTCCTCCAACGAGAGACCGAGTATTGGTTGCCAAACCTGCAGCATCTGGTGCGCAAACAATTTGCGATCCGCGAAACTGAGTACCGGGTCGATGTATTTGAGGTTGTTCTCGGCGAAAACGTCGTTCTCCTTGGTGAACGCCGCTTTCACCGTCTCTGGAGTGGCCGTCACTGTGGGGCATGCATTTGTGCCCACCACCTTCAGCAACGGCGTGTGCAGAACGTCGTACATCGGGAAGAAAATCGCATTCAGCGGCTTCTTGCGATGCTTTTCCTGAATCAAATTGTAGACGTGCGAAATTCCGATCTTCGCCGGAAAGCACGGGTCGATAGCGCCGCGGCTCGCGCCCGCGCGATAAAGTTCCGAACTCGTATAGTCGGAATAAATAATGTTCTCCGGCTGGACGCCCAAGCTCTCAAAGTACGCGTTGAAGAGAGGCGCGTAGGTGTAGATGTTCAGCACGCGCGGGATGCCAATCCGCACCTTGCTCCGATTCTGCATCAGAGCGACGCGTTCTTTCGCCGCTTTCGTCCATGCTCGCGTAGGAATCGGATCAGCCACATTCTTCGCGTTTGTCGGGCGAAAGACTTCTTTCGACGCCATATCGACGAAGTTCGGATGCTTATCCCGAATCTGGTCCAGTCCGGCCTTGATGTCCTTCATCTCGTTGACGTCTTCCACCGTTCCCTTTTCGCAGGTGGCAATAATCAGCCGCTGCTCGCCCGTCATCAGCGGAACTTTCGTGACCCGCTGGATGGGAACAAGGTTTTGCACCGGCTCGGTGCGAACATCGATGAAGGTGCGCAAACAATTGTTCTTGCAGAAATTGCACCGCGTACCTTCGTTGCGCGTTGTGCGGTATTCAATCTTGCGCACCGAATCCAACCCGATAAACGTTGTCTGCTGGCCATTGCGCCATAGCCGCAGCGATTCCTGCGCCGCTCCAATCGCTCCTGATTCTCCGCAGTGCTCGTGCACAATAATTTCCGGCTGTTTGCCCGCCGCGCGAAAACTATTGCGTATGAAATCCACTTCCGCCTTCACGACGGCCAGATTATTTTGCGTTCCTCCCTGCAACACAAAACGCGTGCCCAGCGCCGCAAGATTGGGAATGCTGGCGACGTAAAGAAAAACGTTCTTCGGGAGCACAGCAGCAAGGCCGGCGAGAATTTCTTCCGCCTGCCAGCCCTGGCGTTGAAAATTAACAATGTCCGATTGCATGAAAACGGCGCAGCCATAACCGAAAACCGGCATCGCCTGTGCGGAAAAAGCCAAATCCGCGTATTGGTTTACGTTCAATCCGAAGCCTTCCGCCGTGGATTGGAGGAAGTATCCATTCCCCGCCGAGCACTGCGTGTTCAGCTTGAAATCCTTCACGCGCCCGTTATGCAGAATGATGATTTTGATGTCTTGTCCGCCCACGTCCACGATCACGTGCGGATCTTCATAGAACTTCAGCGCTGATTCTGTATGCGCGACGGTTTCCACCAGTGCCACGTCCGCCTTCAGAACATCTTTCAAAATGTCCTTCGCATAACCGGTCGTTGCCACTCCAAGAACTTCCAGCTTCGCGTTCTGTCCTTCCACTTGCCCGCGCAGGTTCTCGAACATCTCGAGCGTGTCTTGAATCGGATTCCCGTTCGAGAGCTGATACGCCTTGCAAAGTATCTCGCCCTTATCGTCTAGCAGCACCGCCTTCGTCGATGTGGATCCGCCGTCAATCCCGATAAATCCGCCGACCGTGCTTCCCTTCTGAAATGTCGCAGGCGTGAACTTCTTGGGCCGGTAGGTCTCGCGGAATGTCTCGAATTCTGTTTTGTCTTCGACCAGCCCTTTGCCGCCCGCCTTCGCTTTCTCCTCCTGGCGACCGAATTCAATGTAGCGCTTGAGGTGCTCGTAGCCGCGATAGCAGCCGACGCAATCGTCCTCGCTACGCCCGAATTCGATTGCACCCATCGCCGCAAAGTACTGAGCGTTTTGCGGAACTTTGATCATGTCTTCCGGCTTGGAACCTTCCGGGACGGCGACTTTCCGCTCCTGCCACATCCGCGGAATATTCGCCTGCCACGCTTCGCGCATCCCGCGAATAAAGCTGTTGGGTCCGCCGAGCAGCAACACATGCGGCCGCAGGGTGTGGCCGCGAGTCAGCACGCTTAAATTCTGCAGCACGATGGCTTCAAACAAAGAAGCCATCAGCTCATCCGGTGGCGTCCCAACCTTCTGCAAGCCGTTGATGTCGGTTTCCGCGAACACGCCGCACTTCCCCGCCACTCTGTGGAGCTTAATGCCGTGGTACTTCTGCTCGGCCAACTGCTCAATTGGAATCTTCAGCTTGGCGTTAATTTTGTCGATCACCGCGCCCGTGCCGCCCGCGCACTTGTCGTTCATCGAGGGAATCTTTTTCTTGCGGCCGGTCTCAGCGTCGTCTTTGAAGACAATAATCTTCGCGTCCTGCCCGCCGAGTTCGATGACTGAGTACACCTCGGGATGCAGCTTCTCGACAGCGAGGGAAACAGCCGTAACTTCCTGCACGAACTTCGCACCGATCTGGTCGGTGATGGGACCACCGCCGGAGCCGGTCAGGAACATACGGGTATTGTGGCTATTGATGCCCACGTCGGCTTCCATGCGCTTCAGGAACTCCAGCGTTTTCTCTGGCTGCTTCGTTTCGTGGCGCTGGTAGTCTTGCCACAGAACTGCATCGCTGCCTGCATCGACCACAACCGCCTTTACAGTTGTCGAACCAACGTCGAGCCCAACCAGAAATTTTGTATTGTGGTCGTGAGGCTTATGAAGCGCTGCCTTGACGGGCTGAGGTTTAAGCGGAGCGATCTGAACTAGCTGCGGGGACTTGTGCTCGTGCATGCCGTCTTCTCCATTTCTCCAAAGCCGTTTTTGCTGTTAGCCGTCGCGTGATAAGCAGAATTTACTTCTGTAGGGGCGCAGCACGGCTGCGCCCCTACTCGGCAAGATGCCAGTTCGTCAGTCGCCAGAAGTCGCAGGAGCAGCAATTCCAGGCACGCGCGCCCGCTTCCAAAACCGAGTGTCTCGATCAATTCGATCGCTGACGTGCAGAATGAATTGCGCCGCCGTACCCGCGACTCCTTCGCGGAGTGGCACGTGATAGAACGGGCGCTTCAGCTCAGGATGCTCCTCGATATACTCGCGGATTTCCTGCAGGCTCTTCCCCGTGGACTTCAGGCACTGCTCGAATTCCGATTTCGCCTTTACCTTGGCCTCGCCTAGCGCCATCTGCACGCGACTGTGCGCGTTGACCTCGCCTTCGCCTGAAGTCTCGATGGGCAAAAAGATCATCTCTTTGAATTTGTTGATCACCGCCGATTGCACTCCGTCCGACTGCGACGACGGCATGCACCCAAACGGTTTCAGCGCCAGCACCATATGGCAAAGTTTGTGGATCGTGTAATAAACGTTCTTTCCGACTTCGAGGTGCCCCTCTCCTCCGCGTGCGAACTGGTTGTAAAAAGGATGAGCCAGTTCCGCCAATTCGGTCTGCGGCACAAGGTGGTGCGTGATTCCGCCCAACTGCTCAATCGTGCGGTGATAAAAGAAATTCCACATCCGTTGCCCAGCGCCAATGCCCCACAGCTTCTTGTGCAAGCCAATGTAGTTGGCAAACTGCTTCTTCGGCTCGTACCATTTCGGGTTGCGATGCGGACGATTTACCGGCCATTTGGCGATAGCGTGCGCTTTCGCCTGATACATCAGGTACGCGACCCACGTGGCGATCGGCTCCACGATAACCTGCGCGCCCTCGCGCTCCAGAAATTCAAACATGTGGAAATTGCCGTCGCCTTCGGTGATCTGCGCCCAAAATTCTCCGGTGATTTTCACAACTGGCTTGACGCGTGTCCGATCGACCTCAATCGAGTCCAGCTTTCTGCGCGCGTTGCGCAACGCCTCCAAATAGTCCTTCCCCCACATGTGCTCGCGCCATTTCCCGAACACGTTAAACGTGTTACGCAGAATCTTATTATTCTTGAACTTAGGCTTCGCCCAGTTCGGCGCACTTTGTTCGATCTCAAACGCTTTTCGATTTTTCAAATCCTCGCAAAGCCCATCCACCGCCTCGCGAAACACGCTGTCCGTCTCGCCTTTGTTCACCTCAAAGGGACGGATTTGGTACACAAGATCATTGATCACATCTCCCAGGTGCATCGCGTTCAGCATTCCAAATCCGAAATCCACCGTGAACTTCAATCCTGGCTCGCCGGACTCGGCCTTAATTCCGTCGCTGTCCTTGAATAGCAACACTCGGAAGCCGTCAAACCCGGCGTTCTTCAAAGCAAAACGATATTCGGCCTCATACATTCCGAATCGGCACGGGCCGCACGAACCCGCGGTGAAGAAAACGTAGTTATCCAAGATCTGTTGGCGTGGAATGCCCTGTTTCTCCAGGAACTGGAGATACTGCACCAGATTGCCGACCGTGAAATATGTCGGATTGCATTGGCCGTTGTTGCCAAACTCTTTTCCCGTCTGGAAGCCGGCAACGTCCGGGACAGGAAGCTTCTCGCAGTTGTAGCCGCAGCCCTGGAACACGGCGCGAATCAGGTCTTCATGCTTCCAGGTGAAGCCGCCGAACAAAATCGTGACGCGGTTCCGCTCCTCCGCTTTGAACGCCCGCTCCACGGGCCGGTGGAAGTGACTAGGCGAGTTAAGTCCGGCCTGTTGCCGCAGACGGGCTCTCTCGGCCGCGAGGCGCTGTTGGAGTTCCTGGTCCTGCTCGATTTGTACGAGTCTCGTTGCCATGTTGTCTCCTTAGCCGGATTGATCCGGCGTAGTTTTCTCGAAACTCTTCTGATCGGCCAACATGCCCAGTGCTGGCTCTCGCGCTTTAGCGATGCAGTCGCTCGATATTTACTTGAAGTCTTCTCCTTCGCCTCGGACCTGCTCCCTCTTCGCCTCATTAATCGTGTAGCGTTCGTGGTCGATGGTGAGAGTCTTGCTTCCGTAAAATCGCACATGGACCGACGTCTCGTCTTTCAGCGGCAGCCAGAATTCCCCAATCTTTTGATAGCGCCGCACAAAATCGGCTTTGTCGACCCACATAGAAAGCTTTTTCGCTGGATGCCCTACAATCTGCACCACGGCGTAGTCCTGTGCATCAATCCACACTTTCCCGTTGAAAAGATATTTGTCGCTGCGAGTAGGAGTTGCTTGCACCACGAAACAATGATTCCCGCCGAGATCCTGCTCGCCAAGCAAAGTAAAGGTGTAATTTGCAGCGGTAATAGTGCTGTCTCGGTGGCTCTTGCCCGACGCTGCTTCCGTTTCGCTTTCCATCAGGCGGTTCAACACAAGCCGGCGCACTACGGCCGATCCCTTTTCTGAAATCGTCACAAACGACTTCGTGTCCGGCGCGCGATAGTCCAGTCGCACCGTCTTCTGCGCGTGCACTTTCCCTTTCGGGTCGGTCACCGCATAGCTACGCTCGACTGTGTATGAGCGCAACGCCCCATTGCGAAGCTCGTTGCGCCTCATAAGCTCCGCGAAAATCTGCTCCGGCGTCACATCGGCACGCGCCGGCTGCAGCGCTCCTTCACTCGAAACGGCTAAAACACTGACTTCTTGCGAATTTAGCCGTGCAGGAACACAAACTCCCACGAGCAGGCCAAGGAAAAGGATTGAGCAACACTTCGGCATCCAACAGATCGGCGCCACTCTCACGAGGCCCCTCAGTCTTCGAAGCTGCGCACGTTACCCCGCAGACGGTTCGTAACCAAATTCGTCCAGACCCACTTGATGACCCTGGCGTCGTTGTAGCAGTACGCCAAATTGTGGTTCAGCGTCGAAAAACAATGACGCTGACATGTCTTTTTCATCGCCTTCAGTTGGCCCTGATCGAATTTCGGTTCCTCGATGTTTCCCCAATCAAAGGTTGAGCCATACATCGGGAAGCATGGCGCAACCGTGCCATCCGTTCGGATGATCACGTTGTTCTGTCCGGCGCGGCAGTCCCACTCCGCAAAGTGAAGCTCGCCGCTCGAGTCCTGCACGATTCCCGGCATCGACGCCAGCATCTCCGCAGTGTGCCCATTCGCATTTGTTCCATCGCCGTACCAGCCATGTTTTTTCAAATCGACGCCTGACGCCATGCGCACAAACGCCTTCGTTTCTTGCAGGCGCTGCACGGAATTCACCATCTGGTAGCCCGCCTTGTTCTTCTCGATCAGCCAATCAAGCAAGGAATCCACGTCGCGCCAATCTTGGGGGCGGATATAGGTGGGGTTTTCTTCCATGTGCTTGAAATGCTCATCCTGCTCGAGCATCGGCGTTTCATTGATGTGATAGTCGGTCGCCACGCGATGATCGTGCGCGTAGTCGGTCAGTTGCCGCACGTCCTGAAGATTATTGCGACAAATATTCATGTTGAAAAAAACCATGTAGCTCTGCGCGTATTGCTTGCGCAAGACATGTTCCAGATTCTCTCTCGCCGGAACGAGCGCCTTCGGCAAGCTCGGCTTTAGATCCCAGGAATCCAGCGCAAAATTGAACACCGCCACGCCAGCATCGCCCAGCCGGTCCGCCACATCCGGACGCAACAGCCGCCCGTTCGTGGCGATGTAAACCCAAAAGCCTTTCTTCGCGGCGTAGTAAACCACCTTGTGCGCGAACTGCGGCCGAAGCAGGGGCTCTCCGCCCATTAACGCCAGCACCCGGCATCCATGGTTATGTAACCAGTCAATCGACCGCCGCGCCACGTCTTCCGTCATTCCCTTCACGCGGTTGTCAAACGCCCAGCAATACCAGCAATCCAGGTTGCATTTGTATTCGACAAAGAGATACGCCGTGATGGGATGAAACTCGCCCGGCAGGACACGCGAACGCACGTATGGAAACAGCCAGCCCCGCATCTTGCGGTAAATATCTTCACCACTCCACTGCCGCTTTTCGGGCGGCTGGTCGGGGCCTGGATCCTTCAGACGCTCCGGATATTGCGGGAACGGCGGCTCCGGTAACTCGAGTCCCGCGAAGCTTGGCGGCAACGGCGGCTGGCTCGTGTGCATGAGCAGGTCATGCATAGCAACATCGATACGGAATTTCGCTGGAGATGCCATGGGGACCACCTGCAAAGAGGATGTAGTACGCGCATTGGATGATTCTTGAGAACGAAAAGGGTGTTAGGGTCGAGCAGGGGTTATTGTGTACAAGGTTTGCTGTGAAAAGGTCTCGTGCCGGGACAAATCAAATTGCTGAGATGCAGGCGAGTTCTGACTCAGAACTCAGGATGGCTTGCGGGGCTGGTTAATTAGACTTACTAGCAGCTGGCTGCTGAACGCTGAATCTACTTATTTAGAACGATGATACGCGTCGTGCCGTGTTCTGTTGCGTCACCTCCTGAACTACTCAGGTCTTGCCCAAATAATTCAGAACACCTCCGGTAGCACCAGATTGTTAGATGCAAACTGAAACTAGCATACGAAATAAATTGGAGTCAAGGCGCAACTTCTGCATTCAATCAATTCAAAAAAATAAAGTCAAAACACGTCACGAAACGTGACCATGTGCAATCTGGTCATTCCACAAAGACCGTTCTTTCAAGTACTTGGCACCCGGCACCGATGACCTATATTATGCGGCGTGCAGGAATGCTTCCACACAAGGTGGCCAATTATGGCAATCGAGCGGCGTGAATTTCTCAAGACGACCGGAAAAGCAATAACCGCTGGCGCGGCCACACTCGCGCTCGGAGGCAAGATCCTCGGCGCAAATGATCGCGTCCGAGTGGCAGTTTGCGGTGTGCGAGGTCGCGGCCACGATCACATCCGCGGCTTTGCGCATGTACCCGGAGCAGAACTTGCCGCTCTCTGCGACGTCGACGAAAACATATTGAACCAGCGCCTCGGCGACGTCGAGAAACTCGGCGTGCCAAAGCCGAAATCCTACGTCGATGTTCGCAAGCTCCTCGAAGACAAAGATATTGATGCCATCTCCATCGCCACACCCAATCATTGGCACTCACTGATGGCCATCTGGGCCTGCCAGGCCGGTAAAGACGTGTACGTGGAAAAGCCCTGCTCGCATAACACGTTTGAAGGCCGCCAACTGGTCCGTGCGGTAAAAAAATACAATCGCATCTGCCAACACGGCAGCCAATCGCGCTCCAACCCCGGCATGCTCGAAGCCATCCAGCATCTGAATGACGGCACAATCGGCGATGTCTACATGGCGCGCGCAATTTGCTACAAGTGGCGCCCCTCGATCGGCCGCGCTTCCGAAGAGCCCGTTCCCGCCGGCGTGAACTACGACCTCTGGACCGGCCCCGCGCCGCTGAAGCCATTCACGCGCAATCGCTTTCACTACAACTGGCATTGGATCTGGGACACGGGCAACGGTGAAGTCGGCAACCAGGCCATTCACGAAATCGATATCGCGCGCTGGGGCCTTGGCGTTGGCTTCCCTGCCTCGGTGTCCGCAATGGGCGGACATTTCATGTTCGACGACGATCAGGAAACACCCAACACTTTGCATGCGACGTTCTGCTTCGAGGCTCCCGGCGGCAAGCGCAAAATGATGGAGTTGGAAGTCCGCCACTGGATCACCAATCATGAAGTCGAAATCGGCACCGGCGCGTACGGAGCCAGCGGCGTTCCCCCCGCCGGACTCACCGCCAGTGCAAACAAGAAACCTGCGGAGAAGCAGCAGCCCCTCGGCCCGAAAGATGCCAAGACGAACACCGTTGGCAACGTCTTCTACGGATCAAACGGCTATCTCGCCGTCGATGGATACGACGCCTACAAAACGTGGATAACCGACCAGGTCGAGCCCGGCCCCCACGGTAAAGGTGACGGCGATCACTACGCAAACTTCATCGATTGTGTCCGCAGCCGCCGCGCTCAAGACATTCATTCGCCCATCGAGGAAGCCCACATCTCAACCACGCTCGTGCACCTGGCCAACGCCTCCTACCGCCTGGGCCGCACGCTGCGTTTCGACCCCGCCCAAGAACAAGTAATCGGCGACGACGAAGCAAACCGCATCCTCCGCGGCACCTATCGCGCACCGTACATCGTGCCCGAGCAACTCTAAGCCGTTGACTTCGCGCTCAGCCGATACCGCTTGCGGCGCAAGCCGAAATTGTTAATGAATCGCCGGTTCCGGAATCGGCGCCGTACCTTCGGGAAAATCGCGTAGATCAGAAGCTAGGATAGTGATTCCATCGAGTGCACTCAGAACAAGTGCCACTTCGACTTCTTCTTCACGCACAGGCAGGAAGGCGAATACTCCGGAGCAACCACGGTGACGTGGTTCGGCAAATCGTACGTGACTTCCGCATTGAGCTGCGCCGACGTACGCGACTTGTCGATCCGATATTCATATTCCACGGTCAGCGGCAGCGGCGCTTCGGATTGGTTCGACGCAAATGTCCACGAGCACAGATTCTCCTTCGCCGCGCTCACCAACGCCGGCGGCCCCGCAATGGTGTCCGTAAATCCGAACCGGCCATCCTTGTACACCAGGATCTTCAGCGTAACCTTGCCATGCACTTTCGATTGCCATGCCATCTCCGGATAACTCGGCGCCTGAAAATGCGTGATGCGCGGAACTTCAGCACTCAATGGCGCATCGGCCGTCACCGGCGTGTCGGCAAAGAGCAACAGCGAAAAAAGGAACGCGAGAAAGGGGCTCATTCGCAACCTCCCAAGATATTCTGCGGACTCTTCGCGCGGCAAGTATCTTGCCCGCAAGCAATCACTTCCCTGCTTCTTTCTGCTTGCGTGCCGCCTCAAACTCATCGCTGGGCTGCCAACTCGCAGCCTATCCAGCGCCGAACAAACACTTGCGCCCGCCGCGGGCACTTTCATTTCTTGCAGGCTCACCGACCAGGGCCTGCGCATCATAATTCAACTCGAGGTCAATTTCGACAAAAGAACTGGCGAATTTTAAAAATATTTGCAGCGCGGAGCGCGTCATTTCTTGACGCGATCCTTCAGCAAATTCTTCAGCTCGCTCATGAACTCCTGAACGTCTTTGAAGTCCATGTACACGCTGGCAAATCGCACGTACGCCACCTTGTCGAGCTTCTTCAGCCGGTGCATGATCATTTCGCCGATTTCCGTCGTCGTCAGCTCGCGCTCCGTCGCTTCGTGCACCACGCCTTCGATTTCATCCACAATCGCTTCGAGCTTCGGCGTGGGCACCGGCCGCTTCTCGCAAGCCTTCAGCAAGCCCTGCAAAATCTTCTGGCGCTCGAATCGTTCCCGGCGCCCGTCCTTCTTGATCACCATGTACGGAATTTCGTCGATGCGTTCGTACGTGGTGAAGCGCCGCCCACATTTGAGGCATTCGCGCCGACGGCGAATGGTGTCGCCAGTGCGGCCTTCTCGAGAATCAATTACTTTGTCGTCGACGTGCGCACAGAAGGGACACTTCACTCGGCAATTTCTCCTCGGGCATCCTGAAGCTCGGCTGCCTCCTCACTTTTGGCCATCTGGCGCAATTCGCCAAGCGACCAGCCCTCCCGAACCAGCAGCGGAACTCCTACCACCGTGCACATGGCGAAGGAAATCAGCCATAACACGATGGCGGCGGCGACGGCCGGCTCTCTTTCTACTCCAAAGATCGCCGTATAAGCAATGATGGATCCGGCCTGCGAACCTCCGCCCACTCCAGGGACCTGCACCGCGGAGCCTACCAGGGTGAAAGCCATTACCAGCATGGCGTCGCTCAGGGTGATGCCCGCGAGCTTTCCGCCAAAACTGTGCGACACCCACAAGTACACCAACAGCACCAGAAACCAATGGGCCGTTGAGTATAGAACTGCCAGCGCCAGCTGCCCCCAGGAGCGGATAGTCTGCACGCCGCGGGCAAACTCCAGTACGATAGCAGCGAATTTGGCCTTCCAGCCGTGGCTCGCAATCACACTTTTCAGCCGGCGCTCGAGCAGGGCGGTGCCATGCAGGCGCAGGTACACCAGGAGAACGGCAGCGCCGAGCACGCCCGCAAAAAGCACTGAACCCGTAGTCTTGGCTGCAGTTTGCAGTTTGCTGGTGGTCTCACCCGGATGCGCCTGGGCCTGAAACAGCAGCAGCCCGATCGCCGCGATTACCGCCGCGCTGGCCGCATCGAACAGGCGCTCGAGGACGTAGATTCCGAACATGCCGGAAACTGGCAGCTTCTCTTTACGGGCCAACAGGAAAGGACGGATCGGCTCGCCAGCGCGTCCCAGCAAGAAGACGGACGAAAAACCCGCCAGTGTCATCGCATAGATATTCCAGAAACGCGAGGGGCCAAGATTCTGCTGAAACACTTTCCAGCGCAGCGCACGCAGCGCGTAACAGCCGTAGATGGCTACAACAGAAATGGCGAGCAGGAAGAAATTGGCGTCGCGCAGAGCGTGAAGAAGTTTCGCGCCGCTGAAATCGCCAAAATGAAAAAGGCCACGCGCGCGGTAAACAACAAAAACCAGGACACCAAGGACAACCGCCGCAATTAAAAACTTTCTCGACGAAGCACGCATGAGCTTGTCAGCCTACTGGCGGCAAGTCTCCGCGTCAAGGAAACGCCCTGGAGTCCGAAGAATCAGGTGATACGTCGCCGACTGCGTGCGATCACGCGGCTAGCCAGATGGAGACCCTCGCAGAGCGAATTGTCACATTCACAGTTCCGCAGCACCGGCCCTGCAATCACTTACGCTCCCTAGCTGTCGTCCGCCATCGCTCCAACGTTCACGGAGCACGCGGTTGAGGGGTTCAGAAAAGAAGCGCGCAACGACGTATCCTGCAGTGGCTGCAACGACAACCGTGACGACGAACAGGAGCGGAACTGACCAGATCGGATGTCCGTTCCGCATGAATATCTCAAACACTGCAAAAACCACGAACATATGAGTCAAATAAACTTCGTAACTGCACTGGCCGAGACGGAGCAGAGGCGCGAGCAAGCGAGGACCTTTCCACTGCGTTTGCGCGGCGGCAATGATAACCATACAAGTTGCAAGCGCGATGATCGTCATATCGAGACCGGACCGGCCGATTGACGGGATGTGGATAAGCCGCAAGCCTAGAAGAATCGATGCGATCAGGGTCACCCCTGCCAGGGCCATGGCACGCAACGCAGTGCGCGAAAAATTGACGCGAGAGACCAGCAGCGCGGTCAAACAACCAAGAGCGATCGCATCCATGCCACCCAGATAGGATTGCTCCGACCATATTTCATTTCCACGCGCAAATAGAGTGCGAGCGAACGGCCCCAGCGCGACAAAACAGAACAGAATTGAGGCGAAGACATTGCTACTTCTGGAAAACCGCGCTGTGACTGGGAAAAAGAGATAGAACATCTCTTCAACGGAAAGCGACCAGAGAACACCCCAACTGGCGGGCAGCCATCCGCGTTGCGCTTGCAACACATTCACGTGCAGAGTTAACGACGCGAGCAGCGCGCGGCCGATGCCGCCAGTTCTTTCGGAAACAACGAACGACGGCACTTTTGCGTAATGCAAAATGGTCATCACAACAAGCAGCGCCAGAAGCAGCGGTGCGATACGCGCGACGCGCAGCCGGTAAAAGTCCGGCAACCTCACATTCGAGAGCGTGTGCCAACGTCGCAGCGCCGTGGACGTAATAAGGAAGCCAGACACGGCGAAAAATATCTGAACGCCAAATTGTCCATTCCAGACGAGCGATGCAATGAGCGGTTCGGAAGTGTCGGCGACATATTGAATCCGCGCTATCGCCAGGCGCATGTGGACGTGGTTTAAAAGGACAAATAGTATTGCGAGGCCGCGGAGCACGTCCACACCAGCGAGTCTCGTCCAATTCCCACCTGAATTGGCCGTTTGGCAGGATGCCAGCCGAGAGAAAGCGAGAGTTTGCGCCATCGTGGCGGAGGTAGCGTAGCACTCCTTGAAAGCCAGTGTGACTCTATTCCGGCACGACCGCTACAGCTTCGACCTCCACCAAAAATCCCTCGCGAAAGAGTCGGCTGACCTGCACGGCCGTGCTTGCCGGCGGATTCGTGGTATTCACGTACTTATCGCGTACCTCGCGGAAAGCGGGAAGCTGTGACATGTCCACAAAATAGCTGTTGAGCTTCACCACGTTTTCAAAGCCGGCACCGCTGGCTTGTAGCGCGGCTTTCAAATTCTCAAATGTTTGCGTGGCTTGTGCTCGCAAGTCGCCCTCGCCGATCAGCTTCCCGGAACCATCCATCGCCACCTGTCCGGCAATATAGATGATGCGCGCGCCCGGCCGAATCTCCACCGCCTGGGAGTATCCGGGCGATGGCGGCAGCGTGCCCGACTTGATAAATCGCACTGCAGATTTCTCGCTCACTTTTGGGGTCTCCTTTGTCTGGTTTGTAGTCCGCGAACCTGAAAAAATCGATGCTGCCGTCAGGCACACCAGGATGAAAGCAATACGCATGCTGAGTCTCCTCTGAAGGATGGTGTTAGCGTCGAGACATCAAGCGGCTCGACCCCGCTTAACGGCCACGCGCGTGACGGGATACTGGATTTCCGTCACCGCCTGCATGCGATTCTTGGCGTTCGACTCGAGCCAATAAATCTCACGCTTGGGTCCTCTTTGCAGCCGCAAATCACTGGAGGCAAGCCAGCTATTCAATTGCTTGTAAGATTCACCAATGGTTTCGTCACTACCGCAATGAAATGCCGACGCCACTGTTGCGGCGGGAATGCGATAGACGCGCATCCCGCGAATCCGCGAAATCGGCTGCTTCAGGAAACGAACGACTTCGCAATCAATGGAACCGCCGTCCAATTCGCAAGCGTGCCAAAACGCGGAACGTTGTGCGGTCAGCAAATGGGCCGGCACCTTGCGCTCCAGTTCCTGAAACATCTCTTCCGCCTGCTCATAGCGCTGGAGTTTTTCCCGCAACGACACAATCCAGGTTGCGTTCGTCTCCTGGAGAGTAATCGGTGCGGGAAAAACGCTCGCCTGCCCGAAGGCGCACAAGCGCTCGATGCGCGCCAAACGGGCGACATCCTCGCGAACCTGGCGTTTGATCTCGGATCGGCGCTCCTCCATCAAGGCACGCAGCTGGGAGGAAGGCAGCTCGCGGCGAAGAACGGTGCGGATTTGGCTCAGCGAAAATCCTAAGTCTTGAAAAACGCGAATCTGGCGCAAGTCCGTGAGTTGCTGGACATCGTACCGGCGGTAACCAGTGTTTACGTCGACATGCTTCGCAGCCAGCAATCCGGTCTGATCGTAAAAACGCAAGGTTCGCACCGAAACATTCCCGAGCCGGGCAAAATCGCCGATGCGCATCGTCATAACCTCCGAAGGCTCGACTGTAAAGGCTGACGTAACGTCAGAGTCAAGCAAATTCTCGATCTCCGGGAATCCAGATAATCAGGCGGCATGCCTGAATGCAGGACGCACACGCTGATCGCCGGTAGGATTGTTACATTGGCGGCTCGCAAGCCGGCTTCAGGCATTCAGGACGCTGCCACGTTTACTTTCAAGGAGTTTAGCAACCTTCGCAACCTTGTCAGGTTCGACGCCCACTTCCTTCAAAGCCTCACGAAAGTGATTTAGAAACCGATCGAAATGCCCATCATTCAACCCCTGCTCTCGTACGTGCGCGTGCGCCGCGGAAATATCCTTGCCCGTATAAACCACCTCTCCCCCGAGCAGCATCGAGATGAACATGCTCTGGCGAGCGCGTAACTGGGGCACGTCGGTTGTTTCAAAAAAGGGGCGAATCGTGTCGTCCGATAAAACTCTGCGGTAGAAGGCGTCTGTGGCAGCCCAGATTGTTTTCTTTCCGCCGATAAGGTCATAAAGGGCATCGATCATTGCTCCTCCAAGCTAGAAACTAGAATGAGTTTCGGTACTCGGCGCGAAATGAGATTACCCTATTCTAACGACAACTTGGATGAAATCGACAGGTGGCCATCGCATGTCCGCCCACCGCGCAAGGCGAGATTGATCGACTTTATCCCGTTTTGATTGACTTGCTTCTACGCAGCAACTAACATCGCAACAACGAACACGCCCTGACCCATCAGTGTACCCACATGATCGGCCAAACGATTTCCCATTACCGAATCATCGAGAAGCTCGGCAGCGGCGGTATGGGCGTGGTCTACAAGGCCGAGGATCTCGAACTTGGGCGATTTATCGGGCTGAAATTTCTTCCCGAGCAATTTGCCCGCGATCCTCAGGCCATTGAACGCTTTCGCCGCGAAGCGCGCGCAGCCTCCGCGTTGAATCACCCAAACATTTGCACGATCTACGAAATTGGCGAAGCTCACGGCCAGTGCTTCCTGGCCATGGAGCTACTCGAAGGGCAAACACTGCGAGACCACGTGGGTGGCAAGGCGCTGGAGATGGATGAACTTCTAGGCCTGGCCGTTCAGATCGTAGACGGCCTCGATGCCGCTCACAGCCAGGGCATTATTCACCGCGACGTGAAGCCTGGAAATATCTTCGTCACCCGGCGCGGTCACATCAAAATTCTCGATTTTGGTCTCGCCAAGGTGACTTACGACCACTACCGCGTCCCCGAAGCCGTTGGCGTATCCGCTCTTCCCACCGTCGGTGGCGTCACGCAAGACATCCTGACCACTCCCGGCGTCGCCGTTGGAACGGTTGCGTACATGTCGCCCGAGCAGGCGCGCGGTGAGCAGCTCGATGCACGCACCGACCTCTTCAGCTTCGGCACCGTCCTCTACGAAATGGCGAGCGGCCAACGGCCGTTTCCAGGCGAGACTTCCGCCGCGGTTTCCGATTCCATTCTGCACGCCACTCCACCACCGCCGTCTCGATTGAACCCCGGAGTCCCCAACGAGCTCGATCGCATTGTCCGCAAAGCGTTGGAAAAAGACCCTAATAAGCGCTTTGCCTCGGCCTCGGAAATGCGGGCGGAGTTCCAAAAACTGCGCCAGCAGCGGCTGGTCGAATCAAGCGCGGGAATACCCATCGCGAAAGTGCTGCGTAAGCCGTCGTTTATCGGCGGAGCGCTGGTGGTTCTTGTCCTCGCGGGCGTCTCCGCTGGCCTGGCCTATCGGCACTACTCCCGCGTTAAATGGGTCCGAGAAAGAGCACTGCAAGAAATCCAACAACTCGCGCTGGACAGAAAAGGAATCGCCGCCTACCGGCTTATTCAGCAAGCCGAACGGTTCGCGCCGGGGGATTCCGCGCTGACCAAGTTAAAAGCAGGAACGCTGTGGCCGAATGGCGCGCTTTCAACACCGCCGGGCGCGGATGTGTATATCCGCGATTACGCCGATGTCCACGGCCAGTGGGAGTATCTGGGAAAGACTCCACTGCAAGGGAATCGGCTGCCTCACTCGTTTTATGCATTCAAATTGCAGAAGGACGGGTACGAAACGGTCGAGGCCACGGGCACCGCGCTAGAGGGCACACCTCTCAAGGTTATTTTGGACCCGGTCGGAAGCCTCCCGCCCGGAATGGTGCACGTGCCTCCTGGCTTAGTGGACCCAACGGGTCACATCGAAGCAAAGCTGGACGATTTCTGGATCGACAAGTTCGAAGTCACGAATCGCGAATACAAGAAATTTGTAGATGCAGGCGGTTACCGGGAACCAAAGTATTGGAAATTCCCATTCCTCAACGACAAACGCACACTCAGCTTCAGCGAGGCCATGCTGCTCTTTCGTGACAAAACGGATCGCCCCGGCCCATCCACCTGGGAACTAGGAACCTATCCCACAGGCCAGGATGAATATCCTGTCAGCGGACTGAGTTGGTATGAAGCCGCCGCCTTCGCGCAATTCAGCGGTAAGAGCCTCCCCACGGTTTTTCACTGGTATCGCGCCGCAGATATGGGGCGCTTCTCGGACATTCTCGAGGTAAGTAATTTTTCCGGGAAAGGCCCGGCGCCAGCAGGAAACTATTCGGGTCTCGGACCCTTCGGCACTTACGACATGGCAGGAAACGTGAAAGAGTGGTGCCTCAACTCTTCCGGAGACCGCAAGTACATTCTTGGCGGCGCTTCCACGGACGTTCCCTATATGTACAGCCAGCCCGATGCACGGCTGCCCTTCGAGCGCCTCGCAACACACGGCGTGCGACTGGTCAAGTACCTTCACCCGGATGCATTATCCGAGACTCTCACCACGCCTATCTCTTTTGAGGCGGCCGACTATCGCAACATGAAACCGGTTCCAGACTCCGTCTTCCATATCTATGAGGGCCTTTACTCCTACGATCGGACGCCGCTCGAGGCTAAGGTCGAATCTGAAGACGATAGCTCACCATATTGGCGGCGGCAGCGAATTACTTTTCGTGCGGCGTACGGAAATGAGACCGTAATCGCCTACCTCTTCCTGCCCAAGAATGGCTCTCCACCGTACCAAACCGTCGTTTACTTTCCGCACGGCGGCGCCCAGATGTTTCATACCGTCGAAGACACTCAATTGTCTTTGATCGATTTTATGGTGAAGAGCGGACGCGCTTTGCTGTTCCCCATCTATAAGGATACGTATGAGCGGCTGGGCAATCCGCCGGATTCCGGCACAAACGCGGAAAGGGACGAAACGATTCAGCAGGCGAAGGACTTGCGCCGGTCGCTCGACTACCTGGAGACCCGGCCCGACATCGATAAAGGGCGGCTAGCGTACTACGGCATCAGTTGGGGCGCGGTCGAGGGCCCTATCATGCTCGCCGTCGAAAACCGTTTCAAAGCTGCCGTCTTAGCCGCGGGAGGTTGCAACAACCAAAAAATACTTCCGGAAGCGGATCCTATGAATTTTGCATCACGAGTGAAAGTACCCGTGCTCATGATAAACGGCCGGTACGATTTCGTGATTCCGCTCGAAACCTGCCAGGAGCCGATGTTCCGCTTATTTGGAGTTCCCGATCAGGATAAGCGGCGCGTCCTGTTCGATACCGGACACGCTCCCCCGCAATTGCCGGTGATGAAAGAAGCGCTGAACTGGCTAGATCATTATCTCGGCCCGGTGAAGTAAGGCGGGTTACAAGGCGAGGCAATCGTCTATCAAACCCCCTCAGACGAAGGGTATTTAGTTAGGACTGATCCGGAGATTCGTGCTGTTCCCGCTCGATCAAGCTAGCTTCTAGCGGCTCCTGCAGCGGCGGCCGCCGCACGTGTTAGCGCAGGTTGTGTTTGTGCCAAGGGCAAACTGACTTGCAACTGCGTTCCAACGCCCTGGGAGTGTAGCTCCAAGCGACCCCCGCATTGCCTGACACGTTCCCGCATGCTGCCGATGCCAACGCCCACTTTGGTAGGGTAGGATACGTCTTCGATTGCGCCGGGAAGACCTGACCCATTGTCCTCCACGGTTATGGTAATTTCAGCGGGATGACGGGCAATGCGGACGGTAGCCCTTGACGCGTGCGAGTGCCTGTGGATGTTGGCGAGGCTTTCCTGGACCACCCGATAGATGGTGGTCTCGATATCCAGGGGCATCCGAACGCAACCAGCGGGTAAGTCGAGAGTCACTAGGATTCCGCTGCGCTCCGAGAATCCCTCCACGAACTGGCGTAAGGCCGGGAAGACACCGAGTTCTTCCAACAGCGGAGGATGAAGGACATAGGAGAAGGTTCGCACCTCCTCGAGGCTGCGCCGCGCAAGTTCCCCACACTCGGCAAGCCTGGCGCGTGCCTCTGTGCCGGGGATTTTTTCGCGACCCAGGAAATCAATATCCACGATCATCATCGATAGGTTTTGGCCAGTGGTGTCGTGTAGTTCTCGGGCCAACCGTCGGCGCTCATCGTCCTGGAGGCTCAACAGCCTCGCGGTCATTTCGTGAAGGCGCGCACGGTACTGCTTGGCCTCAATCGCGTGGGCCAGCGTGGTTCCGATCGCGGCAAAGACTTCCTGCAATAGTTCATCCTCATGGATAAAGGTGGAAGAGAAGAATTCACAAATCGCAGTGGCACTCTCCCCTGCTAAGACGGGCATGGCCAGGGCCGACCTCAGGCCAAGGTCCCGGGCAGCGCGCTGTCCCTTGAGGTCCAATTCGTGCGCAAGATCGCAGAGAACGATTGGCTTACCGGTGCTGACCACCCGCGCGCGCCAATCGATGCCGGATCGTAAATGGCTCATGCCCAATGCTTTGTCTCGGAATGTCTGCGCATCCAGAAAAGGCACATACCAGACTTCTTTAGCGCCATGCGCGTCTAAGGCATCCTCTTGCGAGAGGATGCGGGCATGCGCGAAGGGCCATCGGGTGCAGTCACAGACTCTGCGAAGGCATAGCAGGAGGGCGTCGGAAAGGGTGGCAGCTTCCTCCGCCGTAACTTTCGCGGTGCGTAGCAGTTTGGTGTAGATAGCTTGTTTGGTTTGGGGTTCCTCTTGAGACTTATATCCATGAGTTTTCTGTAGCTTCATCTTCGGTCCCCTTTTACGCAGCGGGGTGACACCCACTCATCCGGAAACCTCGCTGCCTCATAGCAATATTCCGGTGAAGGTGCAACACCGCGAGTTTTTTGGATGATGAGCGTTATTTCGCCGACCACCCGACCTTCGTCACAACTGACACTTCAACTGCCAGGACAGAGCAGCGACGTTGGGTCAGGGAGCGTCACTCCTTGCGATCCCCGGCGCGGCGCGGTCGCGTGAGTCCAAACAATAAGATCTGCTCCACGGTTGTAGTGAAGCGGACAGAGTCCCACGCACGAGACAGTTGAACTGTTATAGGTAGCACCTACCCTTCCAAACCCCTTGGAACAGGTAATTTACTGTAGCCTGGTGTAGCTAAGAGAGTTAGCTGAACGGTGGCCTTAGCCCGAATAGCTTAGGATCTATCCAGTACGTCAATTTCTTGACGCGCCTTGACAGCAAGATGACGGAGGGCGAAACTTCTTAGAGAAGCGTTGCGGCCAGGCCAAACAGTACGAATGGCCTATCGAGCCTTAGTAGGAAGTGTAGGCTACCAACAGTACGGCGTGCCTATCGATCCTAAGAGGACTGTAAGCCACTATTGGAGCATGAAAAGAACCGTTGTTTGGCTGACCGATCGGCAACTGCGAGCGCTGGCGGCGCTGTCGAAGAAATCGCTGGCGCCTGTTTCGGCACTCGTGCGCCATGCGGTAGACGAGTTCCTGCGAAGAGGACGCAAACCGCGTCGCCGCTTAGCCTAAGCCGCTAAGACTCTCCTAGAACGCGCCGCCTGGCGCTGGAAGCTCGGTGAGCGTCGCAGGCAAGCGCTTTCACCCGCAACTATTTCACCGGAAAAACTGTCAAATGGTTTGTTCTTGTATTGCAAAGTGCACTGTAGTGCACTAGGATGCGGTTGTTCTTCGGTTCCGAAGTTCCTTCCAGCGGGCGACCCTGTGACGAACGCGATCCGATTGGCGCAAGGCAACGGCGAAATAGTTGGGCAAAGCCGGGCTTTGCGGCAGGTAATGGAACAGGTAGAGACAGTCGCGCGCACGGATGCCACGGTCCTGCTGTTGGGAGAAACGGGCACAGGCAAAGAAGTCTTTGCCCGGGCGATTCACAACTTGAGTTCGCGGCGCGACCAGCCCCTGGTCCGTGCGGATTGCGCATTGATTCCGGCAGGGCTGCTGGAAAGCGAACTGTTTGGACACGAGCGCGGCGCCTTCACTGGCGCCGTAGCTCGGAGCGTCGGGCGCATCGAACTGGCCAGCAAGGGCACCCTTTTTCTCGACGAAGCGGGCGACATTCCCTTGGAGTTGCAGTCAAAACTCTTGCGTGTATTGCAGGAGCGCGAATTTGAACGACTGGGGAGCACGCGGACGATCCGAGTCGATTTCCGGCTGGTCGCGGCGACGAATCGAAACCTGCTGGAGATGGTGGGTCACGGGCAATTCCGCCGGGACCTCTATTACCGCCTAAGCGTCTTCCCTATCGAAATCCCTCCGTTGCGTGACCGCGTGGACGATATCCCGGTTCTAGCGTGGCACTTCGTAAATAAATACGCGCGGCGCATGAACAAACGCATCGAAAAGATCTTGCCTGAAGATATGGAAGCGTTGGTGAATCACGGATGGCCCGGCAACGTGCGCGAGTTGCAGAACGTAGTGGAGCGTTCTGTGGTGGTCTCCACCGGTACAACACTCGCCCTTTCGCGCCCGACCGAAACGAAGCAGATTGATTCCCGGCCCGCGAGTCCCACCCTTGCGGAAGCCGAGCGCGAGCTGATCTTGCACGTCTTGCAAAACACGCATTGGGTGCTCGGTGGGCCGCACGGCGCGGCGGTGCGGCTCGGTGTCAAGCGCACGACATTGCTGTACAAAATGCGGCGATTGGGAATTGGCCGGCCGCCGGAAGAAACAGCACCCGAGAAAGAAGCTGCAGAGAAAGTACCTTCCAGAAACTCAACGGCAAAAGTCTGACTGTCCAGACCCTCATTGCCTATAACCTGACTTTCGATAACAGGTTAATTCACCACAGAAGTTTAAGTCCGAACTGAACCTGCCTCGAAGTTGTGGAGGTGCTGGTGATGGCGCCGGCGGTTGGGCTCACGCCAGACGGGGTGAAGGCCACGCCGTTGGGCGTGTTGAAGTTAGCGCGGTTCAGCAGGTTGAAGATTTCTGCGCGGAATTGCAGGTTGAGGCGCTCGCGAATGGCCATGTCTTTGAACGTCGAGAAGTCCCAAGTGGCAAGCCCGGGACCGATGAGAGTGTTACGACCGACGTTGCCATAGAAGCCGGTGTTCGCAGGAGTATTGCTCGGCGCGAGAAAGGCATTGGGATCGAACCACTTGGCGGGTGTGCCAAGGATGATCGGACCCGAGAAATTCGGATTGAGAAACGGGCGAACAGGATTTCGCGTATCGCCGTTACCCGAGGGGTTGTAGCTGAGTTGCGGGGAGAACGGAAAACCGCCTTGCAGCGTAACGACAGAATTGACAGACCAACCGCTGACGAGGCGATCGGCCAGGCCATTCCAACCATTGACGAAGCGCTTGCCTCTGCCGATCGGCAGGACGTAGATGCCGGAAACGACGGCGGCATGACGAACATCAAAACTCCCGAGCCCCCGATCAGAACGAAGATCAAAAGGATTTGAGGCCAGCGCTGGGCCGCCGCCAGAAGTTGTAGCGTTAAGGGAGTCGCCGTCGTCGAGAACTTTTGAAAAGGTGTAGACGCCGCGGAGCGTGAGGCCGGCACTGAAGCGCCGATTCGCGTCGATTTGCAGAGCATTGTAAGAGCTGTCGCCGCGGGAGAACCAGGTCCAGGTGTTGTTGAGCGCAGGATTGGCCTTGGTGCTGGTCGGAATGAAGAAAGCGCCCGCGGGTACTGGCGTGCCAGCTATGCCGGCGGGGAATGTAGCGGGATATGTCGCGGGACACGGAGCGGCAGGACAGATCACGGGGAATGGCTCGTTGGCGTCAATACCGATCATTTCGTGATATCCGTGCGAACCAATGTAACCGAAGGTGACGGACGTGTTGGGCGAGAGTTCGCGTTGCACTCGGAGGCTGTAGGAAATGAGAGTGGGCGTTTTCATGTTGGGATCGACACCGCCGGGGACTAGTTTGGAAGCGGCCGGAAAGGGACCACCAGGATTGATAGGAAGTTGCGCGACAGTTAGCGGTGTGCTGAACGTAGGGTTAAAGGGAGCGTTTTGATCGGTGCGGTAGCCGAGAGCGTCTTGCAAGTCGTTGTACATGCCGAAGCCGGCGCGAAAGACGGTTTTGGGTCCGAGAGGGCTCCACGCTACAGCGATGCGCGGCTGAGGAAGGAATGTTGCGTTGTTATTCTGGAAGATGGAATCGCCGACGTGCGGGGTGGTATTGATTACGCCATTCGTAAAGAAGTAGTTGGCGGCGCGGCCGTGCGCTTCATTCCAGCCTGAAGAAGATTCCGAGCGGAATCCGAGCGAAACCGTGAGGCGCGGGCTGAGACGAATTACATCCTGAACAAACCAGGCGCCAAAGAGTGCGCGCCAGTTCATCTCCGTAGGAGCGGGGTCAAACAGGAAGCTGGAGATATTGCCCTGCAAAAACGTTTGCACGCTGGTGAACGTGGCCTGGCCGAACTGACTGAGCGCGATTGTTTCGTTGGATTGGAAGCGCTGGAGCCAGATGCCGAAATCGAATTGATGGCGCCCCCGCGTGAGGCTGACGCGATCCTCTAATGTGTAGAGATTGCGGGCGACGCGGAGATTGCTGCCATTGTTGCTGCCGGCGAGGCCGAGTTGTGCTTGTGGGTTGGAGGCGGTGCTGCCTCCCACCACTACGGCTCCTACCGGTCGGCCGAGGAGAAAACCGGGGACGGTGGCGGCGGGCGTGCTGGGCGTGGGCTCACCGGTGAAGAAGTAGCCGGCGCGGGAGTAACCGAAACGCGTGGTGTTGAGGAAGGAGGGAGAGAAGATGTGCGTTTCTTCAAGGCTGGCGACTTGGGAGCGCAGGGTGAGAACATCGGCGCTGAAAGGATCGAGAGGAGTGGCGGTAAAGTCGTCGCCGTCGTCAATTGTGTAGATGCCGGAAATGGTGTCGTGCGAAGAGAAAATGTGGTCGACGCGGGCGGTGCCGAAATCCTCGCGAATGGTTTGCAGGGGGCTGCTGAAGACTTCGGCGATGCCGCAGGAGTTGGTGGGGAGCGTGGTAGGAGGGGTGCAGACGCCGGGAAAATCGGGGTCACTGGCGGAGGGTGTCGGCCAGAGATTCAGCAGCGGCTGAACGCTGGGAGCGGCGGCAGCGCGAGCGGCAAGGTCAGGGACAAAGGCGGCGGAGGTTTGATGGAGATGCTGGCGGAAGCCTTCGTAGTTGGCGAAGAGAAATGTCTTGTCCCGCTGAAGCGGGCCACCGGCGGCTACGCCGAATTGATTGCGCTGGAAGGGCGGAGCGCCATTCTGGTCGAAGAAGTTGGGCGCGTCCAGGGCGCTGTTGCGGAGAAACTCGAAGAGGGAGCCGTGCCATTGCTTGGTGCCGGATTGCGTGACGATGGCGACTTGTCCGCCAGGGCGCTTGCCGTATTCGGCGCCGTAGGAGTCGCGCTGGACATTGAATTCGCGTATGGCGTCAACGCCGAGAAGCATGCCTGAGGGGCCGCCGGGCTGCATATTGTTTTCGGCGGCGCCGGTGTATTCGACACCGTTTAGCAGAAAGAGATTTTGCTGCGGGCGTTGGCCACTGATGGCGAAGTTGTTGCCGGTGCTGGAGTTGGAGATGCCTGTTCCGCCGGTCTTCATCCACGTAAAATTGACGACGCCGGGATTGAGCGTAAGCAGGAGATCGAAGCTGCGGCCGTTGAGAGGCAAATCCCTGATTTGCTGCGCGCCAACCAGCCCGGAGATGTCGCTGGTGGTGGTGGAAACGATCGAGGCATCGGAAGTAACGATGACTTGCGTCTCGATAGCACCAACTTGCAGATTCAGGTCGACCCTTGCCTCCTGGTCGATGGCGAGCTGAATGCCACTGCGGATCGATTCCTTGAAGCCGGCTTTGGTCGCTCGTACTTCGTATTGCCCGACCGGGAGCGCCAGGACCACATAGCGTCCCCCAGTGTCGGTGGTGGTGCTTCGGACTGCTCCGGTTTCGAGATTCTTTGCGGTGACCATCGCGCCAGAAATCGGCGCGCCGGAGGAGTCGATAACGACGCCGGCGATGCTTGCCGATGATTGCGCGCGCGCCGATAGTGCGAAAAATGCGGCAAAGGCAATGTTCGCGAGCAGCGACATCCGGAAACGCATGTAGCGATTACATACGTTTTCACTCGTTAGGTCAAATCGACTTAATCCGAATAGAGGTTAGGCGAAATCATGCGACCTGGAGAGAACTGCTTAGGTGGTTGAGATAGTTGGAAGCCATGTCCTCAAGAAATCCGAGTTCCTCTTAATTAAGATCGGACGCCTGCCTTTCTAGCTACGGTGAGCGCGCAGCGGGCTGTCCGTTACCGCGATGCGGCAGCAGCCAGCTGAACGGCGCCGTGGTCATCGCAATGGTCCTCATGATCATGGTGGAGATGACCAGACACGAGGTAGTCCGTGTGATCGCCGTGAGGAACGGGTTCATGCCCACAGCTCGGGCTGTGACGGTGAGTGGCTTCGTGACCGCCGCAGGGCTGTCCAGCGGTGCATTTCGCCGGATTCTTGGAATTTACTTCCAGCTTGTGTTCGTCGACATGATCGCCATGCACATAGTGCATGTGGCCATCGTGAAGGAAACACTGGTGACCATCGTGCATGATGGCGGTGTGGCCGCAGTTGCTTCCGTGCTGATGCGTGTGACCTTGATGAGTTTCATGACCCATGAATTGGTCCTCCTTTGTCGTGCGATGCCAGATGTTTGGCGTGGGTCGCAAAAAAGTGTGGAAGGAAGTGTTAGCTACACGTATGGACTGTTTCGCTGGCGGGGCGTATTCTGCGCGTTATGACACTCTCGGCGCGTAATCGGCTCGAAGGCAAAGTCGTCGAAATCCAGTTCGGCGGCGTAATGGCGCACGTGGTTGTGAGCGTGGGAAACAATCTGATCGAGAGCGTAATCACCAAGCGCAGCGCGGACGAGATGAAGCTCAAGGTCGGCGATACCGTGTCCGCGGTGATCAAGTCCACAGAAGTAATGCTGGAAAAGAACTAACCTTTTTGTATCTTGGGCGGCAAGGTGATCCTACCCCCCTCCCCTTTTTTCATAAGTGTTGATTCTAATCGCACTTAAAGTCGTTTGTTTTGATACACTTTTGCAAGTGTTGATTCTAAATGACTTGTTTGCACTAGAACTGTGCACAGCCACCATTGCTAGAACGCCGTTCAGGAGAAATGGCCCTCCCAGAAAAGCAAAACGCCAGCAGGATGCTGGCGCTACCGTCGTCGGGCATAACTTTACCCACTTTCTACTATATTCCGGAGCTAACCGCTCGTCAAGCAAATAGTGCAGCCCGTGGGCTATTCCCCAGGCGACAATGAGACACTTCGTTCAAACGCAGTTTTAGCTTCCTCAAAAGGCGGACATGAGGTCGATGCCGGGCGCGGAAGGTGGGAGTGACGACCGCCAGGCACAGCATCTCGCGAAGGACCAGAGTCTTCGCGGACATTCGTTGTGTTTCTTCCTACGGATGAGTAAGATGCGGACATTCTTGCGCTGCGGGGTTGGGTGCCTGAGGGAACATTTCGGGGGCACTTTTCGTTCCATAGTATGGCAGGCCGAGATAGGCTGCCCACGGTTTAACAAGAAATTGACCGAGGGTAGTCGCGCATGTCACCGTACCAGGATTCGAGGCTGATGAGACGTTGGAGCAGGATGCCCAACTGGTCCAGCA
>Ga0137415_10000704_pt1 | contig 32566 bp, 32 predicted proteins | sample CZODoug3_1_1_16f_FD_183082 | JGI IMG/M metagenome (GOLD analysis project Ga0137415, IMG submission 183082) | Vadose zone soil fungal communities from Angelo Coast Range Reserve, California, USA - CZODoug3_1_1_16fungal (Hybrid Assembly) | ecosystem: Environmental > Terrestrial > Soil > Vadose...
TTCTGCAAGGGCCGAGCACGGGCCACTTCATACAACAAGATACCGGGTGCCAAAAGACTTCTCCGAATTTAACTTAGCGGCGATGACCGTAAGGTGTCGGCTCGTGTATGGGTCTGAGGCGGCCATACGCGTTCCACTGTTAACTTCGGCCAGGTGCAAACGGGGGTCGCGAGTTTGATTGTGGCCACACCTCAACGGCTGATGCGGCACTGTCGATTGGTGCAACTCCCGGGATGCCGATGCAGGCAGGCAGGGCGTCTTTCCAATACCTTCTTCTGATGCTCTCGAGGGATCTTATGATCGCAGCTCGAAACCGCGCGTTCGCTGCAGCACCGCGATGACTCCGCCCAAATCCTTCTTCCGTCGCACTTGCGCGAAGTTAGTCTTCTGCCACAGTACGTCGGAGACCGAAAGAAAGTCACACCCGCTGGGACTATCGTCTAAAGGCCCTGTTATCCATCCGCGCCCATATGGTAAAAGCAGCACTTGCGTACAGAGGGATCCGTCCCACCGGTGATGGAGGAATTCCAGTTGGATAATGCGATCTCCCTGGGTGCGCTGACCAAATCCTTCGGCGCGAGGAAAGCGGTCGACGACCTGAGCCTGGATGTTCCGCGTGGCAGCCTCTGTGGATTCATCGGGCCCAATGGCGCGGGTAAGACGACAACCTTGCGGATGATTACCGGAATTCTCCAGCCGGATACAGGCGTCATATCAGTTCTGGGACTGGCCTCGGCGCTTTTGGCCCGCTCGAAAATCGGTTATCTCCCCGAAGAGCGCGGAATCTACCGCAAGATGCGTGTCAGAGAATTTCTCGCATACATGGGACAACTCAAAGGCGTACCCATGGCGGTCCTATCGAACAGAATTCGTTCCCGCCTGCGAGAGTTGGGGCTGGAGAAACAGGCGGGCGAGCGCTGCGACGAGCTGTCGAGGGGCACACAGCAGAAAGTCCAATTTCTGGCGGCCGTGCTCCACGAGCCGCAGTTGCTGATTCTGGATGAGCCATTGACTGGCCTCGATCCTGTCAGCGCCCTGCTACTGCGCCAGGTGATTCGCGCGGAGCATGATCGTGGTACCACTATCGTGCTCTCGACACACGCGATGGAACAGGCTGAGGAAGTGTGCGACCACATTGTGATGATCAATCACGGGCGTAAGGTATTGGACGACACCGTGGCGGCGATCCGCGGTCATTACGACCCTCAGGTCATCAGGCTCGAGCCACTTCAGGAGCGGGTGGATGATGCCGCCTTGAGACTGCTGCCAGAAGTGGCGCGCGTTGCGCGCGATGGCGCCGGTGGTTTTGAGATTCATCTTGTACGAGGGGCCGACCCGGGTGATGCTATAGCGCGAGTTGCGGCACTCGTGCCCGCCAGGCGCATCGAGCTTGCGCACCGACGCCTCGAGGAAATCTTTATCAGTATCGTGTCCGCCGCTCAGGGCGCCCCAACACAATTGCGTGCGGCGGGTTCAACACCACCGCCGGCACGTCCCGCGGGTGACCAGGTATGAATAAGGTCTACCTCGTCGCCCTGCGCGAGTTTCGGACCACGGTTCTGAGCCGTGCATTCATCTTTGGCTGGCTGTTGGCGCCCGCTTTCATTGCCTTGCTGTTGTTCTGGATTCCCAAAATCAATAGTCCGCGGGATTACCGTGTGCAGGGTGAAATCGCCATTGTGGATCCGACGGGTGTCGTCGCGCCGGCTCTCAAAGAGACAGTCGATCTTGCTGACATGGTGGGAAGTCGGGGTGTCAGGTCGCACAGCTGGCTGCGCAACGGAATGGGTTCGCCCCCCGCGGGCGCAGTCAATAGCTCTCCTCAGGTGCAGGCTTTACCGGGGTCGCCGTCGGTGTGGACTGCTGCCATAAAAGTGGTGGAGGACAGCGGTTCTGATCTCGCCCGGCAGAAGCTCTGGCTGGCGCGAACGCCCGCAGATGGCCCGCGTCACCTTGCGCTCGTAGTAATCCACCCTGGAGCAATCGATACAGCGCAGTCGCAAGGCACCCGCATTGCGTATGCGCTGTACGTTCCAGTGACGACCGACGCGCGGGCAGAAAATGCGATCCGCGAAATGTTGAGCGATGCGATCTTGAGCGCACGCGTTCGCGCGTATGGCTTGGACATGGCGCGCTTAAACGAGCTGCTGAGTATCGACGTCGACAGGACGGTCGTGGTCGCACGCGATGGCAGTGAACGGTTGGTTGTCGGATCGCTCAACCGGATGGCGCCGATCGCATTCATGACGTTCATGTTCATCGCCATCCTGAGTAGCGGCCAATTCCTGCTGTCCACCATGGTGGAGGAGAAATCAAACCGGATCATCGAGGTACTCTTGTCTTCGGTGTCGCCGCTCGAACTGTTGGCCGGAAAGATTCTCGGCCAGCTGGCCGCCGCACTGGTCGGGATTGTCCTGTATTTCGTCGCGGCCGCCCTTGCGGTGCTCACCCTTGCGCCATCCGTGCAGATCGATGCAGCGCTGTTGGTGTACCTCGTCCTCGGTTTCGTGGTGTCCTTTCTTACCATGGGCTCTATCATGGTGGGTGTCGGTGCGGCCGTGAACGAACTGCGTGAGGCCCAGGCGTTGTTGAAGCCCTTCACCGTTGTGGTAGGCGCCATGTGGGTGCTCGCGATACCCATCCTGCAAGCCCCCAATTCGGGTTTCGCAATCGCTTTGAGCTTCGCGCCGGTGATCAGTACATTCGCCATGACGTTGCGCATGATCTCCACGGCTCCGCCGCCACTGTGGCAAGCGGGGCTCTCGCTGGTAGCCGGTGTGGCGTTTGCAACCCTCGCGATCTGGTTCGCCGCCAAGATCTTCCGTGTTGGCTTGCTGCTGCAGGGGCGGCCGCCGGACTTGAAGACATTGATCCGCTGGGCCACCACCCCAAGTTGATACTGCGCGCGCAGCAGCGCTGAGCAATCCGCGGCGCGCCTGCGCTGCGATACCAACACGCGCAGCCCGGCGGCTCGCGCACCATAATGAGACGAGCGGAAATCCGCTAAAACAACAACAGTTGCTTATTGCTTGCGAGCCTTTCCTGCACAGGCTAGAGTCATCGCATGCGATCGAGGCTCTGCGCCTGATCAGGAGTTGTTTCTAAAGGATACCGTTAACAACATTTGCGAAGGGCACAAGGCGTTGAGCTATTTCGGTGATATCCGGCCCTCAGATCTGCCACCTGCCGCACGCGAGCAGCAGGCTCGCGCTTTGCAGACGATCGGCGAGGTCGCCCGCTCGCGCGGCGATCCGAACGGGGCGCGCCGCGCATTGTTGTTGGCCAAGACCTTGCTCGATACCAACCTGTCGCAGGGTCATGAGACCGCCAATCTGCTGAAGGATCTCGGCGCGGATGCCTTTTGGCTCGGACAGATCAGTCTCGATGAGGGACGGCTGGATCAGGCCGAGAGCTATTTCCAGCAGTACCAGCGTTACAGCGAACGCATGTTGGCTCGCGAACCCGAGAATGTCGACGCATGGGTGGAGGTTTCCTACGCCAGCAACAGCCTGGGCTCCGTGGCGCAGGCGCGCAGCCTGGTTGGTCTTGCCGAGGTGCGTGTTGCCCTCGGGGAACGTGCGGCGGCACTGGAGGCATGCCGCGAAGCGATTACAACGCTACAACCACTGATTCGGCTGGACGCTCACAACTACGAGACGCAGGATTTGTGGGTGAGGGCTCATATCTGTGTTGGGGAAGGCGATAAAGTCGCGGCCACGAGGCAGTGGCTGGCGCAGATCGGTTATCGGCAAGCCGGCTATCTTCGCTTTCTATCGCAACAGCAATGAGGAATGGACATTCATGGACGGGAATATTTTTCACACCATCAAGGTCGGAGTCGCCATCAAGTGGCAGGAAGCAACACGCACTTACGAATGGACGTATCACATCTGCATGTATGACGGGCCTGTCACACGTTCAGACTCGGGCAATCTGCAGTTGGAAAGATCGGGCAGGACGGTCATCATCTATCAGTTGTTGCAGGAGTGCATCGGCGTGTACCAGCTTCTCCATGTGAATCTCGATCCGGGTCGCTGCGCGACTTCTCAGATCGAGAGCGTGCGCGTGGATCATGATGCCAACTCGATCACAGTCATCGACCGTAACGACTACGGGCCAACCGGGAGCACGCCTTTCAGTCTGCGGCTGGTGGCGCGAATGCAGGACAACATCGCTTCGGGATTCCTCAGCCCGGATCCACAGGTAACCAACACCAAGGATTCCCTGCACAGCCACGAGACGCGGAACGGGTCATCGAAGTGGCGTTCGTTGGACGAAGCAATGGCGGCAGGCGGCTGAGACGCCTCGAGCCACTGACCGGCGGCGCGTCGCGAGCCCGTGTTTTCCGATCAGGACGGGCGCGCCGTCCTGCAGAACGCCAGGAAGGTTCAGCTACGAACCGGGTGGCATGCATATATGACCAATTCAAGTTATTGTAAGACCAGGTGGTCATACCACGTGGTGGGAGGGCGCGATCGCAACAGGTGGTAGGCTGTCATGAAGCCAGTGGACGAAAGGACAGCCTGATTGATGTTCGAACTCAGCCAGCTCCGTTGCTTTGTGGCAGCGGCCGAGGAACTGCATTTTGGCCGGGCGGCGGCGCGGCTGAACATGACGCAGCCGCCGCTGAGCCGGCAGATCCAACTGCTGGAACGAGCGGTGGGTGTCCCGCTCCTGGAGCGGACGAGCCGCACTGTACGTGTGACACCGGCCGGGCGCGCTTTTCTGATTGAAGCGCGCCGGATTCTCAAGCTGAGCGAGAGCGCCGCCGTGAAGGCCTGGAGGATCGCGACAGGCAAGGGCGGCAGCCTCTCGATCGGCTTTACGGCGGCGTCGGGGTACAACTTCCTGCCGCGGCTGATCCGGTTGATGCGCTCGCAGATGCCCAGCGTGGACCTGGCGTTGAAGGAGATGGTGAGCGGCGAGCAGATTGAAGGGCTGTTGAGCGGCCGGATCGACATTGGCCTGTTTCGGCCGCCGATTGACCGGCGAGAGCTCGCCGCCTTGCGCATCCTGGAGGAACCGCTCGTCGCTGCGATCGGCCCCGACGACTCGCGCGCAAAGAAATCCTCGCTACGGCTGGAGGATTTCGACAAAAAACCCTTCATCATGTACTCGACCGACGGGGCGCGTTACTTCCATGACCTGGTCACGGTCCTGCTCAACCGGGCACAGGTTAACCCGACCAACGTGCAGTACATGACCCAGATCCATTCGATACTGGCGCTGGTGAGCGCGGGCCTGGGGGCCGCCATTGTGCCGGCGGCGGCCCAGAGTCTGCATTTTGACGGTGTTACATTCCGCGTCATCCAGACCAGCCCCGAATGCCCGGTGGAGTTGTACCTGGCCTGGCGCAAAGACAGCGACAACGCGGTCCTGGGCCAATTTCTCGAGCTCGTAAAATCCACTGCAGGGAAAACGGCCTTGGGTGTAGCCGGATCGATGTCTTCACCCGGGGAGTGACCGGAGTGTCACGCGGCATGCCTTTCCGACTGGATGAGGCCGCGGATGTAGCCGAACGCGAACGCAAAGTTCTGCATCTCCGCACTCGGTACGTCGCCCGAGACACGTGGCGCGTGATCCGGCATCAACAGGCCGCCATAGCCGATTTCGCGATACACCTTGAGCGCCGCGACGAAGTCGACAGAGCCTTCATCCGGGAACACCTCCATGAATTCGTTGCGGTGGCCGCGGATGTTGCGGAAGTGCACGTTGAAGATCTTGTTGCGGGCGCCGAAATAGCGGATCACGTCGAAAATCTGGGTGCCCGGATCCGCGAGATCCTCGGAAACCGTCCCCTGGCAGAAGTTGAGTCCGTGATAGGGGCTTTCCTGAATTGAGACGAATTTCTTCAGTCCCTCCACGGTACCCAGTACACGGTCGACGCCGCGATAGCCTTCGGGGGGCATGCCCGGGTCCTGGGGATGGCAGGCGAGGCGCACCTTGTACTCATTCGCCACCGGTACCACGCGCTCCAGAAAATAGGTGATGCGCTCCCAGAAGGCATCGGCGTTCACGACTCCGGCGCGCGTCAGCGGTTGGTTGGGAGCCGCGTCTTTGAGTCGCCAGGTAGAGTAGAGCGCATCGCCTCTGCCCGGTGTCGTGCCGCTGCGTACGACACCCAGAATGCTCATGTTGTATTTGAGCGTGGGCACTCCCGCGGCGGCGCAGGCGCGGATGTGATTTTGGAAAGCCTCGATGTCGCGGTCGCGCTCAGGGCTGCGCGCGAGCATGATCGAAGGATGCGGCTCCTCGTCTATGAGCGAGGAGGTGAGCAGCACGCTGTCGGTCAGATCGAGTTTGAGTCCATGTTTCTCGACCCTCTCCCGTAGCCGCATCATCTCCTCGGCAGTCGCGAAAATCCGTGCAGGGTCGGTAATGGCCGCGGCCGCGCTGATGCCCTCCACGCCGTAGCGCGCGAGATAGGCAAGATTCGCATCGGTTGCCTGGTGAATCTGATGGCCGAGCCGCGCTTTGAGGGGCGGGGAGCCGCCCGGCGCTGTGCTGTTTGCGCAGGTCGCACCCGGGGCCGTGGGCGCCCCCCGCGCAGTCAGGGCAACGGCGCTCGCACCCGACAAAGAGAAAAATGTACGGCGATCCATGACTGTTCCTTTCCTCACAGGCTCACGTGTACGCCCAGCCGATAAAAACGTCCGAGTGGGTCGTAATTCTGCCCCAACCCCGAATACGGCGGCGGCAGCACGTTGAAGACGTCCGTTACGTTCAGGTACAACTGAACGGCACCGCCTCCCACCGGCAGATCGTAACTGAGGTTGGTATCGATGGGCGTTTGTCCGCCGATCTTCCGTTGGGGCAGATCGGTCGCCGCCGTGGTCTTGTCGTAGTATCCCCAGCCGCTGTAGCGTGCCTGGACGAACCAGGACCAGGGTGCGTTCGAATAAGTCATCTGCGCGGTCCAGCGCAAGGTCGGGTGGTCGAGCTCGCCCGCGAGGTTCACGGTGGCCACGCCCAGCGTGTTTGTTTCGAATTTCGCTACGTAGTTGACCAGGCCGCGGAATGTGACATCGCCGTTCAACCAGGGGGTCAGTTGGTGCAGCGGGAATCGGTAACTGGTCTCTACGTCGACGCCGGTGGTCAACACAGACTGGACGTTCTGCGGAGAATTGTTTACTGCGAACAGGGTGCCCGCCGCGTCGCGCTGAATGCTCGCACAGTCCGCCGCGTTACCGAGACTGCACTGCCGGACGATATCCTGTGCGGCGATGGAGACAATCGCGTCCGCAATGTTGATATGGTAACCATCCACTGATGTCTGCCAACCCGGCAGCCACTGCGGCTGATAAACGATACCCACCGTGGTCGTGTCGCCGATTTCCGGTTTGAGCTTCGGGTTGCCGGCAGTGTAGACGAGGGTCTGCGCGTTCACCACCGTGGGGCCCGTGGGATAGTCGATGATGCTGGAGTGGTTTGCCACCGCGCCGGAATATAACTCCGTCAGATTCGGCGCCCGCTCGTCGCGCGAGCGGGTGGCGCGGATCCTGAAATCATCCGTCAGGCTCCAGGAAAGTGCCGCTTTCCAGGTGACCGCATGGCCGGCGGTGCTGTAGTTCGTGAAGCGCACGGCACCGTTGAAATCGAGGCTCCTCATGAGAAACAGGTTCTCGACGAGAGGCGCGACGGTCTCCACGTAACCTTCCGTCGCGCTGTAGGAGCCGCTCGAGGCCTGGTAATTGCCTACCCGGAACGGTCCCGGAACGTTGGAGGCCGTGTTGATGGCCAGGCCGCTTGGTGCAACGGTTTGTACGAGCGATTCCTTGCGCCACTCGGCACCGGTCGCGATGGACACCGGGCCGGCCCAGATCGAGAACGGCTCGCCGCTGAAGTTGATTGCGCCATTGTCCTGCTTCACGTCCGCGTGCAGCCAGTCGGTACCGGTGAGATAGTTCAGTTGCGCATCGGTGACCGTGTTGATACCTGTGCCGTCGGTCGGCGCGGCGATACCGGCATTACCCATCACGTTGAAAGGCAGGCAACCATTGCCGGGATGTGTCAGCGTCGAGGCGCACACAATCTGGCCGGTTGCCGGATTCGTCACCGCATCCGCGGCGAGCGTCATGTTGTTGAGATTCTCGTCGTTGAGCGCGATCGTATGGATCAGGTTCTCCCCGTGCTCGAAATGAGCGTCCCAGGTCCAACCGCCCAGGTGTCCATCGACACCGGTCACGAAGCGGGTAGTCTGATTGAGATTCTTGATCCAGGTGCGCGGCAGGTCGGCAAAATATTTATTCAGGGTGAGCGAGGGCACCCCCTTCGCGGCCATCTGCGCGGCAAGCGTTGGCGACAAGTAGGGATTGCCAGCCTTGATGAGCAGGGCCGTGGAGCCGAGATTCTGGTCGTACGAGCCGATCTGATACTGGTAGTTCGCGGTACCGTAGTTCCCCTCGACATACCCTGTCAGCATGTCGTTGAATTCCCAGCTCGCGCGGGCGAAATAGGCACCCCGATCCTCCGGCACCGCCAGGGGAAGGAACTGCGGCTTGATGCCGTCGCCGCCGACCATGGTGGTGGTGCTGACCAGCGAGCCGTAGTTGAAAGGTATCGGGTTGCCGGCGTTGTCGAAAGTCGTTCCCTTGAAGGAGCCCGGCGAAGAGATGATGCCGGTGAAATTCGCCTGGGACGAGCGGACGTCGCAGGAGAAGGTACGCGCGGTTGTTCCGCCGGGATTGTTGATCGCCGCACAGCTCTGCTGTCCAAGAGGGCGGTCTAGCAGGGAGTAGACGCCCGCGCTCCTGTAGTGTTCGCCGCTCAACAACAGGTGGCCGTGGCCGCCGAAATCGGTGCCGTAGGCGAGGGAGAACTGGGATTCGGCGTCATCGCCAAAGGTGGAGACGCCGCCCTGCGCAGTGGCTTTGAAGCCTTTGAAATTCCTGTCGAGAATGAAATTGACGACGCCGGTAACGGCATCCGAGCCGTATGCGGCGGAAGCGCCGCCGGTCACGATTTCCACTCGCTGTACCAGCGCCGTTGGGAAGATGCTGATGTCGACGTTGCCGTTGGCTGTAGTCGGCACAAAGCGCTTGCCATCGAGCAATACCAGCGTGTTGTTGGCACCGAGATTGCGCAGATTCAGGAAGCTGCCTCCGGACCCCGCCGAACCCGTCGCTCCGCGCGGTCCTGTGGAAAAGGCCAGTACGGGTAACTGTCGCAGGGCGTCGACAGGGCCGCCCGGATTCGCGGTGAGGAGTTGATCGGCGCTCAATGATGTCAGCGGTGTTGGTGCATCGAATCCGGCACGCAGGATGCGCGAGCCGGTCACCGTCACCTCTGCGAGCGCTTCGGAGCCGGACTCCTTGCCTGTGTCAGCGGCGACGGGTGCCGGGCTTTGCGCTCGAGTCTCCAGGACGGGGCCGATACTCAACCCGAATACGCAGAATCCTGCAAGCAGATAGCGATTCATCAACTCCCCCCTTCGAATACGCCGCGCGTGCCGGCATCAATTGTCTGTGTTGATGCTAGTGGGGTGTTGAGTACAGGTCCAAGTCAAAGGCGGTATCGACCGATACACGTCTTGGTTCGATTAATGTTGTGAGCGGGCCGTCGCGTGGGTGCCCACCAGGACCAGGCGTTTGATTGGCCCGACGAGTACCGCGAAGCTGAGCAGAGCCACGACCGAGTGCGCGAACACAAACAGCAGCGCCGCGTCGAAGGAGGCGGTCGCGGTAACGATGTATCCGATGATGATCGGCGTAGCGATCCCGGCCGCATTGCCGAACGTGTTGAAAATGCTGCCGGACAATCCTGTCACTTCGCGGGGTGCGACATCGGACAGCACGGCCCAGCCGAGGGAGGCGATCCCCTTGCCGAAGAACGCGATTGACATGAATGTCAGCACCAGGACCTGCGAATCGGTGAAGTTGCAGAGCAGGATCGTTCCCGAAATCAGCAGCCCGAGCACGATTGGCACCTTACGGGCCCAGGTGAGCGATGACCCGCGCTTGAGCAGCAGGTCGGAGGCGACGCCCCCCAGGATGCCGCCCACCCAACCGCACAGCGCCGGTCCGGCGGACGCGAATCCGGCCTCCATGATCGAGAGGCCGCGAGCTTTCACGAGGTAGACCGGAAACCAGGTGGCGTAAAAGTACGTGAGGGCGGTGATGCAGTATTGCCCCAGATAAATGCCGAGCAGCATCCGGTTGGTCAGGAGTTGGGACAGGGTTTCCCAGCGGATCGCAGCTCGCGGCTGCGCGGCCGATGCCTTGTCCAGATGCACCAGAGCTCCACCGCTTTCGATGTAGTCGAATTCAGCCTGGTTGATGCGTTTGTGACGGGTGGGGGCGTCGACGACAGCCGCGAACAGGGCCGCTGCCGCGAGTCCCAGTGCACCCATCGCGATAAAGACATAACGCCAGCCGTAGGTCTGGGTCAGCCAGCCCATCAGCGGTGCGAACGCTACGAGCGAGAAGTACTGGGCCGAGTTGAAAATGGCGCTCGCGGTGCCACGTTCGGAGTTGGGAAACCAGTTTGCCACGATTCGCGCATTGGCTGGAAATGAAGGCGCTTCAGCGATCCCCAGCAGGAAACGTAACATGAACAGTCCGCCGATCACGGGCACGAGCGACGTCAATCCAACGCAGGCCTGGGCTGCCGTGAACAACGACCAGAGGACGATTGACCACAGGTACACTGTTTTCGAGCCGAAGCGGTCGAGCAAGGCGCCGCCGGGGATCTGCCCGATGACGTAAGCCCAGGCGAAGGCGGAGAAGAGGTAGCCCATCTGTACGGAGGAGATCTGCAACTGGTCCGCCAGCGGCGCTCCGGCGATGGAGAGTGTGGCCCGGCTGGCATAGTTGATGGTGGTGAGAAGGAAGATGGCGGCGATGATCCGGAAGCGAACGCGGCTCGCCGCCCGTTCCTTTGCAATCGCGGCGCTCATCCCGGCCGGCCGTTGCGGGCCGCGAGCTTTTCGATCAATGATTGCAGTTCGGTGCGCTCGCTGTGAGTCAGATCGGTGAGCGGCGGACGTACCGGCCCGGCCGGCCGGCCGATGACCGTCATGCCGGCCTTGACGATCGAAACGGCGTAGCCCCGGTCGCGGTTGCGGATGGCGATATAGGGGAGCACGAATTCGTTGAGCTCCCGGATGACGGTGTTGTGATCGCGCGCACGTACGGCGCGGTAGAAGCTCAGGGCCCAATCCGGCAGAAAGTTGAATATCGCCGACGAATAGGTGGAGACGCCCATTTCCAGATACGGCATGGCATACGTCTCGGCCGTCGGCAGTCCGCCGATATACGTCAGACGTGTGCCCATCCGCGCGTACACGCGCATCATGAGCTCGATATCCCCGACTCCATCTTTGAAGCCCACCAGGTTCGGGCACTCCTCACACAAGACAGACAGTGTTTGCTCGCTGACGATCGAATTATCACGGTTGTAGACGATTACGCCGAGCGAGGTGGCCGCGCACACGGTCCTTATGTGCGTGGCCAGTCCCGCCTGTGACGGGGTCATCAAATATGGCGGAAGCAGCAGAATGCCGTCAGCGCCGGCGCGTTCCGCCGAGCGAGCCATTTCCACGGCGATAGCCGTGCCATATCCGCACCCGGCGATGACCGGAACGCGCCCACGCGTCTCAGCCACCGCCGCGCGACAGACCATTTCGACTTCGGAGGGTGTCAGCGCGAAAAATTCTCCGGTGCCGCCGGCGGCGAACAGGCCGGCGACGCCGTGTTGCAATAACCAGTCGCAGTGTTCCCGATAGCGGGGCTCATCGAAGCTCAGATCGGCGCGGAAATGGGTTACCGGAAAAGAAAGCAGGCCTCCGCTGATGGTTTTCGCCATCTCCGCGGGCGTTGAGTTGCTCATGATCGGCTGTGTCCTGATTCGCCTGCAGCCCATGATAACAGCGGCCGGCAGGCGGTCTGCCTCAAAGGTTCAATCGGTCGATACCCGATTTGAATCGATTGGACGCGCAGCGCTGCGTCTTCTAACATCCTGCGATGAGCATCGACCGTACGCCCGAACCCAATCCAACGTCCGGACAGTACAGCGGCACACCGCGCATCGTGAACATGCAGGTGGTCCCCGTTGCCGGCCAAGACAGCATGCTGCTGAACCTGAGTGGCGCACACGGCCCGTACTTCACGCGCAACGTCGTAATTCTGACCGACAATGCCGGCCGCCTGGGGGTCGGCGAAGTTCCGGGAGGCGAGCTCATCCGTCGGACACTCGAAGACGCCAAGCCGCTCGTCATCGGCCAAAGCATCGGCCGGTACCGGCAAGTGTTGAGTCATGTAGCCAGGGCTTTCGCGCAGCGCGACGCCGGAGGGCGCGGCCAGCAGACCTTCGATCAACGCGTCAGCGTTCATGTGACGACTGCGCTCGAAGCGGCGCTGCTGGACCTGCTCGGCCAATTCCTCGAAGTACCGGTGGCGGCGCTGCTCGGAGAAGGCTTGCAGCGCGACGCTGTGGAGGTGTTGGGTTATCTGTTCTACATCGCCGATCGCCGCAAGACTGATTTGGAGTACCGCAGCGATCCGAGTGCCGCGGACGAGTGGTTGCGGCTGCGTAATGAGGCGGCTTTGACGCCTGGAGCGATTGTGCGCCTCGCTGAGGCGGCGCAGGCACGCTACGGCTTCAACGACTTCAAGCTGAAAGGCGGCGTGTTCGCAGGCGAGGTTGAGATGGAGGCGGCCATGGCGCTCTCGGAGCGCTTTCCCAGTGCCCGTATCACGTTGGATCCGAACGGCGCCTGGTCATTGGAAGAGGCTGTAAGGCTGTGTCGCGGAAAGCGGGAGGTTCTGGCCTATGCCGAGGACCCCTGCGGTGCTGAGAACGGCTATTCGGGTCGCGAGATACTGGCCGAGTTCCGGCGCGCTACCGGATTGCCGACGGCGACGAACATGATCGCGACCGACTGGCGCCAATTGGGCCACGCCATCCAGCTGCATTCGATCGACATTCCGTTGGCCGATCCACACTTCTGGACCCTGGCGGGCTCGGTGCGCGTCGCGCAGATGTGCCGCGACTGGGGCCTGACGTGGGGCTCGCATTCCAACAATCACTTCGACATCTCGCTGGCGATGTTCACGCACGTAGCGGCCGCCGCACCGGGGCGCGTCACGGCGATCGACACGCATTGGATCTGGCAGGACGGCCAGCGACTGACCCGTGAGCCGCTGAAGATCGAAGCAGGTCTGTTGCAGGTGCCGCAACGGCCGGGCCTCGGTATCGAGATCGATCTGATGCAGGTCGAGAAAGCGCACGCCCTCTACAACGGTCTGTCGCTCGCTTCGCGCGACGACGCGGTGGCGATGCAGTACCTGGTGCCCGGCTGGAAGTTCAATCCAAAGCGGCCCTGTCTGGTAGGCGGACCCGGTTAGCGGCGCGCCTGCATCGCCAGTGATCTCTTAACACTTGTTGCCGCAGCGGCTGCGTATCCTTTTGCCCCGTCGTCGCGACGCGCATGCACGAGGTTAAGATGTATCTTCATCCGAACTCCCATATCGATCACAGCGCCCTGCTGACGGAATGCGGCAATCGCACCGCGGCGCTCGCAGTCCAGGTCGCGATGCAGGGGGCCGGGCACGCCGAGTACGGTCGGCTTTCAGGCGCCATGTGCTGGGATTCCATGTTGATCTGCGCATGTCTTGCGCAGGGAGTGAACTGCCAGGAGCTGCAGTCTGCCTGCGACAGCGGACGTATCAGCTTCAGCCCCGCGATCATGGATTCAGACAACTATGACCGTGTATTCGACTTGGAGACCCGGGACGTAACGTCCGCGAACGATCTGCTGAACGCCGTCACCCCAGGATCATTCATCGGCTTCGTAAGACCAAACAACCAGTTGGGACACGCCATGATTTACATCGGCGGCGGTTTTGGCGCTGGTAATAAAAACGACTGCGTGTTCAGCAACGGCTCGATCATCGGCTGGGAAAGGATAGACCTGAGGGATTTCTTCGGAGTCGACGCACAGAGCAATGCCGGCACGAGAATGGTGGCCAGGCCCGTGGAAGGCCAGGTCTTCTGAGCCGGGCGTGCCAATATCGTTTCGGGCTCGTGTCGCCGCCGCAGGGCCCGCGTACAGGTGTGATGAGCCATAAGCGTCCCCCCACAATGCCAACCCCATGCGCTGCATGCCCTGGAGGTGTTACAAGTATTTGATATCTTGATTGAATTTTGTGCCGGCTCGTGTGATTGACACTTTAGACAGTTTAGACTAGTCTTGATGCCGTCACAGGCAGGAGTACGACTGATGCGAAAGCAGTCTGAGGCAGCTTTCGATGGTGCTGTGCTCGCGCTTCCGGAGTTATCCGCTGCTGCCGCAGAATTCGTTCAGCAGCACCCTGACGAAGCGCGGGTCGCTGTTACGGCTGCACTCGAAGCGGTCGCGGCGCGCTTCGACTCTGTGCGCAGCGAGTCGAGGATTCCAGACTCTCTGCGTCCATTTGTCGATGAAGCGTCTGCGGCTGCCGCAGATGGTGAACTCATCGGCCCGGAAGAGGCCGCGCGGCGGTTGGGTGTGTCGCGTGCGACGGTTTACAACTGGATCGACTCCCAGCGTCTGCTTGGCTGGCGGCTTACACGCCAAGGCACATTGATCCCGGCCGAACAGATCTTGGGCCGCGGCGAAGTGGTTCCGGGAATCGACCGCGTGTTGGAAATTCTTCCGGAACCGCGCAGTGCATGGCGATTCCTGAAGGAAGAGTCGCCTTTTTTCGATACTCCGATACGCCCGATAGATGCCCTCAAGGCGGGTCGGGTGGACGACGTCGTGATCGCTGCACGGACGTCGGGCGAAGCCTTCACATGACCACACTCTACCCGCGCGAGCGGGTCGAGGCAGTCATACGGCCGCTGTCTCTCGCTTCAGCATATCGCATCATTTTGAAGCCCCATCTGTCCGCACCCCTGGCGGTGTATCCGTCGAAATCCCGGTCTGCGACGGTCTAACGTACGCAGTACTCTACGGCGCCAATGATCTTGCTACAGCGTTCGTCGAGGTCGTGGTTCGCGATCGTCTGGTACAGACTGATCGGCGCGTTGTGCCGTTTGGAGACATTGCTGCGCGCGGCTGGGTGGAATTCGCCCTGGCTGACGACGAGCCACTGAAAATGATAGACCTACGTGAGTCAGGATGCCTCGTCCTTGGCGCACCGACTGACGCCGCTCATGCGCGCAACCATGCTGCGGGTCGTGCTTTAGCTCGTACGCTCTATGAGCAACACTCCAACATTGATGGTATCTGGTATCGATCGCGCCTCACGGGCGGCGACTGTCTGGCAATCTTTGATCGCGTACTGAAACGTCTCAAACCTTTGAAAACGGGTGAATTGGAGCAGCACCCGAAGCTCCCTGACGTGTTGCGGGTGCACAACGTCAAGATTGATCCATGAATACATTCACCAGCCATTGTTGGTAACGCATTCGCTACGACAATCGCTTCAGTCGGCTTACCGCCGCGAGGTGCCCGACCAGCAAGCCGGGGTGCTGGATGGCTGGCCGGCTGCCAGGAGCCATGCAGGACTCGCGGTAACATCGGGCACTCTGGCTATCCCACACCTTCGCAGGCGAGACAATGAAATGTCTGGTGTGTGGCGCTCCGGCGACGCTTCTCGGTCCTGTGGCCCACGCAGCGATTCGTACAGCCCGTTTCGTAATTGCGGATCTAACTCACGACAACAACGGCGCCTACTTTGAAGCCGGATTCGCGGAAGGGCTCGGCCTGCCGGTGATCTACACATGCGAGGCCGGAAAGTTCGACGCGAAAAAGACCCATTTTCGATACAAACCATATGCACACCGTAATATGGGACGCTGACAAACTTGATGCAGCGGGTTGTGCCCTAACAGCCACCATCCGCAACACGCTGCCCCTCGACTCGAAGATCGACGACTAGAAGCGGCGAAGCAGCTCCATGCCGGGCGGGCAGTGAGCTGGCTGAGCCTGTGATTCTTTACTGATAGCTCATGGTGAAGGTAGCTTGCGCGTGTACGCTGCCCGCGGACAACGTGGCCGGATCGGTGCCCGAAGGATTTGTGTCATCGCGATAGTACTGCACTGTGAGCGGTACGCCGTTGATGCTGCTAGAGGCGCCCAGTAACCATTGATGCGTCGTGCCGGCTGCAGGCGAATCGGGTCCAAAATTGATCGGTCCGGCGCTGTTCAGGATTCTCAGTTTGATACCTCGAGCCGTTGAGCTCGGGGCAAGTGTGAGCAGCGAAGATGTGTTGGCGGGTGTCGTGACATCGCTCAGGGTGATATAGACATTGGCGCCAGACGCGCAACTCAAGCCGATGGGGAACCGCGTGTCCCCGCCTGTCTTGCCGACTGCGCTCAATGCGGTCAGCGATGTGACCGGCAGATTCACATTCACGCTGGGCGTCGTCACGGTACAGGTGATTGGTACGACTACGCTGTTGCTCGCATTCGTCGGAAGCGTGTCAGTGATCCCCGTACTCGAGCTGCAGCTGCCCGTCGGAGTGAAAGTCACGGTCACACCCGGCAGGCCCGAGAGCGAGTAGCCGGAGACAACCTGTCCAGTCACTACCAGGTTCGCCTGAATGCCGGGTAGCGTACCGTTGCCGGGCGCGTTGATTGTTCCTGAGGAGTAGCCTCCGCTCGTGGAAGTGATCAGGGTCTGGCTAGGACCATCCACCACATAGTAGCTGACTCCAATACCACTCACGCTCGTTTGATAGATACCGCTCCCGGCCGATATCTCGGTGCCATTGACCGCGGCCGTCTCGATTAACGCACAAGGGATCCCCGTGGCGGTGGCCGTGGCCAGGGCGCGAGCTACCTGGCTACCCACGGCGGCGTCCCTGGGGACGGAATAGGGTCCTGCGGGCGAAAACGACAATGTAGCGGGTGAAAAACTGACCGTCTGCGCAAGGGCCGGAGCGCCAGCCAGGAGCAGCAGGAAGCTGCTCGCACCCCGCGCGAGCAAGCGCCGCAACCAACTTCTCTTGCGCCCCATAGCTATTGCTGTCCTATGATCCTATCCGGGGCAGCCTTGCCGCTGCCGTTATGCTTGTTCGGCGATGCCAGATCGACTCTGCAGGTGGCGTCGATTCGCACGAAGGGCCCATCGCCCTTGTGCTTCGGGGGCAGCTGGTACTCGAACGCGCACTGCTCATCGGGCGCATCGCCCCAGCGGGCAGTCAAAGTGCCGGTCTCCGCAATGCCACGCAGGTAAATTCCACCATCCTGGCCGGCCAGGCCCACTTCGCTTCCCTGGGCATCGTAAACGCTGGCACCAAAAGGTATCACCGATCCATCCGCCACGTGGGCGGTGATCAGGATGGCCCGCCCGCCCACGGTCTGGAAGCGGATCATCACGACGGAATTGAGTCGGGGAGCGATGGATTCGCGCGTGCTCTTGAACTCCACATCCGCAGAGACGGCGTCGTCAGGGTCGATGTTGATGCTGTTCAGCCGGTAGGGCAACAGGAATGGCAACACCGCATAGCCCGAGCGGTTGATTGTGGTCCCAACGTTGTTGGTTACGCGGGCCCCTTCGGCACCGATGGCCTCGACGATGCCGATGGTGTCGGTCATCTGGTTGGCCAAGGTGATGCCCCCGGGATGTACCACCACTCCGCCCGTGGTTCCCAGTGACTGCTGGGAATATCCGCTGCCCTCGCTCAGGCTGGCGGACATGCTCGCGTAGGTACTGCGATACTGGCCGTTGGCCGCGAAGGAATTTGCCCCCGAAGACTGGCTGGCTGAGGCGCTGTAGCTCAACTGGTTGTTCTCGCCCCAGGTGCCGTTGATCGCTTCCTGTCCGCCGCGAGTGCGCACTCCGCCACTCGTGTCCTGGTTGAAACTGGTTGAGAGCATGGGCGAGTGTGGAGAATGTCCCAGGGGCAGCGAAAAGTTCGCCTGCACCCGGTTGTCGGGCTGTCCCGTCATCGCATCGTTCTGGCGGGCAACCGAGATGCTGTAGCTCAGGCTCGTACCCCCGAACCGGAAATGATTGGTGTAGCCGCCCTGGAATTGCGTCGTCGTTCCCGGCAATTGCCAATAGGCACGCACCGAGGCCGTTAGATAGAAGTTGCCCCACCGGCCGGGCAAGGTCTGGTTGATATTGATCAGCCACTGGCTGCGCGCGCGAGCAACGGTGTCAGGATGGGAGCTGGCGCGCGCCGCGTGCCAGGCCGATTGCGCATCGCTGAAGGAATAGTAACCATTGGAGGAGTAGCGGTACGTGGCGAGCGTGATGTTGGTCCGGGTGTCGCTGACGAGCTTGCTGTAGCTGAGTCGCAGGCTCTGGCCGCTGGAGGAATAGGTATCCGTGACCGCGGCTCTGGCCTCGGCCACATCGGCCGCCACTGCACCAACCACGGTGTTGACGGCTATCCCCAGCAGTCCGGCCGCGTAGTGCTGTGCGCCCACCGCGCCGGTATAGCCGGTCAGGTAGCTGTTGAAGCCATGCTGCAGCGTCGCCTGTGTGAAACGCTCTGTCCCGGTGAGAGATGGCTGCTGCACTTCCCCGGCCACTGCGGTGTAGCGCCACACGCCGGGACGCAGCAGCTGCACCACGGACGCATAGGGCAGCGTGAAGCTGTCCTGGCTGCCATCGGCCTCATAGACTGTAACGTGCAGATCGCCGCCGTAGCCTGTGGCGTACAGATCGTTGATTTCAAATGCCCCGGGCGACACGGTGGTTTCCAGGATAGTGTTGCCGTTCTGGGTGACGACGATGCGCGCGTTGGTACGAGCAATTCCATGCACGACCGGTGCGTATTCAAACTGCGAATCTGGCAGCATCCTATCATCGCTCGCTAGAGACGCCCCTCGGAATCCGAAGCTGTCGAACACGGCGCCATCCGTGAAGCTGTCTCCCACTGTCAGGTCGCTGCGGATCGAAGGGATGTCGTGAGCGAGGTAGGTGGCGATATTCTGGTAGCTGGATGGCCGGTCCGATGTGACCTGGATGGAGGATCGCTGGCGCAAGTGCCAGCTGCCGAAGTTGATTCCCGCCGTCAGATCCAGGTGACCCACCGTCGTGGTCAGCTCCGGGGTCGCGGAGCGATAGGCGTTCAGGTTGTAGCCCAAAGTGGCCGACGGTACGCCACTGTCCCAGAACTCCGGGCCGACATAGCCGCGGGGTTTGTGCAGCATCGCGGCCTGGGGAACACTGATGTCGAGCCGTAGCTGGGACAGGTCGAATGAGACCGCAGCATCCGGAATCATCGCTTTCAGATCCACGCAGCCCGCGGACTGAGCCTTCTGCAGCATGGCTCGTGCGGACGCAGACAGCTTCTCGAAGTCCAGCCCGATCCGCCCGATGAGCGCGCGGTCGATGCACGGCAGTGCGATGTCGCTGTCGGGTTGGGCAATGAAGCGAACGGAAGTACGACCCATCCATTTGCCGTTGATCTGCAGATCGACCATGTAGTCGCCGGGGAGCACCGGGTTGCCCCGTGAGAAGCGCGAAACGTCGACCTGGGATCCGCCCTGAAGAAAGGCCGGGTTAAATTCCATCTGCGGCTGTGCAGCCGCTGCTGCCGGCGCGCGCGCCGGAAACAGCATAACCAGCGCGCACAGAACGGTCAGGCAAAAACGACTCGACGACTCCTGAAGAGTCGGTCGCGCAGCCCCCTCACAAATCGCCACAGGGGTATCATCCGGATCAGGGCACTGTCGACGCAGAAGCCGCGGCTTTTACGTTGCCGCCGTAGTCGTTAACGAACGAGTATTCGAGGGCCACGGTGCCGTTGGGTGCGGCAACCGGATCTGGCAGATTGAAGCTGCGGCTGGCGAAAGGGTCCACCATATCCGCCGTGACATTGACCGGATGGCCTCCCGCCGTAGCGGTGACCTGGATCAGCGAGACATGATACGCAGTAGGGTTGCTCGCCTCGATTCCCACGAGCTTGCCGTCCTTGGACAGCAGCTTCCACGTCAGCCGCGCCGGCGCATCCGCTGCGGAGCCCGCAAGACCTACCGGCCGGAAGAACACCTTCATGCGGTGCTTGAAGGCCAGCTCCAGCTGATTGGGCACATCAGGGTTGGCGGCGGCGCGCGGTGGGATATCGAGCACGTTGAGCCAAAACAGCGACTCACGGTTCTCGGGCAGCGGATCATGAGTGTAGACCAGACGCAGGCTTTGGGCTTTAGTGGGATCGAGCCTGAACAGCGGTGGCGTCAGAACGAATGGAACTTTTGATTCGCCCGGTTTTGCATGCGGATCCCCCGCATCGAGCCATGCCTGCACGAGTGAAGGAGTATCGCCGGGGTTACGGATGTTGATCGTCACTTCGCGTTTGGCCGCCGGATACACGACCCGTGTGCCATCGACGACGACCCCCGCATCGGCATATGGTGCGGCGGTGAAGAACGTTGTTGCGATAAACGCCGGTAGGATGATTTTATTCGCGCGCAGTCCAAACATCGCCAGGCATTCCCACTTTCTAATTCTTCGCCACTCGAGAGACTGTGCGCAGCTGCCACGACGGCGGTCCGCGCACAGTTAATCAGCTAGATGCTGCCGATCGTCGTCAGGCTTCTGATCGTGTCAACAACACTCACTGGTAGATCAGGGAGTAGGTGATTGAAGTGCTCACAGCACCAGCGGTTGCCGCGGCGCCAGCGCCGGCAGTCGAATATCCTGCGTAGAACCACTGGGTACCACCGGCCGCAATGGACTGGGCTGCCGGCTGATTCGTGTTCGTGCCAGGCTTGATCTGAGTGCCTACGATGGTTGATCCCGAAGCGTTGTAGAGGTTCACCTCGACATTGCTGCCCGCAACCGTGTTGATGAGACCACCAGTCGCCTCATCAACATTTGGGCCGGCTTCAAAATAGATGGCAACTTGAGTGGGCGCAGCCGGCCCGGCACCGATATCCGCCACGGCACTGCAGGCACTCACGCCGACGCTGAAGAAGGTTCCTGCCGCGGTTGTCCCGGCCCCCGTATTGGTAAGTGCTGCTGTATCTACGGTGGGCAACGCCACAGTTGCGGTACCGGCGTTGGCGCCGCCATTGACACTGAGCGTGCAAGTGCTTGCCGTCACGGCACCGGTAAAAGTGATCGTCCCGTCCGAAGCCTGACTCGACAGCGGCAGCGCCATCGTTGCCACGATGCCGGCAGCTAACATTGCGCGCTTGACCCGAATATTCATGCCATCCTCCAAAAATATAACTAGCTTGCGGTATGTCTTCGAGCCGTTGTATCTGCGTCAATCACGCGCACCTGAGGACACAACGGCAGCCTGTTCATGTGTGATCCAAGTCTCAAACGTTCATCTGCCCAGCCAAATGAGCAAGAGCGGTTGGCCTCGCCGAGCGACTTTCACCGTCGAACGAACCGCCGCGCTGCCAGAAGTCTGGCTAATCGGTACCACATAAAACGGGCTGCACCGCACAGATGCACGCTGGAGATGTGTATCCCCTTTGCATTTTCAACACCTGGGCTGCCTCGCGTCCGAAACAAGTGCCATTTGACAGGTTAGGTTGGATTCTCAGATTGATCTGCACGAGCTGCTGAAGCGCTGCGACCCGTGTATGACTGAGGGCGGACCGCAGGCAGCCACCAGGCGGACGGTCGCAATGCGCTTCAACATCCTGTCCGTCCACTGTCTGGAGCAGCACACCGCCGAGGTGTTCGGTAGCCATGAGCCCGCACAACATCGCAGCCCGCCTTGGGCTGTCCAAGCGGCTGGCGACTCGAGGAATCCGCGCAGCGGACCCCCATCAACGCTCCTCAGAGCAGGCCGCCTTCCTGCGGGCGAAGGCACTGGCAATCATGCCGCGCGCAGCAGAGATCTACCGCCGGCAAATCGCGCAAGGTCTCGACGGAAACCACAAGCAGCGCAGAAGGCGCGCCTGGCGGCCTGATGGCCCACTGACATGACAATGTTGGCGCGCTCGTGAGCGCCGTAGAAAAAAATGGTAGCGGGGGCGTGATGTGGGCGGACGGTAACGGTAACTATTCCACCTAGGCGAGTAGTCGAAGTTCGCGCGATTAGTCCTCAGTGAAGCGATTCGTACCGGGCGGTTTTCGGCTGCGGTTCCGGCGCTTGACCCGAACCTTGGGTCATACCTTAGGCTGATGCTACCGATGGCCAGGGCAAATAAAACCGTCTCGATAGGGGCTGCGGAGTGCGCGCGTCGTACCGGACTCACGGTACGCCCCTGCTTCGCTCTCTTCAGGAACTGCGGGAGAAAAAGGTCGATCCCGCCGCTCCTGAGGCTCAAGAGCTGATCGCCCGGGAGAACGAGTTCGCGGTTCGCTACGGGCTGCGCAACCACACGGCGACGATGCTCGAATGGAATGCCCCCGTCGCAATAAAGTGGCTGCGGATGGGCGGACGCGCGGTTTCGCGCTTCATGTCTACCCAGTCGGCGGCACCGGACGAGGGTCTGACGGCTTACTTACACGCTGCGCATGTCGCTTCACCGTGGCATCGGGCGCTCGAGCCGATTGTGGAAGAGGCCGCGATGCTCGTGGACAAGAAGGCGCAACCGCCCGGGGCGCCCGCGCAAGCGCTGATTGCTCGCCTCCGGCAGATCTGCACGGATCATTCCCCTCGGAGACCCCTGGTCCATGCGCGCTGGGCCCGTATATACTCGATGTATCTATTCGAGGAGTCGTCAATGAAGACAGCAAAGATATTCAAGCACGGAAACAGTCAGGCGGTGCGCTTGCCAAAGGAATTTAGGTTTTCAGGCAGCCAGGTGCAGATCAGGCGCTCGGGCGCTGGCGTGCTCTTGCTTCCGGGCAAGCTCACTTTTGAGCAAATCATGGCTGTGGTTGGTCAGTTCAAGGGCACAATAAAACGGCAGCAGCCGAAGGATCACCGCAGGCAGTGGCAATGATCTGGATGTTTGATACCGATATCTTGATCTATTTTGTCAATCGCAAGGCGAGGTACGAACGCATTGCGCGCCGCATGTCCGGCCGTTCCCCCGGTGAACTGCGGTTGTCGGCGATTACCTTGTCGGAGATCAGATTTGGGGTGGAGAATGGAGAATTTCGGGACGAGAACAAACGCGCTTTGAACGGTGTGTTGGACTTGTTTCAGATGGACGACTTCCCGTGCGATGCCTCAGAAGACTTCGGTGAGATCAAGACAACCCTCCTCGGCAAAGGAAAGGCGATCGGACCTTACGACATGCTGATAGCCGCGCACGCCCGGCAGCTCGGCGCCACGGTCGTGACAAACAACGAGCGGGAATTCCGGCGCGTGCCGGGGCTGTCGGTGGAGAATTGGCTGAAATCCTGACTGTCTTACACTGCCAAAGGAGCCTCGTACTGCTTGGCCCGAATCAAGATGCCGAGCGACCCCGTAACGCTGAGGCCATGCAGTCAGGCAATTCGTCTCCCCACTGTCTCGTCAATTGTCACAGCCGCAATTTGCTCCGTTGTAGCAAGTGCAACGACGGTCGCCTCTCCCGGATTTAGTGTTGACTGGAGCAACGGGGACACGGAAACGCTCACGGAGCGCTCGTCCAGCCGCGATGCCGCGCGGAACTCGTCTCGTGCGAACTGCGTACGCCCGCCCGCCTCGATTTCCTATACCACTTCGTATGGGATGGTGATCTTGGTAAACAGGTCACGAAGAGAGGCGCTCGATCCAAATCTGGCTTACGAAAAGACAGCCAGCGGGGAGCGGTTCCAGCTGGCGTGTCGCAGCGACTACTCGCAACTGGCGAGTACGCGGATGCATCTTTCACGCATATAATTCCGCTGAGGAAAGGACTCTGGGGGTTCGGTGATCCATCATGCAGTCACTTGAAGTAAACAGGACTTTACTGCGCATCGACGGAAGTTGGCAGCTCGAGGAACTCTCGGACGCAACCCGATACTATCTCCGGATCTATGGTTTTGCATATTCCTTGCTGCCGGGACTGCCGACCGATCAGGAATCGAAAATCCGCCAGCAATGCCGCCTGTCCGGACGAGAGCCGTTTCACCTCAAACAGCTTCATCGCATGGCGAGGCGCGCCTCACGCCCAAACTCCGCCGGAGTTTGGTGGAGAGCGTCGGGCAAGGTACACGGATACTCGATGTGTATTGATCGGTCATGATGGAAGGTTACCTGTTCGGTGGTTGCCGAACCTCTCATCCGGTTCCTAAGCGGGCGGGGTAGTGCGGAAAAACCTACATGGCGCCTACATCGAGCGCCAGAAAGCAAATAGCCCGTCTGGCAGAACGGGCTAAGTGGTTGACTTCACAAATGTAAAGTTGGTAGCGGGAGGCCGCTACGAGCTTTATAGCGCATATCCGATTCGTGTTCCGGCGGTTCCGGTCTCTGTTGCAACGGAATGAGACGCTTTGCGACGGCTTGCACCAAGGTGCCGAGTCGAACAGTCGATGGCCTTTCACCGCAGGCAAGTCTAGGCGCCCCCGGCTGTGGAATGGCCTCCTGTCGCCCCACGTGCGAGAACGCAGCCTTGCAACAATGACCAGCTCGCCGCCGTCACAATGTTGCTTGCAGTCAGAGGCGATGTGTGGATAATGCGCGCCCCGAACGCCCCTGGGCGTTCATTCTTCAATGATCCGATTCACGGGAGGAGTGCCATGTTGACTATTGCTCTCCATCTGCTGCAGTCGAACTCGTCCTTCGCCCGCTGAACACCGGGCCGGTGGACCGGCTCCCCAGGGCTCATCTTTTTGACATCCGGGCGCTTTGCCTGCGCGAAACATCGCGCTGGCGAGCCTCTGTGCGCACGCCATCGGGCGAAATCGGTGGTTTGTTCGTGTTGGCTGAGTGTCTCACCTAAGGAGAAGAGGATGCAGATGCAACGTCTGGTCTCAACCGAGCACATTCTTTCGGCTGAGCTCCGTCGGTCGGAAAAGCTCCTCTGGTCGGGGCGGCCGCGTCAGGGTGTGTTCCTTACATCGAAGGACGCAGCCATGATCCCGTTCAGTCTGATGTGGGGCGGCTTCTCGTTCTTTTGGGAGTTCAAGGCCGTGAGCTCAGGCGGGCCCTTGTTCTTCGATTTGTGGGGCGTGCCCTTCGTCCTGGTCGGCCTGTACATGATTGTCGGTCGCTTCTTTTACGAGGCGATGTTGCGCTCACGGACGTACTACGGGCTGACCAATGAGCGGGTCGTCATCATCTCGGGACTGTCTTCCCGGACGGTGAAAAGCCTGCAGGTGCAAACACTCACCGACGTCTCACTGTCGGAGGAAGCGTCGGGGACCGGCACCGTCACATTCGGGCCTAACATGTCCTATTCGGGCAGAGGGTCGAGCGCGGGTCGGAACCCGCAACCGTCCTTCGAGTCGATCGCCGACGCTCGGGAAGTGTTCGAACGGATCTGCTCGGCCCGGAGGGGAGCGTAAAGCGTGAAATCGGGGCGCGGCCCTCGTTCGTGGGCCGCGCTCTTCCGGAAGGGGCGGGCAGGTTCGAGCGCGCTCGCGAACGCGGTCCCGAATGACCGCTACGAGACTTTTTGTGCCTATACGCTTAAAATTCCAATAGTTAGAGAGCTCGTGCAAGCGAGCCCGATAGGGCGTCTTATGCTTACGTCTGGGCCGGCCGCTGTCCGACTGGTTCGCGGACTCCGGCATGCGCCACGGGGCAAAATGGGCGGGCGTACCTCGGTCGAGTGAAATCGCTTCGGAAGGGACTTCGATGAATGACAACCAGCGCCGAGCTGATACTGCGCCTTATTGGAACTCCGCCGTCGAAGTAACGGGTCCGAGGCGCTCCGATCATCGGAGAGCATCCGACACACGAAATACCTCGGAACTCATCTCGGCCTATCTACGAACTTCCGACGATACGGAAGCTGCTGACCTGATCACGACGATCCAATACCGTGGTGGTGCCGAGGAGTTCCGGGCGGGGCTTGCACTGTTGACCAGTAAAGACTTTCGCGAACGAGCTGCGGGCGCCGAGATTCTCGGCCAACTGGGGTGGCAGGACAGAACTTTCCTCGAAGAATCCGTTAACGCATTGCTTGGCGCGCTGATCGACACCGATGACCACCACGTACTGCAGTCAGTAATTTTTGCGCTCGGACACAGAGCTGATCCGAGGGCTATTGAGGTCCTCCTTCCATTTGTGGATAACCCGTCCGCCGACATCCGATACGCGGCCGTTCACGGGTTGATGCCGCACGATGTGCCGAACGTGGTCGCCGCCGTGGCAAAATTGGCTCGCGACTCCGACCGTGACGTGAGTAATTGGGCGACATTCACGCTTGGAAGCCAATTCGAATCAAAGTCCCCGATGCTTTGCGCAGCACTTCAAGAGCGCGTGAGCGATTCTGATCCTGAGATCCGTGGAGAAGCCCTTCTAGGTCTTGCGCGCCGGGGAGATGTGAGCATTGTGCCCGTTGTTCAACTTGAGTTGGACGGCGAGTTTCACGGCGATTGGGCGGTAGAGGCGGCGGGCTTGCTCGCTGACCCAGGATTCTTGCCCGCCCTCAAGGGACTGTTGGTTCGCCTCAAAGGCGAGGATGTTGTGTATTTCCGGGGTAGCATAGAGAGCGCCATTGCGGCTTGTGAAGGCAGGCGAGTGCATGAGAGCCCCAGTCTTCAATGAGGATCGGCTGAAATGAATGTCGTGTTTGAGATAACCAGGTTGCCAAACAGCGCCGCCGGAGGGCGCAAGAGTCTACCCTTTGCTAAGGTGAGTTCGGATGGAATCGCGATCGTATCCCAACTTGACGCGAACGCCACTGTCAATGAGCATCTCGTCTGGCTCTGGGGAATGTTGAATTTCGAGCGCCGTTATTTGAAATCACTGCAGTCCGAGGGGGCGGCACTCAGCGTGCGTGTTTCTGGGGCTCGCCTCCCGATTGAGCTTCGACCAAACGGTGCGGAGATGCTGCATCTACTCAATGCGACGCTTCTCATTTATGGTTGAATGGCGGATATCCTTTTTTTTCGCACTCAACCGCCTTCCATGAAACAGTTTCTTTGGACACCCGGTGACGGCGCCGATTCCTCGGCCTTGGAACGACTCCGCGCGCATTTCCGAAAACCGTCCAAGCCTATGGGAGAGGCTTGGTTCAATACGGCTGAGCGGCGAATGTTCCACGAGCTTCTCGGGGACCTCGATCAGCTCTCCACGTCTGAACTGCAGAAACCGCTTGCCGATATCGCAAGTGGTACCAGCTCGTTTGGACCGATGCGGGAATGGAGCATCTGGTACTACTACCTACTGGGAGCCGTTCTACCACGAAGCCATGACGCATTCGTCAGCTACCTGCTGGAGGATCTGCTCACCGGCTTCATGGCTCTGTATCCGAACGGGGTGTATCGAGAACCCTACAGAGGGTTTCGGGACGACGCGCTACTGACCTTGAGTCGCTGCATGATGGACGGCCAATGTTGGATCGGTTCGGACATCGCCATCGGCACGATCTTGCGCCGCTCAAATAACAACCCCAATCGAGTATGGATGTGGTGGGACGCCAGCGGCGACTTCACGGCCTCCATGTTCTTTTGCTTGAAGTACTTGCCGGAGTCGTTAGTCGAACCCTGGCTGCGCTCCGCGCTCGAAATCACATCGCCGCATTGGCGTGCGCAGGTCATGGTGTGGATGGTCGGAGCCAGTGACATATTGAATGGCGGCGTGAAATGGCCGTCAGAGTTTCCCCGAAACGCGCGTCCTTCGGTCGATTGGGAATGGTCTCATTGTTTGAGGCCGGAAATGGCCGCTGCTGACGATAGCGGAGCGGTGCCAACTGTCGCATTCATTCCAGAAGAATGTCGCTTGCAGGCGCTCAAGGTTTTCCAGTCGTATTTCGTGGAGGAAGTCTATCTCGATTGGCTTATGAGCATCTCGAAAGTGCCCTATTTGGGGGCCGAGTTGGCCGAAATTCCCACTACGTTTGAGAAATTGTACGTTCGCAGGAGGCAGCCCGGGATCATCTTATGTGTTTAGAAGTTTCGGCCCAGATCGCCGATAACGCGCCCGGAAGGATCGGGGCGAAACGCCTCGGCGAGCTTTCAGGGCTAGTGATTTCGAGTTCGCACTTGGACAGCCTCCCCGCGCTGCATTTTTCCGTGTCGGGCGGATGTTCGTGCGAATTTATCGCCAGAGGGCCTCACAAACACGAAGGCATCTGGGAACTCGATGCGAAGCAACTCGCGAAACTTGCGGTGGCGATTAGGGCATTGAACAGCGAGGCTCGAAAGTATCGTTTCGTGGCGCATTGGCTTGGTGGCGAAACCGAACGAACGGAGCGGCGGATCACCGGGAAGGAGTTGTTGAGACTTGTAGAGGAGAATCAGGTGGGAGACAACGTCATTTACCGGACCTGGAGCGATGGCTCCAAGTGACTATGGCGCTGTGTTCACAGGATGCCTGGACGTCCCCCTTGTTTGGCTGGTGTCCTGGAGACCTTTCGGCGAGATCAACATGAGTTATATTCTTGCGGACCAGCGCGATAGAGACGTGGTTACCGCCTTCGCGGCGTATCGGGAGTACCTGCTGGAGAGGCGGTCGCGTTTTCCGCCGGCAGCTTACGCACTGGCTGCGTCCGAATGGTATTTCGATTTTTCGGATGGTCGGTGCCCGCATGACAGTTGGCTTGAGTCTGTCACAATAAGCGAGCCTTCAGTGGGGGCTCGACACGAGCAGCGGACGTCGACGCTTACTATCCGACTACTGGGTGCATACCACGACGGCTACATCGAGTTCAGTTATCCTGAGGTTTATGATTACGATCTTCGGGGTGCTCACGTTGGTCAGGGACACGGCGACTGGCGATACGATGAGTTCCGTCTGAGTGACAGCGGTCGAGTCGTTCAAGAAATTGAATGGGCCTCATTTGGCCAAGGCAATCGCTGGTTGATAGAAGCGGCCGATGTTTTTCACAGATGGATCCCCGGGGTCCCCAAGATGCCTGTTTGATCGGATCATGAGTGCGGACATCTACTGGATAGCAGACATGCCTTGCGGGCGGCTTGCAATATTGGGCCTCCCGCGAGCGGGGGAGTGGCTCCAAGACGAAATCGCGGACTGGGCAGCGAACGGACTCACTGACGTCGTTTCACTTCTCGAGGATCATGAGATCCGTGAGCTCGAACTTACGCGAGAAGCGGAGCTCGTCCGCCATGCTGGTTTGGACTTCGAGAAATTTTCGATTCCCGACCGTGGGGTGCCGACTTCGCTCGAGGTGGCCCATGATCTGTGGCATCGCCTCGAAGTGAAGCTCCGTTATGGGCGCAGTGTAGGAATACATTGCCGGGCGGGCATCGGGCGCGCGGGTCTGATTGCGGTTGGAACCTTGCTCCGCCTTGGTGTTGGGGAAGATGTCGCTTGGCAGCGCGCCTCGATGGCGCGCGGGAGGCAAGTACCTGATACCGACGAACAGCGATTATGGGTTACGCGGGCGTTTCGGCGACCCGGTGCAATCCCGGCACCGGTGGGGCCGTCAATCTGATTGCTTCCGCGCCAAGGCAACGATGCATTACGGCGAAAGTGGCGAGGCTCCGATGGACGGAGGCGTCGTCACCCGTCCCGACTTCGGCCACCCCAGCCGACCGGATCGGGGCGCCGGGCTAGGGAGGTGCCACCGTCTCGCTGTGGTGGCCGGAAATCCGCCGGCCGACTGTGTCGTCAACTTCCGGGATTCGGGTCGCCGTTGCTCGATTGCGCTCGGGTACCAGACGGGGATAATATGGCGCACAAGCCATTATTTCTGAATGGCTTTTCATATTTTTGAGCCATACGCCTAATTTTAGCAGCTTGCGGCTCGGCAGCCCCTTCGGATAGGGTTTCACCATGACTGATATGACCGACAGAAGTGCCTTGGAACAGCTACTACGGCCTCTGCGCCGAGGGCTGAACGCAGAGCTTGCGGCGCTGTTGTTGCGCATGCAGGCTGACGATGAGGTTCAAGCCCGGTATGAGGACTTGGCGGAGCGGAACACCGAAGGGCAGCTGAGTTCGGCTGAGCAGAACGAGCTTGCCGCCATCGTGCGAGCAAACTCGCTGTTGACTGTGTTGAAGGCCGAGGCCCGAGCTTTCCTGCAGCACCCAAACGCCGCCTAGAGAAATGGACGGCCAACTGCGTCATCTTGTCCGCACGCGGGCCGCCTATCTGTGCGAATACTGCCGACTTTCTCAAGAGTTTTCCGAGCTGCGTTTTCACATCGAGCACATCATCCCGCGCCAGCATGGCGGCGGCGACGATGCCGATAATCTCGCTTTGGCTTGCCCTGAATGCAACCTGCACAAGGGACCTAATCTGACCGGGATTGATACGCAAACAGGCGATGTCGTTCGCCTGTTTCATCCTCGGCGTGACGTCTGGTCCGATCACTTCGGCTACCTGGGACAGCAAATTGTGGGATTAACCGCGGTTGGTCGTACTACGGCCTCGCTGCTGGAAATGAATGATCCCGAGCGCAGACGGGTCCGCGAACTCGTCGCGCGGATTCAAAGCTAACACGGTCAACAAGCAGGCACCCACTGATTCTGCGGCGTGCGTGATGGTCTGCTTCAGGGCACCGTAGAGCGACTGCTAGCCGGGTTTGAGTGCGGCAGAGAGTTCTCAGCGCCTAGTGTCGAATCCGGCGGCATGATAGCCTTCGCGAGGGCCTGCGGACAGATCCTATGCCATGAATCGTGGCATGTGAAAACAATGTCTGTAGGTTTGCTACAGCTATCCTTGGTGCATAGTAGTGTGACGACTATATGTGCGACGACTCGCGAAAGAGTGTCCGTGGGCCCACTTTACTAGAATGAGTTCCCTTGACCAGCTGAAGGCCGCAAAAGGACTGACGGATGTTGCGCAGCTGGTTGGGTTTTCCCCAACGGGGCTCGCGTTCGTTCTTTACAAGAAGACGCCGGATAGCAACTATCACAAGTTCGAAATTCCGAAGCGTCACGGCGGCAATCGCCAGATCTCCGCCCCAGAACCGCAGCTGAAGCTCATCCAGCGCCGTCTCGCGGATTTGCTGCAGGACTGTGCGGAGCAAGTAAATGCCAAAAGGAAGTTCCCCGATACTATCTCGCATGGCTTCAAGCGTAAGCGTTCGATTGTCACCAACGCGGATCGACACCGTCGGCGACGGTTCGTCTTCAATGTTGACCTGAAAGACTTCTTCGCCTCGATTAACTTCGGGCGGGTTCGTGGCTATTTCATCAAAAACAGGGACTTCGCTCTGGATGAGAGAGTCGCAACCATCCTCGCAAAAATTGCCTGTTATGAGAACGGACTTCCGCAGGGCAGTCCTTGTTCGCCTATAGTCTCGAATCTAGTCGCGCACGTCATGGATGTCCATCTGGCTCGACTGGCCACCGGGGCAAGTTGCGCCTACACGCGGTACGCGGATGACCTCACGTTCTCGACAAACAGGCGATCATTTCCGGATGAGATTGCAGTACTAGCTGAAGGCAGTTCTCGCGAGTGGTTGGCAGGTTCTGGCCTGCTGAAAATCGTCGACACGAGCGGCTTCGAACTCAACGCGGGCAAGACCCGAATGCAGTATCGGGACTCACGCCAGGAAGTCACCGGATTGATTGTGAACCGGAAGCTGAATGTGCGCCGAGAATACCGGCACACCACCCGGGCAATGGTCCACCGCCTGATCACGGCGGGCAGCTTCGAACTGGCTGGAAACGCTGCGCAACCGGGCACTAACAATCAGCTGCACGGTATGTTGGGATTTGTCGACGAGATCGATCGGTACAATCAGGAACTCGACAAGAGGCGAGCGGAGGAGCGGGGGAAGAAGCTCGACAATTCGAAGCTATCCAGCAAGGAATCCATTTATCGTCGATTCATCCTCTTTACGTATCTGTGGGCCGCGCCTATGCCGGTGATCATCTGCGAGGGACCGACGGATAACATCTATCTGTTGCATGCTATCCGAGCCCTCGCGGCTGACTTCCCAATGCTCGCGACAATGGACGCTGCCGGAAAGACGAAGCTCTTAGTTCGGCTTTTGAAATACGTAGACCGCGGTACGGGGCGCGTGCTGAGGATCTCGAGCGGTGGATCGGCAAACCTATGCAAACTGATCCGGACGTATCATGCCGAAAAGGGTAGATTCCACGGACCCTCTGGGAATAAGCAGCCCATCGTGATCCTGGTTGACAACGACTCTGGTGGTAAGAGCGTATTTGCAACGGCTGGGGAGGTCAGCCGGACGAAGCCGACGGGTGCCGAGCCATTTGTGCATATCACTGCCAACATGTACTTGGTTCCCACCCCAGGTCAACCTTCGAAAATCGAGGACTGCTTTGATGACGCCAGCAAGGGTATCGTCATCGACGGGAAGAAATTTGACGATGGGAATGGCATTGAGACCGATACTCACTACGGAAAGAAGGTCTTCGCCCATCAGGTTGTGGTAAAGCAATCTGCCACGATCAATTTCTCGGGTTTCAAACCTCTGCTGGAACGGATCGCGGCCGTGATCGCTGCCCACCAGGTAAAGCTCGTGACTGCGGAGGAAATGAAGGGACTGCAGCCGCCGACGGTGGCCTAGTCATTCTAGAGATTATAACAGCAACATGAAGTCATTGGTGAGTGGGTCAGTGCGCGAAGCGCTCAATCGTCCCGCCGCGCCGAAGGCGCCGCGCGTTTCCCGCTCCGAATTCCTCCAAGCCTATCGCTCAGCCGTCGAGCGCAAGCTCAAAATCTTCACGAGCCGCGAAAACGTTGCACTCTCGCGCGAAG
>Ga0137415_10000706_pt1 | contig 32535 bp, 31 predicted proteins | sample CZODoug3_1_1_16f_FD_183082 | JGI IMG/M metagenome (GOLD analysis project Ga0137415, IMG submission 183082) | Vadose zone soil fungal communities from Angelo Coast Range Reserve, California, USA - CZODoug3_1_1_16fungal (Hybrid Assembly) | ecosystem: Environmental > Terrestrial > Soil > Vadose...
GTGGAACCAATTGCAACAGTCTCTACCTCAACTACAACACTAACACTGCTAGTACAGAAGCAGTCTGGAAAGAAGACTGGGCACAAGTTGCAACAGGCGGAGGTCTAAGCGTCCTATTCTCAACGCCAAACTTCCAGAACGGAATATCCTCGGCGCTCCTCCATGGGCACAGAGGCCTACCCGATCTCTCTTGGAACGCGGCAATCGACGGAGGAGTTCTAGTCTACACTAGCTTCCCAGGCGTCCGAGTAGGATGGCACATTATCGGCGGCACAAGCGCATCATCACCCCAACTCGCCGGACTGATAGCCCTCACCACCCAGATGGCCCATCAAAACGGTAAGGGACCAGTCGGATACCTCAACCCGCTACTCTACAAACTACAAGCCCGCGACTTCAACGATATCGTCCCACAAGCATTCGGCACCGGTGCAGGAGTCACAACACTACAGGACAACAGCGAATACGGGACAGGAATTCCTGGCTACGCAACAACTGCTGGCTGGGATCTGACCACTGGCTTCGGAACACCCAACGCGTACAACTTCGCCCACGATCTCGCATCAATACTCTGATCATCAATAGAGTCCCAAAAACCCCCCCTCTTTCTTCTGCCTAAACATTCTTGTGAAATTGATTATTACGCTCAGCATTTCCGACCGATGCAATAGCTCAACACATAGTTCACTGTGACCATCGTCCGCACCATCGAGTTGGATCTCGCTATTATCCCGCCCCCCTAATTAACAAGGGATAACAGATGTTCAACCCTCAACAGCTCAAGAAGAAAACTAATCATGACATCGCTTATCTCGTAATACTATTGTTGTTCGTGGCAGGGATCTTCCTCTTCGCCATGAACTTCGTCAACTCCCATCTACCTATACCCTGAAAATCACGAACTCTAAAGTATCGTCCTCACCCCTACTGGTAAGAAGGGCTCACAAAACTGACGACATACAATAGGGCTGCTGAAGTATAAAATAGGTACCGATTAAGTTCTCCGTCCGGCTTCTGAAGTAATTTTGGAATTTCAAAAGACGGTTTTGAAGAGGAGGATGGTCAGGCATTTTGCAAGGGACAACGTCCCAGATCGAGTAGTGAACAGGATCCTAGAACTGGCCCAGCATTATCCTAGTGCTGGGTTCAGCCAGGGAGTAGCCTATGTTGTAGTCAAGGATCCTGAGGTCCGGAAGAAGATAGGCCATGTTCAGGAGGAAGAGGAATACGTCGGGATGGGCTTTCACCCCTTCATCTCAGAAGCTCCCGTAGTCATCGTTGTCACTGTCAGCGAACAACACTACCATAGAAGATACCAGGAATCAGACAAACTACAACCAAGTGGGACTGAGATTCCGTGGCCTACACCATACTGGTTCTTCGACGCAGGAGCAGCCTCAATGATAATCCTGCTAGCAGCCATCGACATGGGCTACGCGGCAGGCTTCGCAGGAGTCTCGAATATACAGGGCATGAGAGACCTGCTGAAGATCCCGGCCGAATTCCATCCTGTCGGAACAATCTCCATCGGCAAACCACTTCCGGACAAGAAATCAGGATCTCTAAAACGGGGACGGAGACCGCAGAGAGAAGTAGTGCACTCTGAGCATTGGTAATGACCCGTTTAGGGTACTCGCATCGCTCTTTCAAATGTCGTTCATTTGCCAGCATGGTATTCTTCGTCGCTGACATGTTTCATCCAGTCGACAAATTTCCCATCACGCTTTTCCTGAATGGCAATATGCGTCAGGGCTGTGGTCGGCGTGGCCCCATGCCAATGCTTCTCGCCAGGCGAAGACAATACTACATCTCCAGAACGAATCTCCTCTACGTGTCCATCTTCAGCCTGAACCCAGCCCTTGCCGGCCGTGACGATGATGGCCTGACCGAGCGGATGAGTATGCCATGCAGTCCGTGCTCCCGGCTCGAAGGTAACGCTGGCAGCTTGAACAAGCGCCGGATCAGGTGCCTGAAAAAGCGGATCCATCCGAACATTTCCAGTAAACCAGTCCGAGGATCCCTTGACAGAAGGTTGCGAACCAACTCTTTTGATTTCCATATTTCCTATTCCTCACTTGACCCTTCTTATTTGTCCTACCACCTAAGACGAGCAAAGATGTTATCTGCGAAAGGGGCGTCTTTGAAATCGAGCGTAAGCCCTTTGACAGAGATGTCTTATGAGAACATAACTCAGGCTCTAAACGAACTCAAACACGACGTTCTGTCTCATCAATTGTTCCTCGGCTGTTTTTCCAGAGCGGTTAAGAGTGGAGAGATCAAAGGCTTGACAAAATCTTCCCTCTTCCGGATGACTCTGGCCTACTTTCTCTTGGTCCCAGAAGCCAAAGAGAAGTTCCTTACAGCGTTAGAGGAGCAATTGAAGAGCAAGAGGACTTACAGCGGGAAGCCCGATTAGAAATCCTCAGAACTGATGCAGAAAGTGCGAGCAGTCGGTCGGTTTGACGACGAAAACAGAAATGGAAGATTTGGAACCTTAGTCGCTGGGGATTTAGGCGAGGCTTACTGATCCCCGTTCGTGGCTCACAAACTCTCAAAGAGACGATTATTCGAGAAGTTGTGCCCAGAGAAGAGCATAGGAACCGAGACTCGATCTGGTCACCGTTGGCCAGAGTTCCTGCCTGTCGGTCACGCTTGTCAACAAAGGAGAATGGAGAATGAATCTCAAAGCACGTAGAAGAGTCTGCAGTTTGGTAAGATTGTTATGAAAGTTTGATCACTCGTTCTCCCTTTCTCCTCCCAACCCTCCCGACATAATGAATAGAACGCTTACACTGCTTGAGCTGCCAGCATGAATGCTGTCGCTGGGAGCGTAAGTGAACGTGAATGTTTCTGGCCACAAGTTCGGGGTCAGGGTAACAGTACAGGTAGCCGTGCTTGGTGATCCCGAAACCGCAGAGAGAGTGCCGCACGTAGATGTTTTGACAACAGAAGACCCTCCAAAATTCACAGCGCCTAAAGGAGTCGAAGGGCCTCCCGCAGAAATGTCCGAAACTGTGACAGTGCAACTTGACTCGATACCAAAGTTCAAGGAAGGATTGCATGTCTCAGAGACCATAGTGGTCCGCAGAATTCTAATGGTTCCCGGGCTTGTGGATGAGCTGCCACACCCGTTTCCGCCCCCGCCCCCAGTGTTGCAATGGGCCATATCCCCTTGATAATTACCGGTAATGCTTGCTGTGCCTGGGCCGACTGATGGCGTGAAGGTGATCGTGCAGATAGAGGGACCTGAGTTCGTACTATTGGACAGTGTACACATTGCCCCGGTTCCAAACGCGCCGGGCGTTGAGGAAGTAAATGTTACCGTCCCAGTGGGGGCGGTTTGAAGGGATGAAGGACTCGAAGTGTCACTGACATTGACAGTGCATGTTGATGCCTCGTTGACCCCAACCGGACTCGTGCATGTTACAACTGTTGAAGTAATCCGCATATTATCCGAAATGCTGAAGGGAAGAGAGGTGCTTCCACTGTGGATGGGATCCGTTGGAACATAGGTTCCGGTGATGCTAGCGGTTCCGAAGGCTAGAGGCTTGAAACCAATATTACAGGTGGCACTGCTAGATCCACTGGGCGAGAGAGGACAGGAAGGAGGCGATCCGGAAGATTGGAACACACCACTTACTCCGGTCGATGTGAATGTCACGCTACCGCCGGGAGCGGATCTCGATCCTGAAGCAGTATCTCTCACAGTGACTGTGCAAGTCGAAGCTTGATCTACAAGGACGGGGCTCACACAGGAAACGCTTGTACTGGTTGAACGGAGAGTTTGAGCATTTACAAAAACCGATTCTGATAATACCAAACTGGTTGAGACTAGCATAAGAAATAGGAAACATGCCCTCAATCGTGCGAGGCCGATGATTCTAGCCGAATCCCTTTGAGGGACCCGGAAGTTCGATAATTTTCCAGTTGCCATACGACTATCGAGTCGACCTACCGCTCTGAAACATACTTAACATTTTTCAGAGTAGATTATTTTTTCAGATGTAGATATGAGGCCTCGACTGAAATCTCCCTACTTTGTTACTATCTCAACGGATAGCATGAAAGTGATTTGAGAAAAGAAGATACCGTTTCAAACTCGGAGCGGCTGTGCACACCTTCGGCTCGATCAATAATTCCTCGTTTACAAGTTAGGATCCTGTCCTAGGCGAGGCTGACTGCGCCGAGCGGTGACAGATCCGTCAGATTGTTGATCATTACCTTGTCATTACTGACCGTGTAGAGTACGTTGCCGATGTACAGCGCACGCTTGACGAAAAGATTGCTGTTATTCCAGTTCGGAAGCTCACCGGCCGGGAGATGTGTTATTCCTCCACGGAAGACTATCCCGTTCTGAAGTGTAACACTGAACACGTAGGCTCCCTGGAAGACCATGGTTCCGTAGGCCCATTGATTAGATGGAGCGCTTTGTATCTGCGCGATCTCGACCGGGATCACGAGCAGGTTGAGGGATCGGTCAAAGAGGATCGAGGTGTGATCCGTCAATGCTGGACTATCGCTTCCACGGTCTCCGGCCAAGAAGTCGCTCGTGTCCTTTGGACTCGTGGGGTCGGTCACGTCGAAGAGACTAAGTTTCAATCCTTGGAACAAAGCAGCGTTCTCCCATGTCATGTTGATCGAGGATTTCCCGAAACCAATCAAGTGATTCTCATCGTAGGGCTGCAGATAATCGGAGACTCCTGGAATCACGAGCTGACCGAGAACTCTAGGATTCTGTGGGTTCTGTAATCCGATGACGAATAAGGGGTCCACTCGCTGGAAAGTGACCAAGTATGCTCTGTCTCCGCTGAACCGGGCTGCGTAGAAGGATTCACCAGGAGACAAGCCCTCAAGCTTTCCAGCAACATGCAGACTACTATCGAGAACGTACACGTTGGTATGCTGCACCGGTTGCACGTAAGTGGTTGGCTGCAATCCCGAAGCTACAGCCAAGGGTCGGGCGTATCCATAATCGTTGGTTGCGATCCTGAAGTAGCCATTATACTCGTCCATCGAAAACTGGTTCAACACGTGACCAGTAACAGTCCCGGTCGCCTCGTAGTTGATGCTAGCACCGTCAATACTGATCCTGTGAACGGCCGTCTGTTCGTAAATATTCCAGACCGGTTGTGTCAGATAGATCTGGTTTAGCGAGACATAGATTGTGCTGCTGGTCCCGAGCAGGAAGACCTTGCTCGAAGGTGTAGGATTGGATTGGGAAATGTCGATTCCAACCACGCTTGTGAAGCTGTGACCATAGTCGGCAATGTCCGAATGGTAAACGTCCAATGGAGCTACCTGCATTACCTTACTGTTGACAATATTTTCTGGAAGGATGATCGGACCATTGCAGTAGACGGGCTGGGTTGCCACGAGGTAGGCGTAGTTTCCTATGAGGCGTGCTCCTGCGAGTGTCCCGTTCACGGTCAGACTAGTTGTCAATGTTGGGCTCGAATGGTTTGAGACGTCGAAGAACCAGAGTGAAGAAGTCTGGGGGTTGCCCCAGTATACTGGACGAGAAATAGCGACGCCGCCCATTAATGGTTGGGGCTGGACAATACCCTGACTCACGCCCAAAATGTAGGGATAATACGAGAATCGCTGAGTTACTATGGCCAACTTGTTGCCCTCGATGAAGATACCCTGAATCGAGTCGTTCACGGTGACGCGAGCCAGGAGCCGCGCATCGGTCGATGGATAGGCGAGGACGATAGCGACCGTGTTGTTTGTTACAGTATAGAGGTAGGTGCCGTCGGTCTTGACCATGTCCAACTCATCAACACCAGCAACCTGGACATTGGTCTCGGAATGGTTGGGAACGAGGCTTACGGAGCCGCTGGACGCGGAAGTAACCGAGAATGTTCCAGGAACACCGGTCACGAGAGGGCCTGGCATAGGAGCTGGATTCCCATTAGGATTGTAGAAGTTCTTCACAATGGATCCATTACACGCTACTGACAGTATCCATTGATGCAGCTGGTCATAGGTAGCAAAGGGTGTCATCGCATGAGGGACCGCCGAGGCGGTTGGACCGAAGGGTGGAGTGTGCATCGAGACTGCGACTAGGCTTGTTATTGTGAGGAGGAGAAGGGTGACGGAGAGTCCAGTATGGCCAGCTAGAACTCGCATAGGTGAACTATACGTAATATGCTATGCATAAGACCATGGTCTCGAACAGAGTGTTCTATTCACTGAACACTCTCAGGGGAGGCCCACAGTCGTCGACCCTGACATGGAGAAGAGCTCCGATATCCCTCTTTATCAGAAGCCCTACACGCAAGCTCTCTTTGAGACATTTGATAGCAGGCATCAGTTGAATGGTCAGGATACGAAAGCTGGCGGCAAGGGATTACGGGGCTGTCAAGAAAATAGAGAGAATCATCGTGGACGAATATCTTGGATATCTGAAGGAAACAGGGGAGGAGGACACGCTTGAGCCATGGATTACTCCAGAATACTTCAATCACTACCTTAGAGCCCGAGCCAGCTACGTGGCAGAGATAGCTCGCAAACTTGTAGGCTTCATCCTCACTCAGCCAACCTCCTTTGTCCACACTGCAAAGAGAGAACTCTGGCTTGAATACATCGCAGTTCGGCCCGCGAGTAGAAGGAAAGGGATTGGAACCATGCTGATGTCAACAGTGATCGAGTACGCGAACACTCATAACATTTCTTTCCTGTACACGACACTGAATCCCAACAACAAAGAGTCTATTCAATTCCTCACCATGCATGGATTCATAGTCAAAGATTGGAAGGAAGCAACCAAGAAACTGAGACCTTGACTTCTGCTCCTTATCTCTGTGTTGGAGACTTGCATTAACAAATATTTCTTGGCTTACCTTTCGATAAATAGACGCAGCAAATCGTGATCGTTTCGTGAAGAAGCGTGAGATTGTTGTCCCTCGTCGCGTAAGTCGCGTCGAACCTAGAGGAATTGATGAGCGCTTGGGCTCGGCTGGAGGATGCACAAATGAGGCCAATGGGACGACTAGTCCGACGATACAGGACCTCGGGAGAGAATTTGCACTGGCATATCACAGGGGTCAGGAAAGGAATGGGAACTGTTGAAGTCACCTACCTGCCGTCAAATGGAACCCTAACGGTCTTGGTGCATAACAATCGACGAGGGACCTGGGCTGGACGGGCCTATGATAGACTGGCCCAAAAAATTGAGAAGAAACTAAGCTCATGAAGACTCTGGATCTCCATGAGAATCTGTTTATATCGAAAAAGGAAATTATCGAATTTCAATAATATCGAATTTCAAAAATATCATCATGCTAGACACGGCATAAATTGTCTGGCACAAGGTCTCTCTGAAGAAAATTGTTTAATGATAAGAACATGAAAATATTCAAAGTACTATTGGTCCTATCAGTTTCAATTATTGCAGTTGGTGCTGTCAGAGCTATCGTCATTCCCCCAGGGACATGCATTACCCTTGCTACGACGAGCCGGGGTATGTTTTTGACGACCAAGGCCGTGAATGAGCCAGGTCCAGGGACAATTGACGCGACCGGCTGTGACATCGGCGACTACATCACCACAAGCATGACGGTCACGTCTTTGACTGTGCACGACGCTGAGAAGTACGGGATCTTCGTTGACAGCGGCGGAATGGTTCCAGGCGCGATAACCGTAACGATTTCCGGGGCAACAGTGTACAACATTGGGAATCATGTAGGGATGAGCTTCATGCCTGACGGAAGCCAGAGAGGCATTGGAATAATCTATGACAGCGGCACCTCTCCAGCGCCCTTGGCCAAAGGAGCCATAACCTCCAGCAATGTCTACGCATACCAAAAAGGCGGTATAGTAGTAAACCACAACAGCAACGTAAACACAACCGACACCAGCGTCACAGGGCTGGGACCAGTTGATTTCATCGCCCAGAATGGCATACAGTATTCTAGAGACGCGGTCGGAATCATACGAGGAAACACGGTATCGAACAACTTCTACACCGGAACAGCAGGACTATTGGCCGATGGCTCATCATGCGGCACCTCAACAACACCGCCCTGTCCACCGGGACGACGTTACTTCTCCACGGGAATATTACTTTTCGACATAGACCCTAGCAATATTCAGAGAGGGCAGAACGATCTCAGTGGAAACCAGAGGAACTTCGCCGTAATCACCGACGCATTACTCGACTAGCCTAACCGACAAAACAAAAACGGGCTTCCGACCCCCTTTTCTCTTTTCTAGCCAAATAATGGTGGTAGACTTAGTCTATCAATCTGGCGACTTTGGAATCGGTGCTCAAGACATGAGAGGCCTCAACGATTCTGTCGATCATAGAAATTGTTACCGATCTTCAAACAACTCTCTTGAAGCTGGGTTCGACTTTCCTCCTCTATGAGTTGCGAACAAACCTAGCGGGTGGCGAATTGGGGAAGGATCTTTCCTGGTCTCGCCTTGTATCCCGGGACACCGACTCCGACGGCTATCATTGGACTGGCATGTTCGCCATGCGGCGAGAAGAATTCGGTCACGGCATCATCATAGAAGGTCGATCCAGAAGCGCCGAGTCCCAGAGCATAACTCGATAGGTAGAGTTTCCCGGCTCGGACCCCTGCCTCGAACTGCGCAGTACGATAACCGCGATTACCAAAAGACTGCGATACATGTTTCAGGTCTGTAGTCAGGAAGAACATCACACTTACCTGGCTGAACAAAGGTTGTCCCAGCGACAGATAGCCGGATATGCTCCTGAACTTTCCAAGTTTCAATTGTTCCAAGGACTCCGTCTCCTGATCGTAATAGTAGGATCCTGAAGGCAGCCCATCGACATCGTTCGCTATGAAGTAGAATTCGATCAAGGATTCATCCGCGGGAAGAAAATCGGATGGTACAGGGACCGACGAGGCCTGTAGAACTGTCGACAATGCTTCGAACGATATCGGCTGTTGAGCAAACCTGCGACTCGAACCCCGTCGAAGAATCACCTCAGCTAAAGGAGTGGAAGGCTCTTCTTTCAAGGGATGTAATGGAACTACGGGAACGACAGGAATCAATCTTTCCAATCGAGGCTTGAAACCCTGCCGCCATTTCTCAACCTCGCTTTGATTCACCATTTCTCCGGCTTTGTGTGCGTCCCATATTATCGGGTAATCCACCTCTGCCTTCGAAACAGGCTCCATACTCAGATGAAGTGCTGGAATCTCTCTGTGCTCAGCTTGAGCACGTGGTCCCAGACCAGCTCCAACCACCGCAAGACCAACACTCGCCTCCTTCAATTCCTCCAATCCCAACAATTTGTCCACCATTGTATCGACAAATCCCAGGACCAATTTGCAATTCAAGCCTTCGCTTGCACACGTGGCCGACAAGTTACCCGTGATAACGCCCGAGTCCCAGAACCAGTGACGATACGATCTAGCCTCATACTTCCAAGCATTCCTCCAAGCCAATGAAGTCATAACAATCGTAAACGACGAAGACACGCTAGTCTCGTCAGAGGCCAGAGCTAGATCAGATCTAAAATCTCCTTTGCGTAACTGGACCAATGCAAAATCGATTGGATTGAAATGGTAGACTCCAGCCTTCAACCCTGGAATGTCGCCACTGACCAAGTACAGTTCGATAGGATAGAGAGCACCTGTGGCGGATGCTGCACGCATGTAGTAGGGTTCGTTGCCGAACTTCATCTTTCTGGTCAATCCTCCAGAGAAATACAGGATCTCCGCCAAGACAGCTAGGTTCGGTTTCTCCATTGTCTTGCGAGGAGTCTCGCCTCTGATCGCTTTCAGAGCCGCTTCTTGAGGATGAGGAAAGTCACGCGGTAGAGGAATCGATGGAAGATTCCTGTACACTTTGAAGGGTGACGGCTTGTTCTCCCAGTCTAGATAGTGTCCAGATGTTCGGAGGCTGATCTCGGAGTGTTTCGTAGCCTCATGATACGTTTTGACAGAGGTGGAATCTGTCACGACCATAGATCCACTGATCCCTTTGGCATGATTTTAGCCCTCGGAACAGACCATATCATTTATGATCCCTATTACAACTCACATGGCAGGAAAAATGCCAAGCTCAAAACGGTTTCGTCCGGAAGACGCACAGGTTCTACTGAGCGTCATGCAAATCCTCTTCTCAGATCCCATCGTCAAAGCGGAAAGATGGTGGAGAACAGGACCCAAGAAAGACATGAGCCTAGAAGAGTTCGAGACCAGGTTTCCTAGAGGGAGCGAAGGCTATGAGAACTTCATCAATCTCGTATGCTTCTGGGAGACCGTCGGCTCATTAACAAGGAAGGGCTCTTGAAAGAGGATCTAGCATTCGACACCTTCCTGGACAATCCTCCATGGATCAAGGCTGAGAGAATCTTCAAGGAGATGCGGGAGCGGGACAAGCGGCCACTCGAAGCCGTGAACTTTGAATGGGTATCATTACGAGCAAAACAGTGGATCCAGAAAAAAGAGAAACTACGACTAAAGAGTAAATCTTAGAACAGTATTCCATGCTATGATGGGTTAAGGATGGCACAGGCACAAGGCTACGCACGTCCACGCCCCAAAATCGAGACCCTCGTGGACCTAATCTTCGGCCTCTCATTATCAATCGGAGCGGTTGCGCTCATAACTGTATCCGCACCCTCCAGCACAGCCGAAATAAACAGACGCCTACTCGCATTCATCTTCACAGCTTCATTCCTCATCACTAACTGGATGGTCTACACGTACCAGATGAGCGTTCTACCGGTCGAAACCAATTTTGTGATCTACATGAACGTCGTCATGCTCATACTAGTTGCCACAGTCCCATACCTCTTGTACAATGTAGAATTCGCGAATCCTAGCCTCACCCCCCAAGAGTATTCCGTGATCCAAGACTATGCCTCTAGTCTCTTCGCAGTCGACCTAGCAGCGATTCTCGCAATACTCGCAAGCTTTTCCCACATAATCTCGATAGAAGAAAAAAGGCTGGTTGCTCCTGGATTGGCGAAGAGTTTTCGGCAGAGCAGGAATGTCCAAGCGATTCTTTCCTTGATCGTACTGATCTCTCTAGCCCCCATCTTCTGGGATCTATCAATATTCGGCGTACAACTACGGCTATACATCTGGGCAATTCCAATCATCGTCTACTGGGTCAGGAGGAGCGTGCAGAGCCGATGAAGCCTGCAGCACGAGATTCGTCGATCCTCGATGACCCATAATGGACTGCTGGCAGGATTCTGATTAGTCTCAGCAAACTGACAAGTCATCGCGGGTAATCAGGTTGCGCTGAAACCGTATGATAGGGTTAGTTCAAAGATTTTTTCGAAGGATACTCATCACTCCGATAGTTGTTGTCAAGATGCCTAACTAATCCGACATTGAAAATCAAAGGAGAAACGAGGACCGCTAGCTAGCCTGTCTTGTTCGGGTATAATGTGCACCCAGTTGGTGTGTCCAAGCTACTGTCCGTCCCGTACCATGGATACGCTGAACCCGCACAATGCCAATAGTACGTGTAATCAATCGGGACCCTGTACGTATCTTGAGTATTATCGGGGTTGACGATTTCTTTAACGCCGCCAAGAGCATCTACCCAGCCTTCTCCCGTGGTAAACTGGCTTTGCTCTTGGGCTTTGAACATGGCATAATCCATCTGGCTCATTCTCGCATTGTGCTGAGCTATTAGCTGGCTCGCCTGACCTAACCTCTGAATCTCAGCCTGAAGCCACTGGCTGTTGACTTTGACCGTTGGGATGATCATGGAAAACAGCTTGCCAACTTTCTGGAAGTCACTCTTCGGTGCAGAGTAGCCCCAGAAGTATGTAGTCCAAGAGGAAAAGCCGAGACTAGGAACCGTGAAGCGCGTGACAACAACTTGCAACAAATACTCGTACTGGACACCGCCATCGGTATAAGTGAAGACGGCCTCAGCACCAGTGTTCTGGCCAGAGTCGAGCGTCAATACGCGATTGACTAGAGATGGGTCATTCAGGATCTTCTCGATCCTCACATCTGAATGAACACTGTTGACGATGGGCCAAAGAGCTCGATTGAGAGGTACGACAGCTCCGTTATCGGAAAGGACCACATGGAGTCCGCCCTGAGTAATCGTTGCGATGTATCCGGTGGCTGATAGGTAGCTGTTGATGAAGAGCTTCATGCCGTTATAGCATCCGTTCTGTCCGCATGCCAACCACCAATTTCCTTGAGCACAAGTTGCAAAGCTACGTGCGACAGCGTCGTAGCATGCATTAGGGATATAGTTGGCCACACTCAAGAATCCTTGCGTAGGTTCAACATAGTATGGGAAGTCCGCTGACGAAAAGAAAATCCGGCTATTCCCGGTCGAGTCATGCGCAGTGAAATTGAAGTCCGCTCCCCCGAAGGGGTTTGTGTATCGCTCCACGTTGGGTTGGCCGACCCATCCGTCCGGAACCATAATCGTATACGCTACTTGACCAGGGAAGTCTCTGTCACTCGCACTCGCAGCCTGGAACCTCATCGATTGAGTGGGACTGTTAGTATTCGATCCACTTCCATTTCCATTCGTGCCATTCCCGTTCGAACCATTATTGTTCGAAGAGCCGTTGCCCGAAGGAGCGGATGGTCGAGGATATACTAAGACAACGGCAGTGGCGGCCAATACTATCAACACGATCGCGATGATAATAACTCGAACGTCCAATCCCTTGTTTGCAGCAGGAAATTCTTGCAATATACTCCTCGGTCCTAATGCCTGTGAGTTCCAGCAAGTAAGATGGTGGTTAAGTCTTCGCATTCGACCATGCTCCAATTAATTGGATAGGCTTCCTCTGGTTTGTCGAAGCATCCTTTGGGTATCTCCGAAAGTCGGAGCGTTCCTCACGGATGAGTTGAGGAGGCCTGTTCAATAGTATGAGTAAGTGCTTTCACATTGCTGCTCTTGAACTCGACTTCGGTTGTAGAGGCGTTCAATCTTCCTTCGTTTTTCTGCATCGATCCTTCGGAGAGCTGCTTGAGTGTCAAAACGACCGAGTTGGAATAATGTCCCGGTCTGGCTTGGACTATTGTATTCAACGGGTAAGCGTTACCCCCATAGTAGACTGCCTTGTCAGTTACAGCGATCTGGCCCTCAGAGGCTCGCTTGAGAGGAAAGTCCATTCCAAAAGCTAAGAATCCCATTGGGCCTCCAGCGATGAAGCTTCCGACTTTTCTCTTTGTCGAGTGACGTTCCTTCATGCCTTCGATCCGTGCCGCATCGCCTACAAAGAGGACCCGCTCAGGTTGGGACGACACCTGTGAGCCACAAGCCCAGCAGAACTTTGAATTAGCATCCAGACGTTTTCCGCATTTTGTGCACAAAGGAATTATTGTGTCCTTTCTGAGTTTGCCCCTCTCGTGGGTTTGAGTGATCTTCCTGACAGTTAGAAACAAGGCACCAACCCAGACTCCAGGATAGGTAGCTCCTTCCTGCTGAAAGAACAACGCCCCAATTCCAAAGCCACTCAAGTGGGCGAGTTGGTACGCGGCCACTACAGAGAACAGCATCAGAAAGGAAACTGTAGCCACCAATCGTGTATGTTTGATTCCCAGCCTCTGCTCAAGCGCCCTAGGTAAGGCTAGCAACAGAGCAAAATAGGCGATGCTAAACAAGACTAGAGTCGACACAAGGACCTCTAGTGAGGGGGCAGGAAATGGATTTGCTTGAGTAATATCCGGTGTTGGTGTCGTATTCCTGAAAGTGTACCCAAGGAAGAGGCCCGCGATTCCCAACATCAAGACCACGTAGACTAGACTAGAGGATTGTTCCGACTCACGCCGCCTAACCAAGAGATAACCGAGGTACGATATTCCAACTAGGATTGCCAATTCTGCTCCGAGCGTGCCGAATCCGGTTGCTGGGCCGAAGATTGGATTGTAAGGGAGGAAAATTGTCAACGCAAGCATTGAGCCGAAAATAAGCGCAAGGTAGAGAGCTTGCCTTGTCTTGCCAGACGGAACTCGGGAGGAGATGCTCTCGGATACGATATCGACTATTCCGATCGTACCAAGCCCGCTTACGAAGAATACGATCAAGAATATTGCAGCAGACAGACTGCCGAGCGAATCCCAGATTTGACAAGGCAATTGAGATAGAGTCAGACATCCCGCTGTTGATATGTAGGTGAGCGTCGCTGCGATCGAAACGAGAAGCGAACCGGTCAGCGCAACCGAGTCAATAGCCCCAGCAAAAAGACGATTGTTTCTTAGAGTTGGTGCGAGCCATTTTGAAGAAAGAAGGTAGAGAGTTTCGACCGTCAGGAACAGCACTAGTCCATAAACCAGACCCAACGAGAACAATCCCCAGAGTGGGACAATCTGATCGACTGCGGCTAGTCCCAAACCCCAGGAGACTGCTGCTAAGATTGAGACGAGGATTACCGTTATTGCGATATCTTTCTGTTCAAGCATATTTTGCAAGCGATCTAAGATAACCCTCGGAGGTGTCAACGTACGCGACGGGTCGGTTCTAACAAACTCGGCTTCCTTGCCAGCAGTTTTGAAAATTGAGTGCAATGCGAGCGCTAGTAAGGCCTGAGTCCTCAGCGCCAGGAAGACTGCATCGACCTCAGACAAAACAAACTAATTCGCCGTTTAACATCATATTAAGAGTATAGCGTGTTGGTCTCTTCTATACAACGAGATATCTACGACCGATAAATTATAGAAGGAGGAGCCATCATTACGCCTGACTTCTATGCTCCATCTCGATCTCCCGAAGCTCTACAGTCTCGTAATCTTATCGGTTCTCCTGATTTCGAGTGGCATAGCATCGTTAACCACGCAACGTGTCTTCGCTCCAACCATCAAGACTCTTCGGAGTTCAGAGGCCGGCTACAAGATAGATTACACAAACAAGACTAGTCTCAATGTCGAGGGAGTCCTAGGGTTCTGGACCGTTCCGATCATACGAGTGCCTAACGCCTCGGACGTATCTTTGGTCTTAGAGAGCCTCACAGTCGGCTTTGGAGCTGACTACATATCGATTGGAACGAGCCAGTTTGCCGAGAGCAACGGCACAGTAAAGTATCGTGCTTTCTATGCGAACCTACCCGAGAACATTTCGCAAAGCCCAGTAAGAATCACAGATCTGAACGGGATGGTTGGGCCTGGCACAAGGATTGGTGCACAGATCCTGAAAATTGCTTCCGACACGTGGGAGATCGATATGATCACGCCACAGACAAGCTTCTCGCTCAACTTGGTTCACACTTCAAGCCTTCACGTCGCGCAATGGCTCGTGCAATCGCTAACAGACGGAAGCGTACCCCTCGCCAACTTCAACTTCGTAAGTTTCGACCACGCAAACGCCACCATCAACGGCGTAAGCACTCGTCTCAATCTACTTGACAACGAAAGGCTGCGCCTGTTCGACCAAAGCAACAACTGTAACCTCGCTGATACGGAAAGCATAACGGCCTCCGGAGACAGTTTCACAGTTGACTTTGTCAGGGCCGCTCCTCCATGCCCTGTCCCTCAGGCACTGCCCCAAGTGCAGACACAGAACCAAACCAAACCCCCACAAATTATCAACGACAGTCTCACAATTTTGCTCGCAACCGGAGGCTTTCTGGTTGCTGGAGTGGTGATTACAATACTTTCTGCGGCCCTTATTTCCGCGAGACGAAAAAACATCCCGTCGGAGTCGACCACTCCTGCTTTGACGTCAATGAACGCACTTTGCAAGAAATGCAGTAGCACACTCAAGCCTAATGCTCGATTCTGCGATAATTGCGGACAAGCTGTTCTCTGAGTTACTTCAGACGAGGGCCGTTTCTTAATCACGCATAATCATAAATAAGCTAAGCTGATTTGCAACTGATCCAGAATTGCAATCTTCCGACAAACGAATTTGCCTAAAATGTGGACGTGAGAATGAGGCTTCAGCGACGTTCTGTCAGAGCTGTGGGGCTCCACTCGTACCACAACCGGCGGGCATGCAGCGTCAAGCTACCGGTCCAATGGGTTCCGGCACTACGATGGAGAGGCCGTTGGGAGTTACGATTATCGGAATCCTCCAGATTCTAGGCGCGATAGTATACATTCTGGTCGGCACTGTCTTTGTCGCTTATGCCCCTATAATTGGAATAATCCTGTTACCCATAGGCGTAATCGCACTCATCATAGGCATATCCGTCTTCACGGGAAAGAACTGGGCCAGGATTCTCATGATCATCCTCGGAGTCCTGGATATCATTTCAATAGTAGGTATCATCATCGGGATAATCATCGTAGTCTACTTCAGAAGGCAAAATGTGGTCGCATACTTCAAGCAGAAGAAGTGAAGCGACTAATAGTCCCGAGAACATACTAAGACAAAACTCTGACCCTAGAAGATAGATCTGCATGGGTCAGCGATAGCATTACTCACCGTAAGAGTTGAGCGAAAGAAGTTTTCCGATTTCCTACTGGAGTTTCTTCAATGCATCTAACGATGCTGCCGTGAGAAACTCATCGAGGGATCGAGCAACGTACTCTGCCTTCTTTCCCGCGAGTGTCCCAGTGTGTGTGTTGAAGGTGATCTTGAAACCATTCTCAGTCTCTCGCACGTTAATGTCCAAGGCTAACTTCCTAAGCTGTTTCGTTTCCAAATCTTCACCCCCGTTTATCCAGAGCTCAGAATAGTCGAAGATCATTCGCCGATTTAAGCCATTATCAAGAGCGTGAGTGAATGGATCCCTGACCACGGAAGAGTGCTTTACCCTGAATGTTCCTTCCAGTCCGCGGTTGTTCTAGGTCAGCTGTTAAGGTAACTTAGCGTAGCAGGACCGTCAATGATACCGTAGCCATACCAAGGATCATGAGGTAGCATCTGACCAGCGGCCTTGTCCGCACCACGAGCTAGAGCTTCCTTCATTACCGCAAGGTTCAGCCAATTGCCGCTCGGCCTAAGACTAGGTCGTGCTTCAAGGAGCAAAGCGAGAACTGCAGCAACAAGCGCCGCGGCAGGGCTGGTGCCAGTTACAGTGACATAACGGGACCCTGTCCCTGTGGAAACAAGCCTGACCCCAGGAGCAGCAACCTCAGGTTTGAGATTCGGGTCCGTTCTATTGATGCTTGAACCGATAGATGAGAAAACGGGCCTGTGCCCCTGCAAGTCCACGGCTCCGACCGAGATCGCCAGCGGCACCTGGCCTGGAAGCTCCACATCACCATCGTCTTGGACTCCATCATTTCCCGCCGAGGAGACAACAAAGACACCTTGAGATGTTGCCCAAGCAACTGCATCGTACACGTTCGTATCTTGAACGCCAGTACTCTGAGATGAGCGGCCGAGCGAGAGAGAAATAATGTCCGCGCCGTGAATTCCCCTTCCTGGAAACACGCAAAGATGTACGCCGTTTGCTACATTCTCCGAAGTTCCTTTGCCCGACGAATCTAGTGCCTTAACAATGATCAACTGAACACCTGGCGCACCTCCTTTCAGAGAACCATTCGCCGCTACGATGCCTGCCATTGCAGTGCCGTGGCCCTTATCATCATAAGGAATCGTTCTGAAGTTTACAAGGTCCCACCAGGCAGCCAGGTGGAGTTGGGCGAAGTCCGGATGCAACAGGTCGATGCCGGTGTCGACTATGCAGACGGTTATTCCGCGTCCAGTGAAACCCAGCGCATTCAACTGTCTCACGCCGGTCATTATGAAGGCCCATTCAGAGCGCCCGAGGTGTGGAGAGATGAAGGTCATCAAATCAGGGCTGTCTGCACTGACGACAGTGGCCAAGGAGCCTATGAGAAGGACCAGTAGAATTGCGGACGCTTTCATCGCTCGTGCTTTTCCAGAGTAGAAATCTCGGGGAATAATTCTGTGTTGCGCGGCTACCGAGTATTGTTCTAACTGCGGTTCCGAAGGGCTTTCTTCCTCTTTCTTCGGGACGGGTTCTAGGGATTGTTCAGGAGGTATCTGCCATCCTCCAGAGTCAAGCCTCTTTGCAAGCTCGATCCGTTCCTCGACAGGTTTCTCCCTCTTTGGCAGTTCCTCAATGATCCTTAACCGCCTCAAGAGTCCGGCTGCGTTGGCATTCTGTATCTCCAATCCCGGTCTACGATTTACCTCCATCACCACGGGTCCCCGGCCTGCGACCAAACAGACGTCTACTCCCGCAAAGCCGAGACCCGTGAGCCGTTGTGCTTCAGCAGCCACCTCCAATATCTCGTCAAAATCTGGAACCTTCTGGCCTAGAATTACATCTCCGGTGTCCGGGTGACAAGGTTGGGCATTCCCGTGCAATACTGCATGTGTAATCATGCCTGTAGAAATCTGAACCCCTGCCGCTACAGCTCCCGAGTGCAGATTCGCTTTCCCCCCGGATGAACTAGTGGGAATCCTCATCATGGCCATCACAGGATAGCCTAAGAAAGAGATGATTCGAAAGTCCGCAAGCCCTACAGGCGCAACCTTTCGTAGGGAACTGTCTTCAGCGAGCAATTCCTCCACGAGCGCAGAGTCTCCACCGTCGTGAAACTCTCCATCCAAGATGGAGCGGACATGAGACTCGATTGCTGGAGCGTCCAGAACGCCCATATTAGTATCATAATGTCCATTCCACCCTCCTCCTTTCACCAGGAGTATACCTTCCCCGCCGTAGCCACGGTCCGGTTTGATAGCAAACTTGTTGTGGATTGACATCCAATCCCTAAACGAGTCCATCTCTCCCCAGCGGGTGATTGTCAGGTAGGTCTTGGCGACAGGTATCCCGTAAGGCTGGAGCAGTTTTCTGACCGCATCTTTCCCGGCTCGAGCCATGACCCCTGTGGGATTGTATTTTGCAACAAAATCTCGATTCCTCACTACCATCGTGAGAATGTCACCACGGTAGTCGCCCGGCCCTGGACCATCTCCTCCGTAATGGATTGGCCCCCAGAACCTGAAGTACTCTCCAATCCGTAACCGTATCCTCGTGCCTAGAAACCAATTAGTTAGCACGATAACGAGCCACGATGTCGGGTTTGCCATGACAAAATCGACAAGCCAATCCTGGGTTATCACAACGAACGAGACTACTATCGCCACGATCGTACCAGCCAAGTCCACTGTCGGTGGTCCCCAGCCTACCCGTACGGTCTCCTCCACATAGCTCTCGCCCATCCAAGCACTGATCAGAACCGGGAAGAGGACAGCGTAGAAGAGTTCATGTTGCTCAAACTGTAAACCGATCAATGTGACCGTTGAGATGATCACACCAATCATCGAGACCAGGATTGCCACACGGTGAGCACCTTGCACATGTTGTTGTGCCAATGCAGCTCTCGTTGCGAATACGGCTACGAGTATCAGCCCGAAGAGGCCTAGACCAAGTAGAAGTCCGGTGGACAAGAAGGCCAGGGCAACTATTGCGGGACCGAACGTACCGAGCGTCCTTAACCCAAAGACATTCTTCATGGTTGCAATGACAAGCGCGGCTATTACAACTTGGAAGAAATTTCGGACGAGAAAGAGCTGAAGTAGAGAATCGCGCATCGTCAATTGTAGGTAGGACGTGTAAATTGCCAATACTGCGATGAAAACTATGAACGGAAGGTTTTTTCGAAATCGCTGCTTCCAACCTCTCTCTCCTTGAGAGAGTTCACCTCCCAGTTCCGACTCGTTGCTCATCGTCCAATACCACTCAGGTTTCTCGGGGACGCATTCGTCCTACGACGTCTTCCGCGCCGGAGACCTACGATGACAACCGTCTCCACGAGGACAAGGACAATCAGGACGTACCAGAGTAATCCGAACCCGATGGGTGAGGGCAGAACACTGCTTGCTAGTATCGCGGGCTTGAGAGTTATAGTAACTCTGTGAGTAGTAACTCCACCGTTTCCGTCGTCGACAGTGAAGGCTACGTTATAGACGCTAGATCCCAATGACTGACTTGGTATCCAGGAGAAGGTCCCCGTACTTGGGTCAAACGACGCACCTGGGGGCATGCCGGAAGCCGACAATCTTAGGGGTTGTGGAGGGAGGTCGGGGTCGGTGGCGATTACTGTGAAAGTCAATAGGGTGCCGGGATCGACTGTCTGCGAGTTCGGCACTGACAACACCGGAGGATGGTTGACTTCGTTGACGGTTATGGTAACGCTCTTCACGTCAGTAAGCGAGCCATCTGAAACTTGGAAGGTTGCGGTGAAGTCCCCTGGACCCTGAGCTTCTGTCGGTGTCCAAGAGAAGACGCCTCCGGCTGCGTCAAAGTGTGCGCCTGGAGGAATGGAGACCGCTGAAACCGTTAAGTTTTCAGGGGGAAGGTCTGGATCTGAAGCCGTGACGTTGAAACTTAGGGTGGTCAGCTTGTTGACAACCATCCGGCTTGGAACTTTGAGTGATGGTGGCATGTTTGCCTCATTCACATGGATTGAAACTGTTCTGATATCCGAGAATGCGGGTGAGCCATTGTCAGTTGCTCGAAAGACGACAAGGTAGTCGGCTGGACCTTGGCCCTCTCCAGGAGTCCAAGAGAAAGTGCCGGCTACAGGATTTCCGTTTACAAAAATTCCAGCTGAAGGGTCGAATGTTGCACCTGCCGGCATGCTCTGCACCGACAGGGTGATTGTTTCTATTGGAACGTCCGCGTCGCTGGCGTTCACTCTGAAGTTAAGATTGACGCCTTCGTTGACGACCTGCGGGCCTGGAACGGTTAGCATAGGAGGCTGATTTGGCAGGGCAATGAAGACAGCCTGCAGAGTGTGATTCATGTTCATGAAGACGGTTATCGGGTTCGCTGTTCCGACGGATACGCCGTCAAGTTGCCAATGATCGAGAAGATTGTGAGGATAGGGAATCGCTGTGATGGCGAAGTGGTCTCCTGACACCCTCGGATAATCCCCTGGTGCTGGGCTAGTTGTTCCCCCATCGGTGCTCGTCAGGTTAAGGTTGTAGTACACAATCGACGTTGCAGCATTCAAAGTGAACACTTCTGGGGCGCTCAGGGCTGGCCAAGTGCTAGTATCTACCTGAGTCTCGATCTGAGAGGCTAGAATGTGATGATAGATGCCCTGAACCGATTCGCTAACCGCCCCACTGGCCCCGATCATGGACACCAGTAGCACTATCACTAGTGTCATGGCAAAACCGTGTCGAAATCTCATTAGTAGTGCCCAGCCTCGAAGTGGGCAGTCCTTGATTTTTAATTATGCGGGCGTCGAATTATCGCCCGGGATATCTGCAGATTATCTGCACTTCGAAATAGAAAGCCCGGACGATATGCTAGGGCATGAAGATGTATGGCCTCAAGGTTCTCAGAAGACCGAAACGCTAGTGACGTTGAAGTCTCTAGCCAGGACTCCCGGCTGAACCACCGTCGTCTCTCCAAACCTACCCAAGTTCGTGACCGGCTCTGAAGTGGCTTCGACCTTACTGAACAGGTCCAAGAGGCCCTGATTATACCGTACATTCTTAACAGGTCCCTTGATTTCGCCGTTTTCCACGAGGAAAGTCCCATCACGTGTCATACCAGTGACAGTCTTCGTCCTTGGCTCAACTTCTCGGATGTACCATAACCGAGTAATCAAGAGTCCACTGTCCAACTCTTTCACCAACTCCGCCGCCGACTTTTTCACCGAGCCCTTAGCACGTATCACCAGATTATTCGGGATCTCACCCAACGGATTTGGCAGAGGCAACTCATGCCCAGTCGGCTCAGCATCCGGATACCGGTGAGCCGAAATTCTCGAAGACGCTAGACTCTTCAGGACACCGTTCTCTATCAACGGCAACTTCGACTTTGGATATCCTTCTCCATCGAATGCTGCACCTGTTTGCAGTGGATGGTAGGCGTCGTCGTCGATGCTGATATTGTCGCCCATGATCTTCTCCCCGAGTCTTCCGGACAGGTAGCTGCGTCCCTCCTTGTACTGTCTCGTCCCAAAGTCCGGCGTATAGCCAGCCGCAGCAGAGACGATCAGAAAGAATAGCATCTCGCTCCATGCTTGCGGATCAATTACAACGTCATACTTGCCTGGTTTAATGTCGCCCTGGTTCTTGTTCAGTTTCGCCCGTTCAAGAGCAGTATCGGCCACCTCATTAGCGTCCAATTCACGCAAGTCAACAAAGGTGGACAATGCGTAACCGGTCTGGTTACCATTGTCCGCGTCCATCGTCAACGAATACTGGCCCTGCGTTCCCTTGTAACTAGTCTCTAACCCGGCACTGTTCAACATCCAGTAATGATCCACATTGGTCTCAAGAATCCCCGATGCCAGCAATCCATTCTTCTTAGCCATGTCGATTGCATGACCAATCCAACCGGCCTTCTGCTCTGCAGGCGCCTCAGCAGTCCGTGAATAGTAGCGTTCGACCGTTGGATACTTCTGCGGTCCCAGCATCGGCAACAGATCAGCATCTTCCGGACCAGCCCTAGCCTGCTCCAAGGCCTTCTGAACAGTTTTCTCCACTTCACTCTTTTCCAATAAGCCCGTCGTTGCTCTAGCTTGTCTCTTGTTCGTGACCACCCTGACCGAAAGAGCTCGTCGTCTACTGTATTGCGACTGGGACAGTTCGTTGTTCCCAAATCGTAAGCCTTCGTTGACGTTGGTCCCGAGCCCGATCTCTACCTCGGCCCCTTTCGCGAAGCTCTTGACCCAATCGAATATTTGGTGAGCTTCCTCTCGCAATTTGCTTCCTTCCATAACAACACTTTTCATTGTCATTTCTTATTGCGCTCCAAAGACCGTCACATTCCTAAACCGTGTAGGCGCCGCCCCGTGCCCTGTAATCATGACCTGTTGCGGTTGGCCCTTTCCACAGTTTGGCGTTCCCCAGAGGACCCAGCTCTTCTTGTTGCCGACTGCATCGCAAGAGCCCCAGAACTCTGGAGTTATGCCTGAATACGCAGGGGACCTGACCATTTCCTCGACGCTACCATTCCGGATGATGTAGCCTTTCTCAGTGTTGAACTGGAAATTGTACCGTTTCTGGTCGATGCTCCAACCATAGTTCGTCACCATCAAGATCCCGTCCTTTGTATCTTCGATCATCTCGTCATAGTCCCAATCACCTGCTTCGAGGCTAACATTCGTCATGCGAATAATGGGCAGTCGATAGCCTTCTGCACGCATGCATCCATTGCTTCTAGCCTCGCCGACCATCGCGGCCGTTTGACGAGACATCAGGAATCCTACGAACTTGCCATTCTTCACAGCGTACTTCCGCTGCGCCTTCACACCCTCATCATCATACGCGAAGGTTCCCAAGCCGGGTCCATGATTGATCGTCGCATCCATGACCATGTTCACGTGCTCCGATCCATACTGCAACTTCCCCAATTTATCGGGTGTCAGGAAGGATCGTCCGGCAAAGTTCGCCTCGTACCCTAGTGCCCTGTCGAGTTCGATTGGGTGCCCACACGATTCGTGAACTTGCAATCCCACCTGATCAGCCGAGAGGATGATGTCCTTCTTGCCTTCGGGACACTTGATCGCTCCATTGAGAGCAATAACGTCCTTCTTCAACTCCTCCGCCTTCTCCGGAAATTCTAGTTCATCGATCAACTCGTAACCTTTCAACATCCACTGTTGATCCGATCTTCTTTGCATACCGGTCGGACCCTTCGCTGCAACAACCAATCCTCCACCAGAATAGATCATTCTTTGGAAGATCTTGGAGCCCTCTGAACTGGCGAAATATTTCTCGATGGAGGTGAAGACGAATCCTCCTCTTCGGAGGACAACTCCCTCCGCTTTCATGCGCTCACAACAATCATTCAGTAACTCGTATTTTTTCTCCATCGGCACGTTGAAGGGGTCCTTAACCACTGGCGACATCCAGGTATCAACATAGCTCGGTTCTTTCGCGAACTGGATCTTAATCCCGACCTTCGCAGCGCCTTTCGCCAATGCAACTGCTTTCAGCGTCGCCTCTCTGATCCCGTCCCGATTCATTTCATCGGTGTCCGCAAAACCCCAGCCAAGGCCTCCATACAATACTCGGACGCCAACACCTAGAGAGGTTAGTTCCTCGCTGCTTGGATTATCATTCACAACCTGTGTAGCCTCGTTACGTGAATTCACGAGGCGAAAATCAGTGTAGGTCGCGTTCTCTTTAGAAGCGGTTTCTAGAGCTATCTTGGACAGCTCTTCACCCATACCCTTGACAGAGCTCACAAGGTCCCGGCTCAGAAAGGGTTGGTATTAGCATTTTCTAGATCAAGAATGGAATTTCTGGAGATACCCGAAGAGCTCTTCGACACTGCCTAGGCGATGATTTCACAGTCCTCTCCTGCATATACTCTTCAAGAGGACGAAAAGAAGACTTTGTGTGCTCACAAGATCAGGGCATTAGCTTGGTCGAGTTGAAGAGGCTCTCTGAAAGAAAGCTTCCCAAAGACAGTATTCTCAGACGCCTCATCCTCTCAGAACCGGACTCGATCCCAAGAGAATCATTCTTGTCAAAACTGGCCGTTTGGTTGAACATATTCTATACCGAACCGGTAAACTAAACCTGCGAGTCACGAACGTGACTTCCTCATCCTAATTCCCGCCACTGAGGAAGCACTTGGAATCTATTGAGTCGTTGACGCCGACGCGGGGACTAATTCCGTCAGCCGGACAGAATAGACGGACGGCCTATGCGAGATTCGAGAAAAAACAATTCTCCAGAAAAAAAGATTGCAAGCCCTGCTCACAAAATACCCTAAGAATTCTTATTGGCCCCCCCACCCTCATTATTTTATCCAGCCCCAGAGAAGAGTGAGTCCAACCATATCAATCGAGACACTCCAGATCCTCCTCGCCAGCATCGTCGGCGGTATCTGGGTCGGATCAACAACCTACACCGCCAAACGATTAGGAAGTGGCGCAGGCGGTCTCATAGGCGGATTACCCGCCATCTCCGCCGTAAGTTATCTCTTCATCGGCCTCAATCAGTCCCCTCAGAACGCTTCCAGAGCCGCCTACGCTTTCCCAATCGGACTGACCATCACATTCCTCTACCTACTCGTCTACGCCAGCCTCGCGAGTCACGGCTTCAAGATCGCATTTCTCTCCGCCCTCACAACATGGCTCCTCCTAGCCGCAGTGGATGCGATCCTCAATCTGCCCACACTAATCCCGCCCAGCATCCTACCCATACCCATCTTCCTCTTAGGACTGTACGTGCTCAAGGTCCGGCTCAAGCTACCCTACACACCAGGCGTCCCGATCAAACCATCACGCAAAGAATTCCTGCGGAGGGTCATCCTTGGCGGAGGGGTCGTAGGAGCAGCCGTCACCATCTCACAATTAGGAGGACCACTACTAGGCGGCGTAGCCGCAGCTTTTCCAGGAATATTCTCCACGACAATCTACTCCACTTACGAAGCCGAAACAGACAAGACGGAAGGAGTCCGTGTCTCTCGAGCCCTGACAAAACCGTTGATGATCTCGGCCATGATAACCGCGTACCCGTACAGCCTGATCGTCACCTGGGCCTACGCCAACATAGGCATAGTAGAAGGCACAATCCTCGCCTTCGCGGGCGGAATCTTCTGCGCACTCTTCGCCTATCTCTTGATCAGTAGAAAGAAGATCTAGACCGTATTGCAAAACCAGACACAACAACATCATCATTACGGCTGGGTCCCGGATCATCCAGATCGGAGAGATCACCCCTACGTCCCACTCGTCGAGCTCATCAAGAAACTACCGCAACAGGTCGACTTACGTCCCCATTTTCCAGCCGCGTACGATCAGGGGCATCTCCACAGTTGTACAGCCAACGCGATTGCCGGCGCGGTCCAGTATAATATGATGAAAGAGAAAATCATCCATCGTTTCCGTCCCAGCCGCCTATTCATCTACTACAACGCTCGTGCCCTCGAAGGCAAAGTCGACAAGGACTCGGGCTCGAAGACGCGGGACGCGATCAAGAGCGTCGCCCGGCAAGGGGACTGCCCCGAGTATCTTTGGCCCTACAGGATAACCAAGTTTAGTGAGAAGCCTCCGAAGAAATACTATCGACTCGCTGTCAAGCACAAGGCACTAGAGTATCAAAGGCTCAAACAGAACCTCAACCATTTCCAAGCATGCCTAGCCAGCGGGCATCCATTCATCGCAGGCTTGAAGGTTTTCAAGAGCTTCGAGAAACATCAGATCCGTCATACTGGACGCGGAAGTCTCCCTAGATTAGGAGAGAAGCCGGTCGCATGGCATGCCGTCTTAGTCGTCGGCTACAATGACAATGATCGACGGTTCATCCTACGGAACTCTTGGGGAAGGAACTGGGGACTGAAAGGATACTTCACACTCCCTTACGAATACCTGCTCGACTCCGACCTTTCCAAGGACTTCTGGACAATCAGACTCGTAAGTTGAGAAAGAACCGACTCACGAAATCGGCTGCGCCACAACCTCTCTCCCGTCCAATAACTCCCTGAGCATCTTCACATCCTCAAACATTGTGTCTTTCAATCGAACATCATACAAAGCCGCCGCAGGATGAAACAACGGCAAAAAGAATCTACCATCCTTTCTGAAAACTTTCCCGTGAACACTCGTCGCTGAATAATCATCACCCATCAAAGTCTTAATCGCCGGAGTCCCGAGTGGAACGATAACCCTTGGATTGATGATTCGAATCTGAGGCTGAAGGTACAAGCTAACGCAAGTCTCAATCTCGGTCTTTCTAGGCGGCCTATTGTTCGGCGGCCTACACTTGACGATGTTCGTGATGAACACGGACGATCTATCCAACCCAATCGACCCTAAGAGTTCGCTGAGAAGCTTTCCTGCAGACCCAACGAACGGACGACCGGTCAAATCCTCTTGAGCCCCGGGACCTTCACCGATGAACATGACCCTAGCATCTGCGGGTCCCTCACCAGGCACAGCTGTCTTTCGTTCCTTATGCAGATCACATTTTGTACAGATCCGCACTTCGGCGCCGATTCTTTCGAGTTCCCGCGACAATTACCCAGTTCCCTATAGCAGATTTTTCCGGCCGAGAAAGCGAATACATTCCAAGCTATAAGTCAAGACCTCACAACCGGACCATTGACACGCATCAGTCCGAGCATTTGATCATGTCCAATCCAAAGCGACCCAATCCTCTCAAGAAGATCGATCCAATTCTAGAGAAATACGGTCTAGTCCTGGAATCTGACCAACATCTCCCGAGTGTAGTAGGCGCGATTGTTGGCAAACCCATCCACACCTCCTGGTGGGGACACCCGCAAGGAAACACGATCTATCAGACTCTGGGCATGCTAAGCCAAAGCCCGGATATCCTGCTCACGAAGCTTCTATCTAGAAAGACGACGTTCATCCATCGAAGGCTCTGGCCAGGATTCCTCACACTCGCAACTTCCCACGAGCCCTGGCAACTAGACCACCTCTCTCCCGAGGCCAAGCGACTACTGGACGCAATCCAACAGAAAGGAAAGCTATCAACAAATGATCACTCGAAAGAATCCGGCGTAAAGATAGGTGTCCTTGGAAAAGCGGCCCGCGAACTCGAATCCAGAATCCTAGTCTATGGCCAGGGCTTCCATTCCGAGTCAGGATCTCACGCGAAGCGATTGAAAACATGGGACATATGGGCGAAAGACACAAAATACAAATGGAAAAAAATTGACCCCGACGTGGCCAAACAGGGTTTCGAGAATATCGCCCTGAAGCTCAAGGAACGCTACAGCGTCAGGCCCAAATTGCCCTGGGATAAATTGTCAGTTTCAAGAACTAGGAAGAAGGTTGCTTGTCGGAAGAGCTAGCCCTTGTTACTTATTCCGGCACAGATTCTGTAGTCAGTTTACCGTTTATGACTTTCACGAACAAGTATCTATTGTCCCGGATGATTATCGTCAACTCATTATCTCCCTCTTGAATCTCAAGAATGTCCTGCCCCTTGATACCATCATACTTGGCCATACTATGAAGACCGGTCCTGTTTCTGCAGATTCTTAGTTCCTGATTAAAAGCATTGACGGTCTATACCAATCCATGCTTACTCTATTTCTACCGTGACCGGCGATTCAGTCTTTCCCGACGTGGTTCCTCTCTCCGTGAACACATGCCGTCCCCAGCGAACCTTGATCTTCGCCGACAAGTCATGCTTTCCCTGACCCAATTCTTTCGCGGGCAACTCGAAATTCCGGGTTACCGAGAACAACATCTCCTGCGCCTCCATCTCAGTCTTCGGATACAGAATAGTCTCGAACTCGGTGGCAACGGTCATCCAGACGCGATAGGGCAGTTCGGGGTTTCTGGTCCAGAAGAATATTGCTCTACGCTTGAACTTGTCAGTCTTGATCGGCTTCGACAATAACGGTCTATTCCTCAACAGTTCGACCCAGAAGATCATCAAGAGCCCAGCATCATGCTCATCATACGCTTTCTCCCATAGGTCCCGGGTGAAATTTCGTCGGATCCCACCGTTCAGTTTGAAATTGACAGTGATCGCTAGATTATCGTCGAGCTTAGCCTTCTGTGGGCTGCAGAGTATTGCAGTGTCCTCTATCCTGGCCCATTGAGGGCCTTCCATCCTTGCAAGAGTCCTTGTAGCAGCCATAAACGGGTCCCTAGTACTAGGCTCCTTGGCAAGGCGGTAATAGAAAAAGGTCTTTCGGCCCGTCCTGCTTTCCCTCAGTATTCTCTTCAAAGGCATGGAGAGAGTACTTGTTGAGGTTGTTGCGGGTATCGCTCTTCTTATGCTTGCTACATCTTAAGAACTGGTCGCACGCGAAAAAAGCCACGGCCATGGGTATGTCCAAATTGATTCAGTTGAAGAAATCCCGAACACTTGAGGAACGTTACGAGATGCTGAGGAAGACACTGGCTCACTATCTTCTACTCCAGGTCGGAACATTCGTCACAGCCGCCGGATATGACGCTATCGGTCCCGCGATGAACATATTGACCGATATGAAGGCCAGCCTGAAAGTTCAGGAGATCAAAGGAAAAGGTGAGGGGAATAATGTCGAGGCTCTGTCCCAGAACTTAGCGGAGAGCATGGGCGAGACCTTCGACAGCGACTATGACATTGAGACAGGCGATGGATTCCGGATGGTGAAACTGGACCGATGCGGATGCATAGAATCCGTAGTCGAACAGGCAGAAGCATACGGATTGACCAAGCCCCAGGCTAGATCGATCTTCTGCGGCACATGCATGAGCAGCTACAAGAAAGCCGCGGAAACATTAGGAGTAGGCTTCAAAGGAAAGCTCAGCGGGGCACACGGCTGTTCGATGAAATTCTCCACAAAATAAGTCATCTTCGAACCCATTTCCACTGTGACCATGAACTCGAAATTTGGCTCGGCTCGCAAGACCCCACAGAGCACTTGCCCTGGGATTCCTTGGCGAGTCTGTCGATTCATTTGATGTTAGTACAAAGTAGATGTTGAGGACACCATAGGCAGTCGCCCCATATTGTAGCGCTGGGGTCGGTCAGGCCGGCCATGAGCGTGGGGGTCATCGCCTAATCTTTTGAAATGTCAACCCGCCCTTATTCGTTGCCGTCGTTACTCGCAGGATCGTAACAGCAGAGATCACCTTGTGGCTAGATGTCTCCACTGAATTGGTAACTCTCAGAAGGAGATGCGTGAACAAGTCCAGAAAGGCCGACCAGCTGACACAACTTGTCTAGTCCTCATTAGGAATAGACTGTACTTCCTCGTAACTCCGTTCATCTTTGCAAGGGTCTCCAAATGCTTATTAGCAATGCCAGGGGTGGTATTCACAACTCAGAGTGGTATACTATGGCATTACTGCAAGTCGAACTACCGGAGACGCTACATCCAGAACAACGTCAAACCGGCCACTTCATACGTCGGACGCAAAGTATCTGTCCAGAATGTAATAGGATTCTACCGAGCACTGTTTTCGAGCGTGAGGGCAAGGTCTTCATGAGCAAGACCTGTCCAGAGCACGGAGAGACCGAGGAATTATACTTCGGATCTTACGACATGTACCAGAAATTCGCGACCTACTGGTCGGAAGGTAAAGGTACGCATGCTCCGAACGTGCCGATCGACAGTTGTGCTTGCCCGGCGAACTGTGGACTATGCAGCAACCATTTGAGCCATACTGGGTTAGCGAATATTATAGTCACGAACCGTTGTGACTTGACCTGCTGGTACTGCTTCTTCTACGTGAAGAAGGGTCTGGAAGGAGCATATGTCTACGAGCCCGAACAGCAACAAGTACGTGAAATGGTAAGGGCACTAAAGGCAGAGCGACCGGTACCCGGGAATTCGCTGCAAATAACCGGCGGAGAACCCACCCTCCGATCCGACCTAGTCGATATCGTCCGGATTATTAAGGAGGAAGGCGTCGACCACATCCAACTAAACACCAACGGAATCAATCTAGCACTCGAACCAGAGCTCGCTCAGAAGCTGCGACAAGCAGGTCTCAGCAACCTGTACATGAGCTTCGACGGCGTCAGCCCCAAGACGAACCCGAAGAATCATTGGGAAGCACCATACGCGTTAGAAAGCTGTCGGAAGGCAGACCTCGGCGCTGTACTAGTCCCGACAGTCATTAAATCCGTGAATGATCACGAGCTCGGCGGCATCCTAAGATTCGCACAGCGAAACATGGACATTGTACGCGCGATCAGCTACCAACCAGTCTCACTGACCGGTAGAATGAAGAAGCAAGAACGCGAGAAATATCGTATCACAATACCCGACTGTATCGAACGACTGGAGGAACAGACGAATGGAGAGCTTCCACGTGACGCATGGTTCCCAGTCCCAAGCTGCTCACCAGTCACTCACTTCGTCGAGGCGTTCACGAAGCGTCCACAGTACGAGTTATCCATCCACTTTGCCTGTGGAGCCGGAACCTACGTATTCGAGGACAAGGACACTAGGAAACTGGTCCCGATAACCAGCTTCGTCGATCTCAAAGGACTATTCGAGTATTTGGATGAGAAGACTGACGAGTTGAACAGTGGAACCAACAGATACTTGGTAGCGGCCAAGTTCATGACCAAACTCAACAGCTTCATCGACAAGAAGAAACAACCAACAGGACTGAACTTGTCCAAACTACTCGTCGGCGCATTACTGAAGCATGACTATAGCAGCGTCGGACAATTCCATGTCAGAAGCATGTTCCTTGGCATGATGCACTTCCAGGACAAGTACAACCAGGACGAGGAACGATTACAGAGATGCGACATACACTACCTGACACCGGATCTGCGGATCATACCCTTCTGCTCATTCAACGTAATCCCCGAATGGTACCGAGACCGGATCCAGAAGAAGTACGGGATATCGGTTGAGGAGTGGGAGAAGAAGAATGGTGAGAAGCTTGAGGCGAAGCTGTACCGTGGCGCATTACGGCGTGGAAAGCATGCGGACGGCTGCGGATGCAGCGCCGCCCACATCGAACCAATAACCGGCACCTAAAAAACAACTACCCAAACCTTTCCTTCCTTCCAGTTCGGCGTTTCACTGGTTTATCTGAACTCTGCACCTCGAGGATCCAGCGGATCTGATAACGTGAAGTATGCTCGTGCCGGGGAGATTATCTTCCTGTCGATCTGCTGTTTCTCCAAGCTAGCTTGACTAGTTCGAACGCGTCGTTGACATCAGTCTGCTGTCTAAGCCTGAACTCTATCCAATCCGAAGCATGAGGCCTGAGCGTTACCCGAGAGTCCGATCGGATCCCGGGTCTTGCCTTCACCGTCTTTCTTCCGACCCGTACATCCAGCCGATCTTGACCATGAAAGTGAATGAACTCCCGCGTACCAATCCAATAAGCATCTTCATGTCCCCACCTAGATTGTCGCCTCTCGACACCTGCAAGAGAGAGGATTCTTGCCTCCAACAACTGAGCAGGGGTCTCACTATCTTTCAAAGCTCACCAGGGTGGATTTTCTGTTTTGAATTGAGATGTTTCCAGGTGAATCCTCCATGCCTTGCAGTGTAATAACCCAGGACGACAAGGACGACACCGACCAAGGCAACAAAAATCACAAAGGTCGAATAAATGATTGGAAGTGCGGATTGCACCGGATTGTAACCGGGCAATTTGTTTGGGCACGCACAAATGAACATCGGGACACCTATGGAATAATATAGGGCGTAACCTATCAGGCCAAGGCCAGCAATAATGTATAATGACCCCTTGAACCGGTTGAAGTCTCTGTCCTCAGAGGCCGACATTGCTTAGATGTATCCTGTTTCGACCAGAAATTTTTTGCCCACCGCTCTCGGCTAGTAGCCCAGTATCGTTGAAACTACTAGGATTATTCCTGCAAAGATGAACGAGATCATGACCAGTCCGCTAGTTAGGCTGGAATGAACGTCCTCGGGTAAGCCGCTTCTCCTGGCTAATGCAGTGGGCAAATTCTCAACCACAAAGACACTGACTAGGCCGAAGATGATCGCTCCCAGACCGAACAGAAACTTGGTATCCTGTATTCCAAACTGCGCACGGGGGCCTGCAAACCACTGGATCAACCCGGGACCAATCCAACCCGCCACTAAACGTAACAGTACAAAGATCAGAATCGTCAATAATGCAAGCTTCAGCATGATAGAAGTTCATTGCGGGGTTTGCTTCCCGGAATCCATCGGCTGCTTCGAAGCAGCCGTACTCTTCCTGTAGACTCTCGAGGCGAGATAGAGAGTGGCGAAAAGTACTACGACGAGGAGGTATTCGAGCATGTTAA
>Ga0137415_10000707_pt1 | contig 32533 bp, 24 predicted proteins | sample CZODoug3_1_1_16f_FD_183082 | JGI IMG/M metagenome (GOLD analysis project Ga0137415, IMG submission 183082) | Vadose zone soil fungal communities from Angelo Coast Range Reserve, California, USA - CZODoug3_1_1_16fungal (Hybrid Assembly) | ecosystem: Environmental > Terrestrial > Soil > Vadose...
GGAGAAAGCAATGTCCGACTACAAACACCCCGAAGTTCTGGTTTCAACGGATTGGGCCGCGCAAAATCTCAGTTCTCCCAATCTCCGCCTCGTCGAAGTCGACGTGGACACCACCGCCTACGACCAGGGCCACATCCCCGGCGCCGTAGGCTGGAACTGGCAGACCCAGCTCCAGGACAACATCCGCCGCGATCTTATCGACAAATCCACCCTCGAGAAACTCCTCAGCGCTTCCGGCATTTCCAACGGAACCACCATTCTTCTCTATGGCGACAACAACAACTGGTTCGCCGCCTACGCCCTCTGGCAATTGAAGCTTTATGGCCATAAGGACGTTCGCCTCATCAATGGCGGCCGCAAGAAATGGCTCGAGGAAAAGCGTCCGCTCACCAAGGACCGCGCAAACGTCGCCCCCGCGTCCTATCACGTCTCCGGCACCGACGATTCCATTCGTGCCCGCAAGGAAGAAGTCTCGGCGGTCGTCGACGGCCGCAAGCCCGGGCAACTCGTTGACGTTCGCTCCGTCGACGAATTCACCGGCAAGATCATCGCCCCTCCGGGCATGACCGAAACTGCCCAGCGCGCCGGTCACATTCCAAAGGCCGCGAATATTCCTTGGGCGCAAGCCTCCAACGAAGACGGCACCTTCAAGTCCTACGACGACTTGAAGAAACTTTACGAATCCAAGGACATCAACGGCAAAGACGAAGTCATCGCCTACTGCCGCATCGGCGAGCGCAGCTCGCACACCTGGTTCGTCCTCAAGTATTTGCTGGGCTTCAACCAGGTTCGCAACTACGACGGCTCCTGGACCGAGTGGGGCAACCTCATCGGCGCCCCCATCGTCAACGAAACACGCGCCGCCCAGCCCGAAGCGGCTGCCGCCGCCCGCTAAGCCCTTGTAGTGGCGGGTCTTTAGACCCGTAAGCAGCGGCGGGTCCTCGACGTGCAAACCGCGGCGAGCAGACGACGGATGTAGGGGCGGGGCTTGCGCCGCCCGCCAAGCCGGTCTTTGTCGCAGCGGGTCTTAGACCCGCCGAATGAGGTAAGCAGCATGAGCTTGTAGGGGCGCACCACGCTGCACCCCATCTTGGCTAAAGTTTCTGATTCGGAGAGATTTGCAGTAAAGCAATAAAGTTTGTTGGTGCAATACAGAGCAGGAGCTGAGGGCGAAGGCATCTGTCCGGTCTTCGCCCCTCAGGTTCTTTCATCCGATGGCGCGGTCGCCAAGTGGTAAGGCAATGGTCTGCAAAACCATTATCGGCGGTTCGATTCCGCCTCGCGCCTCCAAAGTTTTTTGTTTCATAGCCTTTTCTCATTTTCCCATGGAATCAGCGCGGACACTAGGAAGATTGTAATAAGCACGATCGCAAACTCTGCACGGCCTGAAAGGCCCCAAAAATGAGCGCTACTCCCGAGCAAGATCGCAGCGGCGACTGCAATCAGAAAGTGAGTTATGCACCCGCCGACGCATCCTTTGACCGATTCTCGCGCGGCATGACTGGCAGTTTTCTTATATTCCATGACAGCCCTACGTCACCTCTCTGGGGTGAACGCTGATGAAAAACGGCTGAGAGGAGCCCATTTCGCACAATTTTGGTGCAATCTAAACCCCTTTAGAATCAACACATATAGAAATGCCCGCAAGTGTTGATTCTAAACCACTTACACAAGACCTAAGCCCTTTAGATGCAACATTTACAAAAAACAGGGGGTGGGGGAGGTAATCAGAGACTTCAGCCTTTTCGGCAAAAGATGTGATCAGTGGCGATACGTCTACGCGGTGACTACTTCTTTCAGCAGTGCCTTGCCCTTGCGGAACCATGGCCGTTCGCGCCTCTGCATATACCGCGGCAGCGTGCGCTTCTTTGCCTCCAGCTTCTGCAACCACTCGCGCGCCTCTTGCCGCCGGTTCGCCGTCTTCAGGAAACTCGCGTAGTTGTATAGCGTCTCCGGAGTCGTCGAAATCTGCGTGACTTCCGCGAAAAGCTGATCCGCGCGTTCCAGTTGTCCCGTTCGCGCGTACGCATCGGCTAGCAATCCCGCAGCCCGGTAATAGTCGAATTTTCTATCCGCCGCGACCACGTGCTCCAGGTCCGGAATGGCGCCCGCCAAATCGTTCAGACCCAGCGACGACTGCGCCCGCGAATAAAACGTGTAGGCGGAATCGCCACGCCCCGTGATCGCATGCTTGAACGCCTCGCGCGCCTTCTCAAATTGCCCCAGATCTTTGTAGAGCTCACCCAGCTCTTCGTAGTTGGCTGGCGAAGGATTGTCCAGGATTTGCGTTTCCACAATTTTGACACGCGACCTTCGCCCGAATCCCTGATACACGCCGCGAAGCAATCCCAGATCTGGCAGCACTTCCGCAAGGATGTAGACGGCGGCACCAGGCGGTCCGAGAAAAAAGATGACGTAAAACCAATAGTTCTCCGGCCGCCGCCTGATGAAGTGCACAATCGCCAGGCCCTGCACGAGAAAGCCCCAGGGATAGAAAAGATGGCCCAAGCCAAACATGGATGACCGCCTGCCAACAGAATCGCTTTCCTTCAATGGCCGGTCAAACGGAAACTCCACTCAGTGCATGCGGTAGTTACTGCCCGAAGTTACTGCCTGATGGGACCGTTTCCCCCTGCTATGATGGTGCAAATGAGTCCCATCGAAACGCTCGGCCTCGCGCTGGGCGCCGGATTTTCTTCCGGCCTCAATCTTTACGCCACTGTCGCGACGCTCGGACTTCTCCAGCGTTTCGCAGTGCTCCGTCTCCCGCCGGGATTGCAGGTTCTTGCCCATCCCTGGGTTCTGGGAATCGCCATGGCGCTCTATCTTCTGGAATTTTTCGCGGACAAGATTCCGTACGTTGACACGGTCTGGGACGCCGTCCACACTTTCATCCGCCCACCCGCCGCGGCGCTTCTTGCTTACGCAGCAGCCGGTGGCGTCGTCCCCGAGTGGCGCTGGGGCGCCGCGTTGATCGCTGGCGGAGTCGCTCTTACTTCGCATGGGACCAAAGCCAGCGCGCGCGCTGCCGTCAACGCCAGTCCCGAACCATTCAGCAATTGGGCATTAAGTTTTGGGGAAGACGTCCTCGCCGTCTGGCTGGCCTGGATGGCGGCAGCTCACCCGATTGCCACGACCATCATCGTTGCCGCACTGTTGGCGCTTTCGGCCTTCTTGCTCTACCACCTTTTCCGCTTCGCACGTCGCGCTTTTCAGCAGCTTTTTTCCGCGGGCTAGAGCAGCGGCAACACTTCCCCGCTCGTTCGCACGCCCGCGCCAATCGCGCTCTCGTTTGCGGGGCTAGACTCCACATCCTGCGCGCCAAACGAAATTCGCCCGATCTGCTGCCGTGCATAAAATCGTGCCGACGGTATACGAATCGCTTGCCCATTCTTGTTAATCGGCGCGCTGAACGGCCATCCCGGCTTGGGATAAACCATGCTATGCCCCCAGCGATAGAGGTAAACTGCGCTGACATCACGGTCGAAATCAAAGTTGCGTCCTGCGAGGACTCGGTTCAGATCTGCACGCAGTGAATCTTCGTAGCTCGAGAACGGCGTCGTGAGCAATTTGATCCGCTCACTCGGCTGGTCTGCCACGGATGCGGTATTGCCTCCGTAGAAGGTCAGCACGGTCTGCCGGTTGGGATTCGACCGGTTGGACGTCACCCAGTCCGCAATCACAAAATCCGCCCAATACTTGCTTCCCCAGTAGTACCCGTCGTAGCCCAGGTCCATGATTGGCGCTGCGCTGCGGATCGTTACATTTGCCACTAGCACCGGACTGAGCGTGACTTGATCGAAGGCATCCGCCTGCGATGCACTCAGCAGTTGCGCGCAAGCCGTCCGCGCCGTGTGCGATTGTCCCGCAAAAATCACTGCCTTCGCTGTCGCCCGGTAAAAATGCCCGTTGCTGAAATAGATGACGCTCGCATTTGTATTCGTTGTGTCTCCGCGAACGACCATCGCTCCCTGTCTGATCCTTACGTTGTTGTTCGGATCATCCATCGCTGCCAGGTTGAAAGGGTTAGCGAGTAATTCGGCGTCGCTTGTGCCATTGATTGCTCCCGGAATCAGCCACTTTACAATGTGCCTTAGCATTCCCGAGTTTCCTCCGGGATAGGCGAACGCCGGGAAATACTCCGCTCCGAGAAAACTGATGGAGGTATAGGCGCTGGCTTGGCTCGTCGTTCCATCGAGAGCGTCCACCGCGTAGCGTGTATAAAAATCTGAAACTGCCGGATGGAACCCCTTGGTCTGGGTAAGGTAAGAATCGAAAGTCATCGGCGAGAGGTAATCGTATTTCGGATCGCTGTTGTCCGCCGGATCGGTCGGCGCTCCCGGCTTGTGATACCAGTTCATCAGGTCCGCGCGTGCGACCTTCAAATCATTCACGATGTTCGTCGGATACGGGACGCTGTCCAACCCCTTCCCGTAGGTATCAATGTTCCAGCTGTTCGTCCCTGGATTCACGTACGGTGTCATGCCATCGAAGTAGTAGCTGTAGAACGGCGAGGGTACGAGGTAGTTTTGCCAGAGAATTCCCGTGGTGTTGTAAATGTCGATCAGAAATGGTGCGTAAGGCTGTACCGCGTACGCCGTTGCCGTCGAAGCGATATCGGGTATTGGCGCGGCATCGTCGCGGTTCGCGTTGCCTCCCGGTGTGCGCTGTCCGTCAAGAATCAAAATCTTTGTTCCCGGTCGCTGCCGTGTGATGTAGTAGGCCGCCGAACATCCGCTCATGCCCGCGCCGACGATGATCACTTCGTAATTTCCATTGTCCGCAAGCATCGGCTGGTTGCCCTGGAAGCTGTCGCACGGCGATGAAGAGATCAGCACGCTGTTGGTCTTGAAGGTGAGCCGGTTGTCTCTCAACCAGTGCGCAATGTTGAACACTGAAGGCACATTGCCTCCGCGCAGCACGTTCGGGTCGCTGCCGATCGGGCCGTCGCAAGGAAAAGTCGTTCCGGCACCGTACGCTCTCATGGGGAACGAGCCGCCCACGGCAGCCGTGCCCGCGGCGATTAACATTCCGTTGATGAAATCGCGCCGGTAAATTTTGTCGTTCCCGCTTTCTCTTGTCATGACTGAAATCCCTCCTGGGTGGTATAGGCTGGCGAACAAGTATTGAAGGCGTGAGGCGGAATTTATTCCTTTGCAGTCGGAGATGCAAGGTTATTTTTTTATAGCAAGGATGATGTGACAGCGGAGTACTGTTCAGCAGAATGAAGCCAGTTTTTGCGCTGGCGGGCCTCGCGGAGATTAACCACAGCTGGAGGCTGGCAGGCCCGCCGATGATCGGTTTATTTCATATACGTCGCCAGCCAATCCAAAAACGTCTTGTACCAAAACTGGCTGTTCTGCGGCTTCAGCACCCAGTGCCCCTCGTCCGGGAAAACCACAAGCTTCGACGGCACCCCCTGCCGCTGCAGCGCATTGAAAAATTCCAGCGATTGGGTGTACGGCACGCGGTAGTCACGCTCGCCGGCGATCACCAGCGTCGGCGTTTTGAATTTTCCCAACTCCCCCGCGTAGGTCACCGGGGCCCACTTCCTGTAACTTTCCGGATTCGACCACGGCGTGCCCTGCATGTCGTGCTCTTCAAACCAGAGTTCTTCGGTCGCGTACATCGCCACTTTGTCGTACACGCTTGCGTGGCTTACGATGGCCTTAAACCGTCCGTTGTGCGTCGCGATCCAGTCCGCCATGTACCCGCCGTAAGAGCCGCCGGCCGCCGCCATTCGCGAACCGTCCACGAATGGGCATTTGTTCAGCGCGTAGTCCACACCGTTCATCACGTCGGTGTAGGCCTTGCCGCCCCAGTCGTTCGTGATTTCATCCGTGAACTTTTGTCCATAACCTGTCGAGCCGCGCCGGTTGATCATCAGCGTCACGTACCCCGCCGCGGAAAAAACCTGCGAGTTCCACCGGTAGCCCCACGAATTTCCCCACATCGTCTGCGGCCCGCCGTGGAGCACTACCAGCAACGGATATTTTTTCGTTGCGTCAAACTTCGGCGGCCGAATCAGCATCGCCTGGACTTTTGTGCCTTCGGCGCCGTCGAACCAAAATGTTTCCGGCGCATTCATATCCAGGGCCGCCAGAATCGAATCATTCTGATGCGTCAGTTGCCGCGCGCCGGAACCATCGCCCGATGCCGCGAAAACTTCCGCCGGATGCGTCAGGCTCGTCCGCTCAAAAACCAGCGTCTTCCCGTCCGCGCTGAAAGAAATCGCGGTATTGTAAGTGTCGGTGATAATTTGTTTCGGTTGCGCGCCAAAGCGCGCCGCCATCGCATAGACCGGCTTCTGCGTCTCGTTTTCCGCCGTGAAGTAAATCGTCTTGTTGTCCGGCGACCACCCCAGCTCCTCCGCGCTGCGGTCAAACGTTTCCGTAAGATTCTCGATCCGTCCCGCCGCACGGTCGTAAAGCATCACGCGCCAGCGGTCCGCTTCATATCCTGCGGTAAGCTGCGCGTGATAGGCGATGAACTTTCCGTCCGGCGAATAGACGGGATTTCCGTCAAATCCCGGTTGCGTTGTGATGCGTTTCGCGTCGCCCCCAGCGACCGGAACGATGAATAAATCGCCGTTCGTGCTGATCGCCTCCATTTTGTCGATCACGGCGGTGAAGCAAATCTCTTTGCCGTCGGGGGAAAAATTGATGTCGGCCGGGCCGCCGCGCTCATCGGGAGGAACGTCGTAGTCCCCACCTCGAGTGAGGTCGAACTGGGCTGCGCTGCCATCGACTGGAATTACAAACAGATGGCTGCGCTTGCTTTCGTTCCAGTGCGTCCAATGGCGGTAGAGCAGATGCTCGGCCACATGCGCTTTCACTTTATTCTTTTCTTTTTCTTCGTCGCGTTTCTTATTGCAATCGTCGTCTTTGCAGTCCGGATAAACGGAGGACGTAAACGCAATCATCTTCCCGGCCGGCGACCACTTCACGATGTCCGCGCCCGTGGATAATTTTGTTAGCGCGTGCGCTTCGCCTCCTTCCATCGAAAGCAAATACACTTGCGATTCGCCGGTGCGCGAGGAAAGAAACGCGAGCGTCTTGCCGTCCGGCGACCACACCGGCGAAGAATCGTGCCCACTCTGTGTCAATTGCATTGCGGCTCCGCCCACCGTCGGCACGATCCAGATGTTGCTCAAGCCGCGGTTCGCGTCCATGTCCGGAGTGGATACCGTGTACGCCACCCATTTCCCGTCGCGAGAAACTTGCGGCTCCGCTATGCGGTGCAGTTTCATCATGTCGTCAAAAGTGATGGCATGCTTCGCCGTTTCCTGCGCGGAACCGGGAAACGCGCAGCCTGACAGCAGAGCAATCGCACAACCGCATCGAATGAAAAACACTTTCATTTCCTTTTTCTCCTTTAGAAACACGGTGACCCTCAATGCGCCGTGCAGAATCACGGATATTGGCATGTTTCGCCGCCGAATCCAAGAGCGTGGAGCGCCGCCCCGTTGCTTAAGGAATCGCCTCGCGATTTCGCGCCCACAGCCAGTTCACAAACGCCAGCCCAGCCGTGATGGAAATCACGATCAGTTCTGCGCGGTGCATCCGCGTCACAAGAACTCCGGTGAAGAGCAGAGCGAGCGCGGCAATCGTGACGCCGAGTGGCAGGCGAAAACGGTCCGCTTGCGGCTGCTTTTTTCTGAGCACTGGAAGCGCGGCCGCAACGGAGCCGTAAACAAAAAGCCGCGCGACACTGGAGAGCATGGCGTTCCAGCGAAAATTTCCCGCGATCGAGAACAGAAGGAGAACGATGGCAAAAATCACGATCGAAAAATGAGGCGTTCGGAATCGCGGATGGATCTTTCCGAAAAATGCCGGAAAATCTCCGCGCTGTCCCATCGCAAAAGTAATTCGCGGCGTGTGCAGCACGTTGGCGCTCAGATAGCCGTAGGCGGAAACCAGCGTCCCGGCCGTGACGAGCCGCACGCCGATGGGCCCCAAGAACCGGCGAGCCGATTCCACTGCGGGTGCTTTGGATGCGCCCGCGTCCGGGATCGTGTGAACCACCAAGTATTGCACGGCGATGAACAGGACAGTGGCTACGCCAATGGCGGTAAACAGCGCGAAAGGAATATCTTTGCGCGCGTCACGCGTCTCCCCCGTCGCAATGAGCGCCGCCTCGAATCCTCCGTATGAGTAGATCATCAGCAGCGTGGCTTCAAACCAGTCGTCGGCCGTGACCTGCGTAGCGGCGGGCTCAAGACGGATGGCGGGATGCAGCGCGAGAGCAGCAAGGCCTACAAAAATGAAAAATGCGAGCAGAGTCAGTTTCGTCACCGTGAAGAAATTGCTGAGCCGATTGCCGCCGGTTACGCCGCGATAATTCACTAGGGCGAGAAAGCCAATGAGCAGCGTCAGAACTCCGGCCCGCGCCAAAGGCGCCCGCACGCCGGGTAGAAATTCGCTCAGATAAGCAATAAAAAGATTGGCAACCGCGGAAACCGCGGCAATGCGGCTGAGCCAGGTCAGCCAGCCATTCTGAATCGCGAGAAATGGTCCGAACGCCGTTCTTGCGTAGAGGTACGGGCCGCCGGCTTCGCGGAATTGCGAAGCGACCTCCGCCATGCACGCCGCGATCACTGAAATCCCGGCGAACGCCACCAGGAATCCGACGGGGCTCCACTTTCCCAGCCGCGCCGCGATCAATGCGGGCAAGCCAAAAATGCTCGCCCCGATCATCGTGTTTAGTATCAACGCAACGAGGCTCCAGCGCCCGATGGTTCGTACGAGCCCGGCCGATGAATCTGTCACGCGCGCTTCCGCGGATTCATGGATTTGTAGAAAAATATTCGCATCATTGTTAAAGGAAGTGGCGCAAGCGTAGCACAACTGGCTATATCGGACACGTCCGTCGCCGCTGCCACTCTCAACGCGAAGCCTTGGACTGTCGCAAGGATACGACTCTCGACTCTGCTACAATCCTTCTCCGGACATCTCATGCCGACCAGCAACGGACTCTTCCCCCGCAACTTCAAGAAGACCTTTCCCATCGCCACTCGCGGGGAAGGATGCTGGATTATCGCCGACGACGGGCGCCGATTCCTCGATGCTTCCGGGCAAGCTGCCGTCGTCAGCATCGGTCATGGCGTTCCGGAAATCGGTCGCGCCATGGCCGAGCAATCATCGCAGATTGCTTTCGCGCACACGTCGCAATTTCACACTGCTTCGGCGGAAAAACTTGCCGATCGCCTGCTCGCGATGGCTCCGCCGAATTTTCACAACGGCGGCCGCGTTTATTTCACATCGGGAGGTTCCGAAGCAACCGAAACCGCCATCAAACTTGCACGCCAGTTTCACCTCGAGAGCGGCCAGAAGGATCGTTACCGCGTTCTCGCGCGGCGGCAGAGCTATCACGGCAGCACTGTTGGCGCGATGTCCGTCAGCGGCAACGTGGCTCGCCGCGCGCCCTACGAACCGCTCCTCGCCGAATGGGGACACATCGCGCCATGCTTCTGTTACCACTGCCCGTTCGAAAAAACCTTTCCACAGTGCGAACTCGCGTGCGCCGACGATCTTCAGGTTCATTTAGTAGAACCAGCGCGGGGTCAAGCCGCAGCTTTTATTTTCGAGCCTGTCGTTGGCGCGACTCTCGGTGCAGCTGTTCCGCCTGAAGGCTACACGGCGCGCATCGCCGAAATCTGTCGCAAAAATAAAATCCTTCTTATTGCCGACGAAATTATGTCCGGCATGGGCCGCACTGGAAAACCATTCGCTGTCCAACACTGGGACATCGAGCCGGACATGATTCTGCTGGGCAAAGGAATCGCCAGCGGTTACGCGCCGCTCGGCGCCGTGCTCGTTTCCGCGCGCGTGGTCGAAGCTTTCGAGCTTGGCTCCGGCACCTTTATACATGGCTTCACGTATCAGGCTCATCCCGTGTCCACGGCCGCAGGTAACGCGGTTCTCGACTACCTCGAAGAGCACATACTCTTTGAGCGCGTGAATTCAGCCGCGCAAGATTTCCGCGACGCGCTTTCTCCGCTACAATCCCATCCGAACGTCGGCGACATTCGCGGTCTGGGTCTGCTTCTTGGCGTCGAATTCGTCAAAGATAAAACAACTCGCGAGCCTTTCCCGGAAGAACGAAACATTGCGGAGAGGATTCGCCAGGCCTGTCTGGAGGAAAGCGTTCTCACCTATCCAACGCAAGGCTGCGTTGACGGCTTGCGCGGCGATCATATCCTTCTCGCGCCGCCGTTCACGATCTCGTCCGAAGAGTGCGCGCTGATTGCTCACGCGCTACAGTCGGCAGTGACAAAAGTGTTTTCGGCGTGATTTGGCGGCTGGCCAGGTTTGGGCGCTGCACCGGATTGCTCTCATTCTGGAGAACGAAATAAATATGCGGACTCCCTTGCGCGGTCTTGCAGTTTGCTTTCTTTGCACGCCGCCCTTAGCTTTCGTACTTTCAGCCCAGCTCACACAGGAACCGCCACGTATTTCTGCGATTCTCGGTTTTTCTCCGGCGCACGCCGCCGCCGAGCACCAACTCGAATCCGCCTTTCAATCCATACCGTCTCCCGAAAAAGCGCGCACATGGCTCCGCACTTTTACTGCCGAACCGCATCCCGCCGCTTCCGAACGCAACAATCAGCTCGCTGATTTCGTCGCTGAGGAATGGCGCAAACAGGGCTGGGAAGACGTCGCGCTTCGCCGCTACGATGTTTTGCATTCGCGCCCGCGGAGCGTCGGTCTCGAGATGACCGAGCCGGTCCATTTCACCGCGTCTCTGCGCGAAGATGCCTACGATATTGATCCGGACACAAAAAATCCCGCGGTGCCCGGCTCCTACTTTGGTTATTCCGCGTCCGGCGACGTCACCGCCGAAGTCGTCTACGCGCACAGCGGCAATCCTGAAGATTACGACCTTCTCAAGAAAAATGGCATCAGCGTTAGAGGCAAGATCGTTCTCGTGCGCTATTCGAATCCTTATAGCTATCGTGGCTTCAAGGCGCTCACGGCTGAGCGCGAAGGCGCCGCTGCCCTGCTCATTTATTCCGATCCCGCCGAAGACGGTTCCGCGCGCGGCAAAGTTTTTCCCGATGGCCCGTGGGGCCCGGAGAGCCACATTCAACGCGGCGCAATCACGTACGATTACATTGTTCCCGGCGATCCGACGACCCCCGGCTGGGCTTCCGTTCCCAGCGCAAAGCACATCGCTCCGGAAGAAGCGCGCTCGCTGCCGAAAATTCCTGCGCTCCCTCTTTCGTGGCACGACGCAAAACCGCTTCTCGAAAACATGAACGGTCCGGAAGCGCCAAAGGATTGGCAGGGCGCACTGCCCATCACCTATCGATTCACTGGCGCCGTGAGAGTCCACGTGAAAGTGGACATGGACACCAGCATCCAGCCTTACACGGTCGTCGAAGCGCGCATTCGCGGCAGCGAACTTCCCGACGAATGGGTGCTGCTTGGAAATCATCGCGACGCGTGGGTTTACGGCGGCGTTGATCCTTCGAGCGGCACCGCTTCGATGATGGAGCTGACGCGTTCTCTTGGCGAACTCAAGCAGCGCGGCAACCGGCCGCGGCGCACCATCGTAGTTTGCAGCTGGGACGGCGAAGAATACGCGCTCACGGGCTCGACGGAATGGGGCGAGCAATTTGCCGATGACCTGAAGAAAAAACTCGTCGCGTACCTCAATGTGGATGAATCCGTCGCCGGAGCCGCCACTACGGCGGGTCCCGAGGGCCTGAGTTTTTCGCCCGCCGCTGTCGCCTCTCTTGCGCCAATGCTTGTGGAAGCTTCGAAAGATGTGCGTGCGCCTTCGGGAAAATCTCTGTACGAGGCTTGGCGCGCCACGGCGATGCGCGATTCGAAAACGAGCAGTCCGCCATTGGACAGCGCGCTGGTCGAGACGCGCATTGGCAGCGGCTCCGATCACACCGTGTTCCTCAATCATCTCGGCCGGCCGGTGATCAACCTCGGTTTCACGGGCGACTATGGCGTCTATCACTCCATGTACGACGATTATTACTGGATGTCGCACATCGGCGATCCCTCGTTCGAATACCACGTCGCGCTGACTCGGATTTGGGCCCTAGTCGCGCTGCGTCTGGCCAACGCGGACATTCTCCCGTTTGACTTCGGCTTCAACGCTTCGGCCTTGGAACAATTCTTGCGCGAGCTCGAGCAGAAGAATCATGGCGAGCTCCAGCATCTCTCCTTGAAGCGGCTTCATGCGCGCATCACTGAATTCGAAAAAGCTGGCAGCCTCCTACGCGATGCCGCCGCTCGCGATGTTCTATCGGGTTCGGCTTCAATGGAGAAGATTCAGCGTTTGAACCAACAGTTGCTGCAGGTCGAATCCAATTGGCTGGACCCCGCGGGAATTCCGGGTCGGCCGTGGTTCCAGCATCTTCTCTATTCCTCGCGCTACACGTATGCGCACCTGGAATTTCCCGGTCTCACCGAAGCCGTGGAAAAGCAGGATTGGAAATTGGCGGACCAACAAACGGCGCTGCTCGAAAAGGCCTTGAAAAGAAACACGAAACTTTTGCGTTCGGCTCGATCCTCCTGGGAGAAAAACAATAAATGATTCGTCTTTTTTCTTTGCGATATCTCGCCATTCTTTCCTGTTCGCTGGTAATAGCATCGTTGGTCCCGGCGCAGAGTGATCCGCCCATCAAGCCGCGCGCTCGCGATCTCGGCGTCCCTTTTGACGGTATGCCTGGGCCGCTCAATGTCATCACCGATGTTTCCGGCGTGACCGTCGGACACACCACGCTCATTTTCGGCGAAGGAAAACTGCAAGTTGGCAAGGGACCGGTTCGAACGGGAGTGACCGCCGTCCTTCCGAGAGGAAAAGATTCGATGACCAATTCCGTTTTCGCCGGCTGGTGGTCGCTGAACGGCAACGGCGAAATGACCGGCACAACCTGGGTGGAAGAGTCTGGTTTTCTCGAAGGTCCCGTGATGATTACTAACACGCATAGCGTTGGCGTTGTTCGCGATGCTGTCATTCAATGGCGCGTCAATCACGCGCAGCCCGATCCCACTAGCGAATGGTGGTCGCTGCCGGTCGTCGCCGAAACCTGGGATGGCTGGCTCAATGACATCAACGGATTCCACGTGAGGCCTGAGCACGCGCTTCACGCCATCGATACCGCGGCGTCTGGCCCCGTTCAGGAAGGCAATGTTGGCGGCGGAACAGGAATGGTCTGCAATGGCTTCAAAGGGGGCATCGGCACTGCTTCCCGCAAGCTGGATACAAAAGACGGCGGCTACACCGTGGGAATTCTTGTGCAATGCAACTACGGCACGAAAGACACTTTGCGTATTGCCGGGATTCCCGTGGGGAGAGAAATTGCCGCCGATGTTCCTTACGCTGGCACTTCATTCGTGAACGATGACCACGGCTCGATCATCGTGGTTGTCGCGACGGATGCGCCGCTCGTCGCGCACCAGCTCAAGCGCCTGGCCCGACGCGTTTCGCTCGGCCTCGGCCGCAACGGCAGCATCTCCGGCAACGGCTCCGGCGACATTTTCATCGCGTTCTCGACCGCCAATCCTGGCGCGGTGGCTGCCGACCGCGTCGTCGATCTAAAAATGTTGCCCAACGATAAGCTCGGGCCCGTTTTCGCCGCCACGGTGCAAGCCACGGAAGAAGCCATCGTCAACGCGATGATTGCCGCCGAAACCACGACCGGCATCGAGAATCACAAAGTCATCGCCCTGCCCCACGCGAAACTCCGCGAAATACTCAAGAAATACAACCGGCTCGCTCCATAGCGCCCGGTATTCGATTGGAATTGCCTCATCCATCGCTGCTTGACCGAAGACTACTCGAATCTAATAATCATAGTTCATGGAATAACGGAGGTGGATATTGCCAAGGGATTCTGGGCGGCATTTCCTTCTTGTATCTGCGCTCCTCGTGGGCGGTTGCGGTTCCAGCGAAAACCTTCGCATCGCAAAGGAAGCAACGACTCACATTCACTCGCAAATGGATAGTGAGCAATTTGCACAAATCTATTCGGAGGCCGACGATGCCCTTCGCGCGGCCACCAAACAGCAGGACTTTCTCGACTTCATAAGCGCCGTCCACCGGAAACTAGGGAGAGTTCAAAACGCTTCTCAGACTAGCTTTTTTGTAAATTTTTCGACCTCAGGAACGCGAGTACGGCTGAACTATCAAACAAAGTTTGATGCGGGCGACGCTCAGGAAGAATTTATCTGGAAGATTAAGGGCGATCGGGCAGTCTTGGTTGGGTTTCACATTAGTTCAAACGCGCTGATAACCAAGTAAAAATCGCACTAGGCCTATATCACTGGAAGTGCTGTCTTCCGCGGTGGATTGAAAAACGGGAGCGGCACTACCTTGGCGGAAACGGTGTGGCGCACGGCTTCGACGGTCATCTCGATGCTCAACGTTGCGCCTGCCGTTGCACTGTCGCGGCTCACGCAGGCCAGCGCGATCATTTTTTTCAGCGTGGGCGACCATGTCGTCGACGTTGCCTTGCCCACTTGCCGGCCGCCACGATATACCGGCACAGCCACGCGCGACGCCATGCCCGGCACCTGCGGCGCCATCTTCAGTTTGTCGTAGAGCGCTTCGACTTCGTTCCAGTTGATCTCCAAACCCACCAGTGCCCGCTCGGCGCCCCGTTTCGCTTCTTGCGCCAGCGCTTCGCGTCCCACGAAATTTTCTTTCTTCAAGTCCACGAGCTTGCCCAACCCGATCTCCGCCGGAGAATATTTCTGTGACTCGATCAAGGCCTTCTTGCTCGAAATGTAATCCACTTCAATCAAGATCAGGCCAGCTTCGATTCGTGCGATGTCCAACGCGATCATTCCGGCAGGATGAATGTCAAACGCTTTGCCCTTGGCGATTAGTGCATCCCACACTTTGACCGCATCGCGCCAAGGCATCCACACTTCGAATCCCAAGTCGCCGGTATATCCTGTGCGAGAAATGTCCACGGGCACGCCCGCAATTTTTCCATGGGTCACGCGGAAATATTTCAAGTTCGTGATGTTCGCGTCCGCTGCTTCGTGCAGCAGTTTTCCGGATGTCGGCCCCTGCAGCGCCAGCGCCGCGGTCTGCTCCGAAATGTCTTCAATCGTCACGTCCAGCGACAGAGCATTCTGCTGGAACCAACGCAGACTTGGGTCCGCGGCGGTCCAGCGATACTCGCTTTCTCCCAACCGGGTGATCGTTCCGTCGTCAATCACCTTGCCTTCGGGATCAGACCAGCAGCAGTAAATCACCTGATCGACGGCAACTTTATTGATGTCGCGCGCAATCACGCGGTTGACGAACTTGGTGGCGTCGCGCCCCGTCACGCGATATTTGAAGAGCGGCGAAATATCAATCAGCGCCGCGGAATTGCGGATGGCGTTGTACTCGTGCTCGTGGTGCATCTCATAAACGCTGACCGTGTAATAGCCTGACCATTCGCGGTAGTTCAGGCTTTCACAGAGCGCCAGCGTTCTTTCGTGAAACGCGGTTCCTACCGGCAAGAATCCTCCTGATGTACACGCGGCAGACGACACCGCAAAGACACTGGATTATAGGTGCGAACTTGTTGCCCTCGCAAGGATTGCACGATTCGAAGAGAATTACGTGAATACTAGCATTCTTGTAACAACGGTCACCGCTTTCCTTCACAAAAATAAGATATGAAGACCATGCAGGAGGCTGACGCCGCTTTACAGCGGGCCAAAGCTGGTCCTATAGTCAACTGGCGGCCACTTTCGGACACTGCATGCGAAAAATCCACCTCTTTCGAAGCGCACTGCTTCCCTGCCTGCTCTTGTTCAGCACAACTTTCTGCGCGGCGGAAGACATCAAGAAGATTCATCCCGCCGGGTATGTGAGCGACCTGGCCGGAGTTATCAGTTCGGAGGCCAAGACTAGGCTCGAAGCGTTATGCGCGGAGGTGGAGCAAAAGACTGGCGCGCAGATGGCGATCGTGACGGTGCAATCGCTCGAGGGCGAAAGCGTTGAAAATTATGCGGTAGACCTCTACAAACAGCTTGGCGTCGGAAGTAAGAAAGACAATCGCGGCGTCCTTCTGCTAGTCGCTCCCAACGATCGCAAATATCGCATCGAGGTAGGCTACGGACTGGAGCCGGTGATCAATGATGCGCGAGCCGGAGATGCGGGACGCGCAATGGTCCCCTACTTGCGCCAGCGCGAGTACGGTAAGGCAGCCGAGGTTGGCGCTTGGCAGTTGGCCAAATACATTGCAGATGATGCCGGCGTTACGTTGAGCGGCCTGTCGCCTGCGCCTCGGCAGAATGGCGGAAGGAGCGTCGGATTCCCAGTATTCTGGATCATTCTTGGGCTGATTATTTTCTTTCGTGTTATTGGAAGTCTGTCTGGCCGAGGTGGACGCGGATCGCGTGGAGGCGGATCGGGCGGAAGCGGCTTGCTCTGGTTTGCGCTGGGAATGCTGGCAAGCAACAGCGGAAGGCGCTCGGGAGGCAATTGGGGCGGTGGCGGTTTCGGCGGTGGCGGAGGCGGTGACGGCGGAGGGGGCGGATTTGGGGGATTTGGCGGCGGCAGCAGCGGAGGCGGAGGCGCTTCAGGAGACTGGTAGCGTTGCAGGAAAGGAACGGCTGAGAAATGCTCTCCACGGAAACAAAACTGGCGGAACTGGTCAAGAGGCTGAAGGAATTCGCCGCGGCGAATCTCGAATCCGTTATCTTGTTCGGGTCGGCCGCGCGCGGGGATTTTCGCGAAGGACATTCGGACCTTAACGTGGCTTGCATCCTTCATTCGCTGAATGTCGAGGAGTTGGGGCGGCTCGCGCACGTGGTGAGATGGTGGTGCGTCGAACAGAAAGAGCCTGCGCCACTTTTCTTCACGAGAGATGAGCTTAAACATGCGGCGGATGTTTTCGCAATTGAGATTCTGGATATGAAGCATGGGCGGCGAGTGCTCTACGGAGCAGATGTCGTAGCGGAAATCGAAGTGCCGATGAATCTCCATCGCGTGCAGATTGAGCATGGCTTGCGCACGACCATCTTGAAATTGCGCCAACACTATCTGCGTGCGCCGGGGAATTCGAAGGAACTGGCGCCAGTGCTGCGAAAATCGTTTTCGGGGGTACTGACGCTGCTGCGCCATGTGGTGATTGCTTTCGGAGAAGAGCCCCCGGTTGCGGCGCATGATATTGTTGCGCGAGCAGCGTCGCTGACAAGCTCGGACATGGCGGCGTTCGGCCCCCTGCAGAAGCTGCGCGAAACGGGCGAATTCCACGGCGAAATTGTTCCGGTGTACGGTGCGTATCTAAAGGCATTGGAGAAAACCGTGGACACGCTGGAGCATCACTTTCCCAAGCGGGAATGGCGGCGCGTGAAAAACGCGCATTCGTAAATCCAATTGAGTCGAGGCGGATATGAAAATAGCACTGATCGTTTTGGCTGTTTTGCTGATCGTCGTACTAATGCTCGGGAGTTGGTTTATCGGGATCAAAAATCAGATGGTGGTGAAACGCGAAGCGGTGAACGCCGCGTGGGCCCAAGTGGACGTGGTACTGCAACGGCGCGCCGACTTGATCCCCAACCTGGTGGAGACAGTGAAAGGCTTTGCGGCGCAGGAGCAAACCGTTTTCGGCGATATCGCTAAAGCGCGTTCCGCCTTGCTTAGCGCGCATTCTCCAGCTGAAAAAATCGCCGCGAATGGACAATTGGATTCTGCACTGGGGCGCTTGCTCGTAGTTGTTGAAAATTATCCCCAACTAAAATCCAACGAGAATTTCTTGCGTCTGCAAGACGAGCTGGCGGGCACGGAAAATCGCATCGCCATCGAGCGCCGCCGTTACAACGAGACTGTCCAGGATTACAACACTTTCATTTCGCTCTTTCCCAACAGCCTAGTGGCGAGCATGAGCGGGTTCACTCGCAACGACGCGTACTTCAAAACGGAAGAAGGCGCGCGGCAGGTCCCCAAGGTTAGTTTCGGAACGCCCAACGCGCCGGCTGCGGCGCCGCAACCAGCGCCTGCAAAGCGCTGAAGTCTTTTGCTTCGGCAAATCGCGCATCTCAAGATAGCCCCAGTTGCTTGCGGATTTCCGCGACGATCTGTTCCGGAGACTGCGCGGCGTCGATGGTGATGGCGTCCGCAGGCTCTTCGAGATCGGCGAATTGGCCGGCCAGGATACGTTCGCCGGCAAAATGCCCGTGGCGGCGGCGGATTCTTTCGGCGAAGAGCGCGTAACTTCCTTTCAGATAAACAATTTTAACTTCGGGGCTGGCGCGAAGCTCCTCGCGGTAGGCGCGCTTGAGGGCGGAGCAGGCGAGGACGAGGTTTTTCCCGGCAGCGATCCATTCGAGGATGGCTTTTCGCATGGCTGCGAGCCAAGGAGCGCGGTCGGCGTCGTTGAGCGGGATACCTTTGGACATTTTTTCGATGTTGGCGGGCGGATGGAAGGTGTCCGCGTCGGCGAATTGCCAGTTGATCTGCGTGGCGAGCATAGTGCCAATGGTCGTCTTGCCGGCACCGGTCGTGCCCATGATGATGACGATCACAATTCCCTTTCGTGGAGCTTGCCGTCAGACTTGACCGAGGAATTCGCCGAGCAGCATGTGGAAATGGTGGACACCGTTTTCGCGCTTCACGGAGTAACGCCCACGGTCGTAGGTCGAAGAGCGCAAACCGCGCTGGACGTTTTCGCAGAGGCCGATGTCTTCCTGCTGCACTTCGTCGCTGAAGGCCACGGCGCGGTTGATGCGCTCCTGATTTTTCTGCGAAGCCACATCGTGGAAAAACCACTCGAAGATGGTGAGAGTCTTTTCGTGGGAAAGAGGAACGATGACGTTCGTCGAAATGTTGTCCGGATAGATGTTGAGCATCAAGTTCGGAAAAATCCAGAAGTAGAGGGCTTGTTGCAAGCCAGCGCCGGGCGAATACATGCGCTCGGCCGCGTCTTCTTTTTTCATGGCACGGATGGGCGCGAATTGCTGCGAATAGTAACGAAAAGTGTCCGTGCGATACTGCGCGTAATCGATTTCTTTCATCAGGCCGGGATGGGCGATGGGGATGTGGTAGCCCTCAAGATAGTTGTCGACGTAGACCTTCCAGTTGCAATCAATGACGTAGTCGCGGCGCTCGGCGAATTGCAGACCTCCAAACTGAAAGCCCCGCGCCTGCTGAGGAATCTGGCCGAGATAAGTTGCGAGCGGTTCAGCTTTCAAATCGAAATTCACGAAGATGAACTGTTCCCAGGTTTCACAGCGAAGCGGCACCATGCCCATGGTGCTGCGGTCGAAGAATTCGACGCCTTCGACGTCGGGCGTGCCGATCAGGCGGCCGTCCAGCGTGTAGGTCCAGCCGTGATATTGGCAGCGGAGGATGTTCTTGCAGCCGCTGCCGAGCGCGATGGGTCCGGCGCGGTGACGGCAAACATTGCTGAAGGCGCGCAACTCACCCTGCTTGTCGCGAACGACGATGATGGGTTCGCTGGCGACATCGGCGGTGAAGAAACTCTCGGGGTCGGCGATGGTGCGCTTCTCGCCGTTTACTTCGCCGCACGATTGGCCGAGAGTTCCGACGAGTTGCCAAGTGCGCTGGAAGATGCGCGACTTCTCGATTTCCAGAATTGCGGGATCGGTGTAGAAGCGCGAAGCGAGTGTTTGCGCGCACTCGATCTGCTCGTGGACGTCGAGGTGAAGGGGCTTAGTCAACATGACTAGAACTTGCGGGTTTCCTGGCGCGACCAGCGCTCGACCACGATTTTTGATTCGGTGAAGAATTCGACAGCGTCGCGGCCCTGGCCGTGGAGGATGCCAAAGAAACTTTCTTTCCAGCCGCTGAAGGGGAAATAGGCCATGGGGGCGGCGACGCCGATGTTGATGCCGATATTTCCCGCGGGCGCTTCGTAGCGGAATTTGCGCGCGGCGGAGCCACTGGTGGTGAAAAGCGACGCCTGATTGCCGTAGGGGCTACGGCGGAGAAATTCCATGGCTTCATCAATGGAATTGGCATGAATCAAGCTGAGGACGGGACCGAAAATCTCTGTGTTGGCAAGCTGGCTGCTTGAGGGCAAATCGTCGAGAATCGTGGGCGCCAGGAAATTTCCTGACTCGTATTTCGGGATTTTGGTATTGCGTCCATCGAGAATGGGTTTGGCGCCTTCGCCAACACCTGCGGAGACGAGTGACTCGATGCGCTGCTTGCTTTCCCTGGTGATTACCGGGCCCATTTGTACGCCGGCATCGAGACCGTTGCCGACGCGGATGGAAGAAGCGGCGTGAGCGATGGAGTCGCGGAAGGTTTTTTGCGCTTCGCCGATCGTTACGGCGACGGAAACGGCGAGGCAGCGCTGGCCGGCGCAGCCAAACGCGCTGTCGCTGATGATTTGAGTGGCAAGCTCCATGTCCGCATCGGGTAAAACAATGACGTGATTTTTTGCGCCGCCTTGGCATTGCATGCGTTTGCCGCTGGCGGCGGAGCGCGTGTAGACATGCCTAGCAACGGGAGTAGAGCCGACAAAACTGATGGCGCGGACTTGCGGATGGTCGCAGAGCGCATTGACTACTTCTTTCCCACCGTTGACCAGATTTACCACTCCCTTAGGCAGGCCGGTTTTTTCCAAAATCTCGAAGGCGCGGTGCATGGACAGGGGCACGCGCTCGGAGGGCTTCAGGATGAAAGTATTTCCACACGCGATGGCATACGGAAGGAACCAGTAAGAAACCATTGCGGGGAAGTTGAAGGGCACGATAGCGGCGACGACTCCGAGCGGCTGGCGAATTTGCATTTCGTCCACGCCGGGCGTCACGTCTTCGAGGTTGTAGCCTTGCATCATCATGGGAATGCCGCAAGCGACTTCGACGTTTTCGATGGCGCGGCGGAGTTCGGCGCGGGCTTCGGCAAAGGTCTTGCCGTTTTCGAGGGTGATGACGCGGGCGAGATCGTCGAGATTCTCTTCGAGGAGATTTTTCAGCTTGAAGAGGTATTGAACGCGTTCGCCGGGAGGAGTGCGGCGCCAAGCCGGGAAAGCATCGGCAGCAGCTTGGACGGCAGCGTCCACATCAGCGGAGGTCGAGAGGGGGGTTCGCGCCAGCAGTTCAGCAGTGGCTGGATTGGTGACGTCAAAGTATTCGGTGGCGGCGGCCCGGCGCCAGGCGCCATTCACGTAGTTCTGAAGATCTGTGACTTGGGTAGTTACAGCACTGCTCATACTCAGCTCCTTGGCCTCGGTGGGGAATGCGGCAAGCGTCCCGCGGGGCCAACTCGATGAAGAATCGGATCACTGTAGTCTACCAAGAAACGAGGAGGCGGCGAGGCGAATCGCAGGAGAAGCGAGTCCACACTGGGCTGGCAGCCTGACGATTACTTGTCGCTGGCGGCGAGGGCTTCGTAGGCGGCGCCGAGGAGAGGGGCGGATTCATTGAGGACGATGGAGACGGGGATATTGCTGAGGAGGCCCTCAAATTTCCATTTGTCCTTGAAGGCGTGGAAGAAAGTACCATCCTTCATTTTTTCGAGGATCTTGACGGCGATGCCGCCGGCAACGTAAACGCCGCCGAGCGCAAGAACTTTCAGCGCAAGATTTCCGGCTTCGGCGCCATAGATAGCGGTCCAAAGATCCAGCGTGTCCGAGCAGACGCGGCAGGACTTGTCCAAACCACGGCGGGTGATTTCCGGGGCTGGATCGGCGTCGGGATCTTCAAAGGTAGCGTGAGTGACTTTCGGCGCGAGAAATTCGTGGAGGGTGCGGAAGCCGCGGCCGGAGAGAATGAGTTCCCAGCTTACTTGAGGATAGCGGCGGCGCATGAAGCGCAACAGTTCGATCTGCTGCTCGGTGTGCGGTGCGAAGTCTGAATGCCCTCCTTCGGATGGCACAACGCGATAGCGGCCGCCATCCCACACGAGGATGGACTGGCCCAGGCCGGTGCCTGCCGCAATTAATGCACGGGTTCCGCCCGGCTCGGGTTTCCCTGGATTGAGGATGCAGAAATCTTCCGGCGGAAGATGCTCGATGCTGTGGCCGGTGGCGCCAAGGTCGTTCAAGAGAACAACGTGCGGAACGTCCAGTTCCTTGATGAGGCTGGCGGTGTCGACGATCCACGGGAGGTTCGTGGCTCTCACGGTCCCATTGATCACTGGACCAGCAATTCCGAAGCCGGCGGCGACGATGCTTTCCTTCCCCAGATGATCGGCGGCCTGGCGCGAGAATTCCTTGACGATGCGTTCGAATTGCGCGAACTCCTTGCTGGCAAAACGCTGCTTGAAGACGGGCGTGAGCGTGCCGCCTTTTTCCGAGAAAAGCGCCAAATTGCACTTTGTCCCGCCAACGTCCCCTGCAAGGATCAAATGTTTTCTCCCCCGAAATCTCATGAATCGATTTAATGAACCAATTATAGCATCTATGGGTTGTACCACTGTCTGCCGTCACGTTCGAGCAGAAGATCGGATTCTCGGGGCCCCCAACTGCCGGCGGGATATTGTGGCACTGTGGCGGTCCTGGCGGCAGTCCAGACATCAAGAATGGGATCGACGAGCGCCCAGGCGGCTTCCACGCTGTCGCCGCGATCGAAGAGCGTGGCGTCACCGCGCACACAGTCATTGAGGAGCGTCGCGTAGGCACTGCGCGAGGCGTCTCCGAAACCTTCCTTATAGCTGAAATTCATAGTGACGTTGCCGATGCCCATTTCGGTGCCCGGGCGCTTGGCGCTAAAAGAAACGGAGATGCCTTCGTCCGGCTGAATATTCAAGACGAGGCGGTTGGGCTCAATTCCTTTTTCGCGGAAAACCATATGCGGGGCGCATCGGAACTCAATCATGATCTCGGTGGCGCGCTTGGCGAGGCGCTTGCCGGTTCGAAGATAAAATGGAACTCCGGCCCAGCGCCAATTGTCGATCAACAGTTTCGCGGCTACAAACGTTTCAGTTTTGGATGTCGGCTTCACGTTGGGCTCTTCACGGTAGCCGGGCACGGGCTTGTCGCCGATTTTTCCGGGAGCATACTGTCCGCGAACAACCGCTTTCGCCACCATTTCCAGATCGAAGGGGCGGATAGACTGCAACACTTTGAGTTTTTCATTGCGCACGGCGGTGGCATCAAAGGAAGCGGGAGGCTCGACAGCCACCAGTGAGGTCAGCTGAAGGACGTGGCTCTGAATCATGTCGCGGAGCGCGCCAGCCGTTTCATAAAAACCGCCGCGGCGCTCGACGCCAAGCGTTTCCGAAGCAGTGATTTGCACGTGATCGACGTAATTCCGGTTCCAAAGAGGCTCGAAAATGCCGTTGCCAAAACGCAGCACGAGCAAGTTCTGAACGGTGTCCTTGCCCAAATAGTGATCGATGCGGTAGACCTGCTTTTCGTCGAAGACGTTGAGGACAATCTGGTTCAGAGCTTTGGCGGAAGCAAGATCTCGTCCGAAGGGCTTCTCAATAATGATGCGAACCCAGGAATTCGGCGAGGATGGGCGAGCGAGTCCGGCGCGTCCAAGCTGCTCGACGATGTCCGGATAAACTTCCGGCGGCGTGGAAAGATAAAACAGACGGTTGCCGCCGATGTTTTTTGCAGACTCCAATTCCGTGAGGCGTTTGGCGAGCTGTGCGTAGGCATTTGGATCCGCGTAATCTCCGGGAGAGTAATACAGGTTGGAAGCGAATTGGTCCCACTGGTTCGGATCGATAGGCCCAACCTCGGAGATGCTCTCGGCCGCTTCACCAAGAGTTGTGCGGAAAGTATCTTCGGACATAGGCGTGCGCGCAAAGCCAACGATGGCGTAGCGCGGCCCCAGCCCATTGTGAATCGCCAAGTCGTACATCGCGGGGATAACTTTGCGCTTGGCGAGGTCACCCGAGGCGCCGAAGAGAACGACCGTGCAAGGCTCGGCGGCGCCTCCATACACTGAACCGGAACGACTCGAATCGCCCGCCATCGTCATACCCTCCGCGAAGTTGCGCCCTGTTCAGGTACTTGATGCAGCGTTCAAAACTATACCTCAACCCCATATTTTCCAAGCTCGGAACGCAATTGTTCCGCGTCCTGATGGTGAATGGTGTTCATTCCAAGACGCCGCGGGCTTTCGAGGTTGAGCGGCCGGTCGTCAATGAAAATACATTTCTCCGGCGCACACTGGGTAACTTCCAGAGCGATGCGAAAGATCGTTTCTTCAGGCTTGCGCGAGCGAACGTAACAGGAGCTGAAGAAAACGAGGAAATTTCTTCGAAGGTCGAAGGCTTCAATGCGGTACTGGTTGAGCTCCAGTGGCTCGTTGTTGATGGCGCCCACAAAATATTTCCTGGAGCGCGAGACTTTATCGAGGATTGCGCGCGTATCCGGATATTCCTTGGACTGCGCGAACATGAAGGCGATGAACTCCTCTCGCGTGAAGCTGCGCGAGCGATAGAACAATGTGCGGTCGAGATATTCGTTCAAGGTGATTTGTCCGGAGTCAAATGCCGGAAAAGAGAGATCGTGGCGGTCCTGAAATTCTTCCCAATCGAGGTGAAAAGCGTTTGCGGCTTCTTTTCGTGAGCCACGATCCCAGCCATTTGTCAGGATGACACCGCCGATGTCCCAGAACAGCGTGGTGATTTCCGGCAAGGGCGCAGCTCCTCTGATCTTCGCGACAATGTCGCGGCCCTACAATTCGATGAAGCCCAAGCGTGAAAAGATGCGAAATTTATAGCGCGCCAGTGCCACTCTTCCCGAACGCGTTGTTGAAGATGGCTTCCAGTTGCGCCAAACCTGATGCGGCTCCACCCGTCAGATGCAATCGTATTATGGGTCTTGCCGGCAGCCAAGAGCGCAACTAGGAATTTCGCCGAGTTTGCAGTAAGGTGAGGAGGAAGAGCGCGTGTGAGGAGAATAGTATGGCGAATGAATCTTGTGATCCAACACCGGCGGCCAGCGAACCGGTGAAACCCGGCACGCGCATGGTGCATTGCGTCAAATTCGGCAAGGAATTGCCTGGGCTGGATCGCATTCCGTGGCGCGGAGAGATTGGCAAGCGCGTCTATGAGAGCGTTTCGAAAGACGCGTGGAAGCTCTGGCTGGAGCATTCCAAGATGGTCATGAACGAGTACCGGTTGAATCCCCTGGATCCCAACTCGCAGAAAATCATGGAAGAACAGATGGAGCAGTTTTTCTTCGGAGAAGGCGCTAAATTGCCAGAGGGATACGTTGCCCCCAAGGCAAAAGGTTAATTTCCCTGGTTTGTCATTCGGCGCGTGGCAGGGTGTTCCACCGGCAAGTTCGAAGTAATCGTAAACGATAGTTTTTCATGGGCTTCGCGAAGCGCCTGTTCTACTTTTCCCGGCGTATCTCCCCGCGCAAAAAGAAATCCCAGATAGCTGGAGCCCTCGGGCCAGGCGGCAATGGCATCGTGCAAGCGGGCGGTGATCGACAGCTCGGTGATTCCCGCAATTGAATGCGCGGCTTCTTGTCCGGTTACGCCTTCCAATGTTCCGCTCTTGGGAACGGGAATCATCATGACGCCTGAAGAAATTTGTTCGCGTGGCGAATTCCATCCGGGGAGCTCCAGGGCGTGACGGAGCAGCAGCTCTTCCAGCCCGATTGGTTCGCTTGGAACATCAAACGAAAATCGGAGTGAACGGGCGCAAAGGCCACCGATCGGCCGGGGCGCAACTTCCAGCGGCCACACGCCTTCATCGTTGATCCGAAACTCCGCGTGGATCGGTCCGTGTGACAAGCCCAAGGCTCGAACTGCATCCCCGGCGCACTTCTCTATGGCGTGCTGCCCGGATTCCGGGACACGCGAAGGCGTGACGTAAATCGTCTCTTCGAAGTAGGGGCCTTCGAGTGGATCGGGCTTATCGAAGATCGCCAACATTTTCAGAACGCCATCAGTAAGAAGCCCTTCGACCGCGACTTCCTTCCCCGGAATGTATCCTTCCACAAGCATCTGATCGAGATTCGGCTCACGAGTGGCAAGAATCTCCGGCGACTTGAGCAAGCGCCGGACGCGTGCCGCCGCGGCGAGAAACTCCTCACGATTGTTTGCGCGCACTACACCTTGGCTCGCCGAAAGCGAAAGCGGTTTCAAAACGCAAGGAAACGGAATTCCCAGCAATACGGGCTCGGGCGAGGGATCAATGGGAAGATTCCGAAACCATGGGACATTTAGTCCGGCATCTCGAAAGACTTCTTTCATGCGCAGCTTGCTGCGGCAGGCTTCCACCGCGGCGGGATGGTTGTAGCGGATTCCCAGACCACGCGCGGCATAAGCGGCAGCGGCAGCGGGCCGGTCACCGAGAGCAAGAATCCCGCTGACATCCTGGCCGCGAAGCGCCTCCATCGCCGTGTAGGCAGCCACCTCCGGCGATTCGAAATGCACGGCGATCGCCTGATCGCCCCAGGGATCTTCCAACTGGTGGCATCGATCGGTAACATAAACAAGCTGCACGCCCAGCTTGCGCGCGGCATCTTCAAAACTGCGCGTCTGGTAACCAAGCTTCGCGGTAAAAAGCAGCAATCGTTTGGCAGGATGTGTCATGTGCGGCGCGTTCTGTGCGCTGGGATCAAACAAAGCTATCGGCGCTCGCGACTGCATTTTTCACCAGTGGCTTTGGCGCACCGATGGAAATCAACTGGTCGCGGGTCGGCTCGGCGCAGCAGTACCACGGCTCGCTGAGAAACGGAACCCCATCTGGGGAGCCCGCGGACAAGTTAAGCTGCGGCGCGGGCAATCCAGCCGCGGAATGAGCCGCTTTCCAGATGCGTTCGAACGTGGCCGGCCGCGATTCTTTTTGCCGCTCCGCCGCGGCGGCAATCTCTTGAACGGTTTCGCTTAGTGTGTCCACTCGCGGATCGGCGCTCTTCCAAGGGTAAGCCAGTGACTGCGGATCGAAAGGCGCAATCATGCGGCGCACGTCTTCCAGTTCCAGCATGCGCGAGCCCTCCGGGATGAGCAAACGGATGCCAAGCTGAATGGGCGCGACATTCTCGATCACGCCTTGTTCCGCGATCACTCGGAGTAGGTCCAGATAGCCTTCCACTGTGGTCCAGGGAGTGAAGGGGACAAATGTGGGATGAAGGGTCATGCCGAGTTCGCGGAATGTTTTAATGACACGGAGAAAATCTTCGCGCGTGTGTCCTTTGTCTAGAAGACCTAACACCGCATCGTCCACGGATTCGACGGCGCTGATGACAAAGAGGCAGCCGGCATCGCGAAGCGTACGTAAGTGCTCCTTGTGCTTGAGCAAGTGTTCGATCTTGATGGTCACGTCGTAAGTGACAGTCGGGGATTCCTGATGAAACGCCGCAACGAGTTCCATGGCGTGACGGATGCCGTTGAAGAAATCCGGATCGCCGAAGGTGATGTGTTGCGCGCCGGCGGCCACCTGGCGGCGAACGTCTTCGAGCACCACCTCGCGGCTGACGATTCGAAAGACGCCCTTATAGACCGGCACGATGGGGCAATGGCGGCAAAGATGCTTGCAGCCGCGGCTCGCTTCCGTCGAACCAACGATGCGAAAACCATCTCCGGGGATAATGAGATGCGCATATTTCTCCATTGCTGGCATTCCAGAGCGGTCAGGCACTTCGAACTGCAGTCGGTCCATGGAGATCATGGACTCCGAGGTCTGCGCGATTGAGTTTCCATCCGTGGCAAGGTGCTCGGCCAGATTCACGAGTCCTTCTTCGAATTCGCCCCCGAGGATCGTGGATACGCCGAGCGCGCGAAGATACTTAACGTTCATAGGAGCGTACAGGCCGTAGCAACAGAGATGCGCGCCTGGATTCTGTTTCCGAAGCTGAGGAATGAGTTGCGCTGCGAGCCGCGTGGCGGTGTGCATGGGCAGATAGATGGCGATGAGTCCGGCGCCGCCAATCGCCGTCTCATCGAGGGACTGGCGGGCAAGGTCGAGCACTGCAACGTTGTGCCCGCGTTTGCGCAGCCATGCCGCAGGCGACGCCAAGCCGAAGGGCTGCCTGCCCAGCTCATAGGTCGAAATGAGAACGATATTCACGCTGCTACCAGTATAGCTGCGCGGCGCTCGGATTCAATTTCGGCTATGATAGAGGGCTACGTAGCAGAGCGAAAGGACTGTAAAGAATGGCCATCAACGCGGGCAATTCTTTCCGCACTCGCGACAAGCTGAACGTTGGCGCTCAGAGCTTCGATATTCACCGCCTTGAATTTCTTGAAAAGCAGGGCGTCGCCGACCTGGCGAAACTTCCCTTTTCCCTGCGCATCCTTCTGGAAAATCTGCTGCGCTGCGAGGATGGCCGGTTTGTTCATTCCGAGGACATTCGGGCGCTGGCAAGTTGGCGGCCCGGTGCTCCTGAAAAAGAGATTGCGTTTATGCCAGCGCGCGTCCTCTTGCAGGACTTCACAGGCGTGCCGGCGATCGTCGATCTCGCCACCATGCGTGAAGCGGTGCAACGCATGGGCGGCAATCCGAAGCGAATCAATCCGCTGTTCCCTGCTGAGCTGGTGATTGACCATTCCGTGCAAGTGGACAATTTTGGGAACGTCAATGCTTTCGGCCTGAATGCGGAATTGGAATTTCAGCGCAACGTCGAGCGTTACGCGTTCCTGCGCTGGGGGCAGACGGCGTTCCAGAATTTCAAAGTCGTTCCACCAGATACCGGTATTTGCCACCAAGTGAACCTGGAATACCTCGCGCGCGTTGTCTGTGCGATGCCGTACGGCAACCGGTTCGAGGCTTATCCCGATTCCGTGGTGGGCACGGATTCGCACACCACCATGGTGAATGCGCTGGGCGTCTTTGGCTGGGGCGTCGGTGGGATCGAAGCGGAGGCGGCGATGCTCGGCCAGCCCTCTTCAATGCTTATTCCGGAAGTCATTGGTTTCCGTTTGCACGGGCGGTTGAGCGAGGGCGCGACCGCAACCGATCTCGTTTTGACGGTTACGGAAATGCTGCGCAAGAAAGGTGTCGTCGGAAAATTCGTGGAATTTTATGGCTCCGGTCTGTCTACGCTGAGCGTTCCCGACCGCGCGACGATTGCCAACATGGCCCCCGAGTATGGCGCAACGATGGGCTTCTTCCCCGTTGACGCGGAGACACTGGCTTATCTGCAATTCACGGCGCGTTCGGCGGAACAGATCGCTCTGGTCGAAGCCTACTGCAAAGAGCAGATGCTTTTTCGCACGGATCAGACTCCCGCGCCGCTTTTTAACGACACCCTGGAATTGGATCTGGGAACTGTCGAGCCCACAGTCGCTGGGCCCAAGCGTCCGCAGGATCGAGTCGCTCTGCGCCAAGCGAAATCTTCCTTCACAAAAGTCGTGGAAGGAACTCCGGCCAAGCACGTTTCGGTAAGAAACAATGGCGACTCGTTTGATCTGTCGAGCGGCGCCGTGGTTATCGCCGCCATTACCAGTTGCACCAACACTTCGAACCCCTCGCTTATGCTGGGCGCGGGCTTGCTGGCGAAGAAGGCCGTCGAACGTGGCTTACACGTGAAGCCGTGGGTCAAGACAAGTCTTGCGCCCGGTTCGAAAGTGGTGACCGATTACTTGCTCGCTGCAGGATTGACACCTTACCTCGAGAAATTGAATTTTCACTTGGTCGGCTACGGTTGCACCACTTGTATTGGCAACAGCGGTCCACTGCCAGATGCTATTGGGGCCGCGATCAAGGACAACAATCTGATCGCCGTCGCGGTCCTGAGCGGCAACCGCAATTTCGAGGGCCGCATTCATCCCCTGGTTCGCGCGAATTATCTGGCTTCGCCGCCGCTGGTCGTCGCTTACGCCCTTGCGGGGCGCATGGACATGGACCTCACCACCGAATCACTCGGCAACGATTTGGCGGGAAAGCCGGTCTATCTGAAAGACATCTGGCCGACGCCGCAAGAAATCGAATCAACCGTTCGCGCTTCTGTCTCTTCATCTCAATACAGCAAGCAGTACAGCGAAGTGTTCGAGGGTGATGCGCACTGGAAGTCCATGCCTGTTCCGAAGGGCGACATTTACAAGTGGGATCCGAAATCGACCTACATCAAGCTGCCGCCGTATTTCGACAATATGCCGAAGATGCCTGCGGCGCTGGCGGACATTCATGGCGCCAAGGTGCTGGCGATTCTTGGCGACAGCGTCACCACCGATCACATTTCGCCGGCTGGATCGATTCCCGTGGATTCGCCCGCGGGGAAATACCTCGTCGCCAACGGCGTGAAGCCGCATGAATTCAACTCTTACGGCGCGCGCCGCGGGAATCACGAGGTCATGATGCGGGGCACCTTCGCGAATATTCGTCTGCGGAACCAACTCGCTCCGGGCACCGAAGGCGGCTGGACACTTTTCCTTCCGGATGGCGAGAAGATGTCCATCTACGACGCTGCGGTGAAATACCGCGAGGCTGGAGTGCCGCTGGTGGTGCTCGCCGGAAAAGAGTACGGCTCGGGCTCTTCGCGCGATTGGGCAGCCAAAGGCACGCGGCTGCTCGGCGTGCGCGCGGTGATCGCGGAAAGTTACGAGCGCATTCACCGCAGCAACCTCGTTGGCATGGGCGTGCTCCCGCTGGAATTCAAGGCGGGAGAAAACCGTGAAACGCTAGGCTTGAGCGGACACGAAATTTTCGACATTGAAGGCGTCGCGTCGCTGGCACCCAAGAAAACAATTACAGTACATGCTAAATCAGAAGACGGACACGTAAAAACATTCTCAGCAGTCGCGCGGGCGGATACGCCGGAAGAAGTCTCCTACTACCATCACGGCGGAATTTTGCAGTACGTTTTGCGGCAAATGCTCTAGCGCCCGCCGAGTTTCCTGGCCCGAAAGTCCCTGGGAAGTCTCCGTCCAGGGACTTCTTCTTGCGCAGCTCATCCTTCTCAAAATTGAAGTGCGCTTTGGCGCGGAGTATGATGCGCAAGCGCGCCCTGAAAAAATGTCCGTCGTCAGCGGCGTGTCTCGAACTCGCGAAAGGAAGTCCGTGTTCAAGCAACTCGTAGGCATGGTTGTGCTGCTGCTCGGTTCTGCCACGCTTTGCCCTGCCCAGCAAACTACTTCGTCTTCGCAGCAAGTTACTGTGATTCGTTCCGGAAAACTCGTGGATGTAGACGCGGGCCGTATCCTGACGAATCAAATGCTCGTGGTGCGCGGCGGCAGAATTGAAGCGATGGGTGAGAATTTGTCCGTTCCCGCCGGCGCGACGGTGATCGACCTCTCGAAAATGACGGTGCTGCCGGGACTCATTGATTGCCACACGCACCTGGCCGACATGGGTGATGCGGAGCCTCTCCTGGTGCTGCAAAAATCGGCGGCCGAAAGCGCCTATGCGGTTATCCCCAACGCACGCGTTACACTGCTGGCTGGGTTCACGACTGTGCGCGACGTCGGCGTCTATCGCGCGTTCAACGATGTCGCACTGCGCGATGCGATCGCCAAAGGTATCGTGATCGGCCCGCGCATGTTCGTGGCGGGCGCGTACATCACGATCAGCGAAGGCGCCGGCGCCATGACCGGGCTTGCGCCAGACATTCAACTCCCTTGGGATTTGCACTATGGCGAAGCCAACAGTCCGTGGGAAGTGCGCCAGAAAGTCCGCCTGCTGGCGCATCGCGGCGCAGATCACATCAAGATCCTCTCGACCGGGGCTGTGCTCACCCATGGAAGCAATCCGAAGTCGATCGAGTTCACTCCGGAGGAGTTGCAGGCCGCGGTGGACGAAGCCCGCAACTTCGGGTTGCGCGTCGAAGCTCACGCGCACGCAGCCGAGGGCATTAAGAATGCCATCCGCGCCGGAGTCGCCTCGATCGAGCATGCCACGCTCATTGACGACGAAGGCATCGCCCTTGCCAAGGAGCATGGCACCTACCTCGACATGGATATTTACGACGAGGAATGCATCCAGAACGCCGCGAAGGAAAACAAGACGCCGGCGGATTTCTTGGAACACGACCGCGACCTGGGCGAGATTCAGCGGCGCAACTTCACGAAGGCCGTGCGCGCGGGAGTGAAGATGTCGTTCGGAACGGATGCGGGCGTTTGCCCGCATGGAATCAACGCCCGCCAGTTTGCGTTCATGGTGAAGTACGGCATGACGCCGATGCAGGCCATTCAGTCCGCCACGAGCAGCGCTGCGGATTTGCTGGGCAAGTCGAATTTGCTCGGATCCCTCCAGCCCGGGAAATACGCGGACGTCATCGCGGTTTCGGGGAATCCGCTCGAAGACATTCGGGTGCTGGAAAACGTGAAGTTTGTCATGAAGGAAGGGGAAATCTACAAACAGGAACGCTGAATGGTGGCCGGCTGAGGGCACCCGGGGGGTCTCGGATGTGTGGCAAGGAAAGGACTTGCGAGATGGCGTTTTCGGATCTGTGGCAATGGCTGGAGTTAGGGGCGAGTTTTCGGGAGTGTGGCAAAGAAAGGACTTAGCGAAGGAAGAGTAACCCCCGCCCCCCATGTTTTTGCAAAGATATGATTTGATAGAGGTTAGGGGGTGCGGGTCTGCAAAAGAGTTGTAGGGTAAGGACTTAGGGAAGAATGTGAGGTCCCTCGACTCTCGATGGTCGTTTAGGACTCGTCCCGCAAAAGCTTCCGGGATGCAGACACCGCACATCCTTCCTAACGGATGCTCGATTTGGGCGAGGGAGACGGGTTGGAGCTTGGCAAACACG
>Ga0137415_10000708_pt1 | contig 32531 bp, 29 predicted proteins | sample CZODoug3_1_1_16f_FD_183082 | JGI IMG/M metagenome (GOLD analysis project Ga0137415, IMG submission 183082) | Vadose zone soil fungal communities from Angelo Coast Range Reserve, California, USA - CZODoug3_1_1_16fungal (Hybrid Assembly) | ecosystem: Environmental > Terrestrial > Soil > Vadose...
CGCAGGAACGAGCGCGGCGTAATGGAAGGCTTGATCGATTCGCTCATGATCGATCGCGAAGCGAGCCGGTGTCTTTTGCTTGATTGGAAGACCAACGACGTTTCGCCAGGCGATGCGAAAAGTTTTCATGCGCGCTATCGGCCGCAGCTGACAGCCTATTGGAAAGCGGTTGCTGAAATTACCGACCTCGAAGTTAAGGCCGGTCTGTTCTCGACCGCGCTCGGGCGTTTGCTGCTCTATTCGGCGGATGAACTGCAGGATGAATGGCGCCGGTTGGAACAACTCCCGCCCGCGCAACTCGCCGATGAAATGGGGCCGGACCCGCCGGACGATTCTTAATCCAAGACAGAAAGCGACGGTTCCGTACTCAAACGCAGCGGCCAAGCTATCATCACCCATCGCCGCTATGCCCAGCCGCTCTTTCTTCACCAGAGCTTTATCGAATACGCGAACGGATCGATCGGGCACACCTCTGGGCGCGCGCCTTCTACCAGATGCATAAGGCCGCTCAAAAAAGCCACTGGGTCATTATCCGTGCCGTGGCTTACAAATGGATCCGTATCCTTTTCCGCTGCTGGCAGGAGCGCATGCCTTACGACGAATTCCGCTACCTCAAATCACAGCAAAAAAGTCGCTCCCCTTGCTCCAATACCTTGTCCACTCCGCCACCCAAAGCGCCTGAATAACTCCCACTCAAAACTGTTGACGGATTACCTCAGATGTCTGGTTAGGCCTCAACGTGAACTTTCCGATCAGTGTCGACAAATAGGGCTGAAATCTGTGTCCTTTTCTTTGCAAGACTGGGCAACCTATCCCGGAGACCGCGGAACTGCGGAAGGTCTGGCAGAGCGATACTGTATTTCACTTCGGGATCACTCATCCGCTGGAGGGTCTCACCGAGGATTGCGAGAAAATAATTTACACGCATCGCATTCCGCGTGCCCATGCCCTTTACTTCGATAATCCAATGCTCCGTGTTGCGGCGAGCGTCGATGTCGATGCCACGAGCCTTGTGCCAAGCCACCTGCGTACTCCAGCCTCCATTTCGTAGCCATGCGTCGAGAACTTCCTTCAGCGTGTGCTCGGACAGTCGTTCGTCGTATGGCAGCGGTGAAATAGGCTTGCGCATTGGGGTCTAACGAGAACTAGACGAAATTTTTTGCCTATTTCGGCTTCCGGGGGAAGATATCGAACAGGTTTTTATGTCGTCAGCAATCGCGCTCGCCGCGGATGAATTGCTCGACGCAGCGGTGCGCCTCGTCGTCCGTCATCTGGACGGGAGGATGCTTTGAGAAATAGGCGGAAGGGGAATGCAGGACGCCGCCGATGCCGCGATCGAGCGCGAGTTTGCAGCAGCGAATCGCGTCGATGGCGATGCCGGCGGAGTTCGGTGAATCTTCGACGGACAATTTGAGATCGAGCTCCATCGGGACGCCGCCGAAGAGCCGGCCCTCCACGCGAATGAAGGCAATCTTGTTGTCGAGTTGCCACGGCACATAATCGCTCGGGCCGATGTGGATGTTTTCGTCCGCCAGCCGTTCGCCCATCACCGATTGCACAGCTTCGGTCTTGGATGTTTTTTTGGATGTGAGCCGAGTGCGACTGAGCATGTTGAGAAAATCGGTGTTTCCGCCGGTGTTCAACTGATAGGTGCGCTCGACTTTCACGCCGCGCTTGCGGAAAAGATCGACAATCATTCGATGCAAAACCGTGGCGCCCATTTGCGCTTTGATATCGTCGCCGATGATCGGGAGGTTTTTCTCGGCGAATCTTTTTGCCCAAACCGGATCGCTCGCAATGAAAACCGGAATGTTATTGACGAACGCGAGGCCGGCCTCCAAGGCGCAACCGACATAGAAACGGGTCGCTTCCTCGGAACCGACTGGGAGATAATTCACCATGATTTCGGCAGAGGAATTTTTCAGCTCGGACACGATTTGTTCGCGAGTCGATTCTTTTTCCAGCGGCAGGAATGTGCGGAGCGGATCCTGTTCGCGCATGTGGGGCGCATAGCTGTCGAACACGCAACCCATCTTCACGATTGCGCCAGTGAGGTTGATCTTTTCGCAAAAAACTTTCGTGCAATTCGGTGGCGAGAATATGGCCTTGCTCACATCGAGCCCGACTTTGCGCCGGTCAATATCGAACGCGGCCACGACTTCGATATCGCTCGGCCGATAAGAGCCGATTTGCCGGTGCATCAGTCCGACGCCGGATCCATTGGCAGACGAGCCGTGATAAAAATTTATTCCCTGGACGAGCGAACTGGCGCAATTTCCCACTCCGATGATGGCGATTCGTATTTTTCTCATTTAAAGAAACGCAACCCTACCCGCAGCAGGGCGGTTCGGGCAAGATACAAGTTATTATGTCGATTTTAAAACAAGCGGCGCTTCTTCCCTCCTCAGGATAAATGCCCGCGGCTCGAACGATTAGCCCATTCAAGATGGAGGCGCAAGCACTTAAGAGAGAGCAATTCTTATTGAAAAAGAAGGCTTGGCCGAGGAGATAGACGGGATGCGTTTGGAGCTTCGGGTCGTCGCGTGCCTAATTATCTTTGCTCTGCCCGCTCCGTTGCAGGCGGCCGCCCCCACTTATAGCAGCGAAGAAGCGGTCGCGCTTGCTCAAGCTCAAAATCCCGAAATTGCCATCGCCCGCAAGCAAGTGCAGGCAGCGCGCGGCGGCCTGATTGAAGCGCGCTCCGGCTTTCTCCCCTCGGTTGTCTCGACCGGACTGCTCGACAAACGGGAGCATCAGGCGGCAACGCGTCTCCGGGATGAGGATTACAACGCTTCGCTGCGAGTCCTGCAAAATCTCTACACCGGCGGCGCGGTCACCAGCCAGGTGGCAATCGCGCGCTTAAACATCGAGAAGCAGGAGTACGAGTTCCAGGAAGTCGCCAATCGCGTGGTGATGGATGTGAGGATCGCGTTTTATGAGCTCCTCTTGAATCGCGCGAAGATTAACGTGCGCGAAAATTCCGTGCGGGTTCTGGAGGAGGAACTGAAGACGCAACAGGAAAGGTTGAGCGCCGGGATCGTCGGCACATTGAATGTTCAGCGCGCCGAAGTCGCGCTGGCCAACGAGCGCCCGGAGTTGATCAACGCGCAGACGCAACTGAAAAATTCCTACCTGCGCCTGGGAGAACTTCTCGGGATCAATTTCCCGCCCGATTCCGAGCAAGCGCCCTTTGAAGTTTCGGGACAATTGCAATACCATCCGCGCCATCCCGATCTAAACGAATGCCTCGCCCGAGCGGATACGAGCCGCCCGGTAATTACGGCGCGGCAAAAAGATATCGAGATCGAAGATCGTCAATACACGTTGGACCGAAGCGAAGTGCGGCCGCACGTGGAATTTTTTTCCGCCTACGAACTTTACAACGAGCGGGACCCGGAGGTGGGTCGCGAGTTTAATCATGGCTATTTGGTGGGGATAAACGCGACCTGGCACGTGTTCGACGGGTTTGCCACCAAAGGGCGCCTTCAGGCCACGCGGGCCCGGCGCGAAGCAGCCGTTCAGGCGCTCGACGCGGCGCGGCGCGCCGTTGCTTCAGAAGTTCGGAGCGCGTTTTTCGATCTGCAACAGGCTGACCGCGTGCTCGAATCCGAGACCAAAAATGTCCAGACCGCCGATGAAACTCTCGAGAGCGCCAAAGCCAATCTCGCGGCCGGATTAGGAACGCAACTCGACATTTTGCAAGCAGCATCCGATGTAACCCGGACGCGCACTACCCGATTAAGCGCAATCTATTTGCACAACGTGGGGCTGGCGCGGCTGGTCCGCGCTTGCGCCTCCCGTCCTGAAGCACTCGATTTCGAGCCGAGCGTCAAGAACGGACCGGGTCGTGATCGCGATGCCGCGCAAGTTTTTGATGTGGCGCGGCCGCCAGCAAAGTTGAGCGAGCAATGAAATCAATCCGTTTTGTCATCGCGCTCGTGGGCGCTTCTTTCTTGTCGATCTCGTCTGGCGCTCGGGGAGTAACGCTGGACACTCTTCTTCAAATCACGCTGGAAAAGAATCCCGCGATCCAACAAGCGAAAGCGCATCTCGAAGAAGCGGCCGGGCAGCGACTCGTCCTTCGTTCCATCATGTGGCCCGACGCAAACTTGCGAGTGCCCGCCGGTGTGCAGGGCGGACATCGCGCGGGCGAAAGTGGAACGAAAGGGTTCGGCTTCGTGCACGGATCGTTCACTCAGGCTTTGTTCAACGCCGCCATTCCGGCGTCGCGCCGGCGCGGCGACGTTGGAGTTTTGATCGCGCAGCAGCAGCTAAATGTGGCCGTGGTGGAACAACTGCACGCGGCCCGGCTGGCTTTTTATGCGGCGCTCTACAACCGCGCGCTGCAATCGATCCGCCAGGACCAGCGGCGACGATTGGAAGAGAATGTCGTTAGTGAGAAACAACGTTACGAAGCTGGGTTGATTGATCGCAGCGCCTTGACCAGCGCGACCGTGCAAGCTCGCGAACTCGATTCGCAAATCGAGGAAGCGCATCGCGCTTATGCCGAAGCGCGGCTGAAATTGGCCGAGGCGATGGGCAGCGACCTCGGGCCGGAGGCGACGCTGCCCGATGCGGAAGGCGAGCTGCAATTCGCGCCGGTGTTTGTCGATGTTGATTCGGAAACGGCCACGGCAATGGAACGACGAGCTGATCTCAAACTCGCCCGCCTCTTTGTCCGCGCTGCCAACGAAGATCTGCGCATTATCGAAGCCGGTTATTATCCTGCGGTCGAGGCCAGGGTTTCTGGCGAATATATTCCGGTCACCGGGATTCACCGGGAAGGTACCTCACGCCGCACGGACGACATCTCTTCGCAAATTCGGGCGGGCGGCACTTACACATGGAGTGTTATCGACAACGGCAAAGTGAGGGGCGCGGCGATGAAGCAGCGATCCACGCGCGAGATGAACGAACTTACTTGCCGCAAATTGGAAGCGAACGTGGGCCGCGAGCTCTTGCGCATCCACCGCGATCTGGAGGCGACCGAGGCCCGGCATCAATCGCTCGCGGCGGCTTCCGCTGCCGCGGAGCAGAGTGCACTCGTCGTAGCGCAAAATCTGGCGGGAGGTCTCGCCTCGCAACTCGAATACCGGCTGACGCAAAACGGCTTTCTGGGGACCAAAAGCGGCTTGCTCGACGCCACTTATCAGCACAATCTCGCCGCCGCCGAATGGGACCGCGCCACTGGGCGCTATTTTCAATTTTCCGACGACACCGCTCCAAACGTGCATTAGTTCCAGCAGTTGAAGTTGCCGGAATCAAAGAGAGTTTTGTGGGGCGGTGGGGCGCTGGTCGCGCTTCTTCTGGCGCTGGTCTATTACTTTGCGATGCCGGTAGCGGAGGTGGCTGCAGTGCGTCGCGGCACCGCCATCGCTGCGGTTTATGGGACAGTACGAATCGAGCCGGCATTTGTCGTTCACGTTCGGGCGCAGAACTCAGGATTCATCACCTTGGCCGATCCTTTCGCCGCCGGGCGTGGGGCTATCGGGAAGAGCGTGGAGAAAGGCCAATTGCTGGCCACTATCGCTGACGAAACAACGGCCCGGCAATTAAAGCAAGCGCGTGCCGACCTGCAGGCGGCAACCGAACGCGCCAAACTTCCGCTTCCGTCTTCGGAATTACTCAAGGCAGCGGAAGACAACCTCCAGCGGCTCGAGAAAGTGGCGGCATCGGGCAACGTGCCGGCCGTCGAATATGCGCGAGCGAAGAGCGAAGCCAATCGATTGCGCAGCACCGTCGAGAACGAGCGAATCGAGCGCGACCAAAATATCGAGACGCTCGATGCCACCTGCAAAAAACTCGAAGCGCAGATGAAAAATTCCGAGATTCGTTCACCGATCGACGGGCTCCTCACCAGCATCCAGACCATCGATGGCGAGCTAGTCGCGGATGGCAATGAACTTTTCACCGTCTCCTCGCGCAAGAATTACGTCCGCGGCGAAGTGAACGAAGAGGACGTGGGCGAAGTGAAAGCGGGAATGAAAGCGACGTTGCAGTTATATGCTTATCGAACCAGGACCTTCACCGCGCACGTCACCTCCATCCAGCCTGCGGCCGACCCGACCACCCAGCGTTACACGATTGTGCTCGAACTGGAAAATGCGCCCGACAACTTGATGGCCGGGATGACCGGCGAAATGAACATCATCACCGGCACACACGAAAATGTTTTGCTCGTGCCGGCGCGCGCGCTCCTGGTCGATCAAGCATTGATCGTAAAACACGGCACCGTGCGTTCTCGCACTGTCCAGGTCGGATATCGGACGCTGGATTTCGCGGAAGCGATGAGTGGCCTCTCACTGGGTGATCACGTGGTCGTCTCAGATCAGGATCGGTTGCACCCGGGAGAGCCGGTCCGCCAACGAATGATCGACCTGCCGCGCGGAAGACAGCAACCGTGAGCCCGCCGCTTTACATTGCCTTGCGCTTCTTGAGCCATCGCAAACGCGCTTTGCTGCTCAGCCTGAGCGGCGTCGTCTTCGGGGTCGGGATTTTCATTTGTACTCAGGCTCAGACGCAAGGCTTCGCGCGCTATTTCATCGACTCGACCATTGGCAGCAACGGCGCGCTCGTCATCCGGTCCCGTTTCCGCCCGCGCTACAAAGCCCTCATGGTCGCTGCCAAAAGTTCAAACACAAACGCGGCCCACCGCCTTTACTTCGAGGGCATCACCGACGCGAATCAAATCATGCGGGTGAGCCGGCGCTTCTCCAACGTCGTTTCCTGTTCACCGGTTCTGCGCGGGCAACTCAGCGCGCGCGCCGGATTCGAAAATGCGACGGTCGATCTTTTTGGAATTGATCCCGTTCTTCACTCGCAAACCACGGACCTTCTGCACGAATTGATCGCGGGCAGCTTCGACGATTTTCGAAACAACACCAGCTCGGTCATCGTCGGCTCCCGGCTGGCGGAGGAACTCGGTGTCGATATAGGCGACACGGTGCAATTGCTTTCGCCCGGCGGTGAGTACTGGCGTTTCACCGTCGCAGCCATCGCGCGCGCCGGCGTCGGCTCGATTGATTCGACTCGTATTTACTCCCACGCCAGGATCGCACAAACGCTGCTGCAAAAACCATTTGGCGCGTCGATGATCATTTACAAGCTGCGTGACCCGGATCGTGCGCCGGCTCTGGCCGATCATTTCGAAAACTTATTTCAGCACGTTTCCACCAGCTGGCAGGAACGCGAGGAATCCACGTTGCAGCTTTTTCTGATGTTGCGGGTATCGGCCGGTATCACTGTCTCGCTCATCATTTTGCTCGCCGGTTTCGGTATTTTTAACGTGCTCACCATGTCGGTCCTCGCCAAGGTCAAAGAGATAGCGATTTTGCGCTCGATGGGTTACCGGCGGATCGATATCAGCGCGATTTTTTTGTGGCAGGGTGCGCTTGTCGCCGCGGCCGGATCTGTGCTGGGCTGTTTGCTCGGCGCTTTAATGACCTGGGGAGTGGGACATATTCCCATTCGGATTCGCGGCCTGCTCTATGCCAATCACTTTTTGGTGACATGGGATTGGCGACATTATTTCTGGGCGACAGTTCTGGCGATTGTGGCCGTGTTCATCGCCAGTTATGTCCCGGCGCGCCGCGCGGCTGAACTGGCGCCAGTCGTCACATTGCGCGGGTCAAGCGTATGAACGGGAGCATCTGCCTTAGTTGCCAAGCGATCGAGCGCTATTTGGGCGAAGAGGAATCGCGCGTGCACGCCTTGCGCGGCGTCTCACTCGACCTCGAGCCTGGCAGCATCCATGCCGTCGTCGGTCCGTCCGGCTGCGGCAAGAGCACATTGCTCTACATTCTCGGTCTGCTCGATCCGCCCGATGCCGGTCGCGTTTCAATCGAATCGGAAGCCATGTCGCATCTGGGCGATGACGAACTGGCGCGGAAACGCAACCAGCTCATCGGATTCATTTTTCAATTCCATTTCCTGATGGAAGACTTCAGCGCCCAGGAAAACGTCATGATACCGATGCGCCGGCTCGGGCAGCTCTCCGATGAGGCGATGCGCGAGCGCGCGGCGGTTTTGCTCGAAGCGGTTGGGCTCGGCGACAAACTGCCCCGTCCCAGTCGTCATCTTTCCGGCGGTGAACAGCAGCGCGTGGCTATCGCGCGCGCGCTGGCGAACGATCCGCGCGTGATTCTGGCCGACGAACCGACCGGCAACCTCGACACGGCTAATTCGGAGCGCGCCTTTGAGCTACTGCAAAATATCGTGCAGCAGGGCCAGAAGGCATTGCTCCTCGCCACGCATAATCCAGTCATCGCCGAAGCGTGCGATTGGATTCACGAGATGCAGGATGGACGCATCATCGCCAGCCATCCTCGCGGCCAGCGAAGTTTAGGCCCCTGAACCAGCCGACACGGACGCCGCTAACTGCGGATGACCCAGATGTTCGAGCAGCCGGTTGATGTAATCCGCCCACGACCGGAACTTTCTGGCCCGCGCTTCCGTACGCAACCGCGCGTAAGTGCTCTGATCGGTCAGCAATTTTTTGACCCCAGCCGCGAGAGACTCCGCACTCGTTTGATCGACAATCAGGCATCCGCCGCCGCGGGCGACTTCTCCGAGCGCGCCGTTGCTGCCGCAAATGCACGGCTTGCCATGTAAAAGACTTTCTACGATGGGCAGTCCGTAACCCTCCATCAACGATGGATAAACGGTGAACTGGCAATCGCGATACTCGCGCAACAGTGTTTCGTCATCGACATGCCGCAACCACCGGAGAGGGCGACCGCGCAGCTGCAGGTTCCAGATTTGCCGCACGATTTTGTTCAACGGAGGTCCGGCGCTTCGTCCGATGAGATGCAGTTCAAATGACAATCCCTCCCGCCATAATTTTTCGGCTGCGCGCAACAAGGTGAGATGGTTTTTTCGGGCGTGGAAAGAACTGACATACACAACGAGATCGCTTCGCGCATCGCCATCGGGCTGGTGCACGGCGCCTTCCAATTCGCCCGGCCAGGGTTCCACGCACGTCTCAGTCGCCGTGCAACCGTACTCTTTCCAAAGGAAATGCAGATCGTCGCGGGCTTCCTCCGAAACACAAAGCACGAGATCGAAGAGCGCGAGCGATTCGATGTAGGGACGCGATTTACGTCCTCGATTGTGATAGACGGACGTGAGCCGCAAGTCCGTCGCATCGTGGAAAATCGCGATGGTGCGCGCCGGAGTTCGTTTGAGAAAATCCGGCAGCGCATTGCGGCGAAGATCGCGATAAATGTCCGGCACGAGAAAAACATCACCGGCTTTCACTTCGTCTTCGAGATGAAGGCGTGGCCGTGAGATCAAACGCGAAACCTCGGTGATGGGGTCGTGGCCACGCCACTCCGGTCTGGCCGTTGCCCGAGAGCGGACCTCGAACGGGCGCGCGAGAAATCGGTGTTCCGGTTCGCCAAGCTCTTGATAAAAGTTGCCGATGTTGTTCCAAGAAATGGGCTGGAGTAGCTCGGTGCATTGAGCCCCCCTTCGTCCTACTACGGCATGGCGCGCCAGCTCCGCGAAAATTTTGCGCGTCATTCTCTGCATCCCCGTGTTTTGCACGGACCGGCACGAGCTGGTCACATCGATGAGCACTTTCATTATGGAAGGGACATTTTTCGAAGCACGCTTCTGACCTCCAAAAATGTCGGAATATAATTGGCGACCGCAAAGGCGATGACTGTCCCGGCGATCACGCCGGTGATTCCGTATTTCCTCGCCAGTAGGATCGACAATGTGAGATTCAAGAGCGCGGTGATAGTGCCGTAAATCGTCATGCCTTTGAGATGACCGGTGGCGTTGAGCAGGCAACTGCCGACCAAAAGCGTCGCAAGCATGAGCCGCCAAAGCGCCATCCAGACGATCACCGAAAACGGCGGCACCGCGACCGCCCCCGCCCAGAAGCGAATGATGTCGCCGGCGAAGATGCTAAGCAGGCCGACAATCGCAAGCGTGCTAAGGAAACTGAACTTGAAATTGGAACGCACGGTCTGCCGGATCCACTCGAAATCGCGTTGGGCAAACGCTTCGGTGTAAGCCGGCCAAAGCGACGGATAGGCGAGTGTCTGGAGCCCCGTCGCCAAAGCGAATAGGCTGAAGGTGACCGCGTAGGGAGTCACTTGCGCGGCCCCGAGAAAATGCGCGATCACCATGTTGTCGGTTTGCCAATTGATCATCCACCCAATCCCGATCACGAAAAATTTCCAACCGTCACCGAAAAGAGTCTTGGCAAAGGCCGGGTCGATCGCGAGGAACTTGGGGGATAGCCACGGCTTGTGAAAAGCGAACAACCAGGCCGCGCAGGCAATATTCGTAAGCAAGCCGAACCCAAAGCAGCCGAACACGAGCCAGGGAAGCCCACCTCGAAACCAGATTACGCCGAGAAGCGCGACGAGATTGCCGAGACTTCCCGCCATGTTCCAAAGATTGGCCAGCGCGTTTTCTTGATGCGCCGCCAGCACGCGCGCGGGGATGAGCAGTGGAAGACTCAGCGCGAAGATCGACAATGCAATCGTCATCGCGGGAACGATCTCAGTGCGCGCCAGAGGTGATTGCAGATGCGGAAATAAAAATGATGCGATGCGCGGCGCGAACGCGCTTCCGAAAATGAGGATGGCAACCGCGATCGACGACAGCATGAGGAAAGCGGACGAAACGTAGCGCCGGCCGGCATCAGGTGTGTTTTCGGCCTGGGCTTTGGCCAGCGCGTTCGTAAGACTGGCGGCCAAGCCGAAATCCGTAATGCTCAAAAACGTCAGGACGCTGGCGATCGTCACCCATGCGCCATAGCGCTCGCTGCCCAAATAGCCGATCGTGAGCGGAACCGAGATGACACTGACAATAATTGCGAGAACGCGCCCGGCTAAACCGGACGCGGTTCCTTGAAAGACGCCGCGTGACCGGCGCTCACGACGGTCTCGCGGCGAACCACGGCTTAAAGTGAGACTGGCCCAGCGACGTAAACTCGGAGTCAAGGAGGCTGATTATAGCGCATCCCGCTCCTCCTGCCGCCAGATCGTTCAAATCTTGTGGAATCCGCACGCATCGAGTGATATCCGCAGACCAAGTGAACAACGACACGCCCGCCAGGATCGGCTTAATCCGAACACGCTTACCAAGGCGGCGCTCATTTTCCTCGCTGTTTGGCAGTCTATTTTTTTGCGCGCTCGCTGAGGCTCGATGAATTCGATTCGGTGAATTTCGCGATGGGTGTCCGCGCATTCAATCTGTGGGACCATCAACCTCACCCGCTGGGCTATCCGGTCTTCATTTTTTTTGGATGACTCATCAAAGAAATTTTGGGAAGGAATCCCGAGACTTCGTTGCATTTTGTATCGGGCCTCGATGGCGCGATTGTGACGCTCGCGACGCGTTCAGCTTTACGGCAGACCCTAGTCGAAGAGATCGAAGTGCGGCATTTTAAGATTTCGCACGAATATGCAATCGAAATCTGTGAGGCACTCAAGTCTGTCGCTCATTCACAATCGCTCCAAACGCGGTAACCCAAAAAGGCTAAGTATGTCAGACTTGTGAGCGCGAATTCCCGGATCGTCTTTAAGCAAAGGTACGTGAAATTCCTCGCGCGAAAACTTGGCAAAAAGGCGCGCGTCCTGATTATCACGGTGCTTTGGTTGATTCCCGCCCTGTTTGTCGCAAGACAATTCTCCCCCGGACATGGCTTGACGAAACTGCTCGAAGTTGGTCCAGCTTATCTCCCGCGCGCGTTGCCTCAGTTTCAGGCACTGCAACCGGTTACCGCCCTCCGCAAAGGTTACGACGGACAGTTTTATGCCCAGGTGGCGATCGATCCTTCGCTGCGAAATCCTCGGTTGGCACAGGCGCTGGATATGCCTGAATATCGAAGTCGACGCATTTTGATACCCGCGCTGGCGTGGCTTCTTGGCGGCGGCCAGCCGTCAGCAATAGTCACGGTTTACATTCTTCTTCACGTCGCCGCCTGGTATGTTTTACTGTGGTTGCTTCTTCGTTTCGAACGGCCAGAAACTGTGCAAGACTGGCTGTGCATCGCTGCTACGATGTTGACTACTGGCGCGCTTGCCTCGCTGCAACGCTCGCTTACCGACCTTCCAGCTGCGACGCTGCTCGTCGGGGCTGCTGTGTTGGCAGGCCGTTCCAGAACGATATTACTGGCGCTGGCAGTGCTGACAAAGGAAACTTGCGCGACCTGCGCATGGGCGCCAGCTATCGATTTTCGCAAGACGCGCCACCCATTTTGGCGCGGAGCTGCACATGTCGGCGCAATCATTTTGCCTTTCCTGGTTTGGGCAATTTATGTCCGTTCTCGGTTTCAAACGCATTTCTACGGAGGGGGCAATTTCGCCTGGCCGTTTGAGGGCTGGATTTATGGACCGATCTTGGCGCTTGTGCGCGGACCCCGCTCTATCGGGTTTGCCGGGATTTCCTTGCTCGCGGAACTAGCGTATCTGGTGTCGCGACCGCGATTGGATTCGTTTTATTGGCGGATTGCGGTTAGCTTTGGAGTCGCCTCATGTCTTCTCAGCGATGACCCTCTCGGGAGTGACGTTAGCTTCACCCGGGATTTGCTGCCAATGACAATCGGATTCAATATTTTGCTCATGCGGGAGGCGCCAGCCAAATTTTCGTTCTGGTTCGTCGGGGGAAACATCGGATTGTTCTCCGGTCTAGTTGCCTTGATTCAAAAGATGCTTCGGACGTAAGGGTCTTGCTCCTTTGCACAAGGAACAGGGGTGGGCCTGACCGTTTCGTCTCATCAAGGTCGGTTACCGCTTGCCCGCGACGCGGCCTCAGGCAACCCACCCCCATTGCGAAAATACGACCATCGAGACGGCGGCTAGAATCGCTGAAAGTGCGAGATATGTACGGTTGAATGCCTTATGCTCTCCGAGCAACGCAAGTAATATCATGATCGGAAAGATAACGAGCCCGAACCGCGGCGCGGATTTAAGATCTCCCCATGACGTGATAAACAATACCGAGACGATCGAATAAATGGCGTAACTCGGTCGCAGCCGAAAACAGGCGAAGATTGCCAGCGCGATCAAGATCGCCGTGAAAACAAATTCAAAGGCGCCGTGATATCCTATCGACGAGCCGATGTGTTGCAAAGAGTATAAGAGCGTATTCCAAGGGAGGGTTAACCTGCGGTTCCAACCGGCCATAGCTTCCGCTTTTGATATGACGTTCCAGCTGCCGAACCGCCATTGCAGGAGAGTGAGATGACCCGCGAGAGCTAGTGGGGCCAGAAGTAGCGCGAAGCAATCGGGCTTGATTCGATGCCATCGAAATTCCTTCTGAGATAAGTATTCGAACGCGAGAGGAATAGTAAGCAGTACACCCGGGGGGCGGCAGAGCGCAGCGACTGCCGTGAGGGCGCCGGTGAACAGCCATCGATCGGAGCGCGCATAATAGAAGGCGCTTATAACAAGCGCGAGAAATAAAGACTCTGAGTAAACAGCTGATAAAAAGAGAGTCGTAGGAAAGACACAGAGATAAAGCACCGCGCGAGCGGCCGTGCGCCGATCGTAGTCCAACCTAATCAGCCGATAGAAGTAAATAAGTGCGACAAGCAACGCGGTGTTTGACACAATTATTCCGAGGGAGAGCCACCCGGAATCGCGATTTAGTGGAATGATGTAATGGACCAGTCGAATCAGGTACGGGTAAAGAGGAAAAAAGGCGACGTTGGATTGTTCTCCGGGGACAAACCTATAGCCATGTTCCGCTATATCGAGATACCATCCACCATCCCATCTGGCCCACATGTTAACAAATGGGTGAACGTTCGGGGAAAGGTGGCCCGAGATATTCTGCACTGTACCATCGCTGCCTACTTCCCACTTATTGCTCTTCAAATGGAAGTGGAGGGCATGAAAGCTGAGCCATGCGACGCCGACCAATACCGCCCGACTAGTGCCGAGTGGCACTAATATGTCTGACACGAGCCAGCGGGGGGTGCATCGCGCCACCGCCCTTAGAGCAAGCCAGCACATTGCCGCCCGTTGATGAATCTGGATCCGCCACTTTGCCGTCGATTTCGGCGTTGAGATAATCGGCTTCGCTTCCTTGACATCTGCTGGCGCTGCTTCTCGCTGCGTCTCTGGCAAGTCAGGTTCGTTCATTTCATTGATGTTTCAGCCCCGCAAATCGAGCCAACCTAAGACAAATGAGCAACAAATGTAACGGCGCGATACAAGTAGCAAAACGTTATCTCACTTGCACAGTGAGTGCGAACTCGTTCCAAGTATGAGACAGGAGTCTAATAGCAAGGAGTTTCAAAATCGAGAAGCAACGTGCCATGCTTCTTGGCGAACCGGCTGCGCGCAGAAGGTCACAATACCGCGCGCGAAAGTGCCGATTGCCCAAGCTCAAGACAGAAACGCGTCCTCGTGAAATGTTGAAAGGAGGTTCGACTCCGGCTAACCTCGCGATTTCCACCCGGAGAGGTGATGTCCTTCGAACATGTCTGCATCTGATTTGCCCGTCTCGATCATTATCCCCACGCTTAACGAAGTGGAGAATATTGCTCCGCTCGTGTCGGAGATTCTCGCTGCAGCTAAACCGCTTCATGAAATTATCTTCGTCGATGGTCATTCAACCGATGGCACACCCGATGTTATTCGCTCATTCGTGGCAAACCATCCAATTCGACTAATCGAACAGAATTCGGCCGAGCCGAGTTTGGCCGCTGCGATCGTCGCGGGCGCGACAGCGGCAAGCGGAGCCTTGTTGCTCATCATGGATGCCGATTTGAGCCATCCGCCCGAACGAATTAATGATTTGCTCGCTCCGTTACAGGCAGGGGTGGCAGACATGGTGATTGGAAGTCGGTACGTTGAGGGCGGATCCACACCGGGATGGCCTTTTTGGCGGCGAATGCTATCGCGCGCCGGATCCGGATTAGCTTATCCGCTGACGGGCGTGCATGATTGCATGTGCGGATTCTTTGCCATTGCACGTTCTCGTTTGATCGAGCTCGCTCCCCCCGCGGTCGGCTTCAAGATCGCCTTTGAAGTAATTGTTCGTGGACGACCAACTCTGAGGGTAATCGAAATTCCCATCGCTTTTCGGGATCGCGCCCGCGGCCGATCGAAAATGTCTTTTGGGGTTGCGCTACGATTTTTTTGGCGATGGCTTATCGCACTTTTCTCGTCCCGTTTTCGGGAGTCCCAATAAATCACAGTTTGACCGCTTTTCGGTTTCTCGAAGACCTACGAAATCTTGAAACCGGCTGCAAGCCCCGTTAGAATTACGAGCCTGAAACGTTGGAGAAAGGCTCTCGATGTTTTGCAATCGTGATCGGATAAGGAACTGAAATGCCCGCTGCTTTCGAGCGATTCGGAGATTGATCTCACCCGCCCTACTTGCAAGAACTCTTTTGCAGTGAATGGATTACATTCTCCGACATATGAATGGAATCGATCTCGCTAACCCGCCTGTCGAGCAGATCAGTGATTCCGGTCACGCTATTCGGACACAACGTAAACGTTCCATCGCTACGGCGGCAGCTGTGTTCCTTTGTGTTCTTGGCTGGCTAGCCTTTGAGATACCAAAAGGAACTCTGACGCATACAGATGAGCTGCTGACGGCTGAACGCAGCCGTGAGATGCTGTCAATGGGGCCGTGGGTGGTCCACTACAATTTTCAGCGGTCGTTCGAAAAGCCCCCTTTGCAGTACTGGCTGACGACTCTGACGCTGCCGCGGCTTCAGAACCGAACGTTGGCCGTTCGCGTGTGGCCGCTGCTTTACGGCTGCCTTACCATGATTGCTCTCGCCTGGTTGGTTTTCCTGATTGAGCCTAACCGACCTTGGCTTATCCCGCTTAGCCTCGCGATGCTCGCTTCCTCTCCGTTATTTTCGCCGGAGGCCAGCCGCGGCTTTCTTGATATTGGGCTGACATTTTTTACAATCAGTGCGATTCTTTTTGCGCAGCTCGCGCGAAACCGGCCCGTCTGGTGGCTAGGAGTGGCGGCCGCCTCCTGGCTTGGTAGCCTGCAAAAGTTCCCGATGCCTTTTTTGGTCTGCCTGCTGATCATCGTGGTGCGGCTGACATCTTGCCGTGAACGCCCCAAGCTGCGAAGCGGCTGGCTTGTTGCCAGTATGCTGTTGGCGCTCGCGACTATGGCAATCTGGCCGCTGATTCAAATCACAAAATACGGTATGTCACCTGGTCGCCTGTTTCACGAGCAAGTCGTGGTCTGGACTGGACCGGCCAACCTCGGCATACGGCCGTACTTTGCCGTCTTGTACGGTTTAAGCACACTCGGAGGCGCCTGCGGTTTGCTGTCATTTCCGGCCGCCTTCGTGGTTCTATTTTCGAAAAAGGTAAGGACTTCAGCCGGGGTTCGTGAAGTGGCAATGGTCAGTCTGGCAGTGATTGGGCTGGCGGTGGTCTCCAATTTTCGCGGTGTTCGCTACATCGTACCGATTGTTCCGTGTCTCTGCTTTTTGCTTGCGCTGCTCTTTCATAGATTTTTGGAACAGGGGCCGGTCATTCGCTTCCGCACGACAGTTCTTCTGATTATCGTGTTATCAGCTGATTTCGTGCACTCAGCCATAACAATAGAGCGTCGACGAAAGAACGTGCCCGATGAAAAGCTGATCGCTGAAAAGCTGGGTGCACTCCAGCAACCGCAGACGAAAACAATATTGATCAAAGCGGAAAAGCCAGGAGGAGATTTACTGTGGGATTCCTTCTATCTCTTCCATGGGAACTGCCGATTCCCGGTGAAACCATACACAGTCGATGAAATGCGCAGCCATCCACCTGAGCCGCCTCTGATCGGCGCTTGCGTTGCACGTGATTTTCCTGTTATCCGAGACGTATATCCGAACGTCCAAGCCGAACTCGTCCGTGCCCAATTCATTTGCTGGCAAGTGGACACACGATAAGCAAAAGCAAAAAAAGGTGCGAGAGAGCGCGTTCACGACGAAAAGAATTTTTCTGACTGGAGCGAGCTCCGGCATCGGCCTCGCGATCGCAAAATCTCTCGCGGCGCGCGGAGACGAGGTCTGGGGCACGTCGCGCGACCTCGATCACATCCCGCAACTACCGCAATTGCATCCGGTGCGGCTCGATTTGTCCGATCCCAATTCAATCGGCGACGCTTTCAAGAGTGCGCTGTCCGAAGCGGGCCATTTTGATGTCGCAATCAATAACGCCGGCAGCGGCCATTTCGGCCCGGCGGAAAATCTTTCTTACGAGGAAATCGCTGACCAGTTTCAAGTGCTGGTGTTCGGACACCTGCAATTGATGCGCCTAGCCCTGAATGCGATGCAAACGCGCGGACAAGGTTTAATCATCAACGTCACGTCGCTCGCTTCGCGTTTGCCGGTGCCATTCATGGCGGCATACAACGCGGCTAAAGCCGCCATGGCTGCTTTCACCATGTCGATCCAACTCGAGCTGCCGGATTCCAAAGTGCGCATCGTCGACCTTCAACCAGGCGATATCTGCACTGCGTTTAATGACGCCGTGATCAAAGCCTCACAACACAATCCGCGATACGAAGCAAAGCTGGCGAAAACCTGGGAGACGGTCGATCGCAACATGAAGGCGGCGCCGAGACCGGAGCTGGTCGCCCAACACGTTATCACACTCATCGATGGAACAAATCCGCCTCCGCGCGTGACCGTGGGCGACTTATTCCAAACCAAGATTGCGCCGCTTGTTTTTCGATTTCTGCCTCAGCGCGTTCGCATCTGGGGACTGAAGAAATATTACGGGATATGATGCCCCAGCAAAGATCGATATTGTTCTCTCAGCAGACTCGGATTGCTGAAGCCGCAATCTTAATGGCAGGGTCGGGTTCACGGTTGCGCGGCGCGGACGAGAGTTTCTTGAAACCGCTGGTTCCGACGCTCGGTCACCCGCTGATTTCTTACACGATCAACGCGTTGGTCAAAGCTGGAATCCGGAAAATCAATGCCGTCGTCGGATTTGAAAGCGAACGTTTGGTCGCCGCCGTAAGGCGATTGGTTCCGGCTGGGATTGAGACTTGTTTTATCGAGAATCCAGAGTGGCAAAAGCAGAACGGAATTTCCTTTCTCGCAGCGAAGGACTATGTGGCTGCACCATTTTTACTTACAATGAGCGATCACCTTTTCGATGAGGCGATTGTTGATCTACTGATTGAGTCCGCTGACCTTGGTTGCCTCAATCTCGCAATAGATAGGAAACTGAATTCCATTTTTGATCTCGATGATGCGATGAAAATTCAGAGCCGTGGAGATCGAGTCATTGCAATTGGAAAGAATTTAGAAAACTACGATGCGATAGATATGGGGTTATTCATTTGTCCGTTGGAAATTTTTGAATACTTCGAGCGTGCGAAACAACGTGGCGATTGCAGTCTCGCCGATGGCGTCCGATTAATGGCTGCGGACAACAAAGTGCGCGCGATCGATATTGGCGACGCCTGGTGGCAGGATATCGATACTCCGGAAATGCTGCAACAGGCTGAGAAAAAATTGAGCGCCCCGATTAAGAGTTGAACCCAGGTTGCGCCCGCCAATTGTCGAGTTGGCTGGCGGAGCGTGCGCAGCCGAGCGTGCAGGTTTCGTGACAAGGTTTATAGCGATGAAATTGCTCGCGCAAATCTTCGAGGCTGTAGTCCATCAAGTCCTTGGACCAAACCGTGCGCGTTTGTGAGCACCAGCTCACCTTTCCGTATTCATCGATATACAAATAACGGCTCCCAGCGCGGCATTTGAATGGCGCCGTGCCGTCGCGTACCAACCGCTCACGATAGTCGGAAAATTCCATCCAGTTTTTGGGAATCCTGGAGACGATGTTTTCGAACGCCTTCAGCTGGTCGCGACCGAGCTTGAGCTGGCCGTGACCGTCATGGATAAGGAGAACACGCGGCGTGAATCCCATTTTGCTTGCGAACGACACGACTTCCTCCACCTCCTCAGAAGGACACGCGCCAATGACGCCGCTGACGGTAACTCGAAAACGGGCGTAATCACGCAGCCACCGCAGGCGCTTCTTAAGATTCGCGAGAACCTTCTGCGTCGTTTCATTGGCCTGAACTCCATCAATGGAAATCTGCATTTCCTGGAGTCCGGCCTGATTCAGTTCCTCGATCAAATCAGGTCGCAAGAAAAAGCCGTTGGAAATCATGCCCGTGCGGAAGAAGCGAAGCTCGCGGCATTTGCGAATCAGACGAATCAGGTCGGGGTGAAGTGTCGGTTCGCCGCCAGTCAACGATATCCCGAACGTACCCAGGCTTTTCAACTTCTGAAGACGTTCTACCAAAACAGGCAGCGGGACCGGGTTGCTTACTTTGTCGTATTCGGAGCAATAACCGCACGATAGATTACAGCGGCGGATGATAACCATCTGCGCAAGGAACGGACTGTAACGGAGGCGAGAAAGAATGCGCGGCGCCGGGCCGGTCGCCGACGCGGCGGAATTCTCGGTCAAGACCGAACCATTAGTTTTCATTACGCGAGAAAATCTTAGCCAAGGCCATAGCCTGGGCGAACTCATTCTGCCGAGTCGTCGGTTTGGCCGATGCTCGACTTGCTCCGGTAAGATCGATCAATATCCAGTGTTCACAAGACGATGGTTGACGCATCTATTATTCTGGCCGACGGGCCGGCCGCGCTAGTCGAATTGTGCGGCATCTCGATCCTGGAACGGCTCCTGCGAACGCTTCAGCGTTGCGGAATTAAGCGCGCGATTGTTCTCTCCACCACTCCGAAGCTGATCGCGGAGCACCTCGCGCAGCCCTCATGGGCTCGCGCGCAAATCGAGGTAACGGTCCGCAACCGGGAGAGCGGAGTGGTGACAGTGGATCAGATTGTCGATGTTTGGCCGAAGTCAGCGCAACTTCTCCTCCTCGTCCGGGGTGATGCTGTTTTCGACATCCGTTTGTTGCGTCTTCTCTCGACGCAAAGTTCAACCACAGCTCTGGTTGACTCGGCCGTACCGCCCGAACTTCAGTTACTGGTGGCGTCAGCGCCAAACACCAGCCGGGGAAAATTCTGCGGCGCGGCCCTCTTTCGATATGAATGGGCCGTCGCCCAAAGCGGCTCCTTTGATGAGGTTGTCGCCAATGGGTTGGCCCAGCGCACGGTCGCGGCTTTAGATGTGGCCGAGCAGCCTTTGTATTACGTTACCATGCGTCGAGAGATACGACCTTTTTGGTTACACTCACCGCCACCGGCATACAAAAAAGCGGCAGAGCGCGTCCTCCTCGACTCAATACAGAAAGGGGCGCAGGACATGCCCGCTCTGGTTCACGCTCCGATCGAGAATTTCCTTGTTTCGCATCTTTGCAAGACTTCGATCACTCCAAATCAACTGACGATCCTTTGCAATATCGTCGGTTGGATAGCCACGATCCTTTTTGCCACCGGCCGGCTGCCCTGGGGAATCGCGCTCGCACTGATTGTCGGCGTCCTTGATGGTCTGGATGGCAAACTGGCACGAATCAAAGTCGAGACGTCCAAAAGCGGCAAATTCGAGCACTGGTTCGATGCATTCTTCGAGATCTCCTGGTGGACTGCGCTGGCTTATTACTTTCGAAGTTCCCGCCAATTGCCAAGCGCGTTCTATTATCTGGCTCTACTCTTGGTAGCTGAGGCGACCGATCTGGTCGCCAAAGGAAGCGTTTATTTCACCTGCGGAAAAGTAATCGACGAACTTAGCTCCTTCGAGCGCATGGTCCGGCTCGTGGGCGGACGGCGGAATGTTTATGTCTGGATTCTGACGGCGGGCCTTTTTTTGGGGGTGCCGGGCAGGGCTTTTGTTGTCATGGCCTGGTTGGAAGTGGCCACCGCCGCCGTGCATCTTCCGCGCGCGGCCTGGGCCGTTTGGATTCACCGACGCAGCGCTCGGTCAAAACCTTTGTTAGCCTAACGGCCGGCTGTAAATCCGATACGTCTTATATCGCGCCGCGCCGACCGCTTCGATGAAACGGTTGACCATGAAATTGTCTTCGAGAGTCATGCTCAGCTCGCCGGTAAAGCCGCGTTTGAATGCTTCCTCCATCAAACGCAGAACCAGCGTTTCGGCGATGCCGGCGCGGCGGTACTTTTCGACGACCCCAAGGGCGACCAGCCGGGCCGTTCGGATTTTCGTTTTGTAGTAGAGCAGTTTGATCAAACCGATCGGGAAACCAAAACGGGTCAATCGTCCGTTAACATGCCGGAGTGCGACGTTGATGTCCGGCACCGCGATGATGAAGCCGATCGGCTTGTCGCCAATTTCCGCAAGCAATGTTCCCTGCGGCACGATGAGCGGCTTCATCTCGCGCGCCATGTGATCGAACTCGGCCTCGGTAAATGGAACGAAGCCCCAGTTTTTTTCCCAGGCTTGATTGTAAATTGTGCGCAGACGCCGGCTTTCTTCCTTGATGTTGCGTAGATTCACCGGGCGAATAGTGACGCAGTGGCGGTCGGCGCGGGCCATGGCTATTTTCCGCAATCGCTGCGCTGGCTCAGGGAATTCGGAAAACCACCACGCGTACCAATCCTTCGCTTTGCTGAAACCACACGACTCGATCAGCGGCGGATAATAAGGCGGATTATGCGAGGTCAGGATGGTCGGCGGATGTTCGAAGCCGTCGATGAGCAATCCGCAGACGTAATTTGTGGAATAATCGATCGGCCCCATGATCTCGTTGCGCCCACGGGCGCGAAGCCAATTGGAGGCGGCTTCAAATAACGCGGACGCAACTTCGCGATTGTCGATGGACTCGAAGAGGCCGAAGCAGCCGACGCTGGTTTGATGGAGCGAGTTGTAATTTGGATCGTCACTCGCCATGATTCGGCCAACGATCTCACCGTTCTGCCAGGCGAGAAACAGTGCGGCCTCGCCGTGCTGGTAGAACGGGTGCCGTTTCCGGTCGAGGAATGCTTTGCGCTCGAGAATTAGCGGCGGCACCCAAGCGGGATCGTTTCGGTAAATGCGCCACGGGAATTTGATGAATGCGTCGCGCTCTTTGCGAGTGTTGACTGGCGAAACTTCAATCTGTGACACGGAATTATAACGAATCTACGCCGGCTCATGCCGCGCGGTCGCGAGTTCGAGCAGAGATTGCGACATCCTTTCCTGCTGAAGAATGAGATAGACCAGGAGGAAGTTAAAGGCGGTGAGCTCGAGCCAAAAGTACCAAACGGGCTGGCCAATAAACAAAAGAAGAAAGAGCAAAAGCATTCGCGTGTTCGTCATCAGCAATCTCCACCACCGGAGCCTCGGTCGGGCAGAATCGCGATATCGCGTCTGCAACGAACCGGGAATCTCGTTCGGGAAATCGCGCTCGATCGTCTCGTGCAACCGTTTCAAGCCGGGCGAAAGCATCTCCTGCTGCCAGGTGAAATTCAGATACAAGGCGAGCAAAAATTTGTTCCAGGGTTCGGCCCGCCAACGAAGTCGTCGATACTCCTCGCGCAGGGTGGAGGACGAATCCAAATCCGCGCGTGATCGTCCTCTCACAAAATAAAGATAACCGTTGCGGTAATAATCGGCGGCGGCGCCTTGCAATGCATGGCTAAATCCGGCCGCAAACGCCAGGAGAGCAACGGCGGGCAACGGGCCTTCGGCCAAGCAGCGGAGGCCCAAATGGACATAGATACTTACCCATATGAGATGGTCGGCCAGACTGTCGATGACGCGGCCGGTTCGGCTTTTCCGGTTCGTGAGGCGCGCAAGCTGGCCATCGGCATTGTCGAGAGCGTTTGCGCCGACGTGCAGCGCCATGCCAGCGATGTTCGCGCTCAGATTGTGATAGTAATAGAGGTGTCCGGCGGCAACTCCAAAGAGACAGCCGAGGACGCTCACCGCTGCCGGCGTCATCTTCAGCCTCGCGAAGAAGTTCGCTAATCGAAATCCAATCTTGCGGTAAAAGCGGATGTCGATCCAGCCTTCGACCTCGCGCGATTTGTATGTTGCTTCGCTGGTAGAGGAGGCGGCGCTCGGCGTGAGATCGATCCCCATTTCTGAAATCGAATCCCCGCGTGCTCAGGACGCGCGAGCATTCTGCTGGACAGCGGGCACAAGTGTGTCAGCAAGAATATTAAGCGCCTCATCGAGATCAGCCCGCGTATGGTTCGCAGTCACGCAGGCACGGAAACAGATACGATCTTCGGGCACGGCGGGATAATCAACCGGCGCGACGAAAAGCCCACGGTGACGCAATTCATGACCCAGTCGGTACATCTGTGCACGATCGCCGACCACGAGCGGCATGATATAGGTTGTCGATGCGCCGGTATCGATCCCGATCGCGTTCAAGTGCTCACGAAAATAGTTCGCATTCGCCCAAAGCCGATCGCGCAATTCCGGTTCGCGGCGGGCGATTTCGAGCGCCCGCAAAACTGCCGCGACCATCGCGGGTGGCAATGCGCAGGAGTAAGCATAGGAATGCGCATAATATCTCAAATAGTCCAACGTCTCGGTGGGACCCGTGACAAAACCGCCAACAGCGGCAAATGCCTTTGAGAAAGTGCCATAGACGAGCGGAATCCGCTTTTCCACTCCGAAGTGTTCAGCGGCGCCGCGGCCATTTGCTCCGCACGCCAGCATCGAGTGCGCTTCATCGATGAAGACACTCGCCTTGTGCGACTCGGCAACGTCGAGCAACCCGTCCAGGCTGGCAAAATCTCCATCCATGGAATAAATGCCCTCCACGATCACGAGTTGCCGCCTGCCCTTTCGCCGGCGCAGTGCCGCATCGAGCGAGGCGGGATCGTTGTGCTCGAACCTATCGACGCGCGAGCGCGAGAGCACCGCGCCGTCGCGCAAACTCAAGTGCGATCGATTGTCGAGGATGGCCACGTCCGTCTTGCGCAGCAGACCGGAGATGGTTCCGAGCGCGCCGCCAAAGCCGCTGTTAAACAACATTGCATCCTCGCGTCCGAGAAACTCAGCGACGCGGCGTTCAAGTTCTCGATGTAAATCCGTCATCCCCGAAAGCAACGGCGATCCGCACGCACCCAGGCCGTATTTCGCGAGCGCATCTCGCGCTGCCGCGATCACCTCCGGGCGATTCGCCAGCCCGAGGTAATTGTAGGAACAAAGATTGATGACCGAGCGCGGCCGCCCTTCATAATTGATGGTCGTCCGCGCGTCTGCGGCCGCGAGCAACTCGGGCTCATAAAGTGTGGCTTCCCAAGCGCCTGCTTGCCGCCACTGCGTAAATGCCAAAGGCGGAACCAGGGGATCATCGCTGTCGCCAACGACAAAGTCTGCGAGACTCAGTTTCGCGTCAAACTCCTGCTCCGATATCTGACTATTCAACTTGCCGCTCATGACGATCCCATTGTCGATCCAACATTTGTTGCAATGATAGCCGGGGCGCCAAGCCCTAAGAGCGCGGCTTTAGAAGCAGAGTGAAATGACTCTGGCCAAGCGAATGGGTTGGCCAAGAAAAGTGATCGGTAGTCGAATGGCAAATAGCTGCCCATTTAAATCAAATCCTTAAGGAGTTCTCGGCCGCTCCGTACCACTCGGTTCAGTTTGCGGGCCGGGAAGTTCAATATCGGGGCGGCAATTGTATCGGCGAAAAAGGCCGGCGGCAAGATTTAGTTGAGGCTGTAGGGTGATGGCTTACGCCTGATTTTCACACCGCGCCACAAACCTATTTTCTCGTCGTGCGAAAGACGTAATCCCAGAGCGGGGAGCTGACCCCGTAGCCGGCGTGATCGTCTTTGTAATGATGATGCAGATGGTACTGTTTCAGCCAAGACCACACACCTCGCTTCATTGCGAAGTGGTGTATCGCAAAATGAATCGAGTCGTAGCAAACGTACCCGAACCCGAATCCGGCTGAGATTGGCGGCGCGAACCGGCCAAACGTTATCGCAAAGAGCACCCAAAACACGATCGCGAGCGGAATGCTTATACTCGGCGGCATCACTAACCGTCGCGCATCGTTGGGATAATCGTGATGAACGCCGTGCACGATAAAGTGCAATTGTTTTCCAAAATGGCTCTTCGGTTCATAATGAAACACGTACCGGTGAATGATGTACTCGAGAAGGGTCCAGCTCAGCACCCCGAGCGGAAAAAGTCCTGCCACTGTCAAGACCGACAATTTGCTTTGGAAAAACGCAGCGTAAAGCATGTAGCCGATCACCGGGAGGTAGAGCACCAGAGGCGTAGCTGGATGCACATGGGAGAAGAACTCCATGAAATCGCTCTTGAACATTCGAACGCTTTCGTTCCGGTTCGAGACGTAAGACCGCGCCATAACTTCAAAGATTATTTAATTCCGCGCTGAGAGCAACGCGGCGTTTGCTGGATCGACAATTTCCGCGGAACGCCGCGACCCGTCGTTGCTTTGTTTCATCCTTTCAATCCGCGAAAACAAACTATATCGCTTGTCGAAAACGAACTGGAAGAGCAATCGGCTCCAGGACGAATGATACTTCAACGTATCGTAGAACTCCGGCGCGAGCCCGCGCAGCTTTGGGAGATTGTTCCAGGGAATCGAGGGTAAATCGTGGTGCTCATTGTGATAGCCCATGTTCAGCGCCACCAGATTGATTGGCCCGTAGTAGCTGAACGTCTCCTGGTCAAAATCATAGGTGTAATGCTCTTGAATCCAACGCGCTCCCACCGGATGCAGACCGATCGAGAAGAAAAACGAAAACGCGAGATAAACCAGCCCCGCCCAGCCGCAGAAATATACGACCGCAACATCGTAGAGCACCGCGAAGGCGAAATTGACGACGAACCATCGATCCCGCATCGTGATCGCTTTCAAACGCGGCGGCCGGGTTAGTTGAAAAAAAGGAAAGAGCATGAGCCAAAGCGCCTTGCGATACCACTTGTTGCCGACCAACCGCGCTTCCCAATGGTTGGCCAGGTCGGCATCGTACTCGTAGTCGCCCTGGTGCGAATGATGTTTTAGATGATAAACGCGGAAGCCCATCGCGCCCGGGGTCAAATTGGGAAGATCAGCGATGATCCCGACCATTTTGTTCCAGCCCTTGCGCCGGAAAACAAGATTATGCGTCGCGTCATGGATGATGACGTAATTGCAGTGATTCGCAAAAGCGCCGACGCAATAAGCGATCACCAAACTGAGCCACCAATAACTGAATCCCAGTCTCCCCATCAGATAAGCAATCGACGTTTGAAGAATCACGACCGACAGCGCGATCACAGCCGTGTAGGGATTTCGTTTCATCAATTGCCGGACTTCCGGATGCGCTCTGATAATCGCGCGAGCGCGAGCGGGATGCGGCTGATCAAATTTCGACTGGTGAAACGCGGCTCGCATCGGGACTTAAAGAAATATGCCGATCTTTGAGGCTTCGGCGACGGATATTTCTTAGCAAAAAGAGAAACCACAACCCAGATTTTTCTAATCCGGCGCATCTCGCCGGCTGCGACTCGCACTGGCGACAAGAAAAACGGGCGTCCGCGAACACGCGGTGCCTGTTTAGAAGAAATTCAAATTTTCCGAAATCGATTGCGCTTGCGCAACCATGAAGCCGCAAATCCAACAATGCCGAGTCCACACACCTCGAGGATTTGGCTGAAAGTCGATATTTCCGGCACCGGCACGGGAATGACGCCAACGTTATCGATTTTGTTCCCCCCCGGGTTCGCCGTGCCTTCTGCTGCAAAGTACCCCGGAATCGATTGGCCGAAGTTTGAGACAGCAGAGAACGTCCCAAGCGGGGCCGGGCCGATAATGGGCATCGTCCCCGTGTAGGTAAAAGTAATATTCAGTATTGTTGGATCGTCCGGTGGATTCACCTGCGTAGGTGTCCTACCGAGAAGCGCCGAAGAGAAAGACCAGTTGGGTGGCATACTTCCCGAATTCGGCACGAGCCCGTTGAAATCATAGATCGTAAAAAAATCACCCGTCTCGACCTCCTGGTCCGCGGTCACAGTTGCCGTGTAGTTGAACTGGAAATTGCCGCCGTTGGGGACTATCGAATCGAACGAAGGAATAATGTCAGCACGCGCAATGAGGGCCGTCGCAACCAACGCCCAAAATACCCGTGCAGATATTGTCTTGACCATGATGCACCCCTCGTTTCATAGGATGATATTTGCGCGTCATCGTCAAGACAATTCTTCCGCTTTCCTGGCGAATAAGGGTCTGAAACAGTAAAGAAAATCGCGACCCTAACGGGATTCGAACCCGTGTTACCGCCGTGAAAGGGCGGTGTCCTGGGCCTCTAGACGATAGGGTCGAGAAAGCCGGCCAATATCAGAAGTCGCCCGACTCTCCGCAAGGCAAATTCCCAAGAGATTGCGACAGAAATTCGCGCCACCAATCAAAGATCGACAATCAACGCCGCCGTGCGCGAAGTTGCGCCGCGGTGTCCACTCAACACCACGCGCGCGTTTTGCACGAGCGTTTCGCGCAAACTGGAATCGCGCAAAAGATCGGCAACTGCTCTTTGCAGCTCAGGCGCCGATCTGACTTCGATCGCACTGCGTTGCACAACCAACGAACGCGCCAACATCGCAAAGTTTTCCATGTGCGGACCAAAAACAATGGGCTTGCCAGCAGCGATGGCTTCGACCGGATTTTGCCCCCCGTGTGCAGTCAGACTTTTGCCGACAAAAACTGCATCGGCGACTCCGTACCAGTCGTGAAGTTCTCCAGTGGTGTCGAGAATCAAGCAATCTGGCGAGGGGTCGCCAGTTGGAGTTGGCTGGCTGCGCAGCGTAACGCGCAATCCACGCCGGTCGAGTTGCCGCCGAATTTCGAGCCCTCGCTCCGCATGTCGCGGTGCGATGATCAAGAAGATGGATGGAAACTCCTGACGCCATCGGAGAAAAGCCTCCGCCAGAATTTCTTCTTCACCGGCATGAGTGCTCCCGCCCAAAATGACCGGCCGACTCCGATCGATTCCGAAGTCGCGCAGCACTCGCTCGGGGCGGGTTGGATCGACATGGATATCTTCCGGATCGTACTTGACACTGCCAACGACGTGGACGCGGTCTGGGAGCACGCCAATGGCCGCCCAGCGATCGACATCCTGCGGCTCTGGCACGCAGACCAGATCGAGAAGCCGGAAGGTCGGGGTGACAAAAAATCGAAACCGGCGAAATCTCTTTTCTGATCGCGGGGACAGGCGCGCGTTGACCAGCGCGAGCGGGATTCGGCGCGCGTGCGCTTCGGCCGCGAGATTCGGCCAAACCTCCGCTTCGACCAGAACGATCTTCGCCGGTCGTATCGTTGCGAAGGCGCGTCGCATGATCGGCCAGAAATCGAGTGGCGTGTAGAGTATTTCCATCCAACTCGGAGCGCTCTTGCTTGCAAACGCGAACCCGGTTGTCGTCGTCGTGGTCAGAACAAAGCGCGCATCTGCTCCAAGTGCCCTGATCGCTTTCGCGAGTTTGAGCGCAATCATGACTTCGCCCACGCTGACCGCGTGCAGCCAGGTCGATTTTTGCACGGAGAGCCGCGCGCGAAGATCGACATCGTAAATTCCGAAGCGCTGTCCGAACTTATGCCGGTAATTGCCGCGCCGGAACATCTTCACTAAATAGCCCGGCAAAAAAAACAGCAGACCGAGCGGCCAAAGCAGATTGTAAAGAAAACGAATCACGGAATTGCAGATTGCGGATTGCGGGTTGCGGATAGGAAGAGAACTTCTGTGGCGCCGTAGGTTCTTGCACGGACAGCAGTCCACGATGCTGTCTCCGGAAGTTTTTCGCCTGGTTGTTTTTCCAAGACAAAAACGCCATCGGGCTCGAGCAGCTGTGGCAACCTTTTGTCCGCCAAGAGTTTTTCGGTGAAGCGTTCGCCAGATTTTGTTTTTTCGTAGGGCGGATCGGCGAAAATGATCCGGAATTTTTCGGCGAAACTGGAACGCCGGAGAAATTCAAAAACGTCCTGCTGACGAACACGGCCTCTCAGTTTTGTTTTCGCCAGATTTTTCTCGATCGCCGCGATCGATTCTCGATCTTCCTCGATAAAGAGAACTGAGGCTGCGCCGCGACTGAGCGCTTCAATCCCGAGCCCGCCGCTTCCGGCGAAAAGATCGAGAATGGGCGCGTCGATCACTTGATCGGCCAAGCTGGAGAAGATCGCTGCTTTCACTCGATCCATCGTCGGCCGAACGCCACGCTGCGGAACGGTCAAATGGATTCCGCCGGCTGAACCGGCGATTACTCTCATGGTGAGGGGACCGGAGCCGGTGGAGTTTCAAGCTGTGCTCCGGCCGGTTTCTTCTTTTTCGGTCGCTCGCTCTTCCCGCCGCCGAGGAAACTGTTAATGACGCCGCCGAGATCCTTGAGATCGCGTCCCACCAAGTTCTCCACCAGATTCGATTTCGGGTGATCAACGGAACCGCCGACCTGAAAATCGACAGCGAAATATCCGGGCTCATTTATCGGTCGGAAATTCTGGCGAATCGCTTTGAAAAGCTGACTGCGGATTTTTTCGTTGATCGCGAGTTGAGATTCGAGTTGCAGTTGGCCGTTGAACGTGACGGTGCCGGACGCCGAGAGCCGAATGTTCGGCGAGCGCAAGATCAGCTCATCGATCGTAACCAAACCGGGGGTGATATGATATTTCGCCTCTGCTTGCTCGAGATGAAGCTGCGTTAATTCCTCAATCTGCAAGATCTGCCCGAGTGCAACGAGCAGGCTGTATTGCTGCACCTGCCCGTCCCGCAGGAAAATCTCGCCCGCGCCTGTGAGCGCATTGGGATCGGCAGTTTTACCCGCTGCTTCGAAGTTCCCTTCCAGTTTGCCTCGGACAATTCCCTTCGGACCGCCCGCTTCCGTAATAATCCGATCGGCCTCCACCTTGCTAAACTTTACGCTCACGGTGAATGGCGAATCCTCCGCTTGCGGCTGCATGGTGAAATGACCCGCGATTTCACCGCCGCCGGCCTGCGCGGAGATTTGAGAAAGATCCAGTTCCTGCGGGTCGTAACGCAGAGGCGATTGCAGTTGTTCGAGAAAAAAAGAATTACGCAGCGAAATTTTTTTGACCTGCGCGTTGCCGCGGACCGCCACAGCATTGCGCACACTGGAGCGAAATTTCACGCCGTCGAAGATCGCGACCACGTCACCAGACCGATCCAGAAAGCGGAAGTTGCCGCCCGCTACATTGACCCGGCGAATTTCCGGGACAAACGACTTGCTTGCGCTCTTGCTTGCCCGTGCCGAAGGACCCGCGCTCTCATTGGAACCGGTGGGCGCGGTTTCCGGCGCTGGCCCCGGACCTGCCGGCTCGGATACCCCGAAAGCTGTCGGGGCCGCCGGCGGCGAAGTCACCGCAGCCCTGGAGGTTTGGCCGGCTGCTACTTGCTTTCGCTCCTCCGCTTTTTCGGACCAACCTGGCAATCTCCACTTTCCGTCCGCATTTTGCGGCCAGATCACGTTAGGATCGACCAGCGATACCTCCTTGATCACCAATCGCCGTGAGAAAAGTGACAGGAACTTAATGCGAAGCCGAAAAGTCTTTGCCTTGAGAAAATTCGTTGCGCCGATGGCGGGAACTTGTGGAATGGTGATGCCGCTAAGCTTAAGACCGCCCCACGGTGTCACGCTGACTCGGCGAATATAAAGCGTCGTGCCGAGGCGCTGGCTAAGTTCCTGCTGAATCTTCGCTTGTGTCCCTTGCGATTGCACATACAAGTTCACGCCGAGCAAAACAATCGCGCCGAGCGCAATCACCGCTCCAGAGGCAATCCACCCAATTCGGCGGAACTTTCGCACGGGGAGACGTTACGCAGCCCCAGTTTGAAGAAAAGATCAAAGCCCTGTCCCAATTGTGAGTAATACCGTCGTCATTCTCAACCCGGCCGCACGAAGTGAGAAAGGGAAGCGTTGGCGCGCGCGGGTCGAATCGGTCGCTCGCGGCTGCGTCATATGCGCCACCTCGCGTGCCGGCGAAGCGGAAGCGCTCGCGCGACATGCGGCTGAGGAAGGGTTCGAAAAAATTGTCGCGGCTGGCGGCGACGGAACCATCAACGAGGTGGTCAACGGTTTGGCCGGGAGCAATGCCGCGCTCGGCCTCTTGCCCATCGGCACCATGAATGTTTTTGCGACGGAACTCGGCCTCCCGGCCCACGATCTCAAACTTTGCTGGAACATTATTCAGGGCGAGAACACGCGCCTGGTCGATCTTCCGAGCGCAAACGGGAAATACTTCGTCCAGCTTGCTGGCGTGGGATTGGACGCACAAGTCGTCAAGGAAACCAGCCTCACATTGAAACGCAATTTCGGTCCGCTCAGCTATCTCATTTCCGCGGCGCAAATTGCTGCGCGACAGCCGCCACGCCTTTTCCTTGAATCGGAAAACTGTTCCATCGAGGAAGGATCCTTTGTCCTGGTGGGAAATGGACGGCTTTACGGCGGGCCGTTTCCGTTCTTCAAACACGCCATCATCGATGATGGCTTATTCGACGTCATCGCCTTCAAGCAGCTCGGTTATCTCGAGATCATCAAATATCTCCAGGACGTCGTTTTCAGTTCCGAGATTCGTGTCCCCGAGATCGAATACTTCCAAACCCGGCGGTTGCGCGTCACGAGCGACTCCGAAGTTCCCGTGGAATTAGACGGCGAGCTGGTCGGAAGTTGCCCGGTTGAGTTCCAACTACAGGAAAGAACGCTGCGGGTGCTCGCGCCTGTTCCACAGTCATAAAAAGGGCGCGCGCTCCAGCTTTTGCGCGCGGTTAGCAAGGATCAGTTGATTGTCAGTTTTGGCGGAGTGACGCGCTGTAGTATCGATCGGGATCATCAGGTGGGTGCAACGCCGTATGGTCGCCTCTCCCTTTCGTAAGGGAGAGGGGAGGTGAGGGTTTATTCAAGTGTCCCGGTGTGATTCGGTACCTGCTGGGCTCGAACCCCTCACCTTAATCCTCTCCCCTTGGTCCAAAGGGGAGAGGCGTGAAACGCCATCGCCGCACGCACAGTTGTCGAATTCAGAATCGACAATTCGGCGGCGTTGCGATACTCTCGGACGATGCATCTGTCCGGCCGAAAGTACGCGTCCGACACGCAGCCCTGGACGCAGCGCCAGCGGATAGTTCTATTGACGTTGATCAGCGCGAATCTGGCTGTCTTCGCCGCGCAACTTCTTCTCGAAACCGATCAGCCCGGGTTCGTTCGCGATTACCTCGGCATCAGTGATCGCGGTGTGCGCGACGCCTACGCCTGGCAATTTGTCACCGCCATGTTTCTCCACAATGGCCCATGGCACCTGCTCGGCAATATGCTCGTCCTGTATTTCCTCGGCCGCGACCTCGAATCGATCCTCGGTCAGCGACATTTCCTTTACCTTTATCTCGCCGGCGCGATCGGCGGCGAGCTCGGTCATCTGTTTCTCATGCCGCCGGACTCGGTTTTGCTGGCCGCGTCCGGCGGAGTTGCGGCTGTTGTTGTCGCTTATGCCACTATGCTGCCCGATCTCGAATTAACCGGGACCAGATTCTTCATGGTGTCGCTGCATTTGAAGGCAAAACATCTCGCTTACGGTGTGATTGCGCTGGGGCTCGTATTGGTTTGCATCGATCGCAAGGGCACAGTCAGCCACAGCGCTTATCTCGGAGGTTGCGCGGCCGGATGGCACTACGCGCAACTTCTCGGTTTCGGGCGGCCCTCATTTCTACAACG
>Ga0137415_10000709_pt1 | contig 32493 bp, 30 predicted proteins | sample CZODoug3_1_1_16f_FD_183082 | JGI IMG/M metagenome (GOLD analysis project Ga0137415, IMG submission 183082) | Vadose zone soil fungal communities from Angelo Coast Range Reserve, California, USA - CZODoug3_1_1_16fungal (Hybrid Assembly) | ecosystem: Environmental > Terrestrial > Soil > Vadose...
CCTCCCGCATGATCGAGGTCTCGCCCTCGTCGTCCTGCGCTTGGGCGGGCTCGGCGGCCGGCGCCGTCACGATGCGCGGCCGCGGCTTGGGGCTTTCGGGGGTGGCGGGCCTGGGTTCCGGCGCCACCGCGGCATTCGCCCGCGGCCTCTGCCCGGGCTTCTGTCCCGGCTCGCTTTCCGTGATACCGACCGTCGGCCTGGGATTTTGCCCGGCCGCCCCGGCCGGCCCGGCCGGCGGCCGCTGCCCGCCCCCGCCAACGCTCGCCACATAGGCGGCCAGCGCGCCAGCAGACTCCTGCTTGGTCGTATAATGCTCCCGCAAGAATCCGGCGAGCGAACGCTGGTCCATACCCCTCGACAGGCCTTGCGGCGTCTTGTGGCAAGCCGAACAGTCGGATTGGAACAGCTGGGCCGGCGTCTTGCCGGCCGTATAGTCCTGCGCGACGGCAGAACCGGCGGCGCCGGCGACCAGCAAGCCGATGATAAATTTCCAGAATCGCCAAGCCACCCCGTCCTCCAAGCTCGTCCCCAATGCCGATGGCCCACCGCTGATCATGGCGAGGCGCGGCGACTCCATGACTTAGCCTATTTGTCGAAAGTGACCAATGTTCGAACGCCCCACTGTTTCCCCCGCACTTGTACCTATTTGTGGCCGTGGCTATCTGTCACCCCGGTAAGAGGGGTCGGAACCTGTCGATCCGCGGCGCAGGGCGGGGTCGACTTGGCCGTCCAACCGGCTTTCGGCGGGTCAGTCCTGCCGGATCGGGCCGGCCCCGGCGGCCTTGGCGTTGCGGAGGCGCGCCATGGACTGGCTGCTGCGCGCATTGATCGCGCGAATGATCCGTTGTGGAACCTTTCGCCTGACCACCGCAGGCGGCACGATCCTGACCTTCGGCGACGGAACCGGCCCCGCGATCGCGGCCCGGTTTACCAGCCGGCGCGCCGAGGTCGCGGTCCTGCTCGAGCCCGAGCTCAAGCTCGGCGAAGCCTATATGGCCGGCACCTTCGTGATGGAGGAAGGCTCGATCGCCGACCTGCTCGAATTGGCGATGGGCAGCGACTACGGCCGGGCCTTGCGCTGGTGGAGCCCGCTCGACGCGCTGCGGCTGGCATGGCGGTGGCTCAAGCAGTTCAACTTGCGCGGCCGTGCGCGCCGCAACGTCGCGCATCACTACGACCTCGATGAGAGGCTCTACACGCTGTTTCTCGATTCCGACCGGCAATACAGCTGCGCCTATTTCGATACCCCCACGGCCTCCCTCGACGACGCCCAGCTTGCCAAAAAACGTCACCTCGCCGCCAAGCTGAGGATCGAGCCGGGGTCCCGCGTGCTCGACATCGGTTGCGGCTGGGGCGGGCTTGCGCTCTATCTCGCCGAATATACCGGCGCGCGGGTTACCGGCATCACCTTGTCGAAGGAGCAGCTTGCGCTGGCGCGTGTCCGGGCGAGCGAGAAGGAGCTCGGCCGCGCCGTCGAGTTCCGCCTGCAGGACTATCGCGACGTCGCGGAAAAATTCGACCGGGTGGTCTCCGTCGGCATGTTCGAGCATGTCGGGGTCGGCTTCTACGACCGGTTCTTCCGAAGCTGCGCCCAGGTGCTCGCCGAGAACGGCGTGATGGTGCTGCATGCGATCGGCCGTTCCGAGGGCCCGGGGATCACCAACCCCTGGATCGCGAAATATATTTTCCCGGGCGGCTATATTCCGGCGCTCTCCGAGGTCCTGCCGGCGGTCGAGCGGGCCGGGCTTCTGGTGGCCGACGTCGAGATCCTGCGCCTGCATTATGGCCAGACGCTGCGCGCCTGGCGCGAGCGCTTCCTGGCCCATCGCGAGACCGTCGAGCGGCTCTATGACGGGCGCTTCGTCCGGATGTGGGAATTCTACCTGGCGGCCTCCGAGATGGCCTTCACCCGGCAGAACATGATGGTGTTCCAGCTCCAGCTCACCAAACGCCAGGATGCGGTGCCGATCACCCGCACCTATATCGGCGCCGAGGAGACGAGGCTGCGACTGCTCGAAGGCGGACAGCGCCGCCCGATGCGGTTGGCGGGCGAATGAGCGAAGACCCTGCGAATCCCATGGCTTGCGGCGTCGTTCACGCGGATGTCGTCACATGTGACCACCGGGTCACCGTCAAGCCTTTTGTTTCGACTTAACAAGAACAAATTCTTCAGCGGTGATAACAGGGGGAAACGACCCCGATCGTGTTTCCTCGACGGTGCGATGTCGTGTAATTGCCGCTCGTCACCGTCGCCCGAGTATGTTTCGCGAGTTTAGGTGAGTGCCGTGTCGAATTTCGTAGCAACAACAACGACCCTGGACCTTCATGGCTGTCGAATCGACTGCTCGCAAGCAGCCGGCGGAAAATCCGCCGCTGTTTCGTTCCGCACCGCACAATATCGAGGTCGAGCAGGCGCTGCTCGGCGCGATCCTCGTTAACAACGAGGCGTTTTATCGCGTCTCCGATTTTCTCGAGCCCGAGCATTTCTTCGAGCCGCTGCATCAAAAAATCTACAAGGACATCGGCTCGCTGGTGCGCGCCGGCAAGAGCGCGTCGCCGATCACCCTCAAGACCTTCCTGCCCGCCGATCTCGATATCGGCGGGATGAACGGCAGCCAGTATCTGGCCCGGCTCGCCACCGAGGCGACCACCGTGATCAACGCGGGCGACTATGGGCGCACCGTCTACGACATGGCGCTGCGGCGCGCCTTGATCGGGATCGGCGAGGCGATGGTGAATGTCGCCTATGACGCGCCGGTCGAGCTCGGGCCGCAGAACCAGATCGAGGACGCCGAGCGCCGGCTCTACGAGCTGGCCGAGAGCGGCCGCTACGACGGCGGCTTCCAGCGCTTCGCCCAGGCCCTCACCACCGCGGTCGAGATGGCGGCGCATGCCTATCAGCGCGACGGAAAATTGTCGGGGCTCGCGACCGGCCTGCGCGATCTCGATCGGATGATGGGCGGCCTGCAGCATTCCGACCTGATCATCCTGGCGGGGCGGCCCGGCATGGGCAAGACCGCGCTCGCCACCAACCTCGCCTACAACGTCGCAAAAGCCTGGCGCGGCGAGGTGAAGGCCGATGGACGCGTCGAGTCGGTGGACGGCGGCATCGTCGGCTTCTTCTCGCTCGAAATGTCGGCCGAGCAGCTCGCCACCCGCATCATCTCGGAGCAGACCGAGATCCCGTCCAATCGCATCCGCCGCGGCGAGATCGAGACCGGCGATTTCGACCGCATCGCCGAGGCGGCGCGCGAGATGGAGACGATCCCGCTCTATATCGACGAGACCGGCGGCCTGTCGATCGCCCAGCTCGCGGCGCGCGCGCGCCGGCTCAAGCGCCAGAAAGGCCTCGACCTCCTGGTCATCGACTATATCCAGCTGCTGTCGGGCTCGGGCAAACGCGCCGCCGAGGGACGCGTCCAGGAGGTGACCGAGATCACCACCAGCCTCAAGGCGCTGGCGAAGGAATTGAACGTCCCGATCCTCGCGCTGTCGCAATTGTCGCGCCAGGTCGAGAACCGCGACGACAAGCGTCCGCAGCTCTCCGACCTGCGCGAATCCGGCTCGATCGAGCAGGACGCGGACGTCGTGATGTTCGTGTTCCGCGAGGAATATTATTTGCGCAATCGCGAGCCGCGCGTCGGCACCGAGGAGCACTTCAAGTGGCAGGCCGAGATGGAGGCCGTGCACGGCAAGGCGGAGGTCATCATCGGCAAGCAGCGCCACGGACCGACCGGAACCGTGCCGCTCCACTTCAAGGCGGACGTCACCCGCTTCGCCGACCTCGCCAACGAAGACCACCTGCCGGCCAGGATGTAGGCGCCGGCCCAACGCTACATGTCCCGACGGCCAATGCTGGGTGGCGCGCCGCCGCGCCCGCATGCGGCCGCTTGACGACCGGCTTCTTATGGGATACCCCCCTACCCTATAATGACCCATACGATCCGCGAGAAGCACAAGCTGCTGGCCCGGGTGCGCCGCATCCGCGGGCAGGTCGAGGCGCTCGAGCGTGTCCTCGCGAGCGAGGCCGGCTGCGACGAGGTCATGCACCAGATCGTCGGGATTCGGGGCGCGGTCACCGGCCTGATGGCGGAAGTGGTCGAGGACCACGTGCGGACCCATCTGGTGAATCCACCGGACAACGCCGTCGCGCTCGACACCCGGGCGGCCGAGCAGCTGATCGACGTGATGCACTCCTATTTGAAATGAGCCCGACGCTCATGAGCAACCTCGGCGAAGCGGGCTTCACGCACAGGCACGTCTTCCTCGGCACCGGACATGTCCGCAACGAGCGCCGGACCTGGGCCGTCATCGTGCTTACCACCGTGATGATGGTGGCCGAGATCGTCGGCGGCATTGTTTTCGGCTCGATCGCGCTGGTCGCCGACGGCCTCCACATGTCCACCCACGCGGCCGCCCTGCTGCTCGCGGCGCTCGCCTACAGCTACGCGCGCCGCCACGCCGACGACGAGCGCTTCAGCTTCGGCACCGGCAAGCTCGGCGATCTCGCGGGATTCACCAGCGCCGTCGTGCTGGCCATGATCGCCGTGCTGATCGGATACGAGTCGCTCATGCGGTTTATCTCGCCGGTCGCCATCCAATATGACGAGGCGATCGCGATCGCGACCGTCGGGCTCTTCGTCAACGTCGCCAGCGTCTTCCTGCTCGGCGGCGGCGACCATCATCACGACCATGGTCACGGCCATCCGCATGATCACCCTCATGGGGAAACGCGTCATCATGGGGATGATCACCATGAGGCCCATGGCCAGGGCCTGCCGCACGATCGCACTCATCGCGACAACAACCTGCGCGCCGCGGTGGTCCACGTGATCGCGGATGCGGCCGTCTCGGTGCTGGTCATCCTCGGGCTCTTGCTCGCCCGCTTCCTGGGATGGGTCTGGATGGATCCGCTGGCAGGCCTCCTCGGCGCGATCGTGATCGCGAGCTGGTCCTATGTGCTGATACGCGACACCGGCCGGATTCTGCTCGACATGACCCATGATCCGAGCATGGCGGAGAATATCCGCATGGCGATCGAGCGCGACGGCGACCTTCTGTGCGACCTCCATCTGTGGCGGCTCGGACCTGGCCATGTCGGCGCCATCGTATCGATCACGACCCCGATGCCGCGCCCGCCCGCCTTCTACCGCGAGCGGCTCGCTTGCTTTCCGTCGCTCTCGCACGTGACCATCGAGGTGCATCCGCGCGAGTGGCACCGCGCCGACGCTTAGCCCCCGGGTTTCCGCCGATAGTCGCGCTTGCCGCCCGCGCGCCCACAGCCGATATTGCGACTCAATCGCCCGGCACAGACACGGCCGGAATTTCAAGCGCTGGAGCATCCATGGCGTTGCGCGAACCTGAGAATCCGACACCTGCCGAGGGAGCTCGCGAGCCGGAAGTCGTCAGCGCCGGCCCCCGCGAGCGCGAGACCGGCGGCGTGCTCACCATCGATCTCGGCGCGCTCCAGTCGAATTATCGTGCCTTGCGGCGGCGGGCCTCGCCGGCCGAAAGCGCCGCCGTCGTCAAGGCCGATGCCTATGGGTGCGGGCTCGCCCCGGTGGTGCGCGCGCTCGAGCAGTCGGGCTGCAAGGTCTATTTCGTGGCGCATCTGGCCGAGGGTCGCCAAGTGCGGGCGGTCGCGCCCGGCGCGGATATTTATGCGCTCAACGGGCTCGCGCCCGGTTCGGCCGCCGCCTTCGCCGACGCCAATGTACGTCCGGTGATCGGCTCGCTCCCCGAGCTGACGGAGTGGGACGCCTTCTGCACCGCCAACGGGTGGCGGGGCGGCGCGGCGCTGCATTTCGACACCGGCATGAACCGGCTCGGGCTTGCGGCCGACGAGGCCGCCGCGCTCGCGCAACGCACCCGCATGCCCAACCACGGCATCACCCTGGTGATGAGCCACTTCGCCTGCGCCGAGACGCCGTCGCATGCGCTGAACAACCGTCAGATCCAGCTCTTTCGTGAAATCCGCGGGATGTTCCGCGGCGTGCCGTCGTCGCTCGCCAATTCGGCCGGAATTTTTCTCGGCGCATCGGCGCATGGCGATCTGGTGCGTCCGGGCTACGGGCTCTACGGCGGCAATCCGACCCCCGGCAGTCCCAATCCGATGAAGCCCGTCGTGGGATTGCAGGCGCGCATCCTCCAGGTCCGCACGCTCGCGCGCGGCGAGACCGTCGGCTATGGGGCGACCTGGACCGCGCATCGGCCGTCGCGCATCGCGATCGTGTCGGCCGGCTATGGCGACGGCTATTCGCGCGCGGCGAGCGGCCCGGAAGCGACGGCAGGCGCCGAGATGATCGTCGCCGACGCGCGTTGCCGCGTCGTCGGCCGCATTTCCATGGATCTCCTCGCGGTCGACGTCACGGCGCTGCCCGACAATGCGGTGCGGCGGGGCGACTGGGCGACGCTGCTGGGGCCCGAGATCGACATCGATGCGCTCGCGGCCCATTGCGGCACCATCGGCTACGAGCTGCTCTGCGGTCTCGGCCAGCGCTACAGCCGGGTCTGGACATCGTGAGCGTCGGCTCGGCCTAGCCGGACCCTGCTCTCGCAGGCGATCTCGCGCCGCTTCGGGGTGACGTAAGGCCCGAAACAGACATCTTCCCCATCCTTGGTCACGCGCCATCCCGTCAGGACGCCCTGGCCTTCGACTTTGGGGACCACCGCGGCGGCCGCGGCGCCGACCGACAAGCCGACGACAACTCCCGCCGCAAACCGCCACATGGCCCGTCTCCTTCTTGTGTTGCCCAACCTGCCCGGCCTCTCCTCTTAAAAGCCTATGCGGCAAACGCGAAGGATTTCGGGTTGACATTTGTTCCTGTTATGTTCTCATAACGGCATGGATCGCGACACCCTCCTGACCTACCCCTACGTGGTGTTGCGCCTCGCCTGCCGGTATTGCGCCCGTGTCGGCTCCTACCGGCTGGTGCGGCTGGCGGCGAAATTCGGCTGCGAGGCCCGTGTTGCCGATGTGGTGCTCCGGCTCGCGGCCGATTGCCCGCACTGGAAGGCCAACCGGCGCTGGCCGGAAGGTTGCGGGGTTTTTCTGCCCGACCTGGAGGCGCCGCGCGTGCTCCCCGACGATCCCGGGGCCCGCGTGATCCGGGTCATCGACGGGGGAAAAACGACCGGGAAACACAAGGGGAAAGAAGAGCCGAGGTCGCCATGAGGCTGGACCGCCCATGATAGGCTCGCGTCGTCGAGATTCTTTTGCCTGCCCGTTCTCGAACCTGTTGGAGAGCTGAACCGCCCATGGCCCGTCGCGCACCCGCCTTCGTCTGCCAGAACTGCGGCGCCGCCTCGGGCCGCTGGCAGGGCCGATGCGAGGCCTGCGGCGAATGGAACACCATCACCGAGGAAGGCGCGGCGGCCGAGGCCCGCGCGGCCGGACCCGGAAAGCCCGCCCGCAAGGGGCGGCCCTTCATGCTCGAGCCGCTCGCCGGCGAGACCGAGGACGCCCCTCGCCTCCCCTCCGGCATCGCCGAGCTCGATCGCGTGACCGGCGGGGGATTCGTGCGGGGCTCGGTGCTGCTGGTGGGCGGCGACCCCGGCATCGGCAAGTCGACGCTGCTGATCCAGACCGCGGCGGCGCTGGCGCGCGGCGGACACCGCTCGGTCTATATCTCGGGCGAGGAGGCGGTGGCGCAGGTGCGGCTGCGCGCCGAGCGGCTCGGTCTCGGCTCGGCGCCGGTCGAGCTCGCGGCCGAGACCTCGGTCGAGGACATCATCGCGACGCTGAGCCAGGGCAAGACGCCGCGCCTGGTCGTCATCGACTCGATCCAGACCATGTGGACCGACGCGGTGGAATCCGCGCCCGGCACCGTGACCCAGGTGCGCGGCAGCGCGCAGGCGCTGATCCGCTTCGCCAAGCGCTCGGGCGCCGCCGTCATCCTGGTCGGCCATGTCACCAAGGACGGCCAGATCGCGGGCCCGCGCGTGGTCGAGCACATGGTCGACGCGGTGCTCTCCTTCGAGGGCGAGGGCACGCATCTCTTTCGCATCATGCGCGCGGTGAAGAACCGGTTCGGGCCGACCGACGAGATCGGCGTGTTCGAGATGACCGGCGGCGGCTTGCGCGAGGTCGCCAACCCGTCCGAGCTTTTCCTGTCCGAGCGCGACCTCGGCAGCCCGGGCACCGCGGTCTTCGCCGGCATCGAAGGCACCCGTCCGTTGCTGGTCGAGATCCAGGCGCTGGTCGCCCCCACCACGCTCGGCACGCCGCGGCGCGCCGTGGTCGGCTGGGACCAGAGCCGCCTCTCGATGGTGCTGGCGGTGCTGGAAGCCCATTGCGGCGTCAAGCTCTCGGGCCACGATGTCTATCTCAACGTGGCGGGCGGCCTGCGCATCCAGGAGCCGGCGGCCGATCTCGCGGCGGCGGCCGCGCTGGTCTCGTCGCTCAGCAACGCCCCGCTCCCGCCCGACGCCGTGTTTTTCGGCGAGGTATCGCTGTCCGGCGCGATCCGGCCGGTGGCGCAGAGCGCTGCGCGTCTCAAGGAGGCGCAGAAACTCGGCTTCGCGCGCGCCTTCCTGCCCGAGCCGGCACGCGGCGAGGCGAGCAGCGACAGCGCGCTGACGCTTACCGGCATCGGCGGGCTCGCGGATCTCGTCGCCGACATCGCCCAGCGCGGCAAGCGGCCGGCGGCGCGGCCCGAACTCAACGCGGTGTCGGGCGGGGCCGTCACGCCGCCGGCCAAGCGCGCCCAATTTTAAAGCCGGCGCGCCGCAGCACGTTTATCGTTAACGCAGTCTTGCGGGCGCTTCACGCGCAGGCGCGCAATGGCTCGGATTCGAGGAAAAATGCGGAATTGCGCGTCAATTCGCAAGTTTACTGCGTGCCCACAGGATGGCCGGAACACGACAAGACGGGGTGACGCGGAAGCTGCCTCCCGCTATACACGTGGCGCGAAATCGCCACCGCCCCGAGTCGGGGCCGGCCCTGCCGGCCTCTGCCGCCCATGAAGCCGCCGTGTAGCCATTGGCCGATCGATGTATCTCGATATCTTCCTGATTGTCGTCATGCTGATATCGGGATTGCTGGCCATGGTGCGCGGCTTCATGCGCGAGGTCATGTCGATCGCCGCCTGGGGTGCGGCCGCCGTCGCGGCCCTCTACGCCTTCCCGCGCCTGCTGCCGCTCGCGACCCAGTATTTCTCCAGCTGGAACGAGTGGGCCGTCAAAGGCATCGTTCTGGGCGGCGTGTTTCTCGGCACGCTGATCATCGTGTCGGTGATCACGGTGCGAATCTCCGACAAGATCCTCGACAGCCGGATCGGCGCGCTCGACCGCACCCTGGGCTTCCTGTTCGGGCTCGCGCGCGGGCTGGTCATCGTGGTGGTCGCCTTCATCTTTTTCGACTGGCTTGTGCCGCAAAAGTCGCAACCCGACGCGGTGCGCAACGCCAAGTCGCGGGTGGTGCTGCAAAGCACCGGCCAGTGGCTGATGTCGCTATTGCCGGATGATCCCGAGAGCACCATCTTGAAGAGGTTCAAGAAACGGCCGGCGGACGAGGACACGCCGGATGCACCGCCCGACCAGCGCTCCGACCTTGGCGGCCCGACGATGCCGGGCGCGTAAGGGACCGGAGTCGACATTCGTTCGCGTTTTCGACGGTAAAGCGTTGTTTACTTCGCCGGAAGATGCTCTAGCTGCCCCGCCGGGGCGCCACCGGAGACACGATGGAACAGCCGACGGACGGCCTTCTGGTTCCTGCACAGGACCTCGATCTCGAGCTCAACGCCGACCGGCTGCGCGAAGAGTGCGGCGTGTTCGGCATCTACGGCCACCCGGACGCGGCGGCGATCACCGCGCTCGGACTGCACGCCCTCCAGCACCGCGGCCAGGAGGCGGCCGGCATCGTCAGCTACGACGGCAAGCGGTTCCATTCCGAGCGCCGGCTCGGCCTCGTCGGCGACACCTTCTCGCGGCGCGACGTGATCGACCGGCTGCCCGGCACCATGGCGGTCGGCCATGTGCGCTACTCGACGACCGGCGCCACCATCCTGCGCAATGTCCAGCCGCTGTTCGCCGAGCTCAATGCCGGCGGCTTCGCGATCGGCCACAACGGCAATCTCACCAACGGTCTCTCGCTGCGCCGCCAGCTCGTCGGCGAAGGCGCCATCATGCAGTCGACCACCGACACCGAGGTGATCCTGCACTTGGTGGCGCGCGCGCGGCGCGGCCGCTTCATCGACAAGTTCATCGAGGCGCTGCGGCAGCTCGAAGGCTCCTATTCGCTCGCCGCGCTCACCAACAAGAAGCTGATCGGCGCCCGCGATCCGATCGGCATCCGGCCGCTGGTGGTGGGCGAGTTCGAGGGCTGCCCGGTGGTCACCTCGGAGACCTGCGCGCTCGACATCATCGGCGCGCGCTATGTGCGCGACGTGGAGAACGGCGAGGTCGTGGTCTTTTCGGAGGAAGGCACGCAATCCATCAAGCCCTTCCCGCCGATGGCGCCGCGCCCGTGCATTTTCGAATACATCTACTTCGCGCGGCCGGATTCGGTGGTGGGCGGCCGCAGCGTCTACCTGATCCGCAAGAATCTCGGGCAGGAGCTCGCGGGCGAAGCGCCCGCCCAGGCCGACGTGGTGGTGCCGGTGCCGGATTCCGGCGTGCCGGCCGGCATCGGCTATTCGCAGGCTTCCGGCATTCCCTATGAGCTCGGCATCATCCGCAATCACTATGTCGGCCGCACCTTCATCCAGCCCACCCAGGCGATCCGCGAATCCGGCGTCAAGCTGAAGCACAACGCCAACCGCGCGGTGGTGGCCGGCAAGCGCATCGTGCTGGTCGACGACAGCCTGGTGCGCGGCACCACCTCGATGAAGATCGTGCGCATGATGCGCGAAGCGGGCGCCAAGGAAGTGCATTTCCGCATCGCCTCCCCGCCCATCACTCATCCCGATTATTACGGCATCGACACGCCCGAGCGCGCCAATCTGCTCGCCGCCAATCACACGGTCGAGGAGATGCGGCAGATCATCGGCGCGGATTCGCTCGCCTTCTTGTCCGTCCCCGGCGTCTATCGCGCCATGGGCGAAAAGGGACGCGATCCGGTGCGCCCGCAATTCACCGACCATTGCTTCACCGGCGACTACCCGACCGGCCTCACCGATCAGACCGCGCACGAGACCTCGCCGCGGCAGTTGTCGCTGCTCGCCGAGGCGAGTTGACGGACGTTGTTCATTGCGAGCGCGTAGGGTGGGCAAAGGCGCGGAACGCGCCGTGCCCACACGTTGGTGGGCACGCTTCGCTTTGCCCACCCTACGGGCCAAACGGGACCATCCATGACGCCCCCCCTTTCCGGCCGCATCGCGGTCGTGACCGGCGCCTCGCGCGGCATCGGATATGCCGCCGCGCTGGCGCTCGCCCGCGCCGGCGCCCATGTGGTCGCGGTCGCCCGCACGGTCGGCGGCCTCGAGGAGCTGGACGACGCCATCCGGGCGGGCGGCGGCAGCGCCACCCTGGTGCCGCTCGATCTCAAGGACCATGACGGCATCGCGCGGCTCGCCGCCGCCCTCAACGAGCGCTACCGCCGGCTCGACGTGCTGATCGGCAACGCCGGCATCGGCGGCCCCTCCTCGCCGCTCAGCCATGTGGAGCCGAAAGCCTGGGACGACGTGATGGCGATCAACGTCACCGCCAACTGGCAACTCATCCGGCATTTCGAGCCGTTGCTGAAAGCATCCGACGCCGGACGCGTCGTGTTCGTGAGCTCGGGCGCCGCCCATAATGCGCGCGCCTATCGGGGACCTTACGGCGTCTCCAAGGCCGCCCTCGAGGCCCTCGCCCGCACCTTCGCGACGGAGACCGAATCGACCCCGATCCGCGTCAACCTGTTCAATCCGGGCCCGACCCGCACCGGCCTGCGGGCCGCCGTGATGCCGGGCGAAGATCCGATGACGCTGCCGAGCGCCGATGAGGTCGCCGAGAAGATCGTCGCGCTGGCGCTGCCGAGCTTCACGGAGAGCGGCAAGCTTTACGATTTCCGCTTCGGCAAGCTGTTTTCGTACCGGCTGCCGACGGACGCGTGAAGCGATTTCACTTTTTCCTGGCCCAGTTCCGGCCCTTGTCCCTACTCTTGTCCCGGCTCCGGCCCGCGAACGGATTTTCCTTTTCCCGCAGCATCAGCCGGATCGGCACGCCGGGGAGGTCGAAGGTCTCGCGCAGGCCGTTGATGAGATAGCGCTTGTAGTCGTCCGGCACCGCGTCGGCGCGCGTGCAGAACAACACGAAGCTCGGCGGCCGCGCCTTGGCCTGGGTCATGTAGTTGAGCTTCAGGCGGCGGCCCGACACGGCGGGCGGCGGATGCGCCGCGATCGCCTCTTCGAGCCAGCGGTTGAGCGCATGCGTGGGCACGCGCTTGTTCCACACCGCGTGAGTCTCGACCACCGCCTTCATCATCCGGTCGAGTCCCTCGCCGGTCAGGCCCGACACGGCGACCACCGGCACGCCCCTGACCTGCTGCAGCCGGCGGTCGGCCTCGTCGCGCATCTTGCCGATCGCGCCGCCGTCATGTTCCTTGAGGTCCCACTTGCTGATCGCGATCACGAGCGCGCGGCCCTCGCGCTCGACCAGATCGGCGATGCGCAGGTCCTGGTCCTCGAAGGCGCCCGCGGCGTCCATCAGCACCACCACGACCTCGGCGAAGCGGATGGCCTCGATCGCGTCGGAGGTCGACAGCTTCTCGAGCGTCTCCTCGACCCGGGCGGGCCGCCGCAAACCGGCGGTGTCGTGCAGGAGGAAATGGCGGCCATACCATTCCAGGTCGACCGCGATGGTGTCGCGCGTGATGCCGGCTTCCGGGCCGGTCAGCATGCGCTCCTCGCCGACCAGGCGGTTGACCAGCGTGGACTTGCCGGCATTGGGACGGCCCACCACGGCGACGCGGATCGGCCGCTCGGTCTGCGGCCCCTCCGGGTCGATGTCTTCGCCGTCGACGTCGGCCGGCTCGGTCTGCTCCGGCAGCGCCACACGGAGCGCGTCATAGAGATCGGACAGGCCCTCGCCATGCTCGGCCGAGAGCGCGATCGGCTCGCCCAACCCGAGCGTATAGGCCTCGTGGACGCCGGACTGAGCGGCCCGGCCCTCGCATTTGTTGGCGACCAGAATCGCGGGCTTGCCCGACTTGCGCACCAGCTGGGCGATGGCGCGGTCGCTCGGCATGACGCCGGTGCGCGCGTCCATGAGAAACATCACCGCGTCGGCGGACGCGATCGCGACCTTGGTCTGCGCCGCCATGCGGTCCGGCAGGCTGTCGGGCGCGGCCTCTTCCAGGCCCGCCGTGTCGACCGCCGTAAAGGACAGATCGCCGAGCCGCGCCTCGCCCTCGCGCCGGTCGCGCGTGACGCCGGGCTGGTCGTTGACCAGCGCCTGCCGCCGGCCGATCAGCCGGTTGAACAGGGTGCTCTTGCCGACATTGGGCCGGCCGACGATCGCGACGGTGAAGTTCATGACAAAGGAGCTCTTAGGGTTGAGCTCTTGAGGTCGAGCTTTCGAGGATGGCCGGATCGCTCGGCGCCGGCCTGGCTCACGTCAGCGCGCCGTCGGCCAGGCCGGCTGTTGCTGCTGCGCTTGCGGCTGTTGGCCCGGCCATGGCGCCGGCGCCTGTTGGGGCGGCTGTTGCGCTTGCTGCGGCGCCGGCTGGGCGGCCGGGGCGGAGCGCGGCTGCGCGACCTTGCGCGGCTTGGCTTTGGGTTTGGGTTCTGGTTTGGGCTCGGCCTTCTCGGCGCCCTGCTGCGCCGCTGCGGCGGCCTGATCGACCTGCTGCTGCGGCTCCTGGTAGCCCTTCATCAGCTCGGGCGGGATGCCCTGGGTCACGCCCGGCACGCCTTCCGGGAAGACCGGCTTGCGATCGCCCGGCAGCTTGGTCTTGGTGTCCCAGAACTGGAAGTTCTCCATCGTCTCGCAGCCGCCGAGCGCGCCGCCGAACGACACCAGAAGAAGCGTCAAAGTGATTCCGCGCATGACGCCCATCGGCCCTCTCCTCAACCCTTGCCGGTATCGCCCGCGAGCGCCATCAGGATATCGACGCGGCTGCGCAGCGCGGACGGCGTTTCCGCATCGTCGCGGACGAGCTGCGACCACTTGCGCAGGCCCGCGGTGTCGCCGGCCTTCCATGCCGCGAAGGCGAGCAGCTCGCGCGCGCTGTGGCGGAACGGGGCGCCCGCGCCCGCCAGCGGCTCGAGCCGGCGGGTCATCTCGGCGAGCGGCGCGTTGTCGACCAGGATCATGCCGGCCCGCAGGGCCGCAAGGTCCTGCAGCGGCTGTCCGGTCGCGCTGCTCGCCGCCAGATCGTCATAGGCGGCGACGGCCGCCTTGGGGTCGCGCTCGCCGAGCTCGGCGGCCTCGCGCATGCGGGCGAGCACGCGGTAGCCCGATGTCCCTTCAGTCGCGATGCGCCCAAATGCCTTCTCGGCCTCGTCATGCTTGCCCTGCTCGGACAGGATGGCGGCGGCGTTGAACTGGGCGCCGAATTCGGCGGCCTTCTTGGATTGCCAATAATCGTAGCCACGCCAGGCCGCGACCGCCACGACCACGAGCACCGCGAGCGCGATGAAATAGGCGCCGTAGCGATCCCACAGCTTCTTGAGCTGTTCGCGGCGGACTTCCTCATCGACTTCCTGGAAAATATCGCTCACGGAGAGCCTTTCACGCATTGGTCCGGCTTCCGGTCTCCCGGAAGCCGCTCGAGCTATCGGTTGTTACACGTTTTCCCCGACCGCCGCGCCGGCAAATCGGGCGAGCCGTCGAAAACCGGCCCCGACCGGGGGCCTCCCCATCGAGGCGTCTAAAATAGAGATATGGCGATGCCATGGCAAAGCCATCTCTTCGGATGCTTAAAGTGCCGCAGCTACACGGTTTTTTTGAGCGGATAGACGTGCTCGGCTGTCGGGAAGGCGCGCGAGCGGACTTCCCGGGCGTAATCCGCCACCGCCTTGTCGATCGACGGCCCGAGGTCGGTGTAGCGCTTGACGAATTTGGGAACCCGGGCCGAGAGCCCCAGCATGTCCTCGAGCACCAGGATCTGGCCGTCGCAGGCCGCGCTCGCCCCGATCCCGATGGTGGGAATCGCGATCTCCCTGGTGAGGCGGGCGGCGAGCGGCTCCGCCATCGCCTCCAGCACCACCGAGAAGGCGCCGGCCGCCGCAACCGCGCGGGCATCCTCCTCGAAGGGACCCCAGTCGGCCGGATCGCGCCCTTGCGCGCGAAAACCGCCGAGCGAATTGATCGCCTGCGGGGTCAGCCCGACATGCGCCATCACGGGCACGCCGCGCTCGACCAGGAAAGCGATGGTCTCGGCCATGCGCCGACCGCCTTCGACCTTGATGGCGCCGCAGCCGGTTTCCTTGAGGACCCGCGCCGCCGACATGAAGGCCTGCTCCTTCGACGCCTCGTAGGAGCCGAACGGCATATCGACCACCACCAGGGCGTGCTGCGAGCCGCGCATCACCGCGCGGCCTTGCAGGATCATCATGTCGAGGGTGACCGGCAAGGTGGTCTCGAGCCCATGCATCACCATGCCGAGCGAGTCGCCCACCAGGATCACGTCGCAATGCTTGTCGAGCAGCCGCGCCGTGTGGGCGTGATAGGAGGTGAGCGCGACGATGGGCTCGCCGCCTTTGCGGGCGCGGATGTCGGGAGCGGTGAGGCGCCGCTGCTCGCCATGGGTCGACATTCAAATCCCCGCTTTGCCGAACACCGGCAGGCCGATGACCAGCGGATGAAACACGAAGCCGAGCGCCAGATAGAGGATCGTCCCCACCACGACCGCGATGATGTCGTTGGTCCGGCCACCGATCGGAATGGGCGGCGCGCCCGGGTCGCTGCGGCGCTTGAGCGTGATGCGGTCATAGACCGCCCAGGCCAGCACCGATCCGAACAGGACGATGGCGCCGAGATCTCCGTTCGCGATCAGGTGAGCGGCCGCCCACAGCTTGATCCCGACCAGCATCGGATGCTTGAGGAGCCGCTTGATGTCGCCCTGGATATAGGCGGCCGTCACGCAGATCGTCGCCGGCCACATCAGGGCGACCGTCAGGTGGCGCGTCCAGGCCGGCGGCGACCAGACCATGATGGGGCCGGCGGCGCGATAGTCGGCAAAGCCCCACACGATCAGGGCGAGGCCCAGGATCGAGACCAGCGCGAACAGTCCCTTATAGGGCCATTCGCCGATCCGCCCGATCAGGGCCGCGCGCGCCGCGCGCCGCGTCACGAAGACGTGCGCGCCGAGGAAGATCGCGAGACCGAGAAGCAGGACAGCGAGACCCATTCGGTACCCCTACAACAGGGCGGCGGGTAACGCTATGGGGCGCGCGCCGGCGAGCCTGCGGTCCGATCAGCTCCCCGGACGGTCATGCACCGGCGGAAAGAACAGGTCCTTCCAGCCGGCGGGCCGCTGCTTCAGGGTGCCGATGTCGGCCATGAAGCCCGCATAGGTCATCGCGCCTTCGGGGGCGGCCGAAAAACGGGTGTCGGGGTCGTTCAGCATGCGCAGCATCTCGTCCTCGCTGGTCTTCACCTGGGCGAGGTCGATATAGATGCGCGCGGCCTCGCGCTTGTTGGCGGCGATGAATTGCGCGGCCTCGTCCGCCGCCGCCACGAAGGCCGCCGAGAGCTTCGGGTTGGCGTCGTAGAAGCGCCTCGTCGTGTAGGACATGATGATGGTGAGCGCGCCGAAGATGTCGGACGAATTGATCACGCGATGAAAGCCGGGCTGGTCGTTCTCGATATAGGAGAAGGGCGGCGAGGAAAAATGGCTGGTGATCTCGGTCTTGCCCGACAGCATGGCGGCGAGCGCATCGGGGTGCGAGATGCCGACCGTCAGCGGATCGAGCTTGGCGTAGTTCTCGCGTCCGAACGCCTTGGCGGCCGCCATCTGGAGCACCACCGCCACGAAGGACGTCTTGATGCCGGGCACCGCGATGCGGTCCTTGTCGGTATAGTCGGCGAGCGTCTTGATGTTCGGGTTGCGGGTGACCAGCCATACCGAGCCGCCGCCGATCCCCGACAGCCCGCGCGCCTCGAATTGCGCGATCGTGCGCGTCTTGTCCCACAAGGTGAGGAACCCCGGCACGCCGCCGGTCGCGATGTCGAGCACGCCCGCCAGCATGGCGTCGTTGATGACGTTGCCCCCGTCGATCACGCGATAGCTGACCTTGACGTCGCCCAGGCCGGCCGCCGCGGCGTGCTTTTCCACCAGCTTGAGCTTCTCCATGATGTAGAGCGGCATGTAGTGGAGGCCGAAGCCCTTGGAGACGCGCAGCTCCCCGGTCTCGGCCCGCGCCGCGCCCATGCCGATCGCGGCGACCGTAACCAGCGCGACGGCGCAAGCCGCGATTTTCGACGACATTCCCATCCGGTGCTCCTGGCTCGCGCCGCCCGAGGGCGCCGCGCAGCCTAGCACACCAGGCGCGACGAGCCATCGCGGCTCACGATCGCAGAGCGCCGCCACGTTCTTCCGACGTCAGGATGCGCCTTCAGGCCGCCCGGCCGCCGCGCTCCCGCGCCATGGCGGCGCGGGCCACCACGTCCGGGATCTCGACATTGATCTCCAGGATCGCGACCTCGTCGCCGCGTTCCAGCCTGACCTCGACCCTTTCGGGCGCCACCTCGACATGCTTGGCGATGACGGCCAGGATGTCCTCGCGCAGCATGGCGATCAGCCCCGATTGGCCGGTGGTGCCGCGCTCATGGGTCAACAGGATCTGGAGGCGCTCGCGCGCCAGCGGCGCGGAGCGGCGCCCGGTGAAGAGCTGAAACAACTTCATGCCGCCCTCCTGCCGAACAGCTTGGTGAGCAAGGGGTGCCGCGCATTCGGGATGGTCATCGGCACCGTTTCGCCGCGCAGCCGCCGCGCCGCGTCGTTATAGGCACGCGCCGGCGCGCTCTTGGCGTTGCTCATGGTAACCGGCGAGCCGAGATTCGAGGCGCGCAATACTTCCTCGCTTTCGGGAATGATGCCGAGAAGCGGGATCGACAGGATCTCGAGCACGTCGTCGATGCTCAGCATGTCGCCGCGGCCGGCCCGGACCGTGTCGTAACGCGTGAGCAGCAGGAATTTTTCCATGCGCTCGCCCCGCTCCGCCTTCATGGTCTTGGAGTCGAGCAGCCCGATGATGCGATCGGAGTCGCGGACCGACGAAACCTCCGGGTTGGTGACCACCACCGCGAGATCGGCGTAGCGCATCGCCATCGTGGCGCCCCGCTCGATGCCGGCCGGACTGTCGCAGATCACCCAGTCGAATTTCTCCCGCAGCTCGCCGATGCAGCGCCGCACGCCCTCCTCCGACAACGCGTCCTTGTCGCGCGTCTGCGATGCCGCCAGAAGGCTGAGATTCTCGATCCGCTTGTCGCGGATCAGCGCCTGCTGCAGCCGCACGTCGCCATTGGCGACGTTGATCAGGTCGTAGACGACCCTGCGCTCGGCGCCCATTACCAGGTCGAGATTGCGCAGCCCGACGTCGAAATCGACGACGCAGACCTTCTGCCCGCTCTGAGCCAGAGCGACGCCGAGCGCGGCGGTCGACGTGGTCTTGCCAACGCCCCCCTTGCCCGACGTTACGACTAGGACTTCCGCCATGTTACGAGCTCCTTTTCGTTCTGATCCAGAGTTGCAATATTCAGATCATTGCCGGACAGCCAGGCCTGCACCGACTTCTGGCGCAGGCAGGGCTCGATATCCTCAAGGACTTTGTAGTAGCCGCCGACAGCAATGAGCTCGGCCTCGAACCGGCGGCAGAAGACGCGTGCGCTTTCGTTGCCGTAGGCCCCCGCCAGGGCTCTTCCGCGCAGCGCTCCATAGACGTGGATCGAACCGGACGAAATCACTTCCGCGCCCGACGCCACCGAGCCCAGGATGATCACGTCGCCATCCGGGTTCATGATCGTCTGGCCCGAGCGCACAGGCGTCTCGATCATGAGCGAGGCGACCGGCGCGGGCGCGAGGGCGGGCGCAGGAGAGGCGTCTTTGTAAGAAGGCTCCGGCGTGGCAGGACGCGACGAAATCGCGTCGATGGCCTCGACCGAGCCCGCTGTGCGGCCACCGGTGAGCAAGGGCGGAAGGCTCTTGTCGAGGATGGAAGCGTCCGCGCCCTCGATCCCGATGATCCGGATGGCGCGGCTCTCCAGCTCGGCCATCAACGCGACGATATCGGAGCGCGCGAAACCCAGGCCGGCGAGATCGAGAATGAGCGGCTTGCCGGTGAAGAAGCCGGGCGAGCGCGCGAGCCACTGGTCGAGATCGGCGAGCCACGCCGCACGCGGCGTCTCGGGCTTCAGCACGAGCGCCAGGAAATTGCGGCCGCGAAAGCGGAATGAATGACGCGGGGGTCGGGTTGCTATCGTCACGGGAGGCTTCCCCTGCTGTCTGGATGGCGTCAGGTGAGGCCAGCATTGTTAACGAGCGGTTAAGAGAAGGTTAAGAAAGGCCAAATACCTTGTATTTTAAGGCCGCGGTCCGACCTGGGCGCGGCCGGGCGCCCGGATGGCGCCGGGCACGACTCGATTCGAAGGTAATCGGAGCGGACGGCGCTGAGCGCCGGGGCGTTTACGCGCCCTCGGCCTCATCGGCGAAGGATTTCCGGTAGCCGAAGGCCCAGGCCAGGCCCTGGACGGTCAGCAACAGCCCGACCGTGGAGGTCAGCACGATGATCGAGGCCTTGTCGGCGAAGGTCGCGTAGTCGCCGCCCGACATCGTGAGCGCCAGGCGGAAATTCGCTTCCAGGCGATCGCCCAGCACGAGCGCCAGCAGCATCGGCGCCATCTCGTAGCCGAACTTGCGCAGCACATAGCCGGCGCCGCCCGACAGCACCATGATCCAGATGTCGGCGACCGAGAAATTCACGCTGTAGACGCCGATGATCGAGACGATGAGGATGATGGGAACCAGCCAGGCGTAGGGAATGCGCAGCAGGTTCACGAATATCCCGACCAGCGGCAGGTTCAGGATCAGGAGCATGACGTTGCCGATATACATGCTCGCCACCAGGCCCCAGAACACCTCGGGATGATCCGTCAGCAGCAGCGGACCGGGCTGCACGCCGTGGATGGTCAGCGCCGACAACAAGAGCGCCGTCGCCGGGATCGACGGGATGCCGAGCGCGAGCAGCGGGATCATGGCGGTGCCCGTCACCGCGTTGTTGGCGGTCTCGGGTCCGGCCACGCCGGCGATCGCGCCCTTGCCGAATTCTTCCGGGTGCTTGGAGAAGCGCTTTTCCACCGCGTAGGACACGAAGGTCGCCACCACGTGGCTCACGCCCGGAATGATCCCGAAGATGAAGCCGATGATCGAGGCGCGGCCGACCGCCGGCGCCGAGTCGCGCAGATCCTTCCAGCGCGGGATCAGCTCGCGCATCTTGGGCCGGATCGCCTTGATGGCTTCGGTCTTCTCGAGATTGATCAGGATCTCGGACACGCCGAACAACCCGATGGCGAGCGCCGTGAACGACAGGCCGCCGGCCAGGTTGGCGTTGCCGAAGGTGAAGCGCGCGGCCCCGGTGAGGTTGTCGAGCCCGATGGTGCCGAGCAGGAGCCCGAGCACCAGCATGGTGGCGGTCTTGATGCGCGAGCCGGCCGACACCACCGAGATGACGGCGAGCGCGAGCAGGATCAGCACCACCTCGACCGAGGGCCCGATCGCGATCATCACCTTCGCCAGGGGCGGCGCGATGAACATGAGGCCGAGGATCGAGACGCTGCCGCCCACGAAGCTGCCGAGCGCGGCGATCATCAGGGCCGGGCCGGCGCGCCCCTGTCGCGCCATCTCGTAGCCGTCGATGCAGGTGACGACGGACGCCGCCTCGCCGGGGATGCGCACCAGGATCGACGTGGTCGAGCCGCCATACATGGCGCCGTAGAAGATCCCGGTCAGCATGATGATGCCGATGGTCGGATCGAGGCCGAATGTCAGCGGCAGCAGCAGCGTCATCCCGGCGAGCGGCCCGAGACCCGGCAGCACGCCCACGATGGTGCCCCACAGGCAGCCGATGAAGCAGTAGAGCAGGCCTTTCCAGGACAGCGCGATGGAAAAGCCCGCGATCAGTTGGTCGAAACCTGTCATGTCCGAATGGTCCCTTCGGGTCGCCCGGATCGCTCGATCCCGGCGGACCCCGTCGACCCCTTGAGTCCTCTCACAGCAAGCCGGTGGGAAGCTGCAGGCCCAGCAGCAGCTGGAAGAAAAACCAGCATGCCGCCATGGCGATGACGGCAGACAGGGCGGCGAGCCAGAGCGAGGTCCGTGCGATCAGGATCAGCAGCGCCGCGCCGAACACGCCGAGGGTCAGATAGGCGCCGAGCCACTCGAACACCGTCGGCACCGCCAGCAACGCCACGAACACGACGAGGACATCGTAGTGGCCGAGCTCGACCGTCTTTTTCTCGTCCGATTCTCGCCAGCACGCAAGGCCGATCACGGCGGAGGATGCGCCGAGGACCGCGCCCAGCAGCAGGGGAAAGAATCCGGGCCCGGGCAGGCCGAGCCCGCCGAAATCGAGCAGCGAGGCCTGCCACACGAAAATCAGGCCGACCGCCAACAGGGCGCAAGCCATGGCGATGCCGCCGCGCCGAACGCAGAAGGCACGCGGCAGGACGGTGCCGGTGGTCGCGGGCGCCGTGTCCGATCCCTCACTCATGAACACCCTCGAGTCTTGCGCACGGATCTTGGCGCCGCAGCCGGGCGGCGCACGCGCGCGCGCCCCCGCAAGCCCGGCAAGAACCCGGGCGCCGCTCCGGATCGATCATCGGCCTCGATCGGCGGTTATCTATTTCTTCTTCAAGCCGAGCTCGACCATGACGCTCGCCAGCTTGGCGTCGTCGCTCGCGATCAGGCGGCCGAAGTCGTCCGCCGGGAGATAGGCCGGCGCGAAGCCGATGGACTTGCCGGCTTCCTTGAAGGCCTCGGACTCGACCGTCGTCTTGATCGAATTCTGCAGCCTGACGATGATCGGCTTGGGCACGCCCTTGGGAACCGCGATGCCGCGCCACATGTCGAGCGCCACCGCGTAGCCGCTCTCATTCGCGGTCGGCACGTCGGGGAAGATCGGATCGCGCTTGGAGCCGAGGACGGCGAGCACGCGCAGGCCCCCGCTCTTGACATGCGCCACCACCGCGGCCGGAAGCTGGACGACGCCCTCGATCCGGCTGCCGAGCAGATTGACCACCGCCTGGCCCTCGCCGAACGGCACGTCGATCACCTTGGCGCCGCCGGTGAGGAACAAGGCCGACGCCGCGAAATGGGTGTGGCTGCCGGCGCCCGAATTGCCGATCCGCACCTTGCCGGGATTGCTCTTCGCATACTCGACGAACTCCTTCAGCGTCTTCCATGGCGCGTCGGCGCGCACCGCGAGCACCGGCGTCTCCACGCTCACCCGCGCGACCGGATCGAAGGCCCGATAGTCGAATTGCAGGATGCCCGAGTGATAGTTGGTCGAGATCGAATTCGAATTCCAGATGATCGAATGACCGTCGGGCTTTTGCTGACTGACGTGATTGTAACCGATCGCGCCGCCGCCGCCGGTGCGATTGACGACCGGGACCGGCACGTTCAGCGCCCGCGCCATCCCGTCCGCCAGATAGCGCGCCGTCACGTCGGCGGCGCTGCCGGCGCCGAACATCACGGTCATTTCCACCGGCTTGCCTTGCGGAAACTGCTGAGCAGACGCGGGCGCCCCGGCGCACAGCGCGACCGCCACCAGAATGCCTGACCCTATCGAACGCATGTTATCACTCCTCCGATTTGCAATGACGTCGAGGTCGCGCCGGCAAGCCGAGCGGCACGGAGCTCTCGCGGTTTTCGTGGTCCGCCTTCAGCGATTGGCAAGAATCCTCAGCCGGCGCGACGCCTCGGCCGAGCCGAGGTCCCTCGCCTTCTCGTACCAGCCGCGCGCCTGCTCGATGTCGGCGGCGATCCCGCGGACGCCGAGCTTGGCGAGCACGCCGGGATCATAGGTCGCGCCCAGCGCCAGCGCGCCTTCGGCGTCGCCGGCTTCCACCGCGCGCCGGAACAGCAGACGCGCCGTCACCAGATCGCCGGCGTTGACGAATTGCTCTCCCTGCGTGAGCAGCAGCTTCACGGCCTCCGCATCGGCGGGGCGGACCGGCTTGCTGGCGGCTGGCGGCGCCGCCGGAATCACGCTCGCGATCGACACCCCGGCCGGCGCGCCCTGGGAGGGCGGCGCCGCCGTGTCGGGGCGCATGTCGGTCGGCCGCACCAGGGGCTGGGAGGCCTGCATCTGTGCGGCCGGAGCCTGGGGCGCCGGGGCGAGCGCGGGCTGGGGCACAGGGGACGGCGGCGAAGCCTGCGCCGGAAGGGTCTGTGTCGCCACAGCCGGCGACACCGCCGGCATGGGCGGCAGATCGGCGGGCCGCGTCGCGGCGGATGAAAGCTTTGGTCCGCGATCGGACTTCGACGGGGAGCCTCCCGCCGCCAGATAATAGGCGGCCGGCGCCGCGATCGCGCAGGCGATGGCGATGCGCAGCGCCAGGCCGAGATGGTTCGTCCCCTTCTCCCGCAAGGGCGGCGGCGGGACATAGGTCGGGCCGAGCGAGCGCGGCAGACGGAAGCCGTCGATATAGTTGTCGCGGCCCGAGGCCGGCGGGCGCAGCCCCGCGACCGGAGGCAACTGGCTCGCGCGCGGCAACCGCGCAGCGCTCTCCTGCATGTCATCGACGCCTTGGCGACGGATCTGATTCAGGTTCGCTTCGAGCCGGTCCAGATCACGCGCATACTGGTCGTCGGCGGAATCCGGGCGTGCGGCGTCCTCGCGCGCGCCGCGCGGCCGGAACGGCAGGGGGGGATTTGGATCGTCGGGCTCGTTCACAGGGCGCTCATGCGGTCCCGTCGGCGCCAATGGCGCCTCGTGTTGATCTTCGGGGTCATCGGCAGGATGCGCCTCGGTCGGCTGCTGCCGTGGCGTCTTTGGCGATTCGGACGAGCGATCGGCGGCGCCGCTCGCGGCGGGTTCGCTTTCCGACGCGGCGCGCTCGCGCACTTTTTTCGGCGCGTAATCAGACACACTGACCGGATAGAACGGTCTTCCTGTTGGGGTACTCATTTACAGATCCCTCGACACTCACGCGTTTCCGCGTGACGTTGCTCCCCGTTATCCCTTTTCGAAGCCTCTCGGTTTCCGCCGTCCTAGCGCGGCCGCCGCGTGGAATCCTGCCACTGCAGAAATTCGCGGAACAGGCTTTCGCGCTGCTGCTGGGTCAGATTGACGGACCCCTTCGTCTTCAGGAATGCGTCGAAGTCGCTTCCTTCGGCCTGCGCATTCGCAGCCGTCGTCGCCGGCTGAAGACGCGCGAGCATGTCCTGCGCGGGGCTCCAGCGCGTCCAACCCGGGACGGTGGCCGCCAGATTGACGTCGCGCCATTTGGGATGGCGAGGCGGCTGGCCGAACTTGTCCCATTTGGTGAAGAGCGCTTCGACGAATCTTTGGACGCGCCGGTATCGGTCCGTGTTCTTCGGCCAATTGAACACCGCCAGCACGGCCGGCACCGCGATGGTGTCGACCCGCCCGCCCTCCGGAATGAGCGTCGGGTATTCCTGCCGCGTGAGCTCGCCGACCGTGTAGTAGTCGGCAAAAGTCTTGGAAAACGGAATCGGCACGAAGTGGAGACCCGAATTCGGGGGAATCTTCGCGAAGAAGTCGATCGGCTTGCCGATCACCCGGACGAGCCCGGCGATCTCGCCGGATTTGAGCTTCTGCAGCGCGCTCGCATTGTCGACCAGCACCTGATCGACCTGAACGCCGAGCCGCTGGAAAACGATCGAGCCCGTCAGGCTGGATGCGCTTCCGGCCGGTCCGAAGCTGACCTTCTTGCCGCGCAGATCCTCGATGCTCTTGATCTCGTCGCGCGCCAGCACGTGCATTTCCGACACCGGCAAGCGGATGATGTAGTGAACCCGGCTCTCGAGATTGGCCGTCTTCCGTTGCGTGCGGAAATATTCGAAGACGTCCGACTGGGTCACCGCGACGTCGACCCCGCGCAGATACAGCAGGTCGTCGAGGTTGGAAGCGGCGCCGTAGGTGACGAGCGGGATGACCCGGAGATTTTCGCCGTCATCCAGGACCTGAGCGAGCTCGTCCGCAAAGGTCATGTAGGTGCCGGACAGCAGACCGCCGGCGACCCCGACCGTCCAGTTGTTCTTCCGCTCTCTCAGGCTGGACTCGGTGCCGCCCTGCTCGAGAGATTTCGGCACGACCTGCGCATGGGCCGCCGATATGACGGCGCCATGCGGTAGGCCGATGCCCATCAGCGACAAGGCGAGCAAGCACGCACCTGCGGCGCGCAAGAAGACAAGGGTACGCATTACATCACCCCTTCCCATATAATGCGTCCTTATGGTCGGCTTGAATTGTGTTCCGAATCGGGCAGGCAAGCAGCACAAATGTTTCCATCGTGGGGCGAGCAGTAATTTTCGGAAAATAGAATTAATCCCGGCCCGTATCGGTAATACGTTATAGGTTTTTCGCCCGTGCCCGGTGCTAATTTACTGCCGGGCCCGATTGTTTTTTCTTGCTGGAGCCAAAAATTGGGGCGGGCGCGTCGAAATTCGGGCCTCGCTCGCTCGACGAGCGGTACAGTGTTCCGGTTTTGGCCAACGGAGCGCCACTTTCTCTGCGGCAGGTCGGCTATCTTCGACCCCCTCGAAACGAAACCTCCCCGGCGGAGGCCGGAGAAAGAGCCTGGAAGCACGACCGCGATGACGGATTTCATCCAGGAGCCCGAACGCAAAATCCCGGTACGCCACGACCACGAGGTCGTGGTGCTGGGCGGCGGACCCGCCGGCATCGCGGCGGCGGCGGCCGCCGCCGGCGCGGGCCGGCGCACGCTGCTGATCGAGCGCTATGGCTTTCTGGGCGGCATGGGAACGGCCGCCGGCGTCACCAATTTCTGCGGGCTCTTCGCCAATGTGCACGGCGAGATCCGTCAGGTGGTGCACGGCGTCGCCGACGAATTCTTGGCGCGCATCGACCGGCTCGGCGGGCTCAACGCGCCGCATGTCATTTTCGGCAAGACCAAGGCGCAGGCCTACGACACCGCCGCCTACAAGATCGCGGCCGACGACCTGCTGCTCGCCAAGGGCGTCGAGATCCTGTTTCACGCGCTCGCCTGCGGCGTGGTGGCCGGTCCCGACGATCGGATCGAAGCCCTGATGGTCGAGACAAAATCCGGACGCTGCGCGGTGCGCGCCGCCATGTTCATCGACTGCTCGGGCGACGGCGATCTGGCGGCCTGGGCGGGCGCGCCCTTCGAGCTCGGCGACCGCGAGGGCAATCTGCTCTATCCGACCACCATGTTCCGTCTCAACGGCGTCGACCCGCAGCTCGCGGGCGAGGCCTGGACCGAGATCCCGCGCCTGATGGCAGAGGCCGAGCGTCGCGGCGAGCGCTTTCCGCGCAAGGGCGCGATCGTGCGCCCGATGGCACATCCGCAGGAATGGCGCGTGAACGTCACCCAGCTCGCGAGCCGGAACGGCCGCGCGATCGACGGCACCGACGCGGGCGAGCTTTCGGCCGGCGAGATCGAAGGCCGCCGCCAGGTGCTCGCCTTTTTCCAGTTCCTCAAGCGCGCGGCGCCCGGTTTCGCCGACAGCTATATTGTCGACATCCCGCCGCAGATCGGCATTCGCGAGACCCGCCGGGTGACCGGCCGCTACCAGCTCAGCGGCGACGACGTGGTCTCCTGCGCGAGCTTCGATGACACCATCGGGGTCAACGGCTGGCCGATCGAGGCGCATGTGGCGGGCGACACGCAATGGCGCTGGCCCGACATCCCCGGTTCGCGCGGGTTCAACCACCTGCCCTACCGCATGCTGCTGCCGCCCCGGCCGCGCAACCTCCTGGTCGCCGGGCGCTGCGCCTCCATGACCCATGAGGGCCAGTCGGCCGCGCGCGTCTCGGGCGGCTGCTTCGTGATGGGCGAGGCGGCCGGCGCCGCGGCGCATCTCGCGCTCGCGGGCAACGCCGCGCCTGCCGACATCCGGATCGGGGACTTGCAGAATCTGCTGGAGCGCGGCGGGGTCTATCTCGGGCGAGACATCGAATAACCGTCATGACCGGACTTGTTCCGGCCATGACGAAGCCGGAGGTCATTGGAATGGCACGACGTCTCGCGCTTGCGCTGCTCGCCCTGTGGGCCTTGGCGCATCCCGCTGCCGCGCAGGAATGGCCGGCCCGCCAGGTGAAGCTGATCGTGCCCTTCGGGCCGGGCTCGACACCCGACATTGTCATGCGGCTGATCGCCGATCACCTGCAGCACAACCTCGGGCAGAGTTTCGTCGTCGAGAACAAGCCCGGCGCGAGCGGAAATATCGGGACCGACGCGGTCGCCAAGGCCGAGCCCGACGGCTACACCATCGGCCTCTCGATCGGCGGACCGCTCGCCATCAATACGCTGCTGTTCGGCAAGCTGCCCTACGACCCGGCCAAGGACCTGGCGCTGATCACCATGCTGACCACCCAGCCGAGCGCGCTGGTGGTCAATGCCGGCCTCGGCGTCGACACGGTGGCCGGGCTCATCGACCTGCTGAAGAAGAATCCCGGCAAATACAACTACGGCTCGATCGGCAACGGCTCGCTGTCGCACCTCGCCATGGAGGCGATTGCTCTCAAGAGTGGCACCCAGATGGTGCACATCCCCTACGCGTCGTCGCCCCAGGCGATGACGGCCTTGCTGCGCAACGACGTGCAGATGGCGTGCCTGCCGGCGATCTCGGTCACGCCGCATCTCGCCTCGGGGCAGGTGAAGATCCTCGCGATCACGACCAGCCAGCGCTCGGCGCTCCTTCCCGGCATCGCGACGCTGCGGGAAGCGGGCGTCGACGTCGAGGCCGACGCCTGGAATGGCCTGATCGCGCCTGCCGGGACTCCGGAGGCGGTCCTCGCGTCGGTGCGCCATGCCGTGGTCCATGCGCTCAACGCGCCGGCGGTGCGCGAAAAGCTTGCCGCCCAGATCATGGAAGCGATTCCGACCACGCCGGCCGAATTCCGCGCCCGCATCGACGCCGACATCGCGCGCTGGACCCCGGTGATCCGGGCCGCGAACATCAAGGTGAATTGAGCGCGCGCGACTCGCGCGGGCCAATATCGCGGCCGCGCACGCGCGTCGGCAACGTCGCGCGCGCTGCTTGATTGCCGCGCGATCGGGCGTCCGGGGCGTCAAAAAGAGCGTGGCCGGCGTGCATCACGCAAGCGTTTTTCACGAAATCCGGGAAATGTTCCTGCATATCCACAGGGTGAGTCATCACATTTCCGCAGGGTTAATGACACATTAAGGCCACATTCTCCAGGCGGTTCAAAGGTTCTATTGGGGTACGCGTCTGCGTAGCGTGAAGATCTGGAGGGGGAAGAAGTATTCCCAGCGCCAGCGTGAGTATTGCCGACGTCATGATTGACGGCGATGCCTCGTTGTTTGCCATCCAACCTCGCCGAATCCGAGCCAGGACGCGGCGTCATCCAACCGTCAACACGGAGGTCGCTCGAAAACCGGAACGTTTCTTTGGAGTGTGTCCAACTAACTGTAAGGAGTATTCACAATGGTACGACTTATCGGCGCGTCTGCGCTTGCAATCGCCTTGATGGCCCCCGCCGCGCAAGCCACCAATTATGATCATCACGGCTTTGGCGGTCAGCAGGTCTTCGCCCAACCTCGCCCTCAGCATCAGGTCCGCCATTATCGCGGCCATCATCGTTACGCCGTCCGTCGGCTGCATCACCGTTATGCGGTCCGCCGGACGCATCACCGTTACGCGGTCCGCGACGAGTCCGGTTACCGGACCCACGCGATCCATCAGGTGCGCGTCAGCGGCGGGCGTCCGCGCGCGTGGTGCGGCTGGTATGCCCGCAGCCTGGTCGGCAGCGATCCGGGCGTCGCCTATAACCTGGCGCGCAACTGGGCGCGTTGGGGCCGGCCCTCCGGCCCGGCCGTCGGCGTCATGGTGGTGTGGTCCCATCACGTCGGCATGATCACCGGCCGGACCTCGGACGGCCAATGGATCGTCAAGAGCGGCAACGACGGCCACGGCGTGCGCGAGCGGCCGCGGTCGCTGGCCGGCGCCATCGCGTTCCGCACGGGCTGATCGATCCGGAAGCGGGATGCGCCCGGATGCCCAGTTGGGCTTCCGGCTCCCCCGTTTAATGAATGACCCCGCCGGTGCGGACGCCGGCGGGGTTTTCGTTTTGCCTACGAATTCAACCCACCGTCATCGCCCGCGAAAGCGGGCGATCCAATGACCCGCTTACGCGGCTGTACTGGACTGGATGCCCCGCTTTCGCGGGGCATGACGATCGTGGGTCGTGGGTGAGCCCCTACCCCTACCCCGCCGCCACCTTCTTGACGTCCTTCACGTCGGCGAAGCGGATGTCCGGCGCGCGCTCGGCGGTGTAGCCGAGATAGAAGGCGTTGCGGGCGAGAAACACCAGGTCGCCGTCGAGATCCTCGGCAATGCCGGCCCCGTTGGCGGCCACGAAACCCTCGAGCGCCTTGGCGTCGCCAGCCGAGATCCAGCGCGCCATCTCGAACTCGCAGACGTCGAACTCGACCGGCAGGCTGTATTCGGTGTCGAGCCGCACCTTGAGGACATCGAGCTGCAGCGGCCCGACCACGCCGACGATCGCCGGCGCCCCGTCGCGCGGGCGGAAGACCTGCACGACGCCCTCCTCGGCCAGCTCCTGCAGGGCCTGCTTGAGCTTCTTGGCCTTCATGGCGTCGGTGAGCCGCACCCGGCGCAGGATCTCGGGCGCGAAGGACGGCACGCCGACGAAACTGAGATCCTCGCCCTCGGTCAGGGTGTCGCCGATCCGCAGCACGCCGTGGTTGGGAATGCCGACCACGTCGCCCGCAAAGGCCTCGTCGGCGAGCGCGCGGTCCTGGGCGAAGAAGAAATGCGGCGTGCGCAGGCTCATGGTCTTTTGCGTGCGTACCTGCTTGACCTTCATGCCGCGCGTGAGCTTGCCGGAGCAGATGCGCGCGAAGGCGATGCGGTCGCGGTGGTTGGGATCCATGTTGGCCTGGATCTTGAACACGAAGGCGGTCATGTGCGGCTCGGCCGCCTCGATGCGGCGGCGGTCGGCATCCTGGGCGCGCGGCGGCGGGGCGAGCGCGCCGAGGCCGGCCAAGAGGTCGCCGACGCCGAAATTCTTCAGCGCCGAGCCGACATAGACCGGCGTGAGATGGCCCTCGCGGAAGGCCGCCAGGTCGAACGGCCGGCAGGCGTCGCGCACCAGGTCGATCTCCTCGGTCAGGGCGCCGGCGTCGAGGTTGGGATTGCGGGCGGCGAGCGCCGCGATATCGAGCGGGACCAGCGTCGCCTCGTTGTCCTCGCCGAGGAGCCGCATCTGCCCGCTCGCGATGTCGTAGGTGCCGGCGAAGTCGCGCCCGCTGCCGAGCGGCCAGGTCATCGGCGCGGTGTCGAGCGCGAGCGTCTTCTCGATCTCGTCGAGGAGGTCGAAGGGATCGCGGCTTTCCCGGTCCATCTTGTTGATGAAGGTCAGGATCGGGATGTCGCGCAGCCGGCACACCTCGAACAGCTTGCGGGTGCGCGCCTCGATGCCCTTGGCGGCGTCGATCACCATGACGGCGGAATCGACCGCCGTCAGCGTGCGGTAGGTGTCCTCGGAGAAGTCCTCGTGGCCGGGCGTGTCGAGCAGGTTGAAGACGCGGCCGCCATGCTCGAAGGTCATCACCGACGTGACCACCGAGATGCCGCGCTCGCGCTCGATCGCCATCCAGTCGGACCGGGTGGAGCGGCGGTCGCGCTTGGCCTTGACCTGGCCGGCCAGCTGGATGGCGCCGCCGAACAGCAGCAGCTTCTCGGTCAGCGTGGTCTTGCCGGCGTCCGGGTGGGAGATGATGGCAAAGGTCCGCCGGCGCTCGACCTCGCGGGCGATCGGCGAAACGGCGGTCACGGCGGAGGAATCGGGGCTGAACTGCTCGTTCATGATGCGCTGTAGGTGGCAGGCAATGGCGGCGGGATCAAGGGGCATGGGCGGGAGCAGGGCCGGCCACCGCTCCTAAGTCAGTCCCCTCATCCTGAGGTGCCCGGCGAAGCCGGGCCACGCAAGTCGGCCATGGCCGACTTGCGCATCAAAAAGTGCCGATCTCGGGTAAACCCGAGATCGGGTGGATGCAGGGCCGAGGCGGTGCAACAAGCGCGCAAGCGGCACGGTACGGGCCGTCGTCCTTCGAGACGCGGTCCACGCAGGTCGGCTTTAGCCGACCTGCGCATTAAAAATGCCGATCTCGGGTAAACCCGAGATCGGTGCGCGGCTCCTCAGGATGAGGTCTCAAGCACTACCTCATCCTGAGGAGCGCCCGAAGGGCGCGTCTCGAAGGATGGGCCGCGTATCCCGAGTCGGCCTCATGCCCGAAACCCTGTTCGACAAGATCTGGCGATCCCACCTGGTGGCGCGGCGCGGCGACGGGCGCGACCTCATCTATATCGATCGCCACGTCCTGCATGATCTTCATGCGCCGCACGCCTTGGCGCAGCTCGACGCGAAACAGCGGCCGGTGCGGCGGCCCGATCTCACCTTTGCGACGCAGGACCACACCATCGCGAGCAAGCCCGGCCGCGACGACACCACCAATCCGGAGGGCGCGCCGTTCTTGCGCGCGACCCGCGCCGGCAGCGCGCGCCATGGCATCCGGCTGTTCGATCTCGGCGATCCGGAGCAGGGCATCTCGCACGTGGTGGCGCCCGAGCTCGGCATGGTGCTGCCGGGCGCGACCCATGCGGTGCCGGACAGCCATGCCTCGACGGTCGGCGGGCTGGGCGCGCTCGCCTTCGGCTGCGGCACCACCGAGCTGGCGCACATCCTCGCCACCCAGGTGATGGCGCTCAAGCGGCCGAAGAGCATGCGCATCCAGCTCGAAGGCAAGCTCGGCGCGCACGTCACCGCCAAGGACGTGGCGCTGCGCATCATCGCGGAGCTCGGCGTGTCGGGCGGGCGCGGCTTCGTGGTGGAATATGCGGGCGCGGCCGTGCGCGCGATGGAGATTGAGCAGCGTATGACGCTTTGCAATCTCAACATCGAGATGGGTGGCCGCTCGGGTTTTGTGGCGCCGGACGATGCCGCATTCGCCTGGATCGACGGGGAACTCCTGATTTGGATGAACGGTGACAAGGGTTACCGTGGCTTGGCAGAAGTCGGTAAAAAATTTGAAAAGGACCTCGGGCTCTCGTGAAAGTTGAGGCCCCGGAAGGACTTACCGATAAGTTCCAAGCTGCCGCCCAGAGCGGCAAAGGCCCCCGATATCATCTTCTGGGCGCACGACCGGCTTGGGGAATGGGCCGATGCCGGTTTGCTTAAGCCTCTTGAAGTCAAAGATGATTTCAAAGCGGCTTTTCTCCCGATGTGTTGGGAGGCTGTGACGCACAACAAACAGATTTGGGGTTATCCGCTCGCCCTTGAAGCTGTTTCGTTGATCTACAACAAAAAAATCGTCACGGGCAAACCGCCGGCCCAACTCTCCGAGATCCCGGCTTTC